>WNFI01426941.1_pt1 | contig 10691 bp, 11 predicted proteins | sample 5400471 | NCBI WGS metagenome assembly WNFI01 (sample SAMN13153348, study PRJNA577476) | soil metagenome | isolation source: 100 cm saprolite on Douglas fir-dominated hillslope | place: USA:California | collected 2013-09-17 | reverse complement strand
GTGGCGGCCGCCATCGTGGAGGTCGGGCTCGAGGACCGCGTGATCCGAGTCGGTGGCGCCCAGGCCGTCGCCGCCCTCGCCTTCGGCACCCGAACCGTGCCGGCCGTGGTCAAGATCGCGGGGCCGGGGAACGCGTACGTCGCGGAGGCCAAGCGGCAGGTGCGGGGGCGCGTGGACGTGGACCGCGAAGCAGGCCCGAGCGAAGTCGTGGTCCTGGCCGACGAGACCGCGGATCCGGGGTGGGTCGCGGCCGACCTGCTCGCCCAGGCCGAGCACGGCAGTGGCGAGGAGACGGTCGTGCTGATCACGACCTCGACGGAGCTGGCGGACGAGACGGCGCGCCTGGTCGCGCAGGGCGTGAGCAGCGTCGCCAACCGCACCGCGGCCCGCCGCGCCCTGGCCCGCCACGGCGCGATCGTCCTGGTGGGGAGCCTGGACGAAGGGGTGGAGGCCCTGAACCTCCTCGCGCCCGAGCATGCCGAGGTCATGACACGGGGGGCGGGCGCGCTCGCGGCGCGCGTGGTGGCGGGCGCGGTGTTCGTCGGTCCCTGGGCGCCCGTCGCCGTCGGCGACTACGGAGTCGGACCCAACCACGTCCTGCCCACCGGCGGCGCCGCGCGCTACGCCTCGCCGCTCTCCGTGCGCGATTTCCAGCGGCGGCACAGCCGGGTGCGGCTCAGCCGCGCCGGCCTGGCCCGCATCACCGAAGACGTGGTGCGCGTCGCCCAGGCCGAGGGCTTCCGCGGGCACGCCCAGAGCGTGCTCACCCGGTTCGAGGCGTGACATGAGCGATCCCCTCCGTCACGTCAAGCCGGCCGTGCGCGCTCTCAAGCCCTACACCCTGGCCGCGCGCCAGGCCCCGATCAAGATCAACCAGAACGAGAACCCGTTCGAGCTTCCGGAGGCGATGAAGCGGCGCGTCCTCGAGCGCGCGCGGGCCCGGCCGTGGGGCCGCTACCCGGAGTTCGATCCGCACGAGCTGACGGCGGCCCTCGCGCAGTTCGCGGGTTGGCGGCCGGACGGCGTGCTCGCCGGCAACGGGTCGAACGAGCTGATCGAGGCCCTGCTGCTCGTGACCGTCGGCCCCGGGACCAACGTCGTGATCCCGGAGCCGACCTTCACCCTCTACGCGCTCCTCACGTCGATCCTGGGCGGCGAGTCCGTGCGGGTCTCGCTCGGTCCCGACCTCGAGTACGACGTGGACACCATCGCCCAGGCCCGGCGGCAGCGCGAGGCCGCGGTCACGATCGTGTGCTCACCCAACAACCCGACGGGAGGAACCCTGTCGCGGGACGAGGTCGCGCGGCTGTGCGCGGAGGGCGACGGCCTGGTCGTGATCGACGAGGCCTACCACGAGTTCTCGGGCGAGTCGGTGGTGCCGCTCCTGGCCGAGCACGAGAACCTGGTCGTGCTGCGGACGTTCTCCAAGGCCATGTCGCTGGCCGGGCTGCGCGTGGGCTACCTGCTGGCCGCGCCGGCCCTGGTGCGCGAGATCGACAAGGCGCGCCTGCCCTACAACATCAACTTCTTCTCCCAGATGGCGGCGCTGGCCGTGCTCGAGGAGCGAGGCGACATGGAGAGGAACGTCGTCCGCCTGCGGCGCCTCCGCGACGCGCTCTTCGCCGACCTGCAGCGCCTGCGCGGGATTCGCGCCTATCCCTCCCGCGCGAACTTCATCCTGATCGAGCTGGAGGACCGCGAGCCGCGCGCCGTGTTCGAGTCGCTCTACGCCGCGGGCGTGCTCGTGCGCGACGTCAGCACCTATCCCCGCCTCGGCCGCTGCCTGCGCGTCAGCGTGGGCACGGAGGCGGAGAACGAGGCCCTGCTCGCCGGGCTGCGGCGAGCGCTGGGAGAGATGCCGGCGCGCACGGCGGCCGGAGCCAGGGAGGAGCGATGAGCGAACGCCGGGTCCGACGTCCGCAGAGAGCGGCGCCGGTGCGCCCGCGGCAGGGTCGCGTGGAGCGCAAGACGCGCGAGACGGACATCCGTCTCGTCCTCGATCTGGACGGCTCGGGCCGCGCGAAGGTCTCCACCGGCATCGGGTTCTTCGATCACATGCTCACGGCCCTGGCCAAGCATGGCCACTTCGATGTCGACGTGCGCTGCAAGGGCGACCTGCACGTGGACGCGCACCACTCGGTGGAGGACGTCGGCATCGCGCTCGGCCAGGCCCTGCGCGCTGCGTGATCGACCTCTCGGGGCGTCCGTGGCTCCACTTCGGCGTGGAGTTCAAGGCGCGGCAGATCGGCACCATGCCCACGGAGCTGTTCGAGGACTTCTTCTGGGCCCTGGCCGACCATGGGCGGCTGAACATCCACCTCGACGCGATCCGGGGCCGCAACGGGCACCACATTGCGGAGACGCTGTTCAAGGCCACGGCGCGCGCGCTGTCCATGGCCGTCGCCCTCGACCCGCGCGTGAAGGACGTGCCCAGCACGAAAGGGTATTTATGAAAGGCGTCCTCGCTCCGGCCGAGGCTTCATCGAACGCCTCGCTCGGAATGAATCCTCGCTCGGCGGAGAAGGAAAGCCTCCGCTGCGGAAAACGCTCATGACCATCGCCATCGTCGACTACGGGATCGGCAACCTCGGGAGCGTGATGAAGGCCTTCCGCCATCTCGGCGCCCCCGCCGTCCTCAGCGGCGACATCGCGGAGCTGCGACGGGCCGACGTCCTCGTCCTGCCCGGCGACGGCGCGTTCGCGTCGACGATGGAAGAGATCGAGGGGCGGGGCCTCGTGCCCGTGCTGCGGGAGGCGGTGGCACAGGGACGGACGCTGCTCGGCATCTGCATCGGCATGCAGCTCCTGTTCGAGGAGAGCGAGGAGCACGGGCGGCATCGCGGCCTCGGCTTCCTGCCCGGCCGCGTGCGGCGGCTGGAGGGCGACATGCCCATCCCGCACGTGGGCTGGAACCAGCTCCACCCCACGCGGCCGCACCCGATGCTCGAAGGCGTGGCCGACGGCGCCCACGTCTACTTCGTCCACTCCTACTGGTGCGACGCGCCCGCCGAGGTCGTCCTGGCCGAAACCGACTACGGTGCGCGCTTCCCCGCCATCGTCGGGCGCGGCAACGTCCTGGGCGTGCAGTTCCATCCCGAGAAGAGCCAGGCCGTGGGCCTGCGCCTGATGGAGAACTTCGTGCGCGCGTTCGCGCCGGCCCACGCGGGGGCGGGGAGGCCGGCATGATCGTGATGCCCGCCATCGACGTGCGCGGGGGCAAGGTGGTGCGCCTCAAGCAGGGCCAGCTCCAGGAAGAGACGGTCTACGGCAGCGACCCGGGGGCGGTGGCGCGCAAGTGGGCGGACGAAGGGGCGCGGCGGCTGCACGTCGTGGACCTCGACGCGGCCGTCTCGGGCAAGCCCCAGTTCGACGCCATCGCCGCCGTGATCGACGCCGTGGACATCCCGGTCGAAGTGGGGGGCGGCCTGCGCGTGCTCGAGATCGCGATGCGCTATCGCGACCGCGGCGCCGATCGCGTGGTCTTCGGGACCGCGGCCATCGCCGATCCGGGCGTGGTCCAGGAGGCGGCGCGGCTGTGGCCGCAGTCGGTGGCGGTGGCCCTCGACGCCCGCAACGGCAAGGTCGCGGTCGCGGGCTGGAAGGAGATCACGCGCATGGACGCGGTCGAGCTGGCGCGGCGCGTGAAGGGATGGGGGGTGTCCCGGGTGCAGTACACGGACGTGATGCGGGACGGCACCCTGACGGGTCCGAACCTTCCCGGGGTCGAGGCCATGGCCCGCGAGGCGGGATTGCCCATCACGGCCGGGGGCGGGATCTCGGTGCTCGACGACCTCACGCGCCTGGCCGCGCTCGAGCCGCTCGGCGTCGACGAGGTCATCGTGGGGAAGGCGCTCTACGAGAAGCGCTTCACCCTGGCCCAGGCGCACGAGGTCCTGGCCCGCGCGGCGGGGTCCGCGAAGGACAAGCCGTGACCCTGGCCAAGCGCCTCGTGCCCTGCCTCGACGTGGACCGCGGCCGCGTGGTCAAGGGCGTGAAGTTCGTGTCCCTGCGCGACGCCGGCGATCCCGTCGAGTGCGCGGCCCGCTACGACGCGGAGGGCGCGGACGAGCTGGTCTTCCTCGACATCACCGCGTCCTCCGACGCGCGGCCGATCGTGCTGGAGATGGCGCGGCGCGTGGCCGACACCGTGTTCCTGCCCTTCACGGTCGGGGGCGGCGTGCGGTCGGTCGAGGACGCGGACGCCCTCCTGCGCGCGGGCGCGGACAAGGTCGCGGTGAACACGGCGGCGGTCAGCGACCCCTCCCTGCTGGAGCGGCTTGGGCGGCGCTTCGGATCACAGGCGGTGGTCCTGGCCATCGACGCGCGCGCCGTCCGTGGCGCCGGCGACGGTGAGCCGCGCTGGGAGGTCTACGTGCGCGGCGGCCGCACCCCGACCGGACGCGACGCCGTGGCCTGGGCGCGCGAAGGCGCGGAGCGCGGCGCGGGCGAGATCCTGCTCACGAGCATGGACCGCGACGGCACCAAGGACGGCTTCGACGTCGCACTCAATCGCGCGGTGGCGGAGGCGGTGAGCGTGCCCGTCATCGCCGCTGGCGGATGCGGCTCCGTCGCGCACATGGCCGAGGTGTTCAAGGAAGGCAAGGCCAGCGCCGCCCTGGCCGCCTCGGTGTTCCATTTCGGCGAGATCCGGCTGGCCGATGCGCGCCGCGAGCTGCGCGCGGCCGGCGTCGAGGTGAGGGGATGAGCCTCAGCGTCCCCGAGGGCCTGCAGTTCGATGCGCGCGGGCTGGTGCCCGTCGTGGTGCAGGACTACGCGAGCGGCGACGTGCTCATGGTGGCCTGGGCCAACGCGGAAGCGCTGGACCTCACCGCGCGCACGGGGCTCGCGCACTTCTGGAGCCGCCAGCGCGACGCGCTCTGGAAGAAGGGGGAGACCTCCGGACACCGGCTGCACGTCCGCGCGATGCGCCGCGACTGCGACGGCGACACGGTGCTGGTGGTCGCCGACCCCGAGGGACCGACCTGCCACACGGACGCGCGGACCTGCTTCGGGGACGACACGCCGACCGCGGCCGGGATCGTGGAAGACCTGGCGCAGGTCATTGCCCAGCGCGGCCGCGACCGCCCGGAGGGTTCCTACACCGCGCGCCTGATGGCGAAGGGGCTCGACGGCGCCCTCAAGAAGGTGGGCGAGGAGGCGACGGAGGTCGTGCTGGCCGCGAAGGGGGAGTCCGATCAGCGCCTGGCCGAGGAGTGCGCGGATCTCCTGTACCACGTGCTGGTGGTGCTCGAGCAGCGCCACGTCCGGCCCTCGGCGGTGCTGGACGTGCTGAGGGAGCGTCGGCGAAGCGCGCGATGAAGGCACTGGGTTACGACGATTACGAGCGTCTGTCGCAGGCGGGCGGGCTCGTGCCCGTGTACCGCGAGATCCCGGCCGACCTGCTCACGCCGGTGTCGGCGTTCCTGGCCGTCTCCGCGCGGGCGGAGCGCGCCTTCCTGCTCGAGAGCGTCGTGGGGGGTGAGCGTATCGCGCGCTATTCGTTCCTCGGCCGCGATCCCGTGGCGACGATCGAGGCGCATGCGGCGGGCGTGCGCGTGCGCGGGGCGGAGGGCACGCGCCGCGTGGCCGGCGACCTGCTGGCGTCCCTGCGCGAGGCCCTGGGGCGGACGGCGGCCGAGGTGCCGGGCCTGCCTCCGTTCACGGGGGGGGCGGTGGGCTATCTCGCCTACGACGCGGCCCGGCTGTTCGAGCGCTTGCCCGACCGCCATCCCCAGGACGGCCGTCCCCTGGCCTCGTTCTCGATCTACCACTCGCTGATCGCCTTCGACCACGTGCGGCAGCGGCTCGTGCTCATCGCCGACGTGGAGCCCGGACGGCGGGCGGCCTTCGAGCGCGGGCAGGAGGTGCTGGACCGCATACAAGGACGCGGTGCGCCAGGCCAAGGAGTACATCGCCGCCGGCGACATCTTCCAGGTCGTGCTCTCGCGCCAGCGCACGGTGCCTTGCGCGCTCGATCCCTTCACCGTGTACCGCGCCCTGCGGATGGTGAACCCGTCGCCCTACATGTTCTTCCTGAAGGAGGGCGCGACCGCGGTGGCGGGGGCCTCGCCGGAGATGCTGGTGCGCGTCGAGGGCCGCCGGGTGGAGACGCGGCCCCTGGCCGGCACGCGCCCGCGCGGGGCCACCGCGGAGGAGGACGAGCGGCGGGAGAAGGAGCTCCTGGCGGACGAGAAGGAACGGGCCGAGCACCTGATGCTCGTGGACCTCGGCCGCAACGACCTCGGCCGCGTCTGCTCCTTCCGCAGCGTCACCGTGCCCGAGCTGATGCGGATCGAGCGCTACAGCCACGTCGCGCACATCATGAGCTCCGTGGTCGGTGAGCTGGCGGAGGGCAAGGACGCCCTCGACGCGCTGGTGGCGACCTTTCCCGCGGGCACGCTCAGCGGCGCCCCCAAGATCCGCGCCATGGAGATCATCGACGAGCTGGAGCCGGTGCGTCGCGGCGTGTACGGCGGCACGCTCGGGTACTTCGACCTGCGCGGCAACGCCGACTTCTGCATCGCCATCCGCACCCTCCTGCTCGAGGACGGCCGCGCCACCGTGCAATCGGGGGCGGGGATCGTGGCCGACTCGGATCCGGAGAGCGAGCTGCAGGAGACCGAGGCCAAGGCGGGAGCCATGATGGAAGCGCTCCAGGTGGCGAGGTCGCTGTGAGCGCCCCTCGCGGCACCGGACTCTCGGTCCTGCTCGTCGACAACTACGATTCGTTCACCTACAACCTCTACCAGTACCTGGGCGAGCTGGGGGCGGAGGTCCGCGTGGTGCGCAACGACGAGCTGTCCGCGGAGGCGGCCCTCGCCCTCTCGCCCGAGCGCATCGTCATCTCGCCCGGTCCCGGCACCCCGGACCAGGCGGGCATCACGCTGGACCTCATTCGACGCGCGGCCGGCCGGATCCCCGTGCTCGGGGTGTGCCTCGGGCATCAGGCCCTGGGCCAGGCCTTCGGGGGAGAGGTCCGGCGCGCGCCGAAGCTGATGCACGGCAAGACGTCGCAGATCCACCACGACGGGCGCAGTGTGTTCGCGCGCCTGCCCGACCCATTCACGGCCACCCGCTATCACTCGCTCGTGGTCGAGCGGGACTCCGTGCCGGAGTCGCTGGAGATCTCGGCCTGGACGGACGACGGCATCGTCATGGGACTGCGCCACCGGGAGTACCCGCTGGAGGGCGTGCAGTTCCACCCGGAGAGCATTCTCACCACGGTTGGAAAGGATCTGCTGCGGAACTTCCTGGAGCAGGGCTCGTGAGTCAGAACCGACCAGTGAGCTCGGCGCCGCGCAGCGGCGGCGAGCGACGGGGGGTTTCAGGGGGGTCGCGAGCGTCCATCGCGGATCGGACGCGAGTGCCCCCCCTGAGATAAGAAGACGTTGAAGCATTACCTCGCCAAGATCGCTCGCGGTGACCGGCTGACCGAGGAGGAAGCGGGCTCGGCCATGACCCTCATCATGGACGGCGAAGCGACGCCCGCGCAGATCGGCGCCCTGCTGGTGGGGATGGCCGTGCGCGGCGAGACCGAGGACGAGATCGTCGGGTTCGCGCGCACGATGCGCGCGCGGGCGGTGCCGCTCACCGCGAAGGGCGCGGTCGACACCTGTGGCACCGGGGGTGATGGCGCCGGCACCTTCAACATCTCGACGGTGGCCTCGCTGGTGGTGGCGGCCTGCGGCGTCCCCGTGGCCAAGCATGGCAATCGCTCGGCCAGCGGGAGCTGCGGCAGCGCGGACGTGCTGGAAGCGCTGGAGGTCCGGATCGACGCCCCGGTCGAAGTCGTCCAGCGCTGCCTCGACGACGTCGGGTGGACGTTCCTCTTCGCCCCCGGCTTCCACGCCTCGACCCGCCACGCGGTGGGGCCGCGGAAGGAGCTGGGGATCCGCACCGCCTTCAACCTCCTGGGACCCCTGACCAACCCGGCGGTGCCGTCCGCCCAGATCGTGGGCGTGCCGCGGCCGGAGCTCACGGAGTTCCTGGCCGGCTGCCTGCGCCGGCTGGGGGTGGCGCGCGCGTGGGTGGTCCACGGATCGGGGATCGACGAGATGTCCTTGTGCGGGCCCACCCGCGTGACCGCGTTCGACGACGGCGAGATGCGCACGTTCACGGTGCGGCCCGAGGACGCCGGGCTCGATCCCTGCGCGGCCCCCGCCCTCCAGGGTGGCGATGCGCGCGCGAACGCGGACATCGCCCGCCGCGTGCTCGAGGGCGGCCGTGGTCCGACGCGCGACGTGGTGCTGCTCAACGCCGCCGCCGCCCTCCTCGTCGTGGGCCGGGTGAAGGACCTGCGCGCGGGGGTGGCGGAAGCGGGCCGTGCCGTCGACGAGGGGCGGGCGGGCGCCCTCCTGCGGCGGGTGGTCGAGGTCTCGCGGGCATGAAGCCCATCGGCGTGCTGTCGCGCATCCTGACCCGCGACGCCGCCCAGGTCGCGCAGGCCTACGAGGTGGCGGGCGCGGCCGCGCTCTCCGTGCTCACGGAAGAGCAGTTCTTCGGCGGCAGCGTCGAGGACCTGAAGGAAGCGCGCCAAGCCACCCTGCTGCCGACCCTCCGCAAGGACTTCATCATCGATCCCTACCAGGTGTGGGAGTCGCTCTACATCGGCGCCGACGCCGTGCTCCTCATCGTCGCGGCCATGAACGACATGACCTTGCGCCATCTGGCGGCGGCGGTGAAGGACGCCAAGCTGGAGGCCATCTACGAGGTCCACGACGCCGACGACCTGCAGCGCGCCCTGCCTCTGGAGCCACGGATCATCGGCGTCAACAACCGCAACCTGAGCACGCTCACCGTCGACCTCCAGACCTCGCTCGATCTCATCGAGCACATCCCGGACGACGTCATCGCGGTGGCGGAGAGCGGCCTGCGCGGCCCGGGCGAGATCCGGCGCCTGCGCGACGCCGGGTTCGACGCCTTCCTCGTCGGCGAGCACCTGATGCTGGCCGACGATCCCGGGGCCGCCCTGGAGCAGCTCATGGAAGGCTGCGCCGTCCCCCGCTCGTCCGCGCCGCGGGGATCGGGGCGCGTGACCGTGAAGATCTGCGGCATCACGAGCGCCGAGGACGCGCAGGTCGCGGTGGCCGCGGGCGCGGACGCCGTCGGCTTCGTGTTCTGGCCGAAGAGCCCGCGGGCCGTCGACGCCGCGACCGCGCGCGCCATCGCCGCCACCCTGCCGCCGTTCGTGCTGCGCGTCGGCGTGTTCGTGGACGCGACACCGGAGGAGATGCGTCGCGTGGCGGACGAGGTCGGCCTCGACGTGGTCCAGCTCCACGGGAGCGAGCCGCCGGAGGTGGTAGCCCGCGCGCCCCGCCGCGCGGTCAAGGCGGTGCGGGTCGGTCCCGGCTTCCGCCCCGAAGACGCCCTGCGCTACGACGGCACGGCGGCCGCGGTCCTCCTCGACACGCGCGTGGACGGCGACGCGCCGGGAGGGACCGGGCGCACGTTCGACTGGTCGCTCGTCCGTCCGGTGCGCGAGGGAACGTCGTACGTTCTCCTGGCCGGTGGGCTCACCCCCGAGAACGTCGGGGAGGCGATCGCGATGGTGCGGCCGGACGGCGTCGACGTCTCCAGCGGTGTGGAGTCCGCCCCCGGCAAGAAGGATCCGGCCAGGGTGCGCGCGTTCATGGACGCGGTGAGGGGACGGCGATGAGACCGGACGAAGCCGGGCGCTTCGGGCCGTACGGGGGCCGGTTCGTACCCGAGATCCTCATGGAGCCGCTGCGCGAGCTGGAGGCGGCCTACGAAGGTGCGCGCCGGGATCCGGTCTTCCGGACCGAGCTCGCGGCGCGCCTGCGTGACTTCGTGGGCCGGCCCACCCCGCTGACGGAGGCCCGCCGGCTCTCGGAGAAGCTGGGCTGCCGTCTCTGGCTCAAGCGCGAGGACCTGTGCCACACCGGCGCGCACAAGATCAACAACGCGATGGGCCAGGGTCTGCTCGCGCAACGCATGGGCAAGAGGCGCGTGGTGGCGGAAACGGGCGCCGGCCAGCACGGGGTCGCCTCCGCCACCGTGTGCGCGTTGCTCGGTCTGGAGTGCGTCGTCTACATGGGCACGGAGGACATGGCGCGCCAGGCCCCCAACGTCCATCGCATGCGCCTGCTCGGGGCGGAGGTGCGCGGGGTCGACAGCGGGGCGCGCACGCTGAAGGACGCGATCAACGAGGCCATGCGTGATTGGTCGACCAACGTGCGCACCACGCACTACCTGCTGGGCTCGGTGCTCGGCGCCCATCCGTACCCGATGATGGTGCGCGATTTCCAGGCCGTCATCGGCGACGAGGCGCGCGCCCAGATCCTCGGGCAGGCCGGCGCCCTGCCCGACCTCCTCGTGGCCTGTGTCGGCGGCGGATCCAACGCCATCGGCCTGTTCTACGCCTTCCTGGCCGATCCCGTCGCGATGGTCGGGGTGGAGGCGGGCGGCCGCTCTCCGCGGCCCGGCGATCATGCCGCGCGTTTTCTGGGCGAGGGCGCGGGGCCGGGCGTGCTGCACGGCACGCGCACCTACCTGCTCCAGGACGCGGACGGCAACGTCCTGCCCACGCATTCCGTGTCCGCGGGCCTGGACTACCCCGCGATCGGACCGGAGCACGCCTGGCTGCGCGACGAGGGCCGCGTGCGCTACGACGTGGCCAGCGACGACGAAGCGGTGCGCGCGTTCCACCTGCTTTCGGAGAGCGAAGGGATCAT
>WNFI01352048.1_pt1 | contig 10691 bp, 11 predicted proteins | sample 5400471 | NCBI WGS metagenome assembly WNFI01 (sample SAMN13153348, study PRJNA577476) | soil metagenome | isolation source: 100 cm saprolite on Douglas fir-dominated hillslope | place: USA:California | collected 2013-09-17 | reverse complement strand
TGTGGACCAGTCTGCGCGTATTGGTGGTTCGCATCGGCTTGCTCCAGGCGGCTGCGAGTCTGTTGAACGAATTGCTGTGCTGCGGACTCACTGGCGCGAGCTGCCGATACGGTCGCCGTGCTGGATTTGGCGGTGGCCAACGCTTGATCGTAGATTTGCCGTGATACTTCTCGCTTGTCGACCAGTAACTTGTAGCGGTGGAGATCGTCTTGCGCCCTCACATCGTTCGCCTCGGCCGCCTCCAGCTGGGCATGGGCGGCGGTCAGTTGCTTCTCGGCGGCGGCGACTCCGGCGTTAGCATCTTCGATACCCGACGCAGTGAAGCGGAGTTGGCTTGAAGTGTTCACCGAAGTGATCGGAACCGTGATGTTCAGGGATTGGGCCGTCGCTTCGGCATTGGCGAGATTGGCTTGTGCCTGCGCGACTGCAACCTCATAGTCTTTCGGGTCGATCTCTACCAGTACCGTGCCTTTCTCCACCCACTGGTTGTCATCCACGTTGACGCGCACCACGTAGCCGGAAACACGCGCACTCACCGGATAGAGGTGGACGTCTGCCTGGGCGTCATCGGTCGATTCGTAGCTGCTCAAGTAGCGCCACAACAATAGGCCGGTGACAACCGCGACTACGATGACGATCAAAATCACGATGTTTCGGCGGCGCTTTGGATTCCGGCGCACCGGCGGCGTATGGTCCCTGTCCGTCGAGGGCGGGGGATCGATCGGGGAGTCCTTGCCTGTCTCAAGCACTGAACGGGGTGAGTTTTCTTCCGCCATGTTCACTTTCCTCTGAAAAATTCCCTGACGCCCTGCTCAGCGATGCCCAGAGCGCGCACCAGGGAAATTTTTGCATAATTATAGTTGTAGAGACTCGAGATGTACTGTTCGTGCGCGCTCGCGACGGCCTCTTGCGATTGCACCACCTCCACCGTATCGGTGACACCCGCGCTGAAACGATCACCCGACTGGGTCAGCGTCTTTTCCGCTAAGTCGATGTTGCTGCGCGCCACGTTCACCTGATCCGCCGCCGACTGCAGATTCAGCAGCGCGGCGCGGACGTCGGAATCGATCTGAGCTCGCAGATTCTCCAGGCGTTCACGGCTCTGCTCGAGTCTCGCATCGGCCTGTAAAACATCACCATGAACGGCACCGCCCTGAAAGATCGGAATCGACAGGGTTGCGCGCACGTCGCCTACTGGCTTTGCCGTGGAGGGATGCGACCCTCCCAAACCATAATCTGCGTTAAAGGAAAGCGAAGGGAGATAGCCGGCTACCGCTGCCTTCCGGGAGAATTCCGCTGCGTGCAGGTCGGCCATGGCGGCCTGGTAATCCGAACGCGAAGCGTAAGCGCGTTTCAGAGCCTCATCAACGGTGATGACTTCGAGCGACTGGTAAGGCGACTTGTCGGTGAATTCAAATTCCTGACCGGGAGCCAAGCCGATGACACGCGCCACCGTCAGCTTCTGGATAGCGAAGTTGTTCTTCGCTTGGATCAACTGTTGTTGTCTGGTCTGGAATTCGACCTTGGTACGCAGGCCGTCTATGTCCGGCGAAGTGCCGGCATCCACCCGGTCCGTTGCCTGATTGTAGAGCGCCTCTGCCGTCTTGACTTGGGCTTCAGCCGTTTCAATGCGGGCTTCGTCAGCGATGGCCTGCAAATAGGTATAGCCAACAGCCAGCACAACGAGATCGCGGGCATCCTTGAAAGTATAGTCGGCAGATTTCAAACTCTGGCTAGCCGCCCGGGTAGCATTGATTGACTTCCAATCGAACAGAGTTTGGGTCACAGCGGCGCGCGCGTCAAAGTAGGAAAAAGGGCCCACGGACGGCGGGATGCTAATTCCACCAATCCTCTTGAGGCCGAGTTCGGTGAGATTAATCTTGGAGGCTTCCACGTAAGGCTCCGCCGTCACGTGCGGTAAGAGAGCGCTCAATTGCTCCCAGCGCTCTCCTCGGGCCGAGCGAATGTCAGCATGCCGAAGGAGCAGTCCGAGATTTTGCTTCAATCCGCGGTTGATGGCGTCCTGGAACGAAAGCGGCAGCACTCCCGGAAAGAGCTTTGTCGGCACGCTGCCAGCGAACGGGCTCACTCCACCTGTTCCTGGGATGGACTGGCCTGGGGTGCTCGCACCGGTTGTTGTCTCGTTTTGGGTAACGGATGTTGCTGCTCCGCAAATCAAGACTCCAGTCAGCAGGAAAACGCGGCGGCATTCGCAACTGAGCATCAAGGGAGCCCTCCTGGCCTCGAATTTTCGCGCCGGCGGTGCTAAAGAAAGGGTTCCTCGGCTAGCCGGTTATTCGCAGCAACGGAATTTTATACCGATGGATCGAAGCGCGAGCACATCCTTGACCCGCGTGGGTTTAGTTCTGGCTCGATCCCTCTCGGCCAAACCAATCATGTACAGGGAAGACACGTCTCAGATTCACTCCCCACCTCATTCGACACAGGCGAGTCGGCGCCACGTGGCGAAGTGAGAAGGCTGCAAACCATCGCAGCGATTGATCCTCCGCGCTCGCTTTGCACAGCAGCAACACGCTGATGAGCACAAGATGGTAAGAGCTCGTGTCAATTTCGAGGCGAGCATCAAGTGGCATTAATATTGACGTTGCTGAAACTCACGGATGTACGGGCACAGCCGGAATAGGCAACAAGAGGCGGAGCGTTCGCAGATCCTTCAGACCCTCCAACAAACGAAAGGGGTGATCGGCGGTCGGAATGATGCGGCTGCCCGGTTGGGCCTGCCGCGGACGACGTTGATCCACAAGATGAAGCGGCTAGGTATCACAGTAGCGTCGGTCCCACCCTCGGAATCAGTTCCTCGGATACCCTACACCCGGATTATGGGAGAGGGCCTTTCAGCCCTCTCCGTTTTATCCCTTTACGCAGACCACCTGGCGCAACGTGTGAACCACGTCCACCAGATCGCGTTGCGCTTCCATCACCGCGTCAATGGACTTGTACGCCATCGGCGTTTCGTCGATAACGTCCGCATCCTTACGGCACTCGACGCCCGCAGTTGCCTTGGCGTGATCGTCCAAGGTGAAGCGGCGCTTGGCTTCCGTGCGCGACATGGCGCGCCCGGCTCCATGACTGCAGTTCATGAAACTCTCCGGATTGCCCTTGCCGCGCACGATGTACGAACGCGCTCCCATGCTGCCGGGAATAATTCCCATGTCTCCCTCACGCGCACGGACTGCGCCTTTGCGCGTGATGAGCACGTTCTCGCCGTAGTGGTGCTCCCAGGTCACATAGTTGTGATGGCAGCTCACGACTTCCATATTGGCTTCGAACGCCGGGACTTCTTCCGAGCCCTGCACCGCCGCGATCATGTTCTGCATCATCAGCTCGCGATTGGCCAGCGCGTAGTCCTGCGCCCAGTGCGCCGCGCGGACATAGTGCTCGAAGTGCTCGGTGCCTTGGGGCAGGTACGCGAGATCCCGGTCCGGCAAATTGATCATCCACTTGCGCATGTCGTTCTTCGCCAGTTCGATGAAGAACGTGCCGAACCGATTGCCCACGCCACGCGATCCCGAGTGCAGCAGGAACCAGACGTTCTCGCTTTCATCGAGGCAGACCTCGATAAAGTGGTTCCCGGTACCGAGCGTCCCCAGGTGATTCACGCGCTGCTTGTGATCCAGCTTGGGATACTTCTCGACGATTGCCTTGTACGCCGGCTCCATCTTCGCCCACACCTCAGCGTGATGCGACGGGGCATCCGACCACGCACCGCGGTCGCTTGCGCTTCCGTTGTCGGTGCGTCCGTGCGGCACTGCTTTCTCAATCGCCGTGCGGATGCCATGCAGATTGTCCGGCAGATGATTGGCGTGCAGTGAAGTCTACACGGCCATCATGCCGCAGCCAATGTCCACACCCACCGCCGCCGGAATGATTGCGCCGCGTGTCGGAATCACACTGCCGACAGTTGCACCTTGCGGAGAACCAACGCAAACGTGACATAGGACCAACCGCGCAACACCAGCGAAACTCCTACGGCAAGGCCCAAGAACCACAATCCCGACCACGGCCACTCGGCCCAGACCAAAATCCCGAGCGCGAGTGTAATGACGCCATCGAACACGGCCCAGCCCCAGCCCGGAAATTTGAACCGTGCCGCTGTTATCAACCGGAAGACACCAATGACGGAGAAAAATGATGCGAAGAGAAGGGTCCACGCGAGCGCGCCCGCCACTGGGTGAGTCACAATGAGCAGGCCCACTAGCACTCCGAGGGCGCCGCCAATCAGGTGAAGGAAGAATCCACCCCATCTACGCACCCGGAATGCCTGGACAGTCTCCACGATCCCACTCACGACGAGCACCCAACCCAATATCAGTACCGTACCGATCGTCGCAGCGGGGGCGATGATGAATGCTACTATCCCGAGGACGACCATGATGATTCCCAAGACCAGCAGCCACCCCGATTCGCGGTGAAGGCTTCCAAATTCGAACAACAATTCTCTCGTGGACATAAGCTCCTCCTAGACTTTAGGGTTCCAAGTTTTCCATTGTCCATGTCCCATAGAAATTGATGAAGTGCCCGTTATGAGACTTCAGGATGCCTCGCGCTTTCTTCCGGCGATCCTCTTGTTTGGCGGTAACTCCGATGCCGAAGTGGCCAGCCAGAAGCTCTTGCTCGTGCCGCTTGGCATGTGGGATTTCATAGTCACCCAGCGCTTTTAAGATCGAGCGCACCATATGCGCTAACACGCCATGTTCGCCACCATCGACATCAATCCGTTGCGCACCCTCCTCGCCGACAAGCACTTCTATCTCGTCTGCTGTAAATCCGGCGGCCCTCAAATCACTGAGAGCAGCTTGGGCATCACCTGGATCATCAATAAATCCGACGACCTTATTGGTTGGATAGGCAATGAAATCGGATGCCTTGTTTTTGTCAATCGGCGCCCACCCTGCCGTCGGACCTTGAGGTTCGACCCCCTCCGCTTCGCCTGGTCGCATTCGCTGCGTCGAGGGCTTCTCTGATTGGCCTTCGAGGTGATCCGTGCATTGTGCGCTGTGCACTGGTGAGCGTTTCGCGGTCAGCAGGCTCCGCAATACCGAGATGAATTTGTCGAGCGGCTGGCAGGTGCTCACGCAATCATCCGCGCATGTCGGCAAGGGCTCGATCTGGTCACAGCACAGCAAGATGATAGGAACATCCGGGCAAATCGCCCGCATACTTCGCGCCACGTCAGAGCCGGTCTGTTCTCCCGACCGGTGGTGGAGCACGACAGCAGCAACTGAATGCATGATGTATTCCAGCGCAACAGCTTGGGTTGAACGGTTAGTCCTCACAATCTCATAGCCAGTGGCCTCGAGTGCGGCTAATGCTGAATCGCTGCCGGTTGCTTGGTCGGATATGTAGAGAATTGTCTTGCGCGCCATTGTATTTCTGCCTTTTACAGAGGCAATTCGTCGGCCACGGCTCCCGGTAAATGGAGCAATGATCCACTTTCATGAATTCAAAGGGTTTGTAGAAATCAGGTCAGTAGAACCATGAACTGGCGATCGCCAAATGTGGCGTCGACGCCAAATCTGGACGCCAAATACGGCCTTTACATCTGCGGAAGGCTCAACCGGGAAAATGGGACGAGGTCAGAGATCAAGCTCTCGCAATCAGTGAGGCACGCTTGAAGAATTCGGGCCGGCACTCCTTCTGAAACCTCTCTACACGCAAGAGATCAGGGGCTTCTCGCGAGCCCTTGGGAAACATTATTCAGCAGTGAAGTCGAGCATCGTTCGATTCGCTTCTTTACGTTTGGTCACGAAGTTGCTGTTCCCCGAGCGGCATGGAGGAGAAAATACTACATGGCCCATACGAATCGATGTTCAACGACCTCAATTGGGTGATGAGGTGCGGCTTGATATTGACAGCGAAGCCAACCTAGCGAATGGAACAACAAATAGGAACGGGCGTCTGTTGAAGCGGTGAATTTGATCGCGGCACAACGGTTAGAGAAAGAGAAAACATCATGTCTACACTTACAATCAAGGGGAACACACTCGCACGCGGTGGAGCATTGGTCGGCTTCGTAGCGCTTTTGTTGCTGGCGGCCCCAGCGAGCGCACAAACAGAACTGGAAAGATACAAAACCACCGAACGCATCGGTACCGAGCAAATCGCAAAGTTCGATAACTTGGATTTTGACGTTTTCACCAACCAGAAATGGGACAGGCTCAAAGAGAGCCATTCGAAGGACATCGTCGTGCACTGGCCGGATGGGCATCTGACCAACGGTATTGCGAGGCATATCGCGGACTTGAAGGAAATGTTCGTATATGCGCCCGATACCCGCATCAAGGAGCATCCGGTTAAGTTCGCTTCAGGCGAGTGGACAAGCGTTATCGGCATCATGGAGGGTACATTTACGAAGCCGATGCCAACACCCGATGGCAAGTCAATCCCGCCGACTGGAAAGGCCTTCAAGTTGGTTATGTGCACCGTCGGGCATTGGAAGGACGGCGTGATGGATGAGGAATACCTATTCTGGGACAACCTCGCATTCATGAAACAGATCGGACTCGCACAGTAGAGAGTCAGGCGGGCGCCCACAAATCGGGCGCGCTATCGGTTCATCCGGCAGTGACCTACGACCCGCGTAGACTAGGAGGCACGTCGACGATGGCAAACATGCTGCCCGCGATCTTTTTCGACCACGGCAATCCAATGAATGCCGTGCTCAACAACAGCTACACGGAGGCATGGCAGCGTATAGGGGCAGAAGTGCCAAAGCCGAAGGCCATCCTGTCGATCTCCGCCCATTGGTTTGTTTCTGAAACTGGGGTCACGATCGCCACGGCGCCGAAAACCATTCACGATTTCGGCGGCTTTCCACGAGAACTCTATCGGGTGCAATATCCTGCACCCGGTGATCCGCAACTGGCCCGTCGGGTGGAGAAACTCTTGGCCCCCGTGGAGGTGAAGCTCGACAATTCGTGGGGCCTTGATCACGGGACATGGTCTGTACTTCGGCACGTTTATCCTGACGCCGCTGTTCCTGTTGTTCAACTCAGTATCGACGAAAACAGGCCGGCGTCGTTTCATTTTGAGATCGGCAAGAGGCTCGCACCGTTACGGGACGACGGCGTACTGATCGTCGGCAGCGGAAACCTGGTCCACAATCTCCACGCTTACGCTTGGGGGCGGCATATGCCCGACCCGTACGATTGGGCGCTTCGCTTCGAGAATGAGGCGAAGAACATGATACTGGCCGGCGAATTCAAACCGCTCGTTGATTACGAGAAGCTCGGGAAGGACGCAGAACTCTCGGTACCAACACCCGATCACTACCTGCCGCTGCTCTACGTCATCGGGGCCAGGCAGCAAGGCGACATCATCAGGTTCCCCGTCGAAGGAATCGACGGGGGTTCAATCTCAATGTTGACGGTCCAGATTGGGTAACTAGTGGACTGTCGCAACGAAAGCGTTACCTCTCACGAATCGCGAACGCTGCAGAGTCGATTCAGATACGCGCACCAGAACTCACTCTGCTTGCGGTAACGGGTTCACTGCGACAGTCCACTAGTCGCCACTTTCGGATGGCGGAACTGGCGCGATAGTCGCCCGCGCTGAAAAGGGTATCGTTCAACGTTAGGGCAATGACGAAGATGACCCCCAGAAACGATGCCGCATTGACCACAAAGGCGGTGCCGACGTTCGCAACGGCGATCACAACACCCGCGAGAGCCGGCCCAATGGCGCGAGCGAAATTAAATTCGATACCGTTGAGGGCAGCGGCAGCGGCGAGATCTTCCTTCGCAACCAGCTCCGGCAAGACCGCTCGCCACGTTGGGCTCTCGATGGCATCTCCCGCGGAAAGGGCAAATGTCAGGACCAAGAGCAATCCTGGAGAGAGCAGTCCTGCTAAGGTCACGCCGGCGAGCACGATTGCGACCGCAGCCATCCATATTTCAGTGAACAAAATCAATTTGCGGCGATCGACGATGTCGCCGATAGCCCCAGCCGGTAAGGCTAGAATGAAAAACGGCAGGGCACTTGCAGTCTGAATGAGGGCAACATATAGAGGTCCGGCGTTCAGCGACACCATCATCCAGGCGGCGCCCACACTCTGCATGAAGGTACCGACATCGGAAGCGATGTCGGCGAACAGGAGATTACGAAACGTCGGCGAGCGCAGAGGCCGCCAGAGGCTCGGTGTCTGCTTCGTTCCAGGGTCTGTCATGTTCAACCGTCTGCTCTTATCCGGATTGAAAGCCATCTTAGAGTAACGCGGAGCGGCCTATCCGAACCCCAACCTCGTCAAGGTGATGGAGAAGATCCAGGGGGTCTTCGTAGGTGCGGTATGCCCCGGCTCTTTCCAATTCGTCCTGGCCGTAACCACCAGAGGCTAATCCCACACCCAACGCTCGGGCGCGACGTGCGGCCAGCAAATCCCAAACGCTGTCACCCACCACAATGGAATCAAAGATCGACGTACCAAGCCGCTCTGCGGCCGCCAGAAACAGGTCCGGATCGGGTTTGGCATGTCGCACTTGGTCTCGCGTTATCACCGGCACTTCGGGCCCGATCTCGAGTGCCTTCAGTGATGGACGGGCGCTTTCCAGCATTCCGCTCGTCGCGATGGCATATGGTATTTTGGCTTTTGCCAGGTGCGAGAGTAATTCAACAGCTCCAGGTAGCGGATGCACTTGGGACACCAGCTTTTCGTATGCCTCCGCATGCCACTTTTGCAGATTCTGTGTATCTGTGCTCGTAAGTTCGCGCCCGGTTTCGCGCAGCAGTGCGTTGATCAACAATCCTCCACTCATTCCGATGCGCCGGTGGATGCGCCAGACGGAGAGCCGCGTCCCTGCCCGTTCCAAAGCCTCCCTCCAAGCCAACACATGCTGGTAAACGCTATCGATTAGCGTGCCGTCAAGGTCAAACAGCATTGCTGGCACAGGATCCCCAGAATGCTCGGATCGATTGTCCTTCATGTCTCCCTCCAGTTCGAACCTCAGACGGCCCCGCGCTTATGGGATGAGGCCGGATCACGGACGACAATCTCGTCCCGAAGACCTGCTTCGTTTCTCGGCGGCCTGAAATAAAACCCTGAGTCCGTCAGCACCACGCCGCTATCCACTCCTTGGTACTGTCCCCTTCTTCTTCTTCGCGCCACGCAATCCGGCAGTGGTTCTGTCCTTGCTTGACCTTACCTTCTCCAACAGCTTCTTGGATTCCGATACGACCTGTGCTTCTTTGGCATTGACTCGTTGCCTTATCTCTCGATCTTCTCCTGTGTCTGGCACGTCGTCACCTCCTCAGCAACGCGAACTTATGATTTCGTCAGGTGCATTCTTCGCACACGTCCTTGTCCGTGCTGGTAATCCTTATCTGGTTGTTGTGTGCATGCACTGGACATTGATTCCTCCTGTTTGGATGGTTTAACGACGAATGCGGTTCCATCTGTCACATTTCGCCCCGGCTTCATATGTGGTCTGGCAAAACTTGAGGAGTGCAGTGCTCAGCGGCTGCGATTTCCGCACCTCATCTCATTTGAAGTCGTTGCGCACTCTATCGACGCGCTCGCGATATGTTGCGGCGTCTCCATAAGGGAGAAAGTGCGAATACCGGTCATGGGCGTGCTGAATTCGCCGCGCGTGCTTGATTGGGCACCAATGCTGCTCCGTCCGTCCCGCGATCTCCACAACGTAGGCCAGCAATCCGTTGGCATACGAGCAGTACATACAATTTATCCCCTCAAGAGCATTCAGATATCGCAATTTGTTCCGGTCGATCGCCATGTAGTCTCTGCGCCGCGCTTTCGGCACGCCGTAGACAGGAAAGCAAACCGCCTGATATATCGACACGAAGAGATCAAGCAGCACAAACGGAACGATGCAGGCGTAAATAAACGGCGCCGTAACAATTGCCAAAACCCGGGAATGCACGACGTAGCGGAAAAGAGAAGTCTTCAGCCGTCGGTGCTCCCTCTTAATTTCCTCGGAGAACCATATCTTCCCGTTGCGCAGTTCGTGAAAACGCGCTTTGATATCTTCCTCGAATTCTTCGGCAGCGGAGAGATGAACAAGAGGACCGGGCTTCTTCGATTGATGATCGTTCACATTTCCCCCCTAGCTACTGGCCCAGCGAAATAGACTTCGATATTTTCTACGCTTGGCCGACGATTTTCTAATCCCGTCGCAGGACGTCTATCATTTCAGTTGTTAACCAGGTTCGGTTTGAACGCTGGTCACGGTGTCACGAATACAGCTCGGGAGCACTGAAAACGCGCTGTCGATCCCAGTGCTGCCGTTGGGCACCGTATCCGACGGGCACGACGCTCCATCGACATGTTCTCAAGCGAATACTTGAAGCTGACGCCACAGCCACAACATACCCGGTACGTCCTCCCCTCAATCGTGAAAACCCTGCTAAGGTTGCGGTGATGGCATCCAAACGCAAAGTCGTAGCTCTTCAATAGCCATTCTGCTACCCATTCCATAAAGCTCCTCGCGGTGTTTCTCACCAAAGTTGCTACTGCATTACGAATGCCAAAGTTCAGGGCAGAGGCGAGGAGCATTCATCACTGACGCTTCTTCCTGTATTCATTGAGTATGTATTACTTGTATATACAGCACAGTTGAGTGTTCATAGAAACCCACGAGAGGTAAGCTCGTCTTCAAACTTGTGCGAGCCTGCCCTCCAATTGCATCTCTCGTCGAAACCGTGTACGCAGGAACCACATG
>WNFI01084662.1_pt1 | contig 10691 bp, 6 predicted proteins | sample 5400471 | NCBI WGS metagenome assembly WNFI01 (sample SAMN13153348, study PRJNA577476) | soil metagenome | isolation source: 100 cm saprolite on Douglas fir-dominated hillslope | place: USA:California | collected 2013-09-17 | reverse complement strand
AGCGCCACCGGCGCATCGCCGGCATCGGCTGGTGAGGCGACGCCGGCCATGGCCAGGCCAGTGAGCAGGGCCCCCATGGTTACCAGGAGCGAACGCGCCGTCGCGTGCATCGCTTACCTCCAGCTACCGCCGCCGTCGCCGACCAGCGAGAAGGCGGCCCAGAAGATGGGATGGGCATAGGAGAAGAGCGGCTTGCCCGATCCCGGGTCGAGATAGCCGGGGCTGTCGATGAGGGCGAGCATGGCCTGGCGCAGCGCCTCGGCGCGGGCGAGCCCGGCGTTCTCCGCCTGGCGGCGGAAGAGGTCGGTGGTGATGGTCCTGGCCGACGTGGTCTCGACCGGCCAGTTGGAGACGAGAAGGGCACGGGCGCCGGCATAGAAGAAGGCGCGGCCCAGTCCCGAGACCGCTTCGGCGCCGGCACCCTGACTGGAGGCGGTGTTGCAGGCGGACAAGATGACCCAGTCGGCATCGAGCTTGAGGGCGAGGATGTCCTCGGTGGTCAAGAGCCCGGTGCCGGCCTCGCCCGTCACCTCCGGCGCGCTCAAGGCCAGCGCCGGCTGCGTCAGGCCGGTGAGATCGCCCGGCACCAGGCCGTGGGTCGCGAACATGACGATGCGCCAATTGGCGAGCTTGAGCCCGGCGACGGTCTGCTTGCTGGCAGCCGCACCCAGAAACACCTCATTGGCGGCATCGGCCTTGAGCGCACGCGCCACGCCGGTCACCTCCTCGGCCGTGTCGGGCAGGCGCGGCAGCTGGCTCATCTCGGTGGCGATGTCGGTCGCCTTGGGCGCGCTGCGCAGCTTGAGGCGCACGCCGCGGGTGGTGAGGGCTGCGCTCTGCACCGGCGGCGCCAGGCGCGCCTCCGCCGCCTGGGCCTTGCTGAACCACGGATCGCCGAAGCCGACGAACGGCCGCCGGTCGGCGCGGCCAGGTGGAAGCGCCCGCAGGGTTATGAGCGAGGCGACCGAAGGCATCTGGCTCACCGCCACCCTGCGGATCAGCCAGGGCACCTTGGCATAGCCGGCGAAGGCGAGGCTGGTCTTCTCGATGCTCGCAGGCGCTGTCGGCAGCAGGCCCAGGGGCAGTTGGCCCAGCGGCCCATGCGGCACCACGACCAGGCTTTTGGCCTCGCGCCAGGCGGGCTCGGTCGGTTGGATCAGCGTTTGATAGAGGCGATAGGCGGCGCCGACGTCGAAGGCGGGGACCTCGTCCAGGCTCTGAGCGTTCGGATCGAGCGACTGGCGGAGTGCCGCGACCAGCTTGGCGAGCGCGTCATAGCCAAGGGCGGAAGCGTGGAATTGCACGCTGCCGGCGGACACTGCCCAGACATAGCTGCGCCCTTCGCCGGCGTAGAAGGCGAGCAGCGCCTCGCTGGGCCTGAGCGTCGCGCGCGCATCGGCGAGGCTCGCCGGCTTCGGATTGATGAGGCCCGCGTAGTCGGGGAACTTGCGCTCGATCTCCTCGGCGATCTTGGCGCGCTCGTCGCGCAACTGGTCGATCTGCTGACGCAGCGCCTTGATCGCCTCGGCGTCCTGGTCTTCGGCGCGCGCGCTGATGGCGTTGGCCAGCAGTCCGTTCAGCGCGCCCAGCTGCAGCTGCGCATCCTGCTCGCGCCGGGCGATGTCGGCGAGCTCGGGCGTGTCCGCCGCGGCGCGGGCCGAGGAGGCCGCGAGCGCGCGCACCACGCTTTGGCCGCGCGCCGCTTCCGCTAGCTTGAACGCCTCGCTGGCGGCCTCGAGCTTGACGGCCGCATCGGCGCTCGATTGAGCGCGGTCGGCCAGGACCGAGATATAGGACTCGAGCACGAGGCGAAACCGCTGCTCGCGCCCGGCCGCGGTGTCTTCGGCATCTTCGCTGGCGCGCGAGCGTTGCAGCAGCACCGGCACCGCGCGCTGGAATTCCTCCAGCGCCTTCGCCTTCGACCCGGTCTCCGCCAGCGCCATGCCATAGAGGCCGGCGAACATCGCGGCACCCTGATGCTTGTCGCCGAGCCGGTTGCGGGCGTTCGTCGCCATCTGCTCCAGCCGCTGCAGCGCCTCTGCACCATGGCCGGACTTCAGCAGGGCCACAGGATAGATCACGTTGTGCCGCACCGAGATCTCGAACTGCTGGGGAAACCGCGAGGCCTCGTAGGTGGCGCGGACGGTCTCGAACTCCTTCAGCGACTCCTGCCAGCGCCCCTGCACAGCCAAGGCGGCTGCGAGCGGAAAGCGGGTCGTGCTCGTTGCATTCAGCCCGGCGGTTCGCATGATCGCCATGCCCTTGCGAATCAAGATTTCGGCCTCGCCGACCCGACCCTCCTCGATGAGCACGAGGGCAAGCCCGACCAGCGCGCTGCCGGTGTCGAGCCCAGCTGCCCCGCCGACGCGCTGGGCGGTGGCGAGCGCCAGCCGGGCCTCGTTCTCGGCCTCGGCGAGCCGACCCTGGTTCAGGAGATTGCGGCTGAGCTGGTTGTGCAGGCGCCCGGCGAACTCCGCTTGATTGGGGAGCTTCTGCAGCTCGTCGATGGCATTGCGCAGCAGCACTTCCGCCTTCGCATGCTGGCCGCGCGCTTCGCGGAGCTTCGCCTCGGCGCGAAGCGCCTGCACGTGAAAATTCACCCGCACTGGCTCGGGCAGGCCGGCACCTCGGCGGCTGTTGACGACGGCATAGTATTGCTTGACGCATTCGGCGACGGACTCCTCCGCCGCCGCCAGATTGCCGACGAAGCTTTGCTGGGCCGCGAGCAACGAGTACCAGAAGATGAGGCGGCCGCGGCGGTCCGGGGGATTGGTCGCGATCGCTTGCTTCAGCGTCGCGATGGCCGGCAGGTTGCGGCCGATATTGGCGAGCGTCAGCGCCAGCTCATGGAGGATCGCCGGACGGTCGGCGTCCGGCGCCTGGCGCGCGTGGTTGGCCGCCTGCTGCAAATCGGCGATCGCCTGCTGGGTCAGCCCGGCCACCTGTGCCGCGTTTCCGCGCTCATGGTAGAACCGGGTCAGCAGGGCGGGATCGGTGGTTTGCGGCGGCAGCGCGGCCGCCTTCGCCTTGGCCTGGGCGATCCGCTCCGGGTTCGCGGTCAAGGATTCGTCGAGAAGCTGCTCCGGCGAAGCCTCGGTCTCGGGCCGCTGCATCGGCGCCGATCCGCCGGCTTGCGCCCAGGCGGAAGGCGCTGAGATTGGCGCGGCCAGCATTGCTGCGAGGGCGAGACCGCAGATGGCGCGCCGCCGCGGTCGCGTCGGGCGACGACGATCGAAGGGAATTCTGAGCAACAAGGTCAAGGCTTGCCCCCGCACCGCCAGGCCCCGAGGCAGGCACCGTCATAACCGTAGCATGATATGAGTGCAGATCGCACTCGACCAGGGGTCGGGCTGTGCCTCGGAGCGTTCGAGAGTGGCGCGTTTTGCCGGCAGCGGCTGTGAGGGTCGTCACAAACCCTGCGAATAAGCACCGCCCCCGCGGGCTCAGCCCTTGCTGTAGGGATTGTGCAGCGAGGCGACGAGGCGGGTGAGCTCGCGACGCACCTGCGCCTCGTCGCAGCCCATGAGGATCGCATCCTCGAGCGCGTCCTGGGCGAGCTGGCGCAGCTCCTCGAAGTCCTGGTTCAGCACCTTGATCTTCTCCACGCAGGACACCGCCTCGCCCTCGGGGGTCCGCCAGACCACCGCGCCCGGTTCGTAGGTCTCATGCCGCTCGGCCATCCGCGCCAACCCTTCGGCCCATTGCCCGTAGCCCAATAATATAGGAAGCAAATCGGCTTCGTCTTGTAGGAACGGCCGCCGGGCTGGGCGAGCCGATAGCCTATGCTAAGCTCCGAACAAGCCGTTCAGGCAGCACGGTCGGGGAGATGAGGAAATGCCAGGGACAGGTCTCGATCGGTGGCAGGCAGGCATCGGCTGGGTGGCCGCGGTCGTGGTCGCAGCGGCGAGCATCGTTTTCGGTGCTGCCTCGGCAGAGGCGGCCGGCAAGGAGACGCTGACGGTGGGCCTGCAGAGCGACCCGGCGTCGCTCGACCCGCAGGTGCAGTGGGATACCGACAGCTACACCGTCTACCGCAACATCTTCGACAACCTCGTCACCCGCGACGCCGACGGCAAGATCGTGCCGCAGATCGCCAAGTCGTGGCGCTATGCCAGCGACACCGAGATCGACTTCGAGATCCGGAGCGACGTCGTCTTCCATGACGGCTCGGCCTTGCGGCCGGAAGACGTGGTGTTCAGCGTCAAGCGCATCACCACTCCTGCCTTCAAGAGCCCGCAGCTGAGCCAGTTCAACACCATCGTCGATGCCAAGGTTGCGGCTCCGGGGGTGGTCAGGCTCACCACCTCCTCGCCCTATCCGGCGCTGCTGAGCCAGCTCGTCAAGCTCAGCATCGTGCCGGAAACCGCGGTGAAGAAGCTGGGCGACGTCGATTTCAACCAGCAGCCGCTCGGCAGCGGCCCCTACCGCTTCGTCTCCTGGCAGCGCGGCGTCAGGGTGACGCTCGACGCCAACCCTGCCTATTGGCGTGGCAAGCCGCCCTTCGAGCATGTCGAGTTCCGCGGCGTGCCGGACGCGGCCGCGCGCGTCGCCGATCTGAGGACCGGCAAGTCCGACGTGATCCGCGGCCTCTACCCCGACGACACGCTCAGCATCGTCAACGATCCGAACCTCACGATCCTGTCGGTGCCGACCGAGCGCATCGGCTACATGTTCGTGAACGCGCTCTGGGGGCCGACCGCCGATGTGCGGGTGCGTCAGGCGATCGCGCATGCGGTCGACCGCAAGCTCATCATCGATGCGCTGCTCGCCGGCTACGGCAAGATGGTGAACATCGCGCCGGTCTACGACCAGCGCGTGGTGCAGGCGATCCAGCAGATGCTGGGCGAGGTCGGCCTCAAGGTCAGGATCTCGTCGACCGACTTCCCCACCTATTTGAAGCGGCGCCAAGGCAATCCCGAGGAGGCCGGCAATCTCTCGACCGGCAACTGGTCCTGCGCCTGCCAGGATGCCGACGGCGTCATCTATCCGCTGTTTCGCAGCGACAGCATCTGGTCGAAATACAAGAACCCGGAATTCGACGCCGCCGTCGATGCGGCGCGCAGCACCTTGGACGAGCCGAAGCGGCTCGTGCAGTACCGCAAGGCCTTCGAGCTTCTGGAGCGCGACGTGCCGGGCATCGGGCTGTTTCAGAACGTGGCGATCTACGCGGCGCGCAAGGAGCTGGTCTGGAAGCCGACGCCGAACGAGTCGTTCTTCGTCTTCGACATGAAGTGGCAGTAAAGGCTCAGCGGTTCAGCGGCACGGTCAAGCGCAGCCAGGGCTGCATGTCGCGGCGGCGTCCGACGCCAAGGCTCCCGGGAGCGCCGCCGCCAAGATGGTGAGGCCGCGCGCCTGTCAAATCCTCGGTTGGCGGTGCCGCGACGGCCTTCCCTAGCATTTAGATAAAATTGTATGTTATTATCTCGTGTCGACGCCGCAGCCGCGGTGCATGTCGCGCTTCCAGTTGAACTACTAGAAGGCGCTCGCTCATGCAGATTTACGCCAATAATCACCAATAATTTATGTTCGTTAATTTAACTAAATCTCCAGTCGGACAAGCTAATACGTCGGCTGTGATCCTGGTCACAGCGTCTAGGGACGAGCTCTGACACAGTTTGATCACAGGACAGGCCCGTCCCGAATGGGAGCCGTAGAATGACCGTCCCGAATGCCGCTCCAGAATGGATCGCCCTCTCGCGCATGAGCTACGGCCCGCTTCCGGCCGATGTCGCCCGCATGCAGCAGATCGGGCTCGCCGCTTATGTCGAGGAGCAGCTTGCCGCGCCGCCGGGCGACGACCCGCTGACCCAGGCGATGCTCGCTTCCTACCGCTTCCCGATCGGCTACTCGGCCGGAAGCACCTATCCTGCGGTGCACGAGAACCGGCTGCTCACCACGCTCAGCAAACCGCTCGCCGATCTCTGGCAGTTGCACCTCAATGTCGGCAACGATCTCCTTCCTTGGGCGGAAGTGTACCGAGCCACCGAAGAGGTCCGCATCGCCACCTGGATCCGCGCGGTGCACGGCACCTACCAGCTCCGCGAACTGATGACCGAGTTCTGGCACACGCATTTCAGCATCGACGGCTTCGCCGACAGCGAGATCATGGCGACGTTTCCCGCCTATGACCGCGACGTCATCCGCGCCAACAGCCTCGGCAACTTCCGCCAGCTCCTGGAGGCGGTCGGCACCAGCACGGCGATGATGTTCTTCCTCAACAACGAGTCGAGCCGCGCCGCCCATCCCAACGAGAACTATGCCCGCGAGCTCATGGAGCTGCACACGCTCGGCCGGCCCAACTACTTCGACCATCAGTATGCAAGCTGGGACCAGGTGCCGTTGCTGCCGACCGGCGAGCCGATCGGTTTCATCGACGACGATGTGTTCGGCGCGGCCAAGGCGCTGTCCGGCTGGACCATCGCCCAGGGCTGGGCGAAACTGCCGAATGACGGCTCCTTTGCCTATCTGGGCAATTCCTACTTCCACAGCCGCGCGCCGGCGCGGGTGCTGGGCTTCCCGGTCTCCACCTTGACCGCCGACCTCGCCGCCGGCCGCAAGGTCTTCGACCTCGCCGCCTACCATCCCAGGACCGCCGCCTTCGTCTGCGGCAAGCTGGTGCAGCGTCTCGTTGGCGAAAGCGCCCCGCAGAGCCTCATAGACAAGGCGGTCGCGACCTGGCTTGCCAGCCGCACCGCCGCCGATCAGCTCGCCCAGGTCTTGCGCACGATCCTGAACGCACCGGAATTCCTGCAGAATCCCGGCACCAAGATCCGGCGCCCGTTCGAGCTCTTGGCCGGCTTCATCCGCGCCACCGGCGGTGTGGCCAGCCCGAGCTGGAACCTCATGGGCGGCCTGGAGAGCACCGGCTACCGCATGTTCTCCTGGCCGACGCCCGACGGCCTGCCCGACACCAACGCCCACTGGCTCACCACCGATACCACGCTGCGGACCTGGAACATGCTGTTGGCAATGTACGACACCTCGATCCACGGCGCGCAGGGCATGCTGGCCTCGCAGATGCCCAGCACTGCCAACACCGTGGATCAGATCATCGCCTATTGGAGCCGGACAATGCTCGGCGGCGCGCTGTCGAGCGCCAGCTACGCCGCGCTGTTGAGCGACGGTCTCGGTGCCAACGGCATCGGTGCCAGGATCGGCGGTCCGACGAGCGATTTCGAGGACGCTCTGCGCCGGTTGGCGGCGTTGATCGCCGCCACGCCGGAATTCGTCTACCGCTAGGAGCCCAGAGTCATGCCGATGATCTCGCGTCGTCATCTCCTGGCGACCGCCGCCGGCGGTGCCTTCGGGCTCATGCTGCGGCAGGGCCTCGAGGTGTCGTTCGCCGGCGCGGCCACGCCCGGCAACATCCTCGTCGTCCTGTTCCTGCGCGGCGCCGCCGACGGCCTCAGCCTGGTGGCACCCGTCAACGATCCCTACTACGTGGCGGCGCGCCCGACCTTGGCGGTGCCCGCTGCCGGCGACGGCGCCGGATTGGCCCTTGCCGGCGGACCGGCCGGCGTCGACTTCCGCCTCCACCCCTGGGGCGCCGGCTTGAAGGCGCTCTACGACCAGGGCCGCCTCGCCATCGTGCATGCCTGTGGTCTCCCCAGCGCCAGCCGCAGCCACTTCAAGTCGCAGGATCTGATGGAGCGCGGCTATGGCGACGGCGACCCCTCGCCGGTGGATGGCTGGCTCTCCCGGCACATCGCCGTCACCGGCGCCGGCACCGGCGCGGTGCCGGTGGTGGCGGCCGATTCCGGCCTGCCGACCTCGCTTCTGGCCGACACCACCGCCGTGGCGATCCCCGAGGTCGCCAGCTTCTACCTCGAGGACGACGCCATCAATCGCTCGACCCTGGCGCAGCTCTGTGCCGGCACCGGTAGCTACGCCGCCGTCGGCCAGCGCACCATCGCGGCACTCGGCGCCGTCTACGATCGGGCGCCCAAGAATCGTGCGGGGGCGGTCGACACCTATCATCCTGCCGCCAGCGTCGACTATGGGCGCGGCCAGCTCGCCGACGGCTTGAAGACGCTGGCGCAGCTGATCAAGCTCGAAGTCGGCGTCACCATGGCCACCGTCAACTTCGATGATTGGGACACCCACGACAACCAGGCCGCGCGTCTGCGCAGCCAAATCGGCCAGCTGTCGCAGGCGCTGTCGGCCTTTTGGTCCGACCTCGCGAGCTATCAGTCGCGGTTGACGGTGGTGGCGATGACCGAGTTCGGCCGCCGCGTCGAAGAGAACGCTAATCACGGCACCGACCACGGTCATGGCTCGGTCATGCTGGCGCTCGGCGGCGGGGTCAATGGCGGGCGCATTTACGGCACCTGGCCGGGCCTCGCGCCCAGCCAGCTCGACCAGCATCTCGATCTTGCCATCACCACCGACTATCGCCAGGTGCTGGCCGAGATCCTGGTGCGCCGGCAGGGCAATCCGAATATCGCCGCGGTGTTTCCCACCGTCGCCTACAGCCCGCTCGGCATCATCGCCTAGCGCATCTCCCGTCGCGGCCTTGTGAGCGGCAGCGAGTCTGGTTCGCCGCGCCCCGGCGGCATAGACTTCCGGCCGTGAGGCAAGAGCGTCCCCGTACTAACCGGTCGTGCCTGCGCCATCTCGCCGCGGCGGCGGCGATGGCGGCGTTGCTGCTGCAATCCTGGCTCGCCGGGCCGTTGGCGCTCCGGATGCTGCTGGCGGCGACGACGCCAGACGAGCTCGGGATCGTGCTCTGCCTCGCGCACGACAGCGGGTCGGGCGACGGCGGCGACCGGCAGGAACCCGGCGCGCCGCCCTCCGCCATGTCCACGATCAATGCCTGCAATGTCCGGCTTCCGCGGCCGTTGCTGTGCTTATTGGCGAGCCGGGGCCGTCGCCACTGGTCGCAGTCCCGCTCGCCTCGCCTGAAGGGGCACTCAGCCTCGCCGCCGCTCGCCGCCTTCAGGCCTACGTCTCGCGCGCGCCACCGTCGACGATCTGATCGCCACGCACCGGGGCCTCAAGCCCCGCCTCGATCGATCTCGCGACGGAGACTCCGTGTCATGCATAGGACGACTTTTCTCGCCGTGGCCGCGACCGCCATGGCGATCGCAGCGACCGCCTGGGCGCATGCCCATCTGCAACGCGCGCTGCCCGTGGCGGGCAGTACCGTCAGCGCCCCGCCCGGCGAAGTTCGGCTCTGGTTCTCCCAGGAGCTCGAGCCGGCGCTCTCCGGCGTCGAGGTCACCGACAGCGCCGGCAAGCGCGTCGATAACAAGGATGCGCATCTCGTCGCCGACGATGCCAAGCAACTGCAGGCAAGCCTGATCCTGCTCACGCCGGGCCGCTACCGGGTGCACTGGCATGTCGTCTCGGTGGACACGCACCGCACCGAGGGCGACTACACCTTCACGGTCAAGCCGTGACCCTGAGCGCCGGACGGGCTTGAACGTCGCCGTGGACGTCGTCATCGGCATCGTGCGTGCGGCGCATTTGGCGGCGGCATTGTCGCTGTTCGGGACTTTGCTGTTCCGAATGGCGATCGCGCCGCCGGCGCTCGCCGCCGCCGGCAGCGCGGCTTCCCTATTCGAACGACGTCTTCATCGGCTCGCGGTGGCAAGCGCCGGCCTCGCACTCCTGACGGCGCTTGCCTGGCTGCCGCTGCAAGCGACCGCCATGGCGGGAGAGATCGGCTCCGACCCGGTCTGGGCGGTGCTGACCCAAACGCGGTTCGGCCATGTCTGGCTCGCGCGGGTGGCGCTCATCGGCGCCTGCGTTGCAGTCATGCTGGCTGAGCCTAGGCTCGGGCGATCCCGCCATCTGCTCGCAGCCGCGATGGCAGGCTCCGCCGTCGTCCTGCAGGTGGCGATCGGCCACGGTGTGGCCTTGGGCGGCGGCGCCGGCGTGGCGGCGGGGCTCGCGCACGGGCTGCATCTGCTGGCGGCCGGGGCGTGGCTCGGCGGTCTCGTGCCTCTCTTCTTGGCCATGCGGCTGCCGGAAACCGCCGCCGCGATGGCGGCGCGCCGCTTCTCGCCCCTCGGCATTGCCGCCGTCGCGGTGCTCGCTGTCTCCGCCCTCGTTCAGTCCTGGTTCCTCATCGCCAGCATCCCGGGCCTGATCGGCACGCCCTATGGCTGGCTCGCCCTGGCGAAGGGCTTGCTCTTCCTCTTGCTGCTGGGGCTGGCCGCACTCAATCGCCGGCGCCTCACGCCCCAGCTCGCCAAGCCTGCATCGGCGGCAGCGGCGACGCGCTGGCTTCGCCGCAGCATCGCGGTCGAGATCCTGCTCGGGCTCGGCGTTCTCGGCGCCGCCGGACTGCTCGCCACGGCCACGCCCGCTGCCCATGCCCAGCCCTGGTGGCCGCTGCCGTTTCGCCTGAGCCGTGCGGCCCTGCAGATCCCCGAGCTCTATCTGGAGGCCTATGTCTCGGGCTACGCCACCGCCCTCGGCCTCGTGCTGATGCTCGTGTGTCTGCCCTATCGGCGGCTGCGCTGGCTTGCCATGCCGGCCGGTGTGGCGCTCTTCCTTTTCTTTTCGCCTGGGCTGCAGTTGTTTGCGGTCGAAGCGACTCCCACCAGCTTCCGGACCTCGCCCACCGGCTTTAGCGCGAGCTCGGTGCTGCAGGGCAAGGCGCTGTTCGGCCAGCACTGCGTCGCCTGCCACGGGCGGCAAGGGCGCGGCAACGGCCCGGCCGCGGCCGGACTGGCGATCAAGCCCGC
>WNFI01662584.1_pt1 | contig 10692 bp, 9 predicted proteins | sample 5400471 | NCBI WGS metagenome assembly WNFI01 (sample SAMN13153348, study PRJNA577476) | soil metagenome | isolation source: 100 cm saprolite on Douglas fir-dominated hillslope | place: USA:California | collected 2013-09-17 | reverse complement strand
GGGTAAGAAGCCTCAAGGCAACGGCGGATACAGTTGCCTTGAGGCTTCTTACCCCGCCGTGTGAGTACTCGGACCGGTCGACATCACTGTGCCGAGGTACTGGCTGCACTCAACACTCGGGGACGTTGACTGCGAGACCGCCCTGCGAGGTTTCTTTGTAGATGGTGGACATGTCGAGTCCGGTTTGGCGCATGGTGGCGATGACTTGGTCGAGCGATACCTTGTGTGAACCGTCGCCGCGCATTGCGAGGCGCGCGGCGTTGATTGCTTTCACCGAGCCCATGGCATTGCGTTCGATGCAGGGGATTTGCACCAAGCCGGCGACGGGATCGCAGGTCAACCCCAGATTGTGTTCCATGCCGATTTCGGCGGCATTCTCGATCTGCTCGTTGCTGCCGTTGAGCGCCGAGACCAATCCGGCGGCGGCCATGGAGCATGCGACGCCGACCTCGCCCTGGCATCCCATCTCGGCGCCGGAAATGGACGCATTTTGCTTGTAGAGCATGCCGATGGCGGCGGCGGTGAGCAGGAAGCGAATGACGCCGTCGTCGTCCGCTCCCGGCTCGAAGCGCCGGTAGTAATGCAGTACCGCCGGCACGATCCCGGCCGCGCCATTGGTCGGCGCCGTCACCACCTGGCCGCCGGCCGCATTTTCCTCGTTGACGGCCAATGCAAAGACATTGACCCAATCGAGAGCGTGCATGGGGCTCAAGGGGTCGCCGCTCATGAGCTGCCGATAGAGTTTCGGCGCGCGCCGGCGCACCCCCAGCACGCCGGGCAGCAGGCCCTGGGCCTCGAAGCCGCGGCGCACGCAATCCTGCATGACCTGCCATATACGCATGAGGCCTGCGCGAATCTCGGCATCACTGCGCCACGTGCGCTCGCGGGCGAGCAGAAGCTCGTGAATCTCCAATCCTTGTGTCCGCCCGTGCTCGAGCAGGCGCGCACCGGAACTGAACTCGTACGGCGGCTCGGGGCGTGCGGCGCCGACATTCGCCTCCGCGCCGGCTTGCACCACGAAACCGCCCCCGATGCTGTAGTACTCCTCGCGCGCCAGGACTTGCAGCGCCGCATCATGCGCCGTGAAGCGCATGCCATTGGAATGGCCGGGCAGCACTTGATCCGTGTGGAACAGAAGATTGAGCGGCTCGTCGAACGCAATCTCATGCCGGCCCAACAAGCGGATGCGTCCATCGACGCGGATTCTCTGCAAGGTAGGTTCTACGGCGGCTGAATCGATGGTATCGGGGCTCATACCCTCCAACCCCAAGAGAATGGCGCGGTCCGTGCAATGACCGCGGCCGGTCAACGCCAGTGAGCCGTAGAGCTGCGCAGACACCTGAGCGGTGCGATCGAGCAAATCGCGGGCCGCCAGCAGCAAGACGAAGCTGCGCGCCGCATTCATCGGTCCCATCGTGTGTGAACTGGATGGGCCGATGCCGATCTTGAAGATATCGAAGACACTCAAACTCATGGGTTTAAACCTGCGGCGAACCGGGGAGCCGATGATACGCCGCCGTTGCGGTCGTGGCAGTCAAAACCCCGACGCTCAAGTGGTAGAATGCGACGACAATAAATTTTGTGCAGGCATTAGGCCCAAAACGGAGTATTCCATGATTCGCTACCCACGCGTTCTCGCGGCTGCCTTGGCGATCACACTGATGCTGACGGCAACCTGCGCGAGCGCCGCATCCATTCCCGGCAACATTGCGGCAGCGGTGGCCGACAGCAGCCGGCCGGAAGCCGACAAGGCGCGCGATGTGAACCGCAAACCGGCGGAAACCCTGGCGTTCACGGGCATCAAGCCCGGAATGCAAATAGCCGAGTTGTTGCCGGGCGGCGGCTACTTCACGCGCCTGTTCAGCAAGGCTGTCGGCAGTTCGGGCCATGTGTACGCGCTGGTGCCGGCGCCGTTGCCCGACGCACCGGCGGACGTGCCGGATTTTGCGGCGCGAGTGAAGGCGATTGCCGCCGACCCGAACTACTCCAATGTCAGTGTGGTGGTAGAGCCCTACAGTCAGCTCGCCGTGCCGGCGCCCGTCGATCTGGTGTGGACCTCCCAGAACTACCATGACCTGCACAATTTCCCCGGTTTGGATGTGGGAATATTCAACAAAATGGTGTTCGATGACCTGAAGCCCGGCGGCATCTACCTGGTTCTCGACCACACGGCGGAAGCGGGGTCGGGTGGACGGGACACCAAGACCTTGCACCGGATCGACCCGGAGACCGTGAAAAAGGAGGTTCTGGCGGCGGGTTTCGTGTTCGTGGGAAGCAGCGATCTGTTGCACCATCCCGACGATAGCCACGCGGTGAAAGTGTTCGACCCGGCGGTGCGCGGCAAGACCGATCAGTTCATATTAAAGTTCCGTAAGCCCTGAAGTTGACCTGCGGCCGCGAACTCCCCGGGGTGCTTTGCTGTCAACTAAAGCGGGTCTTTTGCGTTCATCAATAGGACTTGGACTAAAGGATTGGAGTACATGAAGTTGGTGCATTTTTCGCCCAGATCGCTTTTCGGAGCGAGGCTGGTTGTTCCGGTTGCGGTGACCGTTCTTTTGGCCGCCTGCGTGGCTCCGCCTCCCCGCGTCGTCAGGGTGCCGGGGCCCCCGCCGCCGCCGCAACGAGTATTCGTCTATCCTGCAAACGGCCAGAGTGCGGAACAAACAGAGCGCGACCGCTACGAATGCCATCTTTGGGCGGTCCAGCAAACCGGGGTGGATCCGAGCCGCGCGGATGCCAGCGCCTATGAACGTGTGGTCGTTCAGCCCGCCAATCCTCCTGGATCGGGCACCGTGGCCGGGCTGATCGGCGGCGCCATCGTCGGTTCGATCATCGGGGGTCCGCGCAATGCCGGCGCCGGGGCGATTATCGGCGGCGCTACGGGCGCAGTCATCGGCTCTGCCTCGGATGCCAATGCGCAGGCGCAGGCGCAGCAGACCCAGCAACAGTTCAATCAGAGCGCAGCCGCGGGGCGCGCGCGAGCCGATTCCTATCGGCGTGCGATTGGCGCGTGCCTGCAGGGACGCGGCTACACCGTCACCTGAGACGCACATCACGGCGGCATTTGCGGTTCGAGAACTGAGAGCCTAGGACATGACTCACTCACTCAAGATCGCATTGTTGTCGGTGTCCGTGTTCTTGTGGTGGATTCAGGCGAGCACGCTCGCCGATGCCGATGAGCGCGATCGAAGCCGTGCCGAGCCGCGGCAGGAGACGCGAGCTCCCGGACGGCCCGGGCCCCGACCGGCGGGACGACCGGCGTTCGACGGACGCGGACAGGTGTTGGATAGCCGTTACAATCACGGCCGCTACTACCCGCCCCGGGGTACGGTTCTGCGCTCACTGCCGGACGGCTATCGCCCCTACTATCGCGGTGGGAGTCGCTACTATTTCAGCGGCGGCATTTGGTACGCACCGCGCGGACCCGAATTTGTCGTTGTGACTCCGCCGCCGGGTCTGGTGATATCGACATTACCGCCTTACTACTCCACGGTATGGATCGGCAGCGTTCCCTATTACTATGCAGACGACGTGTATTACACGTGGCAGCCCGATCAAAACGCTTATGCCGTGGTCGATCCGCCCGACAATGCCGATGCTCCCTCGCCGCCGCCGCCACCGCCCGACAGCGCGCAAGCCGATCTGATTATCTACCCCAAGAATGGTCAGACCAAGGAGCAGCAGGCTGCGGACCAATTCGAGTGTCACAGCTGGGCGAACGGCCAAACCGGTTTCGATCCGACGCAGCCGGGAGGCGGAGTCTCGGGCAACCCCGACGCGTCCCGCAGCAACTACAACCGCGCGATGTCCGCGTGTTTGCAGGGCCGAGGCTACCAAGTCAACTAGGAGCCTGTCTGACTAATGATGCGCCTGCTGCGGTCGCCCCACAGCGGCATCAACGCGCGTACGCAGCACGCCGCGGCAACACGACGACGGTGTGTGTCGCTGACCGGCGTTGTGAGCGGAATCCTACGCGGTGCGCCGTGTGCCGCCGACTGTGAACCAACCCTCTACCAGGCACTCTCATACTGAAAGTGCCGTTCATTCATGTCGAGGAGATTCCGCGATGCTGACCACCCATCCAAGCTCGGTCTTCCAGAAGAGAGATCTGCACGTGGGCGGTCTCGGTTCGAGCGCATCGGGTGCCCTGGCCGCGGTTACCGATCCTGTGCGTGATGCAGCGGATTCATGGCTCGAGAGAGCCCGCGATGCGGCCCAAGATGCGGATGACTATGTGCGCGACAACCCGTGGGCTGCGCTCGCCGTCGCGGCCCTGGTGGGTTTGGCCGCCGGCTACTTACTGTCACAACGCACCTGAGCCGTCCGCTCAACGGGAAGAATTATGGCAAATTTCAACGACGTGTTTTCCAATCACCGGCAATGGCGCGATTTCATCGCGGCAGTTCACGAGTCGGTGACATACCCGTGCTCGGTGACCTACCCGATGGTTCTGAGCGCGCTGCGGTCGGGCCGAGCTTGGTTCAACGACGGCGCGGTGCGCGCGTCGAGTTGGCTGGACGGCGCGGCGCAGGCGTCGAGTTGGTTGTCACCGCGGAGCGGAGTCCAGCGTCAATCGCTCCGCGTATGAATACACGTTGCAGTGGGCCTCACGCAGGAATCCCACCAGCGTCAGTCCGGATGTCACCGCAAGATTGACGGCGAGGCTGGATGGCGCGCCGATGGCGGCCAGCACGCTCACTCCGGCGCGGATCGCCTTTTGCACGAGTTCGAAGCTGGCGCGGCCGCTCAATACCACGATGCGATTGGTCAACGGTATCTCGTTCGACATGAGACTCATTCCCACGAGTTTGTCGAAGGCATTGTGACGGCCCACGTCCTCCGCCAGGTTCAGCAAGGTTCCCGAAAAATCGAAGAGTGCCGAGGCGTGAACGCCGCCGGTGTCGCCGAACTTCGACTGCGCCGCGCGCATGCGAGTCGGCAGGTGCAGGAGCAGCGACAGAGCAACGGACCCGGTATCCGGGATGTGCGTGGCGGCGGCGCGGGCGATGGCGGCGTCGAGCCCGGTGGTGCCGCACACGCCGCAGCTCGAACCGGCTGAGAAGAGGCGGGCGGGCGTGTTCGGCACGATCTGCACCCTGGGGTGCAAGCGTACGTTGACCACATTCGGCCGCCGCGTGCTCGACTCGATGGCCTCGATGTCTGCGGCCTGATTCACGATGCCCTCGCCGTACAGCAGTCCGGCGGCCAGGGACTCATCGTCGCCCGGCGTGCGCATGGTGGTGCCGAACGACATCGGTTCCATCCCAAGCGCCGGATGGTGCAGCAGGAATTCCAGCGGCGCTTCGACCGCCACTCGATCGTCCCTGGCCGACTGGCTGTCGGCGCTGGAACGCAGAATACGCACATTGAGCGTTCCGCTCGCCGCCCGAGGCTCGGAGTCCTGTAACGCAGTATCGGCCATGCTCATGGGACCGCCACCTTTTGCTCAAATTCCCGCCCAATGATACCGTTCCTCAGTCTTGGCAACGGCATTAAAAGGGGAACATATGTCCAAATCGGCCGATTTGAAGGCCCGCAAGGCGGCGGCGGTGCCCGCCGGGGTCGGTAGCCGGGGTATTTACGTGGCCAAGGCGGAGAACGCCGAGCTGTGGGACGTCGACGGCCGGCGCTACATCGATTTCGCGGCGGGTATTGCCGTGCTCAACACCGGCCATCGCCATCCGCGAGTCATGGAGGCTGTGGCGCAGCAAGCCCTGTTGTTTGCGCACACCTGTTTCCATGTCGCGCCCTACGAGTCCTACGTGCGGCTGGCCGAACGCTTGAATGCGCTGGCACCCGGCGACTTCGCGAAAAAGACCTTGTTCCTGAACTCCGGCGCCGAGGCGGTCGAGAACGCCGTCAAGATTGCGCGCTATTCCACCAAGCGCTCCGCAGTGATCGCGTTTTCCGGCGGCTTTCACGGCCGCACGCTCATGACCATGGCGCTCACGGGCAAGGTCATGCCGTACAAGCGCGGCTTCGGCCCGTTTCCCGCCGAGGTTTATCACGCGGAATTTCCGCAACCCTATCGGGGTATCACCACGGAACAGGCGCTTGCCGATTTGGACCGCCTGTTTCACGGGGACGTCGATCCGAAGTCGGTCGCGGCCGTCATCATCGAACCGGTGCAGGGCGAGGGCGGCTTCAATGTGGCGCCCTTTGATTTTCTACGCGCGCTGCGGCGTCTGTGTGATGAGCACGGCATCGTGATGATTGCCGACGAGGTGCAGGGCGGCATCGCCCGAACGGGCAAGATGTTTTCCATCGAACACTCGGGCGTGGTGCCCGACGTCATCACCACGGCCAAGGGCTTAGGGGGCGGCTTCCCGCTCTCGGGAGTGACCGGCCGCGCGACCATCATGGACGCGGCGCATACCGGGGGCCTCGGCGGCACTTACGGCGGCAATCCGATCAGCATCGCGGCGGCGCATGCGGTATTGGATGTGATCGAGGCAGAGGGACTGTGCGATCGGGCGGCGACTGTCGGAGACAAGATGCGCACGCGGCTTCAAGCGCTCGCCAAGGAACTCCCGTGCATCGGCGATGTGCGGGGCCTCGGCGCAATGGTGGCCTTCGAACTGGTCAAGGACCCCAAGACCAAGGAACCCGACGCGGAGCTCACGGCGGCCGTGTTGACTCACGCCGAGCAGCGCGGCTTGATCCTCCTGTCCTGCGGCACGGCGGCGAACGTCGTGCGCCTGCTGGCGCCGCTCACCATTCCAGATACCGTGCTCGAGGAAGGACTGACCATTCTGGCGGCGTCGCTGGGCGACGCGTACGGCCGAGAATCCAAGCGAGCGGTGGCCTGAATCGCGCCCTTCACGGTGTCGCTACCGCTTTTATCAACGACTAGCGAGACCTTGCCCGCGCATGGTCGGAGCCTTCGAGCTCTCGATAATTAGTGGTGAGCGCGAGTTCTAGTGCTCCGGATCGAAATCGAGGCCGGTGTCGGGCTCCGGATGGGTTTTTTCCTTGCCCGTGCGCTCGTTCGTATGACTCGCATCCGTCTGAGGGTCCTGTTGATTCGCCCTCTTATCGTAGTAATTCCGTCGCCAGTTCTCGGCCGCCTGGCGTCTCATTTCCTCGAGCGAGAGTGGCCGGGTTTGCTGCTTGCTCACCGCCATAGCTTCCACAGCTGCCGCTGCGCCCCGGTCTTGGCCCGTTGAATGTGCATCGTGATTCGTTTGCTTCATCGAATCGCTGAGATTGAAATACTTGATGTCTGGTAGGTCCCTAACGGCGGAAAGCCCAGGATTGAGCTGACGGATCCGCGAGACTTCGGGATGGCAATCCAACACGAACGCCATCATCTCGGTAGCGTCCCGACTCGTATAGAAATCGACCATCCGTGAGTTGAATTCCGCGGCACGCACGGCCGGAATGCTGACGGCGTCGACCCCTTCCGTCATCAAAACACCATTCATCATGAAACGCGAAGTGCGCTTGTTTCCGTCAACGAAAAACTGTTGAAGTGACCCAAATAGAAAGAACGCCGTTGCCCGCTCGAATGGATTTGAGACGTTCTGTTCCAACGAGCGGATTCCGCTCGCGAACACCTCATTGAGTCGGACTGCACCCGGCTCTGTGGTCAATGGCGTAAACCGCCCACGCTCACCCAACGCGACATCGGGGGTGAATTGCGTTTCGGGGCCCTCGCCGCGGAAGTGTCCCCATTCAAGCGCCTCATTGCGGGCCACAAGTGCGTGCAGCGAACAGAATGTTGACTTATCGAGGGTGAAATCTCGATTGTTCACCAGGTCTACAAGATACTTCGAACTCTCCGCGAGATTCAGTATCTGCTCCTGATCCGAAAGCTTTCGGCCGCCCACGGTCACGCCTTCGAGGAGCGTCTTTACTTCAGGGAAAGTGAACGGATTTCCTTCCAGGACGCCGGCGTCCCACACATATTCCGGGAGCATTCGGCGAAAGCGGAAAACCACCCGTTCGAGAGAGGCGCGGGGAACCTCCCGAGGAACGGAATCTCGGTTCCATTGAAAGCCCAATGTGTCAAACAGCGCCATAGGACATTGTATCGCGCTACCGCTTGCAGGATGCAGCTGCATTGATAGCGAATCCTGCATTAACTTGCTGATTTTGCTAAAAAATGTGCACTCGGCTTCAAATGCTGGCCCAGGGACCTCTTCCTGCATCGGCCATGTGCGCGGCCTCGGCGCGATCATCGCCCTCGAACGGGTCAAGGACCCGGATGCCCGCTCTCCACGGATTGCGCCCCGAATGGCGGGTTACAGCCGCAGCGTCGCTGTGATTCCAATGGTCCGCGGCCGGAACGTCCAGGCGTTTTGCTGCTCCGAGGGTGGCCCGGCCGGGTTGTTGCCGTCGGACTGCCCGAGCGCGTAATTGATGGTGGGATGCTTATCGAACAAGTTGTCGACGAAGGCCGATAGCTGCCAGGACCCGAGAGTCACGCCGGAGCGCAGAGAGAAAAAGCTGGTCGCCGGCAGCGTGTAGGAAAAGCCAGAGTTGTACTGCGCGGAATTGGGATCCTGCACCGGGGAGAGCCAGGGATTGCGGGCGGCATACTCCCAGTCCAAGCGCGCGAATGCCTTGAGTCCTGCCACAGTGAAGTCATACTGCGGACCGATGGCAATGTTCCACGGCGGGTTCGTTCCGGGAGCGTAGTCAATGGCGGCCTCGCCGGCGACGGCATCGCCGGCTATCGCCAAGTTATTCTTCGAGGTCACGGTGAAGCGCGCGTTCGTATAGCCGACAGCGGCCTCGACGGAAAATCCTGCACCCAGCGCGACGTTTGCCTGGAGATCAAAACCCTTGGAAACCGCGGTCCCTAGATTGTCCGTAAACTGCAGCGCACAGGACCCGGCAATATAAACATTCTGTTGGATCTGGTTCCACTTGATGTAGTAGACGCTGGCGGCAAGCTGCAGTCGGTCGGCAATGAGATTCTTCGACCCGATTTCATAGCTCTGGGTGGTGTCGGAATTATAGTTCTGCGGTGCCTGTCCGCTCGGATAGCCCTCGGCAATGAGCCCCGACGCACAGTAAGGAGGCAGCGGAGGGTTGAAGCCGCCCGGCCGAAAGCCCTTGGCATAGGTGGCATAGAAGAGATTATTCGGGTCGGCTTGAAATGTTATCGAAGCCTTCGGTGTGACGGAATGCTGCGAATACACGCCATTGGCCGTGCTCGCGCCGTAGTTCTCCAACCCGTCGGAATAGTGGGTGAGGTCGCCCGATAGCTTCGCATAGCGCGCGCCCACAGTGAGCTTCAGTTTATCGGTCACACCATAGGTGACTTCGCCGAAACCGGCGATCTGGCGATCGTGGGTCTTGTTGTTGTTGTAATAGATGTCGCACTGGGGAAAAGTCTGCGGCGTGCTATGGGCAGGGTCGGTCGGACAAGAGAAGAAAGGGCCATATATGTCGGTCGCATTCTGGCCGAAGAGATATTGATACAAATTGTTGATATACGGGTCGGACAGCTCCTCGATACTGAGCTCCGTGGCGAGCGACCAGAATGCACCCACAGTCCATCTCCACCGACTGTTGTCATCGTTCGATTGCAAGCGAATTTCGTCCGTCCAGATGCGTTGGCGGTTCGTCATCCTGTTGGGGGTCACGTAGCCCGCGACGCCGCCGGGCGGCAAATGAATGCCCTTGCCGTCGATAATCGGATACCAAGAGCAGGGCGGCGCTTCGCCCCCGGCGCAGCCCAGCCCGAGTCCACCCGACCCGTCGGGATTCGTGGGCCATATCAGCGATTGAAAGTACGCGAGGTCGAATACGGTACCCTGGTAGGCCGTGAGCTCGTCGCGGTGGTAGTACGAGGTATTCCAGATCAGCGTGCCGATGCCCACGTCCGCCTCGAGCTTGACCGCGCCGAGATAGTACTCGTCCGGATCCGGGATCCGCTCCGGAGTACCGTTGATGAACCGCCCGCTGCCCACATCCGAATACGCGGGCCAGAATGAGCTGATGTCGTGCTTGCGCGCGTTCTGGTAGGAAAAGCTCGGCGTGATCTTGATTCCCTCGGTGGGCTGCACCAACAGAGCCAAGCGCGCCGCGAGGGTATTTGCATGATTGGCCCTGCGGTCGACGACGCCGAGCGTCGTCGGGTCGATCCGATCGATCCAGCCGCCATCGTACCGATACCAGACACTGGCGCGATAGCCCAATACATCGTTGACGATGGGGCCGCCGTGGGCGATGCCCGCTTCGTAGCTTGGATCGCCGTTGCGCGTAAAGGAGACCTCCGAGCGCGCGTAGGTCGATTCCTTGGTGACACTGGGCTGGTTCATGATGTAACGAACCGTACCGCCTTCGGAACCGGCGCCGAACAAGGTTCCCTGCGGACCGCGTAGAACTTCCACCCGATCCAGGTCGAAGGTCTTCGGCAGCGTGTCGTCGGGGTTGAATCCGAGTGCGCGCATTTGAATGGGCGTCTCGTCGATATAGATGCCGGTCGTGCCGGCGCCGCCGGACGAGGAAATTCCTCTGATGGAAATCGCGTTGGTGCCCGAGGTGTCGATGGACACACCCGGGGTGAAGCGCACCACGTCATTGAAATCCTTGATCCCCCTCTGATCGATCATGTCCTGGTTGAATGCGGTGACACTGATCGGCACCTTGTTGATGCTTTCTTCGCGGCGGGTCGCCGTGACGACGATTTCCTCGAGGGCGCCGCTGGCGGCCGGTTCGGCGGCGGTGGTCGCTTCGTTA
>WNFI01653890.1_pt1 | contig 10692 bp, 7 predicted proteins | sample 5400471 | NCBI WGS metagenome assembly WNFI01 (sample SAMN13153348, study PRJNA577476) | soil metagenome | isolation source: 100 cm saprolite on Douglas fir-dominated hillslope | place: USA:California | collected 2013-09-17 | reverse complement strand
GCCTTCAAGGATGGCCCCTCGATCTTGTTGATCCACGCATTCTCTGCGTGCCAGCGCAGCACCTCGACGCGCGCCTCGTTCATGAGGACGACAGTTACGTTGCGCCGGTCAGGGACGCCGTTCAGGATGTTTGCGTACCAGGCCCACAGCGACCCGTCCTGCGTGTAACCACGCTTGAAAGTTAGGTTGGTGTACTTCCGCAGACCAACCAGCTTGCGGACGTTGTGCTGCAGATCGGTCCCTTCGCGGTAATCCACGGCGTCGCCTTCCGCCGTCAGACCGCTGACCTCCGAGAAGGCTGCGCGCGGAACATTGTCGATCAGTACCGAGAAGTTGAAACCACGAAATGGGTCATTGCGTTTGTCGTTGGCCATGAAAGCGCTCCTGTTGACGAGTGGGTCACTGTTCGTCGGCGTGCGCGGTCCACAAGCCAATGCGCACTATGACAAACTCCGCCGGTTTGACCGGAGCCACGCCCACCAGACAGATCAAGCGACCCTCATCGATGTCCGTCTGGGTCATGGTCGTCCGGTCGCACTTGACGAAGAAGGCCTCTTCGGGCTTCGTTCCTTCGAGCGCTCCGTTGCGCCAGACGAGCGTCAGAAAATTCGTGATGGAGCGCCGCACGCGCGCCCACAGCGGCTCCGCATTCGGCTCGAACACCACCCACTGCAGACCCTGGTCGATGCTTGCCTCGATGAAAATCAGGAGGCGGCGTACGTTGACGTACTTCCAGTCCGAATCGCTGGTGATGCAGCGCCCGCCGTAGACGCGGATAGCGCGGTTCACATAGCGAAAGTCGCGGATCACGTTAATGTTGACCGGGTACGGATTCAGGATGTCATGTTGTTCCTTGTTCAATGTCCGCGTGAGGCCGGTAATGCCCCGCACGACTTCGTTTGCCGGAGCCTTGTGCACGCCGCGCTCGACGTCGATACGCGCATATATGCCCAACACGTGTCCGGAAGGCGGAATCGGGAAGTCCGACGGCTGCGCGGGATTCAGCGGATAAGGATCCGGAATCACCAGCCACGGGTGATAGAGGGCTGCGTACTTCGTGTCAAACTGCTGCCGCTGATTCTGCACATCGACTAGCGAGTCGTCGGGAGGCGGCACGCCATCCAGGACGGCAAAGCGATATCGCAACGCTTCGCATTGTGTGACTAGCGCGCTCTGCACTCCGATCGAAGTCACTCCGGGGGCTCCGAGGACGCTGATGTCGTTGATGTTCGTCAGCGACTGCAGACCGGTCCGATCGCGAGGCTCGATCGCGGGGTTGCCGATGTAGATGCTGTCATTGATCGCCGGGATCTGATCATCCCCTCCCGCCATCGGCTGCCGGCCCGGCCGCTCGCGCCCGTCGGGAAGCACATCCACCAGGAACTCCGGCCCGAGCCGGATGCTCTGCAGCGCCGCGGTGCGCGCCGGCTCGATAAGGTCCTGTGCCAGGTCCCGGATCCGGATGTACTGCGATTCGCCTTCGGAGCGATTGTCGGACTTGCGCAGCGCGCGTCCGTCGTCATCCACCCACGCCGGCGTCACGGTCCACGTGGTGCCGATCACTTTGTGGACGTAGCGACTGTGACGCGGATCAAGCGACAGGTTGCGGAACGACTCCGAATCGAGAATCTGGACATTGCGGATCGGCAAAGCCACATCCGGCTGTCTCAGCAGATAGACGTCGAGCCGGAACTCGAGGGACACGATGTTGGATCCCGGAGCCAGCGCCGCGGGCGGCGGCGCGGCGAGGGTGATTAGATAGTCGTTCTGCCGGTCGATCGAGGAAACCTTGAATGGAACATCGATCGGATCGCCCTGATCGTCGGCCAGACTCAGCAGGGTTCCAGGCTCGATCCCGGCAGGCGAGTCCAGCCGGATGTGGTTCGCGGGAATGATTCCATTGATCAGGCGCACGCGGGTGCGAACGCGCGGCGACGCATCGGGTGCGGCGGCTATGCGCAGGCGGTTGCCCCAGGCTCCGTAGTCGAGCGCCTCGGCCAGCATGACCGGATGACGGATCAAGACGGGGGCGCCGGCGCTGTGCGGCGTCGTGAGCGGCGCTGCAAAGCCCAAAAGCTGCGGTGCGAAAGGAAAGGTGTAGTTGGACGTACTGATGCGATGGATGAGCTGATCGCCGTCGGGGCTGTGCACCCGCAGCAGGTCGTTCGGGCCTGGTGGTCCGGCAAAGCCGTGAGACAGGAGCGCCCGCACCTGCGTATCCGGAACCGGGAGCACCAGCGTTCCCGTTTGCGTCTGGATTCCAGCGTTGCTGAGCGTCTGCTGACAGACAATCTGCAGACTCACCGGCGTGGCGCCGCCGTGTGCGCCGGCGAGCGGTACCTCGAGAATGATCCGTCCCGGGTCGGGACTGCTGCCGGTCTGATTGGGCAGGTCCCGGATGACGACATATTCGACGCTGGCGTCGGTCGAATTCCCGATCCGGATCGTGTCGCCGATATTTAGTCCATTACGGTTGTTGACGGCGATCGAGACCGCGCCTGCGGCGACAGCCGCATCCAGCGTGATCACCGCCAGGGCGGAGTCGGTCCGTGTGAGGTGCTCATACCGCCAGCCTGAGCCGTAGTCCGTATAGGCGCCGACGGCGAACTGGATCCGTCCGAGCTGTCCGATGCGCCGTGCCTCCGTTCTCGTCGCCGCCGTGTCGCGGAATACGACAAAGTCGTTAGCCGTGAAGGCGCCGTTGTTGGCAATCAGGGCGATCTGCGTGCCGGCCTGGATCGGATTCGAGAGCGCCTGAACGTTGACACCCGCCGCGCCGGCCGGGGCGCCGTAAGCGTTGACCATTTCCGTGCTGGCGTGATCGGTCTGAACGGGCGTGCTGAGAGTCACCACCCAGGGTCCCGTGGCGGCAGCCGACCCGACATCGGCGACGTAGATGAGTTCTTCATTCGGGGCGGTCGCACTGGTGTTGATCTGCAGCAGTTGACCCACCACGGGGCTCGGAAGCGGCGGGCCGGGGGGTGCAGCGAGAATCGCTACCATAGCCCCGGCTTCCAGTGGTGCCCCGAACGCGTAGCTGACGGCGGCACCGAGCGCGGCGGCGGCGTAGTGCTCGGCGTTCGTGGTCGTGCCGTGGCTGAGTTGCAACGGCAGCGTTGGAGCGACGAAGTTGTTCGCGTTTGCCGTTGCAGCCGCGGGAGGGTGCCGATATTCGGAATCGCTGCCGGCGCCGATCCGTATCCAATCTGGCGCAGTGATGTTCAGCGCATCGGTGATGACGACGGATGTCGCGGACGCAGGAGCTGCTGCCAGCAGTTCCGGCACGATGGCTGGCGGCGCTTCCTCCTGGAACAGATCGGTGCTCGCCATCTGGGCTGCGCCGGTGTTGAGGATGCGGGTAACGTACGCACGCTTGCCGTTGTTGCCGAAGAATCCGTCGATCGCGTGCGGCAGGTAGCAGTGATCGCCGAAATCCGCGATGTTCAACGACTGGCCGAACCAGCGCTGATACTCCCCGGCGCTCGTCACCAGGATCGGAATGTCCACCGGCCCGCGCTCGGTGACGCCGATTAGTCCCACGGTACTCGTCGAAACGCCTTCGATGGGCTTAGGCCCTGAGTCGACCTCCTCGACATAGACCTTAGGCGACAGATATTCGGGCATGACGTTCTCCTAAACTGCGGTCCGGTGCCTAGCTGACGAGCACATCCAGAGGGTTGACGGTGACGGTGTAGTCGGGAACTAATTCGACTTCGTTGTGCGCGGCGGATCCCGAGTCCTTCGCGGCAACTTCGGCTTTGCCCGCGCGCGACAGTGGCGGCAGCCGGTAGAAACCGTTCGCGTCGCTGGTGGCGGCAAGGATGTAGAGCCGGTGATACGAGTGGACTATCGGGGGACCCGGGTCGACGATGCGCACTTGATGACTACCAGTGATGCCCGTCGTGTCAAAGAGCAGAGCCGAGTCGCCCGCGAGCGCGGCGTAGTTGAGAGCAACCGTAGGACCGACAGGCGCACCCAGACGTCGAACGATGCGACCCGCAACGTGCGAGAGAGCCAGCGGCTGGCCGACACTGATGGTCGCCCAGTCTGCAGCGCTACCGGACAGGTTGATGGCTGCAACCTCGAGTATCTCGCGGCGGCCGTCATCGTCTGCATCGATCGCCACCACATCATTGACGTTGAGATTCGTGGCATCCGAGAAGCGGATTTCTGTCGCGCCCGGCGGAACGTCATCGAGCAGAGTCTTGGCCGGCATCGTGCCGTCGATCGGCCGATCCTCGAATTCAACCGATGCGGCAGTAGTTACATCCGCGTAGCACGGTGGCCTGATGCCGGCGACAGGTGGATCCCATGGTGCTGCCGGGATGGGCCCTCCCGCAACAGGAGGCTCCGGCGCGACCGTTGCGCCCGCGGGAGGCGCTTGTCGCCATAGCTTCGAGATGCGTACCGTGGCGTTGGCGAGCGGAGCGATGACTGCGCCGGTGCGCTTGAGAATGCGCCCGGAGACCATGGTTGGAGCACGATGCAGCTCGACCGTCAGATCCGGCGGAAGTGGTTGCGCGGGGCTGCCGACGGGATACGGCGAGTTGAGATTGTCGGTCAGAGTCACCTGGTTCGCGCCCGGGCCCAGCGCCAGCACGACCGCGAATTCAACCCGGCTGCCGTCCGAGGTACTGATGAGCAGACGCTGTCCGGCAGTGAGTCCGGCATTCGTATCGAGCGTGAGTGTGTTGCCGCTCCCGGCAACCGCGAGCGCCCGCAGTTTGCAGGCAAAGATCGTCGTGAGGTCGCGATCGATGAAACCGCTGGCCTGAATCGTCACGTCGATCTCACCGGTGAGCGCGAGTTGCGGGACGAACGCCGGCTGAGCCTTTCCGCTGACCACCAGCACACCGGGCTCGACGACGCGGACGATGGCGCCGACCCCCAGAGGCTTGGTTAAGGACACGGTCAGTGCCGCCCGTGGCGCGCGTCCGGTCGTTTCGTCTACGAGGTTCGCCGTGAGGAGTGCGCAATGCCGGTTTGCGGCCGTCGGAGACCCCAGCGGTGACACCGTGTAGAGAATGTCGTTGGCAGTCACCGTCCGGCGCGCCATTACACTTCCTCCACGATGACGGACACTTCTGGAAGCGCGATACGAACGGGTGAAACGTGGAACGGCTCGAGTGACGGGTAGACATTGACGACGGTGACTTCGTATGACACCGCGAGCGTGAATGAGCCCTCGAGTGATTCCCAGACGCGGGACAACTCATCGAGCGCGAGCGTCTCCAGATGCACGTGCAGTTGCGCGTCCGTGCCTTCGAGATCCGTGTGCTGCAAATCTGCGCCCTGAAGAATCGGCGTGGTATGCAGCGTTTGCATTACACGGCCGAGCATCCTGTGCTCTACGTCCGGAGCCGCTCCGCCCGCACCTTTGAAGGTCACGGGTGTCATTAGATAATGGAGGCGCAGCGGCAGAGGCGGAGGGCGCAGCAGGTCTCCCGGAAGACGCTCATCCGGAATGTTCAAACGAGTCTCATCGCGTTCAATGCGATAGAGCCAGACCGACAGTCCCTCCTGCTTGAGCTCTTCGCGCAACTCGTGTGGCGAATTGAGTACGACCACGCGCGCGCCACCACCGGTGAAACCGAGCCCCGGCGGCGGCAGGCTGACGAGCGCGCTGCGCAAACAATTGCTGAGCGCGAGACTCGTGCTATATATGGCCGTATACATCGACTAGAGGACTCCGCTGTGCCTCATCCGCTCAGACGACCGCGCCGGTAGATTGCGGCGCCGCCGGGTAAACGGTGACGCTCGAGAATTCCTTCGGCGACGAACTCGTCGAGCGTCCGTTCGACCTCGATGAGCGCCTCGTCGCTGTTAGGAAGGTTCAACCACACCCGTGCCACTCCCTCCTTCGTCTCGGCACATCCGCTGTTCTCGAGGATGTAACGCCAGATCTCTGATTTAAGACTCATGGTGCCGGCTCCCCCGGGAAGCAGCGCCGCGCTTGCATACGTGTGGTGATTGCATATGGCGTGCCAGCAGCCGTAGCGAACGCATGCCAACCCGATCAACGAGTTGCACAGCGTGTTAGAGAATGGGCGTGGGTGCCTTTTCCCGCAGGTGCGGGTATTACGCCGCAGGCGCCGCGGTCAGCATGGGGGAAAACGATTCAGAGGTGGGTGCAGCGACACCCGTCAGCCGCGGAAGCTTTCTGGCTGAATCGCGTATTTTCTCAGGAGGCGTCCCAGGTCGCGCCGCTCTTTGCCGGCCGCGCGCGCGGCCTCGCTCACATTCCCGCGACACTCCTGCATGAGTGAATGCAGGAAGCGCCGATCAAATTCTGCGATGACTTCCGCTTTGGCGAGGCGATAGTTGAAGGAGCTGCGGGTAACGGCTGAGGCGATGCCCGTCGGCCTCTCGGCACGTTCAGGGTCGCGCAGGTCCTCGCCAATTCCCGGCAGCTCATTCGAGGGCATATACAGAGTGTCAGTGCAATCGGAAAGCAGGAACTCGCGCTCGATTAGGTTCTCGAGTTCCCGGATGTTGCCGGGCCATTGATAAGAGAGTAGGAACTCCCTCAGACATGGGCCCAGAGCCGGCGTCGACCGGCCATGTCGCACTGCCAGGGCACGCAAGACTGCCGCCGCGATGAGCAGCACGTCGTTGCCGCGGGAGCGCAGAGGTGGCAGCCGCGCCACGAGTACATTCAGCCGGTAGAAGAGGTCCTGGCGAAACAATCTCTTGGCGACGACATCCGCAAGCTCCCGGTTCGACGCGGCAATGACGCGGACATCGAGCGTTCGTTCAATCGGTGAGCCGAGAGCCCGGACCTTTCCTTCCTGCAGGAAGCGCAGCAAAGCCACCTGCCCCTTTGCAGACAGGGCATCGACTTCATCAAGAAACAATGTCCCGGAATCTGCCAGCATCAGGATGCCCGGCGAGCTCTCCTTGGCATCGGTGAAAGCGCCGCGGCGATACCCGAATAGCTCGCTCTCCAGCAGACTGTCCGGAATAGCCCCACAATTAATCGGGACAAACGGGCGCGAGTGCCGCGCGCTCTGGTAGTGAACTGCGCGTGCGGCAAGCTCCTTGCCGGTTCCGGTTTCGCCCTCAATGAGCACGGGCGCATTGCAGCGCGCCATTTGCCCGAGCAATCGCTGCACGCGCGCGAAGCTGGGGGAGCTTCCAATCATGCGCACCGTTACAGCGGTTTCTTCGTTAGCAACCATCTCATCCCCTGCTCGCCGGGCTCCGCGAAAACAGCCCAGCTCCAAGCCGTACATACCGCCGGGCTGCTCGCGCAGCAGCGCCAGGCTGGGTGTTGTAGAGAAAGGAATTGACCATGCGAAGCATCCCCTTATGGAATGCTCAAATCCGTTTTACAAAAATTTCAGATCACTAAGGCTGACGAGCATGCAGAAGAGGATCGCCGCCGAACTCGCTATTGAAGTTCTCATCCAACCTCCCTGTCCTCGTCTTTCGGAGAAACCCTCGCACCAAGACCGCAAGGAGCCGACCTAGTTTGCGTAATATAGCTACGGTGTCCGCGAATGCAAGCGGCGGGTACTCGCTGACTTCGCGCTTGGCATATGAGCAGTTTTCGAACGCGTCTCGCAACACTTCGTTCGAAGGCCTTGGCATCTAAACCCCATTGACACGCAAACGGAGATAGCGGCTCAGCCAGCTTGTGGATTACCTTCTTTAGATGTCACCTGGACGTTAGTCACCTAGATGTCATCGTCCATGTTTGCTAGGAGAGGATGCAACGCAGCAATCGCCATCTGCAGTCGCGCAACAGCGCCGTTCGAGACCAGTCGATCCGACGATGACCTTCAAGATGGTAGTGCTCAGCTCTCGCATTTTCTCATCACATCAAGTTCCGCAGCGGTCCCCTCACCTGGGCCTTCGGCACGCGTCTATGCGGGTAGGCTCACCGAAGCGGCGATGAGCCATTCGACCTTTGGCGCAAACATCATGCGAGGAAAATTCGACGCGAGCCATTGCTCCGCTCGTGAACATAGACGCACGATATACGCCTTCGAGGCCTCTTCTGTCCAATACCCCGATGCCGTATCGCCGCCGATGTTCAACCATGCTGCTGCCAAGAGCACCAGTTCGCCGCTTCCCTCGTTGAAATCTCCCTTGTTGGAAATCAGCTCGTGCGGTTTGGCCGTCACAGCGCTCAAAAGCTGCAACAAACTCTGATTGGCCCTCGGCGGAACTGCGCAATCAGCCGGCACAGGTACCCGTGCCAAATCTCTCACCGGATCATTCGAAGCGAGCCACTGACTCCGATACTGCAAGACTCTTGCATACCGATTGAGAAGATCGGTAAGCGTTCGTGCATGATCGAAGCCACGTGGTGTGCCGGGAGACGTACGCCAGAAGTGAGACCATAGATTGGTTGCCCTTAGAAATTCGAGCAGTCGATCGAGCGCTTCGAGCCCGTCGAGGTGCCCCGCCGCGCCGGGGGGCGGGATTCTTTTCATCAGCTCATGTGTAATTCGAACCGCACCGCGTACCAGGCGTTCAAGGCGCGCATCTGCCGCTATAGGCGCAGCCGCCGGGTTTGTGAACGCAAATTGAATCTCGTGTGACTTTCCGATTTCAAGATTCGTGGAGACCTTGTAGGCATCTCAAGATCCCGGATTCGGTCCTCGCGAGGTTCACCGCCGTGGCCTTCGGGTACCGGCGGCGGCGCTGCGCCGCTCAGGTCCCCGCCGTCGCCGGAGGCGCCACCAAGATATGCACGGCGGACGAACTCGGCCACAGCGTAAACAGATGTGAATTCGAGCTCGCGTCCGTTAACGAAGAGACCTAGTTGCGCGTGCCCTTGACGGGCGAGAGCCAGGCCGATGCCCCGAGAGGCGATGAACTCGGGTTCGAACAGAGGCCCGCTAATGAAAGCCACGGGATGGTCTTGGCATGTGTCTACTGTATCGAGATTGCTGGGGCGCTCACTCGCCACTGCCATCCCGCCTCGGGCGTCGATGGCATCAATGTGCCAACTCATCCGCGCACCCGCCCTGAGGTCGTCACCACCCTGGTTCGAACTCCGGCTGTTTGGAGTGCGCGCACGGCGGCGAGGCGATGCTTGCGCCACTGCAATTCCGCCAGCGAGGGACACGGACCATGCTGCAGACGCTCAAAGATCTTCGCCTCAGCCGCCGTGTCTGCGACGGAGGCGCGGGCCTCCTGGAGATCAGATGCCGAGAAAGTCCCTACTTTGAGGACCTCGAGGTAGTCCTCGTCCTCCAACAGAGCGTTTGAAACCTGGCCCGTGGTCAATCGGCGGTCATGGTGAGTACGGGTTTGGAAGGGCTTCATCACCGCCATATCGCCCACGTCGGACTGCCACACACCGGACATATCTTCCAAGTGACCTTTCATGATGTCGTGGTCGGGTACACTGCCGAGCGGCGTCAGCGGTGGCCGGATCAAGTCGTAGCTGTTGCTGTTAAGAACCGCGGTGTCGCCCGGAACCCTTTCGGGCTTTAGTACCAGGCAGACATCACCGTAGAAACGAATGCCGGTCCCGTTGACCTCGACCGCGGCAAAATACAAGTTTCTTGGATCTGCGCCCGTCACGGTCCGAATGATCTCGTCAACGAGCGCGCGCAAGGAGGCAGATTCACCGGGTGGTGTCTCGCCGAGAATATGGGTCGTGCCCAGATCGTAAGTATTCTTGTAAGCCTTATCTCCCGGCTTCGGGTTGCAAAACCCGGGTACGTGCACGGCCGCTAGATTGACCACCGCCCTGCCACCCGCCGCAGGATCCACGGTCGCCTTGTCAGGTCCCTGCCCGCGAATCACGCGTCTGACCATGTCGGCATTGGCACGAACTACATCGCGCTCGCGATCCTGGTACCTATCTACATACTGATCGACCTCATCTGCCCATGTCGTCATCCTTGACCTCATTTGAACTGGGTGCTGTGTTCCGATACGGCGTGCTCAGTAACAGATCGCCTCTCCGGGTGATTGACCATGAGGATGCTGGTGTAACACACATAGCCGGCGATCAATGCGAGGCCGATTAGCAAGGTCCCGGACTGCAGGAGATTCCATATCCCGTACTCCTGCTGGAGACTCTTGATTCGCGCGCGCCCTTCCTGAAAATTCCGCGCCGCAGCTTCTTTGTCGGCGTTCTTTCGGTAACTCCAGAGCGCCAAACCCACCTTGCGGTGTTCCAAATAGAAGTCCTCCCACTTGCGGAAATGCTGTATGCCGCTCAAAACCGAGATAAGAAGTGCGACCCAGCCGCCCAACATGAGTCCGATTCCTGTCGCATCGGACACGCCGCCAAAGAGGTCTTTGTGAAAGGTCACCGTGAGCGCGAAGACGCCTGTTGAAAGGCCTGTCAACAGCTTGATGCGCTCCTTCCGATAGTCATTGCCGATCGCAATGTCACGATGGATGATTTCGTGTACATCGCCGTACGTCAGCGTGTTGTTGCTATTAAGGGATATCGCCCAGACCAGATCTTCGTCGGAAATGGTTGGCGCGGGGGGTGTTGAGGCTGGCGTCTTGGACTTTGTCATGCGCTCTCCGTGCGGTGACAGTTTTAGCTTACTACAATGTAATCATTAGAACTACGACAGCGCCACGGTCTATTTTCGGCGCTGCATCATCGCGGATGCCGGCAAATTCAATCGCTTGTACAGCTCTCGCGCCAATCCTTCTCAGACTAATGGAAAGATCGGATGCAGTGAACTCCACAAGCGTCCCGCTCCATCGTTCTGC
>WNFI01573973.1_pt1 | contig 10692 bp, 14 predicted proteins | sample 5400471 | NCBI WGS metagenome assembly WNFI01 (sample SAMN13153348, study PRJNA577476) | soil metagenome | isolation source: 100 cm saprolite on Douglas fir-dominated hillslope | place: USA:California | collected 2013-09-17 | reverse complement strand
TTAAGTGGTGCGCGTGACGCAGTCAGGGCCGTTCACGACCTCGGACCGCGCGCAATCCTGGTGACATCGTTGCACACCGACAATACGCCCCATGACTCAATCGATCTGATGGCCTCCGATGAAGGCGGCTGTTTCACGTTGCGGACGCCGAAACTACCGTTGACAGTAAATGGGGCAGGCGATGCCATCGCCGCAATTTTCTTCGCGCACTATCTGCGCAGTGGAAATATCGGAGAAGCGCTATCGCATGCCGCATCGGGTCTGTTCGGAGTGCTGGCAAAAACGGCGGAGGCCGGTGCACGTGAAATCCAGCTCGTGGCTGCGCAGCACGAAATAGTAAGCCCAAGCCGTCTATTCGAAGCGAAGGCGCTCGGGTCATGAGTGAATCGCCGTCAATATTTCATGTTGAACGCCAGGAGCTTTCTTTTTCGCCGAAGCCGTGGGCCTTCGCTATAGAAAGACGCGCCGAGATTGACGTCTATTTCGAAGGATTGCGCCACGAAAAGCCGGCAATCTGGAATGGCCGCGTCTTGTTACTCCATCATCAGGAGTTCGCGGGCGGTGTGCTGCGTGGCGAATACCTCGAGACTGACTATGCGAGCTTTGCAGCTTGGCGATATTGGGGTCGTCCCTCTGCGACCGTGCGCGATTGTTTTGGCGCTGCCGCGGTTATGGCGGGTGACGGCGCCTTTTTGCTCGGCGTCATGGGGCCGCACACATTCAACAGCGGGAAAATTTATTTTCCGTGCGGCACGCCCGATCCAGACGACATCATCGATGGCAAGGTCGATCTCAGCCACAGCGTACAACGCGAGCTCAAGGAGGAGACGGGGTTCGACGTCAGCGAGTTTGACATCGAGCCCGGCTGGACGATGGTCGTCGATGAGCCGCTGATCGCACTGATCAAGGTATTGCGGTCAAATGAAGCGGCCAAGGTCTTGCGTGGACGTGTCCTTGGGCATCTTGCATCAGAACGAGAGCCAGAGCTATCAGATGTGTGCGTCGTCCGCGGCGTCGACGACTTCGATCCCGCCATGCCACGTTTCATCCGTGCGTTCCTGGCGTCGCGATTGGGCAAGGGATAAACTAAGCCACATTGCCGCGCGCCGGAGACGCAGCATGACACTCTACAAAATTGCCAAACGATTTCGCGTCGATAATCCGGATAAATTTCGTCTTTCCGACTGCGATCCGGCGGAGTGTTATGGGCTTACCGTCGATAAAAAAGAATCCAACGCCATGCTCAAGGAGGGCATCGAGCGGCTGACTGAACAGCAGGAGCGGCTTTACGCCTGTAACCGCTGGTCAGTTTTGATCATACTTCAGGCGATGGATGCCGCGGGCAAAGATAGCGTGATCAAGCACGTTATGGCCGGACTCAACCCTCAGGGCGTTGAAGTGCATTCGTTCAAGCAACCCAGTGCGGAGGAACTTGATCATAATTTTTTATGGCGTGCTGCCCGTCACCTGCCGGAGCGCGGGCGAATCGGTATTTTCAATCGCTCATATTACGAAGAAGTTCTGGTCGTTCGCGTGCATCCAGAATTGCTGGAGCAGCAGAAATTGCCGGAGACGCTGACGGGAAAAGATATCTGGCATCAGCGCTTCAACGATATCTGCGCTGGAAGTTCTCGATGAGTGACGTTACGGAGCGCAAGCTTTGGGATGAATATCAGCACGCTTACGAGGACATGGTCCGGCAGACCAGCCGGGCAGAGGCGCCCTGGTTTGTGGTGCCTGCCGATCACAAATGGTTCACGCGCATGGTGGTCGCGGGCGCGCTCGTACAGGAGTTGCAGGCCCTCGGCCTCGATTTCCCAAAGGTCAGGGGCAAGGCGCTCAAGGAATTGCAAAAAGCGGGCAGGGCGCTGAAGGCGGAAAAATCGTAGCCACCGTACTTATGCTCGCGGCTATGTTTTCTCCATCGCGAGAATTGGCAGCACTTCTGACCTATCCGCACGCTTGATTTGCCACGCTTGATTTGCCTTGACGCTTTCCGCTACAAGCAGGCCGCGGTTAACGCGGACTTTACCTGAATCCGCCAAGTTAACCGCCGAGACGAGGGAACAGCCATGTCGGCGCGGCAGACAATCTGCGCGATCGAGCGGACGGCGGGATACGCCGGCACCGCGGCTACCCTCATTCTGGGCTCGCTCCTTCTCCTTATCCGCCCCTGAGGGCCGACTGGGCATATGTGCCTGGGCACTCGGGGGACCTGACGGAGAACCCATAGAGCGCCCCAAGCGGCGCATTCGACGAGAAGGATCATTTCCATGGCTACCCAGACAAAGTCCGAGAAGGACCGCGTCGTTATCTTCGATACGACCTTGCGCGACGGCGAACAATGTCCCGGCGCAACCATGACCCATGAAGAGAAGCTCGCCGTTGCCGAGCTGCTCGACACCATGGGCGTTGACATCATCGAGGCTGGCTTTCCGATCGCCTCGGACGGCGACTTCGCCGCCGTCAACGAGATCGCCAAGCGTGCCAAGAATGCGGTGATCTGCGGGCTCTCCCGGGCGTCGCCGAAGGACATTGACCGTTGCGCCGAAGCGATCAAACCGGCCAAGCGCAAACGCATTCACACGTTCCTGTCCACCTCGCCGGTGCACATGAAATACAAGCTCCAAAAGGAGCCGCACGAGGTTTTCGAAATGGTGATCGGCCAGGTCACTCGCGCGCGCGGCCACACCGACGACGTGGAATGGTCGGCCGAGGACGCCACGCGCACCGAAGCCGATTTCCTCTGCCGTTGCGTGGAGGCCGCGATCAATGCCGGCGCCACTACCATCAATATCCCTGACACCGTTGGTTACACGGTGCCGGAGGAGCATTACGCATTGTTCAAGATGCTGCGCGAGCGCGTGCCCAACTCAGACAAAGCGCGTTTCTCGGTACATTGCCACAACGATCTCGGCATGGCGGTGGCCAATTCGCTCGCCGGCGTGAAGGCGGGTGCGCGTCAGATCGAATGCACCATCAACGGCATCGGCGAACGCGCTGGCAATACGGCGCTCGAGGAAGTCGTGATGGCGATGAAAACACGAAATGACGTGCTGCCGTACTGGACCGGCGTCGATGCGTCGATGCTCACGCGTGCGTCCAAGCTGGTTTCCGCGACGACGTCGTTTCCGGTGCAGTACAACAAGGCGATCGTTGGCCGCAACGCCTTCCCGCACGAGAGCGGAATTCACCAGGATGGCATGCTCAAGAATGCCGAGACCTACGAGATCATGACACCCGAATCGGTTGGCGTGAAACAGACGTCATTGGTAATGGGCAAGCATTCCGGACGTCATGCGTTCGTTCACAAATTGGAAGAACTTGGCTACGAGCTTGCCGACAATCAGCTCGAGGATGCATTCGTTCGCTTCAAAGCTCTGGCTGATCGCAAGAAGCAAATCTTCGACGAGGATATCGAGGCGCTGGTGGACGAAGAGATCGCTCACGCTCACGACCGCATTAAAGTGCTTTCGTTGACGGTGATTGCCGGAACTATGGGCCCGCAGTCGGCCACGCTAACCCTCGATATCGAGGGTGTGCATGTCACCACGCAATCGACCGGCAACGGGCCGGTCGACGCAATCTTCAAGGCGATCCGCGAACTGGTGCCGCACGAGGCGACGCTCGAGCTCTATCAAGTGCATGCGGTGACAGGCGGCACGGATGCGCAAGCAGAAGTTTCGGTGCGGCTCTCGGAAAGTGGCAGGTCGTTCACCGCCAAGGGGGCTGATCCAGACACACTGGTCGCTTCCGCCAAGGCCTATCTCGGGGCGCTCAACAAGCTCACAAGTAAACGCGGCAGGACGCCTTCCTCCGAAGGACGGATTCATTCGACCGACGTCGGTTAATCGGCCGATATTAAGATTAAAACGAAGATGCCGCGTCCATAAACGACACGGCATCGTCGATTTTGGTATTTATGCCCTCCCGAAACCCAATAATTCACATTTTGTCCGCAATTCGTTCGCTTTCGGGGCCAAATTTACGGGTACGCGCCGGGTTGAAACCACTCACAGAGTCGGGGATTTCCGTAATGAAAATGACCGTATGCGCGTGCGTAATTGCGCTCGCGACAATGAGCTTGTTTCCGAATGGGTCGCTGGCCCAGGCTCGAGAGGCCATCGATGCCAACGGGGATCAGGCGCAGACGGCGGCCGCCATCAATATTACACGCATCAAAAGCGTGCTCAAACTTACCCCGGCGCAAGAGCCGTATTGGGCTCCGGTTGAAGAAGCGTTGCGCGATCTCGCGCGTCAACAGGCGCCGGCAGACTCGGCCGGCCTTATGCGTCGGATCAGTCACCGCGTCGTATCGGTCGTTCTGAATAGCGCAGCGGTCCAGAGACTTGCCGTTGCTGCGCGACCGCTGGTTGCGCTGCTCAACGAAGAGCAGACGCGCGCTGCACATGGCCTGGCGCGCGAAATGGGTTTGGGCCCGGTCGTTGCTGCACTGAAATGAGCGGGATGCGGCGGCTCCATGCCGCACCGTTTCCAGCTTGACGCTCGGCGGACATGGTGACCATAGGTCTACTTGCCGGAAAACCGGTTTAGTGTCACCCTAACTGGCAGAAAAACAAGGCAAAAGCCGGTACCGCGCGTCTAATGGGAGGAATACGTCTATGCGCAAGTGGATTCTCGCGGCGGCTGCGGCCGCCATTTTCGTGGCACCTGGCGCCGCAATGGCACAGTCGCCCATCGTCATCAAATTCAGTCACGTGGTGGCGGCGAATACGCCGAAGGGAAAAGCGGCCGAAAAATTCAAGGAGCTGGCCGAGAAATATACCAACGGCAAGGTCAAGGTTGAGATCTATCCCAACTCGACTCTCTACAAAGACAAAGAAGAGTTGGAGGCATTGCAGCTCGGTGCGGTGCAAATGCTCGCGCCATCGAACTCCAAATTCGGCCCGATTGGAATCAAGGAATTCGAAGTTTTCGATCTTCCCTATATCCTGCCGAACCGCGTGGCGTTGCGTAAAGTGACCGATGGCCCGCTCGGCAAGCGCCTGCTTACCTTGCTGGAGCCGAAGGGCATGATCGGTCTGGCGTATTGGGATAACGGCTTCAAAGTAATGACTGCCAACAAGCCGCTGCGCACGCCGGACGATTTCAAGGGTCTCAAGTTCCGCATCCAATCCTCGAAGGTGCTGGAAGCGCAGTTCCGTGCACTTGGCGCAACGCCGCAGGTAATGGGTTTCGACGCCGTCTACCAGGCCCTGCAAACCGGCGTCGTTGACGGCCAGGAGAATACGACTTCGAACATCTATACCCAGAAGATGCACGAAGTGCAGAAATACATGACGATGACCGATAACGGCTACATCGGTTACGTCGTCGTCGTGAATAAAAAGTTCTGGGATGGACTGCCGGCCGATATCCGCGGTCAGCTCGAAAAGGCGATGGCCGACGCGACCGTCTACGGCAACAACACCTCCAAGACTGAAAACGAAGAAGCGCTGGAGGCGATCAAAAAGGCCGGTATGACGCAGATTGTCATCCCGACTGCGGCTGAGAACGAAGCGATGCGCAAGGCCATGCTGCCGGTCTACAGCGAAATGGCGACCCGGCTTGGCAAGGGCATCATCGAAGAGTTTCAGAAAGAGGCCGCCGGCGCGACCAACTGATAATTGAGAAGAGCTCCGGCCTGAGGGGCCGGAGCTCCCTTCACTTCCAGAGGCGGGGATTCCGGAATCATTTTCCGTGAGCGGCAGCGGGGGCTGTCCTCTATAAATTTGGAATCTCAGACCGCTGGGGGGTCACCACCATCCCCGGGCTCGTGAGACATACGTGTTTTTGCGCTTTCTAGATCGGCTGGAAGAAATCCTGATCGCAAGCCTGATGGCGATGGCGACGCTGATCATTTTCGTCGCCGTGGTGCAGCGTTTCGCTGTCGGCGTGCCGGCGCTTTACCCGTATGTCTACAACATCAACCTGACCTGGGCGCAGGAACTCTGCATCTACATGTTCATCTGGATGGCCAAGTTCGGCGCCGCATATGGCGTGCGGACCGGCATCCATGTGGGTGTCGATGTGCTGGTCAATATGCTCGATCAGGCATGGCGCAAGCGGGTCGTCCTGTTCGCGATGTTCTGCGGCGCGCTGTTCACCGCGATCGTCGGTACCATGGGCGCCAAATTCGTGATCGAGCTTTTCCCGACCGATCAAGTCTCGCCGGATTTGGAAATTCCAAGCTGGTTCGTCTATTTGTGCATTCCACTTGGCTCTTACTTGATGTGCTTCCGCTTTCTGCAGGTAGCCTGGACCTTTTATTGGACCGATAGTCTGCCGCACCACGACCCGACGCATGTCGAGGGCGTGGAGATGATCGACGCGCATCCGGCCGATCCGCATGTCGGAGGCGCCCGATGAGTGCGCTTCTAATATTCGGGCTACTGTTCGGCCTGATGCTGACGGGCATGCCGATCTCGATTTCGCTTGGCCTCACTGTGTTGACCTTCCTCTTCACGATGACGCAGGTGCCGATCGAGAGCGTTGGCCTCAAACTATTCAGCGGCCTCGACAATTTCGGAATCATGGCAATCCCGTTCTTCATTCTCGCTGGTACGTTCCTTACGCGCGGTGGGGTCGCCAAGCGTATGATCAATTTTACAACCTCGCTGGTTGGACATTGGCCGGGCGGGCTCGGACTTGCGGGCGTTACAGCCTGCGCGCTGTTCGCCGCCATCTGTGGCTCGAGCGTGGCGACAGTTGCGGCAATCGGCTCGATCATCCTGCCCGCGATGGTTCAGCAGGGCTTTCCAAAACGGTTCGGAGCCGGCGTCGTCACGACCTCAGGTGCGCTGGGTATCCTGGTTCCGCCGTCAATCATCCTGGTGCTTTACGGCGTTTCGACCAATACCTCGATTGGCACGCTGTTCATGGCCGGTATCGTGCCGGGCGTCATTCTTGCTTTGATGTTGGCCACGGTCACCTGGTTCATTGCGTGGCGGAATAATTATCCACGCTTGCCGCGCGCGACCTGGCGCGAACGTTTGCATGCGCTCCACGACGGCATTTGGGGGCTCATGCTGGTCGTGATCGTGCTTGGCGGCATTTACAGCGGCGTCTTCACACCGACCGAAGCCGCTGCCGTGGCCGCGGTCTATTCCTTCGTGATCACTGTGTTCGTCTATCGCGAGCTCAAGCTCAGCGAAGTGCCGAAAGTCCTACTCAATGCCGCCAATTTGAGCGCGATGCTGCTCTACATCATCACCAATGCGGTGCTGTTTTCGTTCCTGATGACGCATGAGCAGATTCCACAAGCGATGGCCGCCTGGATCGTCGAGCAGCATTTCAGCGTGTGGGTCTTCCTGTTCGTTGTAAACATCATCTTGCTGCTTGCCGGCAATGTCATGGATCCATCATCGATTCTGCTGATCATGGCGCCGATCCTGTTTCCTTTGGCCGTCAATCTGGGTGTCAATCCGATCCACCTGGGCATCCTGATGGTGGTCAATATGGAGGTCGGCCTGTGTCATCCTCCGGTGGGCCTCAATCTTTATGTCGGTAGTGGTATCGCAAAGATGGGTATTAGCGAGATCACGATTGCGGTCCTGCCGTGGTTGTGCGCAATGCTGATTTTCCTCGTTATGATCACCTACATTCCCGAGATTTCGCTTTGGCTGCCGCATACGCTGGGTGTCCTTCGTTAAAAAGTTTTGCGAATAAGCCGGCTGCCGCGATGAACATTCGTAAATCAACATTGCGCTGAATTAATCTCTGTCCAAACTTTAACTTGATAAGGCGAATCCGCGGTCCACAATCAGCGGCATAGGAAATGCCATTGGAGGTGCCCATGTGGAAAACTGTTCTTGCCGGAACGACCGCGATCGCGATCGTTGGCGGTACGCTCGCCTACGCACAGCAAGGCTCAGGCGGACTCGAACGGGTGCAGGGCTGGCGCCCGAGCGCGGAAGATGTTGCCGCTTTTGGTGAAGCGCGCATCGCCGCGCTTCATGCTGGCCTCAAGCTCACTGCTGAACAGGAGAAGAACTGGCCGGCGGTAGAAAGCGCATTGCGGGAACTCTCGAAGCAACGCTCCGAGCGAGTTGCCGCCCGCGCCAGTGCCGATAGTCCAAAGGATCCGATCGAACGGCTCAACCTTCGTGCGGAAGTGATGGGTCAGCGGGCAGCCGGGCTCAAGAAACTCGCTGATGCGTCTGGTCCTCTCTACAAGAGCCTGGACGATAGTCAAAAGCATCGGTTTGTCATGCTCGCCAGGCTCGGCGCCCAGCAATCTGGTGGCTGGCGTGGTCACCGCGGTTCTGGCGGTTGGCAGCATCACGGGCCGCACGGGATGATGGAAGACGACCCGCAGGCACGATAGGCGCGTACGAGTAGCGGGCCGCGGCCAACGCGATCTTTCCGACGCGCCGCTGTCCAAAAGCCGCCGGTTGTACCCGGCGGCTTTTCTTTTTTTGTCCGAGACTTCCGTGACGAGCGCAGCTGGACAGTCGCAGCCGGCTTTGCTAAGCCACGCGCGCTTGGCGGCGTCGCCGCTGCGGCAATCCGGGCGCATAGCTCAGTTGGTAGAGCAGCTGACTCTTAATCAGCGGGTCCCAGGTTCGAGCCCTGGTGCGCCCACCATTATTCTCAATAACTTACATTAGATCGATCAGCGAGCGGACCGAGCGCGGTCTACACCTCGGTTTACAGTTTTGTTCGTGTTTCGAGCTTCATCACCACAATCTCGGCGAGCTTCACGGGCCCGGGTAATGGGCATCGAAGGTCGCTTCGACGTTACTTAGCGGACATTCTGAAGTCACCATTCAATGTCCGCTTTTTGGGGTAACAGCAGACTTTGGGACTGATAAGCGTTTCAGCAATTTCTATCCAGTCGGCAAATCAGTAGAAAACCCATGTTTCCTTACAAGTTTGCCTGCCCAGGCAATCGGACGCTTTCGGGGGAAGCGGGCATCGGTCACTCGTTCATATGTCCGATAATGGAACCACCGCAGACATTCAGCGTTGATGGCGGTCAGTCAGCTTGATAAACTAGGTCCGATAGCGGTGAGTATAGGATTGAGTACAGGATCATGAACCAAGAAGAAAAAGAGACTGTGCCTGTAAGCGTTGTTGCATTGCGAGCGGATGCCTACTCGCCAGATGGAAACGTAGTGATTTCATTGCGCACGAAATTTTCCAGCGCGGAACGAACGTATTCAATCCCGCTTGAATGCTTCCGCGATCTGATCGTCGATTTGCAACGGCTGAATGCCAGCAAGCCTCTTGAACCGCCCAAACAGCCAGAAGCACTGATAGCCGCTGAATAGCGCGAACACGCGCCCCGCGAAATTGCCGGGGTTACATGATGGTCGGTCTCATCTGAGTACACAACTATGAGGCTCAAGCCGTTCATACCTTTCGCAGCAGGTTTTGTTTTGCTGTGCGCGGGCGCGCCTTTTCGTCCGGAACATGCAAGCGCTCAAGTATTTGACTTCAGCCAGATTGATGCGTTCGAATCGATGGGCACCGGGACGCAAAATGGCGGTTCACCAGCGAAGACAATTGTTGATGATGGTGACCAACACACGGTGATTTTCTCGATTTTGGAATCCAATGCCGATGCCAAAATCTACTGGCGATCGATGGATGGAGACCAAACAACGCTCATCCATGGCCCCAGTGTGAAGGCATTTCAAATTGCCGGACGATTCAAGATCGAAGCCTTGGGCGACGAAAATCGCAGTTTCAGGTATGGGTACATCTTGTTTCGCCTGAAAAATAATAGAGGTACTTGAGGCCTGTTTCCTGATGGGCCTTTTCCTGCTCAATGGCCAAGTCGAACGCTATAGCGGGGCTATGAAGGAACTGGTCCAGCGCAAGGTCGATGCCCATCCTAGTCTTTGGCCCGAAGGCTGCACTGGAGGCTGCTATCGCGGCGACCGATACGCTGCCGGGACAAGAGCTCCGGCGAACAGTTTTAATCAAATCCTGCGGTGATTTGTGCCTCCGCATTCAAGGCAATTTAATTTTTTAGCTGGATCCTTACTAACGTACCTACCAAGAGAACCCGTCCGGGCCTCCAAGTGTTCGCTCAGTTGGGGGCCCGGCGCTTAGGGTTGGCGTCGGCACCCGTACGTTTAAGAAACATCGCTCAAAGAACGCAAGAGCCAAATACTTCGCGTCAAATCGAAATTGTCGAATAGCCTGTCTAGTTCGAGAGTATCAGATGGTTGCTGATGGTGCTGTTGAAAAGTGCAGCGACAGCAAATTCAATGGGGCTCGAGGGCACGCAGATGTTTAGAGTTTTGTCGTTTCTAAAGGATGAAGTAGGCGCGACCGCGATTGAATACTGCTTGATCGCCTCCGGAATTTCTATCGTGATCATCCTCAGCGTCAACGCGATTGGTGCCACCCTCGAGACGACCTTCGGTGGCGTGTCGACTCAGCTCAAATAGCTTCCGCATTTGCGTGTGATTGGTTGAATCTGCTGCAACCACAGTGGGTTATTTATTATTGGGCGGCGCCTACAATGGAAGAACGCGGACAATCAGCTAACGCTAGCTTGGTAAAGCATTTAAGAAAATTTATCACAATTTTGCGGCAATCTCGGAAGTTCCTTTTAATCGCCCTGAGGTATTTTTGCTGTCGGGCGCAAAATTACGAGACTGCGAAAGAACACTGAGGGTCGATAAACATGTCGGGCAAGGCATCTTACAACCCAATTATTGCAAAGTTCGTCGCCGCATT
>WNFI01017769.1_pt1 | contig 10692 bp, 14 predicted proteins | sample 5400471 | NCBI WGS metagenome assembly WNFI01 (sample SAMN13153348, study PRJNA577476) | soil metagenome | isolation source: 100 cm saprolite on Douglas fir-dominated hillslope | place: USA:California | collected 2013-09-17 | reverse complement strand
CACGTCCATCCCATCTATCATTTACGGTACACGCATCCGTTGTGGGGCGAAACCATACTGTTCACCCGAGACACCCTCTTAATCGCCGCTCTCTAAAAACAACACATCTTTGCAACTTTTCCACCATCAGAAAAAATGAAGAAAGCAACCCGCCTCCGTTCCGTGTGCACGTTACAGGTACTTGATGCCATTTGTGCATCCACAAAAATGCAAAAGTTGAATGCCCCAGTTCTCCACGCATCGAGGCCATCATTTCCGGGAAGTCAGTCCTAGAATAGAAAGAAGAAAGAAGATATAAGTTCCCGTTAGTGTCACGCTGATCGTGTTAATCCCGAACGTCCTGAAACTAAACCTGTGATCTGGGGGAAAGGAAACGAGGATGAGATCTGAGCTGCAAAGAGTGGGTGGTGTCAAATCGAACCAATGGCAAATATACGCGCCTCTTGACACAGTGGTCATGGGAAGAAGAAAAAAAAATGAGAGAATGAAGAGATTCGGACTGCGATATATCGATATGTATCGTTCGTGTGGGCGGGGCTGTGGTCCGGTGTGGGCAAAAGCCGAGCCTGATGGGACCGATGCGTACTGATTATCGTAGGGACCCACACGTTCTAGCAAAAGCATAAAAAAAAGGTTTCCAATCATCGGGGCTCTGTCTGTTTTAAGGTGCGTAGGAAACCACTTGACAATTTTCGTCCATCTCTACCCCACCCGTAACGCCACATGTTCGAGTCCTGTCCCTGGGGGTGGAGTTGAAAGTTGTAGAGTTTGAGAGACCAGTCATCATTCTGCCATTTATCTATCCGTTGGTCGTATGACTATCCTCTGTCCATTAATGGTGATCCCCAACCTCCCCAAATGATTTCGCGTTCGCGGGTTCGGGTTCAAACAACCTGTTATGTCTTTCTCTTTTCGTCCATGGTGGGACAGGTGCGTCCTTGATCGATCGTGGACGCGTGGACGGTCCATAGTACTAGTACTTGGTACGTAGCTACCCGGAAAGATCTAGAACGGTCAGGACTGGCGCCCACAGTGCAGAGTCAGTCTAGGACTAGGTCGAAAAGGTTCACCACGAAATGGTCTAGAATTCGCGGGAATAGGATGGCTTTCGGTGAAAAAAAGAAGCCGACGGAGTGTCGACAGTCGTCGAACAATTATCTCGACGAATTCGAAGCCGCTTTACTGCCTCGCCTCTGAATAGCACGACTGTCTTCCCGCTCCTCAGCCCTCGATTGCTATAGTAGCTTGGATTGGTTAAAGCAAACTGACCTCGCATTACAGACTAACTTACTACTGTCCTCATGCGGAATTTACACGTAAGCGTAAGTGCAGGTGTGAGGATAGGAGAGGGTGATTTTGCTCCACTCCTCTCCACTCTCCACCGCACCGCACCGCATTCCGTGCTGCGGGCTTGCTTTGCTTCCTGCGGAACCACTTTGGAGCCTGTTTCTGGGGAACACGCATCACTCAGTAAGAACGTTCCAAAACAGACGACATCGGTCTAGTACTACAGTAGGTTAGTACGTTGCCTTCGGGGAGTCTTCGACGTAGCACTTGTGGAACTCGAAGCCCAAAGCACCACGCGGCTTCCTCCTGTCATTAGTAAGTTACTGTGCTGCGTACTGCCGCGCCGGCGTTCCATGAAGTCATCTCGCTTCGCTCGCCACACTATTTGTTATTCTCTTATCCTTAAACCAATTCCCCAGTTGGCTTAGCCGTCGAAAATGACGAATCTCTCTCTCTGGGCTTCTACGGGTTTCGTCACCAGAGATGATGAGATGAGGAGAACCCCATATGTCTTCGGCTCGGAGTTAGATTGTGCCATTTCCTGACGGACACGGCGTATTGGGGCCGGTATGACGGTCCTCTTCATTCAAGCAATGGTCTCATTTCATAGATGGTTTCAATGCCCGAGCTCCTGAGGTGGAGTTGCAGTACCCGAAATCGGTCACTACTGAGTGATGCACCATCGTTGACCATACCTTGTCCTATTGAAGACATCCTCCTTCCAGCTAGCCTATGGAGGTATAAGTTTTCACTCGGCCAGTTCTGACAGGCTCCACACACACCCCAGCCTGCGGGATCTATGTTTTTACCATTCGCACTTTGTCCCCAAAACTTCAATTTGCTTGTGCAAAAATGGTTTACGTATCTCCGACCGAGTCCTTGCATACCTTTTTCTCCGTCTCGGATGGTTTGTTTTCTTCCCAATTTCTTTTTGAACCCCGCACGACATACTCCGACTTTCGAGAATGTCGATTCGACGAGTCGAGAGGTGTCTAGGCTAGTCCAAGGCCGAGTCTGACGCGAGGTCCACCGTTGTACGCTGTTTACTGTTCGAGTCAAAGTGCCACCACCCCTTTCGACAAGGTGTCGTTCCCACAGTGGCCGTACCATTTCAGAACCGACTTGCTCACACGCTGTGCCGAACCGTGACAAGCGACGCTCGCGAATCGTTACCACCGTGGTTCCGGGAGCGATTTCAACTTCTACGTCCCCGCAGAACCATTGGCAGCGATAATCGAGAAGCCAACTTCTAATTTATCGTCTTCGTCATATTCGATAGATGGCAATAACCGACCTGTCCTACTTCGCTGGAGACGACGGCTAAGTTCAGACAGCTGAATTACGATAAGATGCAGACCACTGGCAAGCAAATGCGTGAATGGCACCCATAGATGCTTAACGATTGTCCTACATCTCGCCTTTGGGACAAAGGAGCGTATTGAATGACTCATTCGTATGTACTCAGAGCCTTGACGGACGTCCTTTCGTCAAACTTTCTAGCCAGGGAGCGGAACCCGGAAGTTGAACCAAAAGGAATTTCGAAAAGAGCCATCCAAACCGAGAATGCGAACGTATAAATATCACAGTGGGTATCTGTGTATCTAGGTCTAGGCCTTCTGACCTATCACCTAAGGTTTGATCGACTCCCTTGCGACGACCTCCACGCTTTTCTGGTATAACTCGATTTCTTCGATTACGTTCATGAGCGCGTTGACTTCCCAGCGCCCGTATACGAAACCGACATACAGCATCGTCGTCCCTAGCCAGGTGGCGGCTGCGCTTCCTAGCACGACAACTGGTACTGCCGCAATTGGGAACCAACTAGCGGTGGATACTAGAAAGATGAGGCTCCCAACGCTGAGTCCAAAGAGGGACAAGTGGCGCCTCGCACGTGTGCGAGAATGACGATAACATGCGGTAAGTGCCCCGAGAGCGGCACTTGCATCGGCCAGCGCAAGTCTCGCAGACTTCTGGACGGACGCAGGCACGGACAGTGCAGAGATAGTGGCCATAGGCTGGTTCTGGGTCGTGCGTAGTTCATTATTGGATGTCGGAAGATCGCAACCATGGTCGGGGGATTTGATCTGCAATGTTGCTGAGACACCGAAATGGTCTGAGTACGAAAATGGTGACCCAGGAACCGATTCTGTGAGGCGCACACGTGCGTTGGTCGCGACTAGTGTGGGTAAAGGGGCAGCTGGGGTTAGGGGGGGTGCGGGGTCGCGGGAAAAGATGTAATCGAGGCGCTTTCCTTGCCACGCGCTCGCATGGGCGTCAAGGTGTTTACCAGCAGAGTAGGAATTCAGGGGTGAGTCAGCTGTGACGCCGAACATTTCGATGGCTTGAGGAGGAGAGGGCAAGGAGGTTGATGTGGCGGAGGTGGGTGAAGATGGAGGGTGGGTTACTTCCCATGCGTCAGTCAACGAAGCGTGGTCGCGGATGATAGTCATCGGGAGACTGGTCGGGATACTGTTGAAATCTCCCGCCTGACTCAGCTTATAAGATTATCTCCCAGTCATGGAGGGTGAAAAGCCTTACAGCTATCACAAAGCGACCGAGCTCGGCAGCTTGCTTCGCAAGTTTGGCAAATTCCCATGCATTCACCAATCGATGGGCACGATGATGTACGGGACCCCCTTCGCCACCTTGAGCAAAGAGCTAATCTCTATTTTAGATACCCGGTCACAGAACAAGATCCTGCGCACTCACGTGGGTATTGAATACCTGAACCTGTCCAAGAGTTGGGTGCATAATCAGGACACTAGCAGCGGCCTTGCCTACGAACCAGTCGCCAGCAAGCACGTCAAGAGGAGAGCCGTTCAAAGAGTAGGGATGTATGGTCGCGGCCACTATCTGAAATCTCGAGAATATTGCTAGACCTGCTCCGAGGGCGCCGCTGCGACCGAAACTGTAAGAGGTGTGGTTCAGGGGAGGCTATATGCGGTTATGCACCTGTAGAACAACTTTGAGAAAGGTAGAGATTTCGAAAGGCGGGACCGAACAATATCATAGTCCGCATGAACCCAGAGCTCTTGAAGGGCAATAATATCGAATTGGGAGTTCTCAAGGTATTGGGTGATGGCCTCTATGCGCTCCGACCTACGCTGGGAGACATATTTGAGACCCCTGAGTCATTTTCAGAGCTTTGCGGAAACTCTGAGCTGAGATATACTTGCCAACAATTAAGAGTGAAAATGTTAATGTGTGTTTCTACGGGTAACATGTCTTGCGAGGTAGAATTCAGGAGCAAGGTGCAGTGCAGTGCAGGACAGAGGGACGCGGAACCAGCCACGCGACGACCACGTGCCAAGTTTCGGCTTTTGAGGAGTCATCATCCTTGTTCGCCTTCTGCGCCATGGCCAACCTCACCAAAGAGGAGTAAGTGCTTGGCAAATGGCCAGCTCCAAACTATGCTGATCAACTAGTGATGTCCAAATAGCATCGAAATCGCGACGCGCGCAGCGGACCACTTCACCCGCCTTTACTATTCTGCTTATGACTCTTCAACGCGCGTGGACGACTTGCCGAATTTCTATCGTCCTAACTCGGCCGTGAGCTGGAATGGAAACCCATACGAGGGTTCGCAAGGCGTGCGTGATGTTATATCGAAGATGCCAAAGACACAGCACGAAGTGCAGTCCTTCGACTGCCACCCGATTCCAGGTGAGTGGCACACCTCGTCGCAACAGCGCTATGCTCTGGCAGGACTGCTTATCATTGAGACAGGCAGTCAGCCCCCGTCTCTCCTGATCACTGTCTCCGGAAATGTCACGCATGGCGGTGGGCCTAGCGCGAACCCACCCTCGACTCACAAGAAAGTCATCGAGGGTCATCCACGAGTGTTCAGCCAAACGTTTATGCTTGTCCCTGATAACACTGCGCCTACCAAAGTTGGAGAAGTGGCCAAATACTACATTGTTGCCGACACGATGCGCTTTGTGGGTTGACAGCCAGCACTCAACCGTTCAAGAGGTGCGTTGGGTGGATATTTTCGTTTACTCAGGTTCCTAGTTTGGTTTACCCCCTGTGACACAGGAAAACTGATGCACACTGCTATTCTATCCTACACCCAAGAAGGACCGATACACACGGAAAGCTTATCTTCCCACCGTGGAGTCCTGGCTTAGCGAGTTTCTTCACGATTGCGAACATACTTGCCGTTGTGTGCGCAGCTGCATGCGGTAGCCTCGTGGAACTCACCTTACGACCGATTGTAGTGATTGTAGAGAGTGCCCCGTGCCAGGGGGCAAGGACGATAGCCAGGTGGATGTTGTATGTTTGAAATCGTGAATGTCCAACACCCTGTAAATAGATTACTCCTTGATCGAGGACCTTTTGATTCTCTGGCATTCAATTCGGGTACATGCCTCAACGTCTCTGGGACGAAACACAAAAATTCAGTATTTCATAGTCTCAGACTGGGTTGAATAATATTAGTACAACGATGCAAATTGTTGGAGATTGATATCGCGGCAGTAGTTCAGGTTTCTGGACACCTGGCCGATCAAATGGGTGACAACTGGAGATAGCCCATGAAAACGTCCGACGCAGAGGTTACGACGTGAGCTTCAGCCCAATTACTGTATCCCGACCCAGCAGTTCTGTGTGAATGTATTTCAAACTCGGAACCTGTTCAAAGCCTTCACCGTATCCCACACCGTCACCGCCTATGAGAACGGGTGCCGTAGTCACAATCAGGGCATCGACGAGGCGCTCAGCAAGAAATGACTGAATGACACGAGCCCCACCCTCGACCATGACTGAGCGGATACCTTTATCGCGAAGCACGCGCAGGACTGCTGGAAGGGGGAGTTTGGAGTTTGCTGGGGGAAGATCTGGATCTGCCTGGCGTCAGCGGCGTCGTGAACTGATAAAGGAAGAGTAGACGGACGTATGGTCTCGTGTTCCACAGGAATCACAGTGACACCGGCAGCTTGGAGTGCCTCGCGACGCGCCTCCCATTGTTGCAATTTTTCGCCGTCATCTTCGTCTGCGAAGAACCCCCCGATCTTGGGTGGAAGTGCGGAGATGACCCACGGCGCAACGCCTACACCCTTCGCCGCGTTCGTAATGAGCCTACACGTGGGTGAAAGTCGCAGATGTGGGTCAAGGATAAGTGGCCGCGGGTGGTGGTAGTGCTTGAAATGCGTGTTTTGCGTCGGGAATGGGAGATGACGGACTGTCAAATGAATCAATAATCGATAATTGCGGGAGCAATAAGGGGATACGCACCATTCAACTGGGGATTGTCGTTCATGACCGTACCAATACCAATCAAAATGCCGTCATGCATCGTCCGCATCCTGTCTTACGAAACATCAGCATTGCGTATCGAGGGTGTGAATCAAAATATCAGCGGTAATTACTCACCAATGAGTCATCCTCATACTTTCTTCACCGCTAAGAATAAGTTGCTTTCCCCCAGCACCAGCAATTTTCGCATCGATCGACTGTGCAAATGTGAGGGTAACATACGGGCGCGTGCTGTCAGATGGCACGAGATCCGCGAGCGGTTCCTTTCCCGGTTCTACATCGGTAGGCGGAGCACCGAGGGTAGCAGCTAGGATTTGAGGAGGACCCGACATTATCTAGTTAGTTTGGCTTGTCTTGCGATTCCAATGGAAAGACACGTCGGCACGTGATCAGAAGCGGACTCTTAATTAGAGTTCTGGACGTGGCAAAGGTGGAAAAGTGAGTACGATTGCAGATGACACGAAGAATATACCAGCCGTACAACCTTATCACTCATGTCACAATGCTGACAATATCACCGCCGTAGGGTTTGGGCAAGGGTGGTGCCAAGCGCCACCGTAAGATCCTTCGTGACAACATTCAGGGTATCACTAAACCCGTAAGTCCTGACACGTCGACGTTCTTCAGTTTTGTTCCTGAATAACTGCGCCGCAGGCTATTCGCCGTCTCGCTCGTCGTGGTGGTGTGAAACGTATCTCGGGTCTTATCTACGAGGAGACCCGTGGCGTTCTCAAGATCTTCTTGGAGAACGTTATCCGTGATTCTGTCACATACACTGAGCACGCCAAGCGGTGAGTCTTGCTGCTTTCATCACACTGTCTAAGTGTGACTTATCTCTTTCATAGCAAAACTGTCACGGCGCTCGATGTTGTCTATGCTCTCAAGCGCTCAGGTCGCACGTTGTACGGTTTCGGTGCTTAGATGGATTCTAGCTCCCGTGACCTGGCTTGGATTCTACTCCCGTACTTCTTTTATTTCCAATGCTGAGTATTTGGATGATGATATGAGTGCAGTCGCAACACTAGTGTATATCTTATCGCCGTGCATGGATGAACAGGATCTCCGTGAGGTTAGTATGAAGCAAGGGACGGACTGTTGGTGCCATGGCCAAGTGGAGCTAGGCCTAAACACTTGATATCTCCCTGTTATCCGGTGAAAAAGAACCTTCTGGTCGTTAAGCTTATAATGTACCCATCTCTTGTCGACGGAGACTCAGGCTTATAAGCTACAGTATCAAAAAGTGTTCAGGACATCCTACCCACCAACAAGACACCCATCTGACCGTGTATACGAGCCAAACAACCTTGGCCATCTTCATGGTATCAGGCCGTTGAATGCGATAACCCACCCACTGACGCAAACACACTGGAATAACATTGGGTGCCAGACATGCGCCCCTGGCGACTAAACCTTGCGTGCAACAGCACAATCGCGTAGCACAGCCCCCTTGAGCGTGTAATATTTTGCCCCTAGTCTGGCGCCTTCCAGATTTCATTTCCTATTGTGACGACACCCGACGCAACTGCGGAGCAAGGCTATAATTGTTATAGAAATTCGGATTAAGTTGGCCATTTATAAGGAGAGGCTTCGCGGAGCTGGCGGGGCGCCAGTGTTCGGGCGTCATGTGGTCCGGTTTCAAGTTTAGTGCCGCGCCGCGCTGCGCTCGAGCGGATAAATAAGATCCTGTACTTTACATCGGATGCCGTATTGAAGGTTTTACGATCGCTGGAGTGGCGGTTCACCTCATACCCGTCCTCGGTGAGCACGGTTACCTTGACACAGGTACCGTAGGTAATACTCATGATCGTTGCCTTGAAATTTTTTCTTGTGGACGATTTTACATGGGAGTTCTTGTGACGACAAATGATGTCTGAGTAAACACGCGATCGGGTAATATACTCTGGAGGGCTTATTAAACTTGTCGCTGATGTACGTCCTTTGTACGTACTTGCGCTAATGCCTACTAGCATACATCTATATGGGGAAGAATGAGCGGGGGGGGGAAGAGGTACGGATAATGGGGGTACCGTTTATCGGTTTGGTCAACATAGCATAAATCCGTCGTTGCCCTTCTTGCCTTGGTACCTCAACTCCATTGGCGGTTCTGAGACCCGTGGACCCGTCAGCGCCCTCTATTTTTGGAAAGTAAGAGAGGGCAGATCCTACAACAGCAGACAATTAGATGTGGGATAGGTGCCGAGATATGTAGCCCCGCGGATTCGGGAGAAGGAGAGGGGACAGGCACGCACGCACGCATTATAACTGGCTGTGGATAACGATGGGGATGTTGGCGCGGCGGCAGAGTACTGCGGACTCGGCGCGCCTAGGAAGGTTGTGGAGTCGGATGGACCAGAAAGCACCCAATCGTAGAACAGCGTCGGTATCTCACCTCCGACACATCTCCAATACCTATACCAAGGTCGCGGGGATATCGGGTATGGGCAAGGGTAGATGCTGGCTATCTGTGGTTTTACACGGTGTAATCATGAAGCCTGCAGGCGGAAGGGGGCATGATAGTGGCGCTAACGCCGTGCTCTGACTGGCTCACCACCTTCTCGACTCGATCCTCCCACGGTGTCCTTGAGTATATGTGTGGAGAGGGAAACCACATGCGATCGTCAGTTGGGTGTCAGGTGCATTTCCCGCCCATCTTGGAGGGTTGTGAAATGGGGGGGAAGGGGGTAGTTCATTCAAAGGAGTATCTTGCAAGCCGCGATGATGGAAGAGGACGAAAATGCCTTGAGGCAGAACAACAGAAGAACTTCCCCAAGATAAGCCGAAAGAGTCCAATGAACCATATGCGAATGGAAAAATCCTAGGACACGCCCGCCCAGCGCCCACCCACCGATCACATAAAGTTCGACAGAGTTGACAAAAAGAGCATTGGAGTCAAGTATTGGCACCGAGGTCAGTCAGTTGCACATCGCACGTCGACGAAGAGGGGTTAGCTCAAAGATTCGGAGATATGCACACGCCTTGAGGATGTGGTATGGCAGGAGGATGGCCCGCTTCAGCAGTTTCGAGAAATGCCCACTGCTGGACAGGACGTTCTAGTGGGTGTGGGGTCGTGGTTGAACGCTGAACGTGTGTGACCATGCAGGTAAGGCCGTAAGTTCTTCGATAGCCAGGCCCAAATCTTGCCAATTTTCTCCGAGCACCGTTCCATTCTTCCAGGAAAAGATCCCGCGACAGCACCATCTGTTACAAGTAAAACCTGTGGGGTACAGTAACGGCATGAAGAGTAGCGGATTGCGGCCATTGACCGGTTTCAGTTGGCCCCTCCAAGGTATTCCGAGCGCTGATCTGAGTTGTCAATGTCCGAGATGAATGTGTTAAACCAACGATTCGAGTCACGGTGCTGCCGTTGCTGTCAGGAAACGTATCTAATCCGGGTCACATCCTGTTTGGTGCTTTTTGCTCTAGTCGCCGCCTCCCTAAAATTGATGAGAATCAACAATTTCGCAGTGTGATGGACCTGCTGATAACCTTACTTTTGACAGGTGTAGCCATTGTCCGCAGCATCCTTGTTCTGGAACGATCCCATACGGTCCGTATAATACAGTACAAAAAATAACTGACAGCTGGCAGTAGGACATACCTGTTAAATTCAGGTCTTGCAGGGGCTTCGCCGCCCTCAGTTTCCCACGTTTTATTGGGACATTCTACGAATCTCCTCGTTCGCGAATTCGGATTGTCGTCCATGGGAAATGATTGCTTGCTCCAGCGTTGCATGGCATCATCATCACTGCATGCCTGGAACTTTATCCTTTTTAGCAGGGCCTCTTGTCCCCGCCGCGCTGCTGCCAACGGCGATCATCACGGGTGTCGTAATGTTCATTCCTGCTTAAGTTCCGCCATGCACCGTTGTATGTGGGGGCTTCTAGGCCCTACGTGTTTTTTTGTTTTGTTTCTGTTTTCCCTTAGTTGTTTCCTCCCGCGGCGACCGCCCTTTTGTAGATCGAGTTTCGTACAAACATCTTCTCACCTTCTCTTCTCCTCATCCTCGTTTTTCAAACAATGACGGACAGACAAGACAGACACCCCGGTATGACGGTAGTAGGCACGCGCGCATGCTCGGAGATATTTGTGACTTGTGATCTTCTCTTCTTCCTGTACCCCTCTGCGCTTTCACATCACCCCGGTTTCAGCTAA
>WNFI01045982.1_pt1 | contig 10693 bp, 10 predicted proteins | sample 5400471 | NCBI WGS metagenome assembly WNFI01 (sample SAMN13153348, study PRJNA577476) | soil metagenome | isolation source: 100 cm saprolite on Douglas fir-dominated hillslope | place: USA:California | collected 2013-09-17 | reverse complement strand
ATCCGCTGGTCGAAACCAAAATGCCATCGGGGAAATGCTGGAAATACCCTGAAAGACTCCTTGCAACCTAGTCGCCATTAGCGCGTGTCGCTGGTATGACTTCTTCACGACCGACCCTGCGACTTCGGATGAGCTGACAAATCTTAAACTTACGGGTATTTCGGCTGGCCGTGTCCGTCAAATTCCGACTCCTGGATGGTGCGCGAATAAGGACCTTTTTGGGAAAACGAAAGATTGATATGCACACTTAACTGAATTTTTCCGGCCATAGCATCATCTCTTTAGCGAACAATCGAGCTGCCCCTGTGGACGGTGAGTTGAAGCGAAATCGAATAGAGCGAATCACCTGCTTGCTATAGCAAACAAGATTGCGAAACATGCGCGACCAGTTCCAATCCGGTTAGCCGAGTAATCGGGACTTACACCAAAGTTTGTGATAGAAACCAGTTCGTCGTGCTTGGATGACTCGGATTTGGGCGGCCCACTGAACGCGAAGTGCACGGTAAACGCAGCCGTTACCGGACAAATCGTTTTCAGAGGTCCGGTTAGCCAGGACGAGCAATGCACAAATGGACTAAATCTGCGAGCATGCCAGCGGCCGAAGCACCAGGCTCGTAATGTTCGAGACTGTCGGCGGATCCAGCTTGAACTTCGGATCGTTCGACAGCTTCTTCCAGTCCGGATCGGCGCCAACCTTGTCCCACCCGGACTCGAGCGCAGCCATATCCGGGAAGCTGAGCATATACGTCAGGTTCGGCAGCCGCGGCCCAATCAGCGTATCCGCATAGAACACCCCATGCGCTCCCGCCTTCTCGAAGATCCCGAATTCGCCCTCGTGGAACATCTCCACCTTGCGCAGATGGTGCGCGATGGTGCGCGTTGGTCGGCGACTGGTACTGCCGCAGCTGGTAGATCCTCCTCCCCTTGGTCGCAGCCGAAGCCGGAGGCGTCACCCTCGGATACCCCGCAAACGCCCGCAGTAGCGAACTTTCAATCCGGGTAAAAGGCGGTGACCCGGCAGGCGCATCCCAGAACGGCGCCCCCGCCTTCACAAACAGCGGATCCTCCGCTAGTGCCAGATCTGCCGTCACCAGCGTCTCCAGTTTCGAACTAGGCATCAGTAAGTAGTACGCCGGCGTCTCCGGCCCAAAGTAAACCGAGAACGCCCCAACTGGCCCGATACCCAGCCGGTTCAACGCAGGAATCAGAGCGTCCGCAAAGTAGTTATCGGTAAGCTTCGTCCCCGGCCCGCTCGTAAGCTGATACCGACGCAGATCGTAGTACTCCGCCGTTGCGGAAGCAGTCTGGCCGACTCCTTTTGCCGAACCGGCGAGCGAAAGGGCGGAGACAGCAAGCGAAGCAGAAACAAATGTGCGACGTTCCATGTGGTCTCCTTAGCGGTGCAGAGAATTCTATCCGAAACAAGTCTCTAAGGAAAACAACGTCACCTGCTCGCGGATGTTGTTCACAAAAATCCCATCTGGCAGCGGTGTCCTCCCAGCACGCTGCTTAGCCTTCCTACCCAGAAAACTTCTTGAGAACATCCTGATTAACGCGGTGGTCTCACTTGCCCGTTTAGCCTGTGCCGAAACACTTTGACAGCCGTCAGCGTTTCTTTGATAGACCGTTTGACTAGGCCCCTTAAAACAAGCGAGGACACATGAGTTCCACCAAGAACCCTGGCAGAGTCGCTGGACTCTATTACCTGCTCCTCATTGCTATGGGCCCGCTATTCCTGATCTATATTCCCGACAAGCTGTACGTGAATCCGTGGCGAGCTTCCTCCGATGGTAGTCGGCTCGCCTTCGCCGCTGACACTCTGGCAAGCCGCAAGCACGCTGATGTGGGTTGCGGGAAGAAAGCCGGAACTTCTGCTTGCAATAAATGCAGATTTTCTCTCTCATGCCCACTCACCAACCTGGAAAGCACTTCCTCGATATCCCCATTCGGTGGATGCTTCCCCTTAACGCGACTAAGAATCCTCGGGGAGACAAACCGGAGGCCCACAATTGTGGGGCTCCGGCAGCGAAGGCTAACCGCCTTCACCCTGAATATGTGCCGCACCCCGGCGCAAAATTGTTCTTCCAGTTCGATGAGGCTCGCAATTCAAGAGCGTGGAAAAAGCTGCACGCCTCGTTCAAAGACAATTTTACGCCCTACGTTGTGCTCTTAGGGCAATTCGAGACCGGGTCGCGCTTTGGGCACATGGGTGGCTACATGCATGAATTGATTCTCGTGGACGTGCTTGACAATAAATCCAACGCGACACCGTAATTCTTCCGTGACTAAGCGCTAGTCGCGTTACTGGACAAGTGAAAGTTGAGCTCGGAAGCGCAATTCTATTGTTTCTTGTTCCACAAATCCCAAAAGAGTTTCACAGTTGCGGGGCCGTGTCCTGCGTAGTGATTGTTGCAATAGACAAACAGCTTCTCGCCTCTCCGCACGATGGGCCGCAGCAATTTGACCCAATCTTGAATATCGGCTGTCCGGTCAACAACCACCTTCTCCCAAGTCTTCGTAACTTCCTCTATTCCTTTGCGGTCCCCAAGTAAGCGCACATACACGATGTCGCCAGTAATTAGGTCGAACTTTTCCTTCAGTTCCCAGGGTCGGGGCACAAACGATGTGTCAGTCAGTGCCAGAGCGACGTTGTGCTCCCGGAGCACATCCGCGAATCTGGCATCAAGCCAGGTTTTGTTTCGAATCTCGATTACAAATTTGTGATCGGTAGGAAGCTTCTTCAGGAACGGTACGAGCACGGCGACAAAACTTTCTTGCCTCGCGAATTTCCAGCGTTCGAATTTCGGAAACTGAAAGACCATCGGGCCAAGCTTTGGACCAAGAATGTCCATGGTTTTTACGAACTCTTCAAATTCAGAATCGCAATCAACTAGCGCTTTCTCATGCGTTATGACCTGCGGAATTTTGACTGAAAAGAAGAAGTCCTCGGGAGTTCGGGCGGCCCAATTGTTGACGGTGCGAGCAGAAGGACATCCGTAGAAGGTCGAGTCAACTTCGACCATGGCAAACTGAGTGGCGTAGTAGGAAAGGAAATCACGTGACTTCATGCCTGGAGGATTGAAACTGCCTTCCCAACCGTTTGCCGTGAAAGCGGAAGTGCCAAGAAGAATTCCCGGCAGAGAGTACGGGCGTTCGATCTTTGACTGGCTTGTGGGGTCAGCCGTCTTCTCCAACTTCTCCATTTCGAAGAGGTTCGGTTGTCGAATCGGCTCCACTTTTGGACGCTTTGGGTTCACGGCTCGCCTTAGTTTCGATGCCGACGCACGTACCAGCTAAGTTCGGATTCACGAATATGGTGGGCGATGACAGCTTGGCAGGCTTTACACTTGGGCAGATGCTTTTGAAAAGCGTTTGGCCAAGCCTTTTGCTTGGCGAACCGCTTGCACGGTTTCGGTTCCGGTCTAGCCATTAGAGCCTTTAGCGATTAGCCATTCTCTGTACCATGTGCAATAAGAGCTTGCGGTCTTCCTCGCTTGACTTGCCCAACAGACGGCGAAGCTTGTCCAGGAATTGCGCATCTTTGCCGGAGCTACCCCAAGCGATGTCGTCGGACGACTTGCGCTCGGGAAGATTCGGCAGTTTGGGCGGCTCTTCACCGTCGTAGAAAAGCTGATACATCGGAACTTCTAAAGCGCGAGCCCATTTCTCCAGGGTCTCGATATTCGGAACAGTATGATTATTTTCGACGCGGGAAACGTAAGGGCGAACAAGGCCCGTCCGCTTTTCAATGTCACCCTGGGAGAGTTTCTTTTCTTGACGCAATTCGCGGAGCCGATCACCAATTATCATCGCGGGATTATTTCATCGAGGCGTCTGGAAGGCAAGCAGCCGCAACCGTTGAAGAGTCGATAAGTCAGAGTAAAATGTGCGCGGTCCTACTCCTGTTTTTCGAGTGTGGCATCTACGGTGGCGGTTGCTCCTGCACCCACAGTCAAGGTTCTTTCCCAAGGTTTGAAGCCTGACTTGCCCAGCTTAATTTTGTGGTCGCCCACTCCAAGTCGTAGTGACGAAGGTGTGCTGCCCATGAACTTTTCGTCCACTGTGATCTCTGCGCCGTCAGGCGTGGACTTGATGTCTACTGTGGAAAGTCCTGCGTCTGCTCCACTCCCATTTTGCGCGGCTGTTGCGTTAGCGGTCGGCTGACCGGGTGTTGCACCTGTTTCAGGATTGGACTATGGCGGTCCCGATGATCGCACCTGTCATCGCTCCAGTATGACCACCGCCTTTTGTTTCTTTGACGGCTCGCAGCGGTGCCTTCTCTCCGTCTGCGAGACGTACATCGTCTATGTTTACATTCAACTTGCCGCCGCGAGCCATCCGACGCTTGTGTTCTGCCTCTGTTATCGTTGCCAACGCGAGACCGCCTCGCGGAACTACGATCACGTCCTTCACTTTGACATCTTCAAGCACCTCGAAATCCACGCGATCACCCGTTGTGGCGTCTGCCGAAGTCAGATTTCGTGTAAGTCGGAGTTTGACCGGGGTACCATCTTCCAGGCCGAAGGCAAGCGGCTGCTTGAGGGGCACTGTTTCAGGCTTTTGAGCTGGCGGCTGGTCCTGGGTTTGCTGTGTCGGCTGTCCAGTAGACTGTCCAAAACTCGGATAAACCATTAGCGCTGAAAGAAAGATTGAGCAGGCGACTCTCATGGGCTGGTGCCTCCATCGACGGTTTGTGCGGGGATTAACCGCAACTACAATCTACGCAAAGCAAAAGGGTGTCAAGGACTAATGTACCGCATCATACGTGCCAAAGACGTTGACGGCCTCGAAGAGTTGGTACATGCTACGCGCACATCCTGTCCCCAATTTCCACTCGGAGGATTCAGCATGCAGAAATCAAGATTGCTCACTGTTCTGGCTCAGATCATGGTATCGATTCTTCTTCTCAATCAAATTCCATTCGATATTTCCGCAGCGACCTGCACAGGTGCCGACCCCTGCCATGCCTGCAAGAATTGCAAGTATTGCAAGCACTGCGCCAAAGAAGGCGGAAAGTGCGGCGTTTGTAAGTGATAAGGAGAATCCAGTCCATGAAGCACTCGCGCTCTCTCTTATGTCTCTCCTTCTTCCTGTCTGAATTCTTACTAGCAACGCCGTTGGTCAAAGCCGAAGTCCTGAGCGTAACGAGCACTCCAAGCGGAGCAAAAGTTGAGATAGACAACGTTGCTGTTGGCACGACGCCATACGAGGTCAAAGTGCCGGGAGGTTACTTCCACAAAACACGCACCCTCATCGGTGCTCGGCTCGAACACGCCATGACCCTCCGAGTAAGTATGGATGGCTATGCCACTAAAGAAATTACGATGACCAACGGCCCCATGCATTGGATGGCGATAGACGGGACCTATCATGGAGACTATTGGCTACTAAAGACCGACCATTTTGACGTCGTACTGGAGCCTCTATCAAAATCGTTCACAGGAACAGTTATCGCAACTGCTGCCGGAAATTCCAAGTTTGAGATGCGGCCAGAATTGGCGGTCGAGGAGATCGTTGAAAGGTGTAAGCCAGCGGTCGTCGTATTGAATCGGCCAGACGGACAAGGAAGCGGATTCTTCATCAGTGACACTGGAGTGATCGTTACAAACGCTCACGTAGCGCGTGGTGAACAAACACTCGTCGCGACTCTATCGTCAGGGCAAAAACTTGACGCAAAAGTTGTCTACATCGACCAAGACAGGGATATTGCTCTGGTGAAAGTTGAAGGTACTGGTTTCCAGCATCTCGCTTTGACAGACGTTGCGAACGTGCGCCAGGGTCAGACTGTGGTTGCGATAGGCAATCCGGGACTCGGGATGCCTTTTTCCGTGACGAAGGGCATTGTCAGTGCAGTTGGCGGTTCAGCATCCGAGACTCACGGAAAATGGATTCAGACAGATGCGGCGATCAATCCCGGCAACAGCGGTGGTCCGCTCCTCAACGCATACGGTGAGGTCGTAGGCATGAACACATGGAAAATCGTGGACAAAAGCAGCCAGAGTCTTGGGTTCGCCTTGAGTTCAACAGACCTCATCTCAGTCCTGCACCGTTTCTATCCTAATGTTTCAAGTCCGGCCCAAGCCCCGACCCAACAGACAGACGGGGTTGGCTCCGTCTCTATCTCCTCGGTGCCTGACGGTGCTGAGGTATTTGTTGACGGGAAGTTTGTCGGCAATACGCCGGAAACACTGAAACTGTCTGTTGGCTCACACAGCATAAAGTTGAAGGTCGACGCAAGAAAAGATTGGGAGAGATCGATTGAGATTCTTAAAGATAGCCAACTAAACCTCAAGGCGCAGCTTGCGCCTGTGAGCTAATGGCTTCGCTAGGATGAGCAGAAAAGGCGCTTGGCCGAATCCGTTTCCCAAGACGCCGCTATTAAGGCGCATATGCAAATGTTTGAGGTTGATCGGGGGACGGCGAGCTACTGGATTCACGGCGCGTCGGAAGTGGTCTGAGAAACCTGATTTTGTCTTCTTTAAGTTGGCCTTAGATTCGAGCGAGGACAGCATGACTCATCCCTTTTACCTCATGTTTGGAACCATGGTATTAGCTGGCTTTTTTGGTGGTGGCCTGAATTACCTGTTAAGTCGGAAAGAGAACACGGAAAGCGCCGCGATTTGGCAGAGTCTAGTGGGAGGACTGGTCGCCTCGTTCATGGTTCCTCTTTTCCTCAACATGATTTCTAGCAATCTTATTGACTCAATTAAGGGCATCTCACCGAACGCGGGTGACCCATCGAAGCTTTTTGTCTTTGCGGGTTTTTGCCTCGTGGCTGCGGTATCTTCCAAGGCTTTTATAAACACTCTTTCTCACCGCATACTGAGTGAAGCGAAGGCTACCAGGGAAAAAGCAGAAGCAACTAGCGAAAAGGTAGAACAGATAAAGAACGAAGTTGATCCAATTATCGCCAGGGAAACTGAGAAAGAAAGCCAGGAGCTAGCGCCGCTATCAGTGTCCGCCGAAGAGAGAATGAGCCTAGGAGAGAATCAAAAGAAAGTGCTTGACGCTCTGGTGAACGGAAAGTTCACTCTTCGCACGAGAACAGGCATTTCCAATCAAACTGGCCTTCCGAAAGATGAAGTCATTAAGATACTTGACGAACTGGCGACAGAGGGTTTGGCGCGCAGCGTGATGGTATTAGTTCGAGGGGAACCCAAGCCACGGTGGTATGCAACTGACGAGGGGCGTGCGGCAGAGCACTGAGGGAGGGTGGCCCTGGTCGGCGCGGACCAAGAGGAATCGTCTGTTGGATGCGGCCTTGTGGTAGATTGGCCGCTCGGAGGATTCATGGATATCTTGGAGGCATTGAGGCAGGAGGAAGCGAAGTTACAAAAGCACGCGGATATAGTGCGCCAACAGTTGGACGCGGTGCGTGCAGCGATGAAGATTCTAGGCCGTGAAGTAGTTAGCGGCGATAAACCGATTGGCCGGACGAAACGGGTCATGTCTGCGGCTGCGAGAGCGAAGATTTCGAAGGCAACAAAAGAGCGATGGGCAAAGTTTAGGGCAGCGAAGGCGAAGGAGAAACACTAGGGTTGCTCTTTGACCACGCTGCGAGCGTCTTTGTCCTCACGCAGTCCCACGAATCTCCTATCACTGAGTGGCGTATTGCCGTTTGGCTAGCTCACCACGGACAAGTGCTTTATCAATACGGGGGTCCGCGTCATCTAGCATTTTCTGAAGAGTTTCCGTCTGCATGTTCGGAGCTAGCACTCTTAGCCATCTCCTGACAAGCTCGTCTGGTCGATTTAGCCAGTGAATGATATTGCGAGCACGCTGAGGCGAGACAGTATGGCGATCATCTAGCCACAGCTTTGCCAGAGCCTCTTGTTCGCTTGTTTGAGATGCCCACCATTGAGCGGCGCTAAGAGCTATCTGTTGCTGCTTGCCGAGAACTAAGAATGCAGTTGCAAACTCGTCGGCCATATCTTCGTTGTCCCAACCCGGTTGTCCCCATGAACGCAGCAGCGTATGTCCGAGTTCATGGAAGAGAACGAACGAGACGGCCTGATCTAAATTCTGGTCATGCAGGCTTTCGATTAGCTCCATGCAGATTGTGATATTAGGGTCGGAAAAAGCATTTTCGAGTCCACAGTGCTGGATTGAAATGCGGAAGTCATCGAAAATGAAGAAGGATTTCAGGCCGTAGTACATGGAGTTCATCTGCTTTTGAACTTCGAGTTGCTGAGGCGTTTCCTGGGGCAGTGTGGCATAGACATATAACTGGACGTTGCGGGGAAGCAGCCACGCCCCTCTGTTGTCGAGCACCAGATAGTAGATATTCGCTTGCGGAACCTCAAAAGCGTACTTGGCGGTATTGCGCACGCTTCCAGAAGTGCCAGTGAAATATTGGAACTCTCGCCCGGCCAAGAGCAACTGGTAGTTCTCCGCATCTACGAGCCACACCTTAAGCACAGCCACATAGCGATAGAGTCGAAGCTCGACGCCCGGATACACAGCACCTCGCCTTTCGTTCTACGCGGGGCTACTACCTAGCTTTATTCTTGCAGTTGCAAATTCCTGGTGTGAGTTGGAGACGATCGCTGACTCCATAGTGGCGCAGTCCCCTCGCACATGAGGTACGTGGCGGACAACGTACATTCTTGATACACACCCCTGCTCTCACAGTAGACATGAAATCGATGGAAAAAGTTTTGCGAAAATGCGCACTAGTACTTTTTTTGTGCTGCGTAAAAGGGCGGTGTTTTGTACCAATCGAACCTAGAAATAAATTCCTTTGGTCCTTAACGGAGTTCTTTCATCCGACAAAAATCAGTTGTATGGTGTGTTCAATCTCGTCGAGGGTTTTCATGGCAGAAGAGGCTATTCTTTATGATCGCGGTGCGCATTCTAAGACTCTCAGGATTTCGAGCGGAGAGCGATGTGAGAGGTAGAGATGACTTTCTCGAGCCGACCGCGTAGTCCGGAGCAGCTTAAACGTCTTCCGGATGAATCGCTATGCCGCGAAGCGTCGCAAGGGAACCAGGAAGCGTTCCTTGTTCTGTTCGACCGCTACTGGGGTCAAGTTTTCCGCCTCGCGAAGGCTGTAATCCGCGATGAAGCAGAGGCCGAGGACCTCGCTCAAGCACTTTTTCTCGAAGTCCACGCAAGCATGCTTCGGTTCGATGAGCAGAAAGGTTCGTTCCGCACGCTACTCCTTCGGTACGCCTACACCCGTGCGATTGACCAGCGCAGGCGACTCGAAAGTCGCCGCTTCTATTCCAACGTGCAGTTTGATGAGCTTGATCCCTCATTGCTCGTGCAAGACTCCAAAGTAGCCTCTGGCTTGGCACCAGAGGAGGCAACTAGGCTGGTCGAGCAAGGCATGAAGCACTTGGACGAGAAGCAGCGCGTGGTTGTCGAGGCGTACTTCTTTCGCGGACTTTCCCTAAACGAGATTGCGCATGAACAGCACGATTCTTTCGGTAATGCCCGTCACTACTTATACCGAGGTCTTGAGAAAATGCGCAAAGTTCTCGGTGCAAGGGGCGAGGCGGAAGAGCCAGAGGAAGTGGAGTTGCGCATTGAAACGAGAGTACCGCGCACTGTGGGAAAGCGAGTGGCTCCGGAGGTGTCAGTTGTCAGAGCACGAACGATTTGAAGAACTAGCATCTTTGGCGGCGATTGGAGAACTCTCTCCCGACGAGCACGAGGAGTTCCTTCGTCACAAACAATCTTGCAGCAAGTGTCGGGAAATCGTTGCGGAAACTAGGTCCGTAGCGGCGACGGCGTTCCTGGCGGGCGGGCGAACAACCGAAGATGCCACCGTCGAAGACGAGCGGCGCCGTCGTGCGCGAGCGGCTGTCGCACGACGCCTCCCCGTGGTGGTTCCGGTTCCTTTTGCGCCGGGCTACAAACGGCTAATCGCGGCAGGAATTGCAGCTGCTTTCCTGCTGGGTGCGGGAGTTGGAACGGGTGTGGGATTGCGGAGGGGCCGGGCGCCCGATAAGAGGAAGACATCCCCGACAGCGTCTAGCGTGACCAACACCCAATCGTTAAGCGGGCCTACTTTACAGACGGAAGGGACCCACTTGCAGGCCATTGTTGCCGGGCTCCAGAAACAAATGGAGCAGATGCGGGGAGAGAACAGTGCTTTGCGGAAGACGCTCATCGCGTCCGACCAGCACGCGGCTGAAGTGGAGAGCCGTTTGGCCGCTATCGAGGGGCAGTCAAGTACGCACGCTCAAGAAGTGGTACTAGCACGCAACGAATTGAATGCGGCACGCGATGAGCTGTCCCAAGCGAAGGTGTCGGTTGCGAACAGCCAGGGGGAGATTGACTCTTTGCAGTATAAATTGGCGGACCGGGAAGCCCGATTGACTGAAGTCTCGGCGAGTCTCGATCGCGAACGCGAGATGCTGTCGGCGGGGCGCGAAATACGTGACATCATGGGCGCCCGCGAGCTGCACATCGTGGACGTGGTTGACAGGGATGGAAAGGGCCGCGCGAAAAAGCCATTCGGTCGGGCGTTCTACACCCAGGGGAAGTCACTCATCTTTTACGCGTTCGACCTGCCCACGAAGAACACGTCGGACGGCAAATTTGTTTATGCTGCCTGGGGCAGTAACAGCAATCAGCTGAATGCCAAGCGGCCACGCAGTCTCGGAATCTTTTACAACGACGACCAATCGCAGCATCGCTGGGCAATGAAGTTCGATGACCCCAAGGTTCTCGAGGAAATAGACACAGT
>WNFI01254462.1_pt1 | contig 10696 bp, 6 predicted proteins | sample 5400471 | NCBI WGS metagenome assembly WNFI01 (sample SAMN13153348, study PRJNA577476) | soil metagenome | isolation source: 100 cm saprolite on Douglas fir-dominated hillslope | place: USA:California | collected 2013-09-17 | reverse complement strand
TCTCGACACCGCGTTCCGCAAGTTCATCCCGCCCTTCGGCGCCGCCGGCAATCCCGTCGACATCACCGGCGGCGAGCCGCCGACGACCTACAAGAACACCATCAAGCTCGGCCTCGAGGACGAGCGCATCCATGCGCTCATCCTGGGCTACTGGCACACCATCATCACGCCGCCGATGGTGTTCGCCAAGCTGGTCGTCGAAGTCGTCGAGGAGATGAAGGCGAAGGGCATCGCCAAGCCGATCGTCGCCTCGCTCGCCGGTGACGTGCAGGTCGAGCAGGCGGCCGAGCATCTTTACGACCACGGCATCCCCGCCTATGCCTATTCGACGGAGATCCCGGTGGCGGTGTTGGGCGCCAAGTACAAATGGGCGCGCGGGGCCGGGTTGGTGCGCGGAAAGCCGAGGCGAGCCATGAACATCCATGAATATCAGGCCAAGAGCCTGCTGCAGAAATTCGGCGTCGCGGTGCCGCGCGGCGCCGCTGCCTACACACCGCAGGAGGCGGAGAAGGTGGCGCGCGATATCGGCGGGCCGGTCTGGGTGGTGAAGTCGCAGATCCACGCCGGCGGCCGCGGCGCCGGCCGCTTCAAGGACAACCCGCAAGGCAAGGGCGGCGTGCGCGTCGTCAAGTCGGTCGAGGAGGTCGGCAAGAACGCCGCCGAGATGCTGGGCCACGTGCTCGTCACCAAGCAGACCGGGCCCAAGGGGCGCGAGGTGAAGCGCGTCTATATCGAGGAGGGCTGCGACATCAAGCGCGAGCTCTATCTCGGCATGCTCATCGACCGCAAGACCTCGCGCATCACCGTGATGGCCTCGACCGAGGGCGGCGTGGAGATCGAGGAGGTCGCCGCCAAGCATCCGGAAAAAATTCTCAAGGCGGCGATCGATCCGGCCACCGGTCTGCAGGGCTTCCACGCGCGCAAGCTCGCCTATGGCCTCGGCCTCGAAGGCAAGCAGGTGGCGGCGGCGACCAAGTTCATGCTCGGCATGTACCGGGCCTTCACCAGCCTCGACGCCTCGGTGCTCGAGATCAATCCGCTGGCGGTGACCGGCGCCGGCGCGGTTATCGCGCTCGACGCCAAGATGAATTTCGACGACAACGCGCTCTTCCGCCACAAGGAGGTCGAGGAGATGCGTGACGAGGCCGAGGAGGATCCGGCCGAGCTCGAAGCGGCCAAGCACGCGCTCAATTACGTGAAGCTCGAGGGCAATATCGGCTGCATGGTGAACGGCGCCGGCCTCGCCATGGCGACCATGGACATCATCAAACTCTATGGCGGCGAGCCGGCCAACTTCCTCGATGTCGGCGGCGGCGCCACCAAGGAACGCGTCACCACCGCCTTCAAGCTCATCCTCTCCGATCCCAATGTCGAAGGCATTCTCGTCAACATCTTCGGCGGCATCATGCGCTGCGACGTCATCGCCGAGGGCATCGTCGCCGCGGCGCGCGAGGTGGCGCTGCATGTGCCGCTGGTGGTGCGGCTCGAAGGCACCAATGTGCGGCTCGGCAAGAAGATCCTGAGCGAATCGGGCCTGCCCATCCTCTCGGCCGACAATCTCGCCGACGCGGCCGAGAAGGTGGTCAAAGCGGTGAAGGAGGCGGCCTGATGGCAGTCCTGGTCAATTCCGAGACGAAAGTCATTTGCCAGGGCTTCACCGGCGCCCAGGGCACGTTCCACTCCGAGCAGGCCATCGCCTACGGCACCAAGATGGTCGGCGGCGTGACGCCCGGCAAAGGCGGCACCAAGCATCTCGACCTGCCCGTCTTCGACACCGTCGACGAAGCCGTGCGCAATACCGGCGCGACCGCCTCGGCCATTTATGTGCCGCCGCCCTTCGCCGCCGACGCCATCCTCGAGGCGATCGATGCGGGCGTGCCACTCATCGTCTGCATCACCGAAGGTATTCCCGTGCTCGACATGGTGATGGTGAAACGCGCGCTCGGCGGCTCGCGGAGCCGACTCATCGGCCCCAACTGCCCCGGCGTCATCACTCCCGAGCAGTGCAAGATCGGCATCATGCCCGGCCACATCCATGCCAAGGGCAATGTCGGCATCGTCTCGCGCTCGGGCACCTTGACCTATGAGGCGGTGGCGCAAACCACGGCCGCCGGGCTCGGCCAGTCGAGCTGCATCGGCATCGGCGGCGATCCCGTTAACGGCACCAATTTCATCGACTGCCTCGAACTCTTTCTCAAGGACGAAGAGACCAAGTCGATCATCATGATCGGCGAGATCGGCGGCTCGGCCGAGGAAGAAGCGGCGGATTTCCTCAAGCGCAGCAAGACCAAGAAGCCGGTGGTCGGCTTCATCGCCGGCGCCACCGCGCCGCCCGGCCGGCGCATGGGCCATGCCGGCGCCATCATCTCCGGCGGCAGCGGCTTGGCCAAGGACAAGATCGAGGCGATGAAGAGCGCCGGCGTCGCCGTCGCCGCTTCCCCGGCGGCGCTCGGCAGCACGATGGTCAAGGTGTTGAGAAGGTGAGCAACGCGTCGCCAGTCAGGGCAATTGAGGTAAATTCATTGGCTGATGAATGGCTACAGTGAAAGTCGGATTCGGGCGAGATCTGCCGCGCCGCAAGCAAGCTTAGGTGAGAGAAATGTCCGGTAAGGTAGCGGACGCGTCCAACCGCCAGAGCCATCGCAGCATTCATCCCGGCGCCGGACGGCGCGGCGGCCGGAACATGCCGAGAGGCCGGCAGGTCGAACCCGAGGCGCTGGCCGAGGTGCAGGCCTTGCTCGGCGACCGCCCGCGCCAGGCGGACCTGCTCATCGAGCACCTGCATCTGCTGCAGGACGAATTCCGTTGCCTCCACGCCCGTCATCTCGCCGCCTTGGCGGAGGAGATGAAGCTGGCGTTGGTCGAGGTCTACGAAGTCGCCTCCTTCTATGCACATTTCGACATCGTGCTCGACGGCGAGGCGCCGCCGCCGCCGATCACCGTGCGCGTCTGCGACAGCCTCACCTGCGAGCTGCTGGGCGCGCAGAAGCTGCTCGCGGTGCTGCCGAAGAAACTGGGCAAGGACGTGCGTGTGGTGCGCGCGCCCTGTATGGGCGGCTGCCACAACGCGCCGGTCACGGCGATCGGCCATGCCCTCCACGAGCACGCCACGGTCGACAGCGTCGCCAGGGCGGTGAAGCAGGGCGAGGCGCATCCACCGCTCCCGGCCGATCGCGGCTTCGCCGCTTACCGCAAGGAGGGCGGCTACAAGCTGCTCGAAGCCTGCCTTGCCGGCAAGCTGAAGCTCGAGGATGTGCTGAAGAAGCTGGAGGATTCGCAGCTGAAAGGGTTGGGCGGCGCCGGGTTTCCCGCCGGCCGCAAGTGGCGCCTGGTTCGGGCCGAGCCCAAGCCGCGGCTCATGGCAGTCAACGCCGACGAGGGCGAGCCCGGCACCTTCAAGGACAGGGTCTATCTCGAGACCGACCCGCATCGCATGCTCGAAGGCATGCTGATCGGTGCCTGGGCGGTCGAGGCGACCGACGTCTACATCTATCTGCGCGACGAGTACCCGCAGATCCGCGCCTTGCTGGAGCGGGAGATTCCGCAGGTCGCGGATGCCGGCCTCGCCAAGCATGTGCGCGTCCATCTGCGCCGCGGCGCCGGCGCCTATATCTGCGGCGAGGAATCGGCGATGCTCGAGAGCATCGAGGGCAAGCGCGGGCTGCCGCGGAAGGTCGCCGCGGCCGCAAGGGGCCGCGCAGCTTCTCGGTTTCCGGCCGGGTCAAAAACCCCGGCATGAAGCTGGCGCCAGCGGGCATCACCGCGCGCGAGCTCATCGACGAGTTCTGCGGCGGCATGGCCGACGGCCATGCCTTCAAGGGGTATCTCCCCGGCGGCGCCTCGGGCGGCATCCTGCCGGCCGCGATGGCCGACCTGCCGCTCGATTTCGGCACGCTCGAGCAGCATGGCTGCTTCATCGGCTCGGCGGCGGTTGTCGTGCTCTCCGACAAGGACGATATGAAAGAAGTCGCCCTCAACCTCCTGCGCTTCTTCGAGGATGAGAGCTGCGGCCAGTGCACGCCGTGCCGCGTCGGCACCGAGAAGGCGGTAAAGCTGATGCAGGCGAAGCACTGGGACAAACCGTTGATCGAGGAGTTGACCAAGGTGATGAGCGACGCTTCGATCTGCGGGCTGGGTCAGGCGGCGATGAACCCGGTCAAGATGGTGATGAAGCATTTCCCCGAGGATGTGCCATGAGCGACGGCTCCGGCGTGATGAGCGACGCAGTCAAATTCTTCCTCGACGGCGTCGAGGTCGAGGCGCTGCCGGGCGAGACCATCTGGCAAGCGGCGCAGCGGCGCGGCACCGAGATTCCGCATCTCTGCTACAGCCCGGCGCCGGGCTATCGCCCCGACGGCAATTGCCGCGCCTGCATGGTCGAGATCGAGGGCGAGCGCGTGCTCGCGGCGTCCTGCATCCGCAAGCCGGCCGCCGGCATGAAGGTCAAGACCGCGTCCGAGCGCGCCAAATTCTCGCGCAAGATGGTGTTCGAGCTGCTGGTCGGCGACCAGCCGGAGCGCGAGACCGCGCATGATCCGGACTCCCGCTTCTGGCGCTGGGCCGATCGCGTCGGCGTCGAGGAGAGCCGCTTCCCCGCGCGGGCGCAGCCCGAGCCCGATCGCAGCCACCCGGCGATGGCGGTCAACCTCGACGCCTGCATCCAGTGCAATCTCTGCGTTCGCGCCTGCCGCGAAGTGCAGGTCAACGATGTCATCGGCATGGCCGGGCGCGGCCATGGCGAGAAGATCGTGTTCGATTTCGACGATCCGATGGGCGAGAGCACCTGCGTCGCCTGCGGCGAGTGCGTGCAGGCCTGCCCGACTGGCGCGCTCATGCCGGCCACGCTGGTCGACGAGCACAACGTCTTCACCACCCAGCCCGACCGCACGGTCGACAGCGTCTGCCCTTATTGCGGCGTCGGCTGCCAGCTCACCTACAACATCAAGGACGACAAGCTGCTCTATGTCGATGGCCGGGACGGACCGTCGAACCAGAATCGGCTGTGCGTCAAGGGACGCTTCGGCTTCGACTATGTGAGCCATCCGGACCGTTTGACCGTGCCGATGATCCGCAAGGACGGCGTGCCCAAGAACGCGCATGACGAGCTCGACCCGGCCAACCCGTGGACGCATTTCCGCAAGGCGAGCTGGGACGAGGCGCTCGACCGCGCCGCACAAGGGCTGAAGCGCATCCGCGACCAGCATGGCGGCAAGGGGCTTGCCGGCTTCGGCTCGGCCAAGGGCTCGAACGAAGAGGCGTATCTGTTCCAGAAGCTGGTGCGCACCGGCTTCGGCACCAACAATGTCGACCACTGCACGCGGCTCTGCCACGCCTCCTCCGTGGCGGCGCTGATGGAGGGTATCGGCTCGGGCGCGGTGACCGCGCCCTTCATGGCGGCGAAGGACGCCGACGTGATCATCGTCATCGGCGCCAACCCGACCGAGAACCATCCGGTCGCCGCGACCTTCTTCAAGAATGCGGTGAAGCGCGGCGCGACGCTCATCGTCATGGATCCGCGCGGCCAGACCCTGAAGCGCCACGCCACGCACATGCTGCAGTTCAAGCCCGGGCGCGACGTGGCGCTGCTCTCGGCCATGCTCAATGTCATCATCAGCGAGAACCTGCACGACAAGCAATACGTCCAGGCGCATACCGAGGATTTCGAGAAGCTCGCCGAGAATGTGAAGGATTTCCCGCCGGAGAAGATGGCGCCGATCTGCGGCATTGACGCCGACACGCTGCGCCTGGTTGCGCGCACCTACGCCCGCGCCGAGGCCGCCATCATCTTCTGGGGCATGGGTATCTCGCAGCACGTCCACGGCACCGACAATTCGCGCCGCCTCATCTCGCTGGCGCTGGTGACGGGTCAGGTCGGCCGTCCCGGCACCGGGCTCCACCCGCTGCGCGGCCAGAACAACGTGCAGGGCGCGTCCGACGCCGGCCTCATCCCGATGGTCTTCCCCGATTATCAGCCGGTGACCGACCCCAAGGTGCGCGGTTTCTACGAGAAGCTCTGGGACACCAAGCTCGACCCCAAGGCCGGCCTCACCGTGGTCGAGATCATGAATGCGATCCATGACGGCACGATCCGCGGTATGTACATCATGGGCGAGAACCCGGCCATGTCCGACCCGGATGTCGAGCATGCGCGCGAAGCGCTGGCGAAGCTCGAGCATCTCGTCGTGCAGGACATCTTCCTGACGGAGACCGCGCGATACGCCGACGTGATCCTGCCGGCCTCGGCTTGGCCGGAGAAGACCGGCACCGTCTCCAACACCAATCGTCAGGTGCAGATGGGGCGCAAGGCGCTGCCGCTGCCCGGTCAGGCGCGCGAGGATTGGGCGATCACCATCGACATCGCCAAGCGCATGGGCCTCGACTGGAAATACACGCATCCGCGCGACGTCTTCGCCGAGATGAAGCTGGCGATGCCGTCCTTGAACAACATCACCTGGGAGCGGCTCGAGCGCGAGAGCTCCGTGACTTATCCTTGTGACGCCGAGGACAAGCCCGGCAACGACATCGTCTTCGGCGATGGATTCCCGACACCGTCGGGCCGCGGCAAGCTCGTGCCGGTGCAACTCGTCCCGCCCGCCGAGGAGCCGGATGCGCAATACCCGATGGTGCTCACCACCGGTCGCCAGCTCGAGCATTGGCACACCGGCGCGATGACGCGCCGTGCCAGCGTGCTCGACGATCTCGAGCCCGAGGCGGTGGCGAGCCTGTCGCCGTCCGATCTGCGGCGCATGGGCGTCAAGGCGGGTGACATGATTCGCGTCGCCACACGGCGCGGCGCCATCGAGCTCAAGGCGCGCGCCGACGGCGCCATCCCGCCGGGCATGGTGTTCATCCCGTTCTGCTTCGCCGAGGCTGCCGCCAACATCCTGACCAACCCCCAGCTCGACCCCATCGGCAAGATCCCCGAGTTCAAGTTCTGCGCGGCCAAGGTCGAGGCGGTGGCTTAAGCTGCATTGGTGTAGTGCGTCCTTCGAGACGCGGCGCTGCGCGCCGCTCCTCAGGATGAGGAGCTGAAGAGATTGGCATCGCCCATCGATGCGAGATTCGGTATCGCCTCATCCTGAGGAGCCCGCGAAGCGGGCGTCTCGAAGGACGCACGATGTTCATGCAGCAAGCCCGCCGTAAATCTGGTTGATAGCAGAATTATAAATACGTCTTCTCCAGCAGCGCGCCGATGCGCTCGTTCTGCATCTCGGTGGTGCCGTCGACATAACCGGCGATGCGGGCGCAGGCGATGTGGCGGCCGATCGGATAGTCCTCGCGCAAGCCTTCGGCGCCCATCGCCTGCATGCAGTCGCCGAGCCGCTGCTGCGCCATGCGCACCGCGAATTTCTTGGCATGCGCCGCGGCGAGCATGGCGTCCTCGCCGCGCCCGATAAGCTCGGCGGCGCGGTAGGTCAGGAGCCGCGCCGCCTCGAGGTCGGTCGCGACGTCCGCGAGCGACCAGCGCAGTCCCTGGTGATCCAGGAGCCGCTTACCAAAGGCGCGCCGCCGCGTCGCGTAATCGAGCGCGATGCGCAGGCTTTCCGCCACCATGCCGCAGCACATGGCCGCGACATAGGTGCGCGCGCCGTTGATGCTGGCGAGCGCGCGCTTGAAGGCCTGGCCCGGCGGGTAGAACAGCGCGTGCTCGTCGGCAGTGTAGTCTTTCAGGCGGAAGCCGCCGGCGCCGATGGCGTGGCCGCCCATGAGGGCATAGGGCGGCAGGCGCTCGAACCCCGGCGCCCGCGCATCGACGAGGAACGCGGCGATGCCGTCGCTGCCGGGAGCGGCATCGGTCTTGGCATAGACGATGATCACCTCGGCCAGGGCGGCGTTGGTGAGCCACGCCTTCTCGCCATCGAGCACCCAGCCGCTGCCGGCGCGCCGCGCCGTCGTGGTGATGGCCGGGCGAAAGCCATGCAGGAGCGCGCCAGCTCCTCGGCGATGAGCGCCTTGGCGGCGAAACCGGCGCCGCGGCCGCCCTGTGCGCGCGGCACCTCGATAGCGGCGAGGCCCAGCCGCGCCGCCTCGCGCAGGCTCTCGCGCGGCATCTGCCGCGCGCACTCCCACCCCGCCGCGCGCGGCGCCACATGGCCGCGGCGGAAGCGCGCGGCGCTGTCGACAAGGGCGCGCTCATCAGCGGTGAGAGACGCGGCGAGCGGCGAGGTGCTGGTCATGACGAACCCTTTTGTCGGCGCGGCCGAGGGCGTGACTGTCGCCCTGGTCGCGAGACCGGTCAAGGCTGGCGACCGGGAACGATCGCGCGACGCACGCCGTTGCAGCGCCCCAACATCAATGATCGCGGCACGGTCGAGCGCATCTATCTGGGACGATGCCTATGCGCGCTTCATCGACAAGATCATCGTCACTGCGGCGAGCGCGGAGTTCGCGCCGTCGCCCGGGCTGGGCGATGCGCCCTTGCGCAGGCTCCGGCAATCGCGTAAAAAAATCGGGCGGGTAAGCCGAGTGAGACTCGCCCGCCCGTTGCAGCGCAGATGGTTACTCGGCGGCGCGCGCCGGCGCGCCGGCGGGCGTCTCGCGATGTGCCGCTCGCATCGGCTTCAGCACGGCCAGCGCCGCGACCGCCGCGATCGCGTTCATGATGGCGGCGATGACGAAGACCCAGTACCAGCTTCCGGTGGCCTCCGCCAGCGTATTGCCGAACGGCACCAGCAGCGAGGCCGTGCCCTTGGCGGTGTAAAGCAGACCGGCATTGGTTGTCGCGTATCTCGACCCGAAGACGTCGGTGCAGGTCGAGGGGAAGAGGCTGTAGATCTCGCCCCAGGCGAAGAACACGAGCCCGCTCAGGATCACGAACAGCACCGGGTTGCCGCCAAGCTTGCTGAGCGCCCAGATACCGACGGCCTCGAGCCCGAAGGCGATGAACATGGTGTTCTCGCGCCCGATATTGTCGGACACCCAGCCGAAGAAGGGTCGCGTGATGCCGTTGAGGATGCGGTCGATCGATAGGGCGAAGGTGAGGGCGGGCAGCGTGATGCCGATGAGGCTTACCGGCGTCTTGTCGATCCCCCAATCCTTGGCGATGGGCGCGAGCTGCGCGGTCGCCATCAACCCGCCAGCGCCCACCAGCACGAACATCACATACATCACCCAGAAGATCGGCGAGCGGATCATCTCGGTCCAGTAATAGTCCCGGCCGCTCTGCCTTACTTTGGCGGGTTTCGCGGCCGCTACCTGGCCGGGCCGCGGCGCTGCCAGGAACAGCGCCATCAGAACCACCACAATGCCCTGGCCGATGCCGAAGGTGAGGAAAGTCGACTCATATCCGGTCGACGCGATCATTTTCTGAATTGGGATGATGGTGAGCGCGGACCCGGCGCCGAAGCCGGCGGCGGTGAGCCCCGCGGCGAGGCCACGGTGGTCGGGAAACCATTTGAGCGCGTTGCCAACGCAAGTGCCGTAGACGCCGCCGGCGCCGATGCCGCCCAACGCCGCCGCGACGTAAAGCACCGGCAGCGAGCTCGCCACCGAATTGAGCGCCCAGGCGATGCCGACGAGAAGGCCGCCGATCAGCACGACGATCTTCGGGCCGTATTTGTCGACGAACCAGCCTTCGACCGGCACCAGCCAGGTTTCCGTCAGCACGAAAATGCTGAACGCCACCTGGATCGCCGCGCGGCCCCAGTGATATTTGGCATCCATCGGATTGACGAAGAGCGTCCAACCATATTGCAGGTTGGCGATCATCGTCATGCAGATGATGCCGATGATGAGCTGCACCCAGCGATAAGAGCCCACTCCACCGGCTTCGGAAGATCCTGACATCGACATTTCCATCCCCTAGATTGTTGTCTCGGCCGGCGGGCCGCCTTCAAGCCCGTCCGCGCGCCGCGCAGTTTCCCCCGCCCGGCTTTGCGAGCTACATTATCACAGCCCCCGGGCACCGGTACAGGCGCAATCTTGGTTCCGGAAAGCCTTGCAGAAATGTCCAAAGCGTCGTTGTCGCCTGCGCTGCCGAGGGCGCCAGCAAAGTTGCTGTAACGATGAGATCGAAGGGCTCGTATCAGTGTGTGCGACCCCATGTCTTGCTGAGATATAGGCTAGATGACTGCAAGATATCGTGCATACCACGACATTGTCTTGGAAATACAGTCGCAGCGAAGATTGTCGTCTGCGCGAAGCCGGAGGCCTGGCTATGTTTGAACGAGCGTGGAAGATCACTAGGCTGGGTGCCGCGACGAGGGCGTGCCGTGCGACGCTGGCCCTGAGCGCGATGTTGCTGGCGGCGCCGGCGTGGGCGCAGACTCCGGGGGTCGTGCCGCCGGTCGACGACAGCGCCACGGTGCTTCATCTCGTCGAGCGCAGCGAGCGGATGGTCAAGCGTGACCGGCTCATAGCGGAGCTGCGCGTCGAGGCGAGCGATGCCGATCCCGCGCGGCTCCAGGCGGAGATCAACCGTCGCATGGCGGCGGCGCTGGAGCGCGCCAAAGCGGCTGCCGCGGTCACCGTGACCACGGGTGGCTACCATGTCTACCAGCAGCCGCCCAGCCCGCCGGTGCCGGACCGCCCGAGCGCCAACTCGCCGCCGCGCTGGCAAGGCATGCAGAGCTTGCTGCTGCAATCGCGCGATGCCGGCACGCTGCTGGCGCTGGCCGGCACGCTGCAGCAGCAGGGCTTGGTGTTGTCCTCGCTGGCATACGAGCTGACACCGGAGGCGGCGCGCGCCGTCGAGGAC
>WNFI01090295.1_pt1 | contig 10696 bp, 6 predicted proteins | sample 5400471 | NCBI WGS metagenome assembly WNFI01 (sample SAMN13153348, study PRJNA577476) | soil metagenome | isolation source: 100 cm saprolite on Douglas fir-dominated hillslope | place: USA:California | collected 2013-09-17 | reverse complement strand
GGACCGGAAGGCAGATCGTTACGCCCGCTCTCCTCAAGATCATGACGCAGCGGGATACCCATTTTCTGCGGGCCTACACCTGGGACAGGGACGACCGCCCTATCGGGATCGTCGGCCTGAACAGCGTGGACCGGGCCTTCAAGACCGGGACGCTTTGGGCAGTGGCCGGCGAGAAGTCTTTTTCCAATCGGGGATATGTGAGCCTCGCCAGTTCGAAGTTTCTGACCCTCGCCTTCCGGGATCTCGGGCTTCACGTCGTCAACACGTGGATCGTGGACCGCAACCCGTCGGTTCGAAGCTTGGAGCGCCTCAACTTTCGCTTCATCGGCAGGCAGCGGCAATGTCACGTCATCGACGGCCGTCCGTGCGATCGGCTGTTGTTCGATCTCCTGGCGAGCGAGCACAGGGAGCTCGATGAAGGGCGGTGGCATCGGATGGAAAGATCGCATCAGGAAGCGGTTTGCGAAGAGCCTTAGGCCCAGCTGAGGTGACGGCGGTGGATGCGAAAGTCAGACAGAAGACGCTCCGGATGCTGTCGAACGGCGTCTATGTACTGACCTCGCGCAGTGAAGACCGCTACGGAGCAGCGACCGTCACCTGGGTTTCCCAGGCTTCCTTCAAGCCGCCGCTGATCATGGCGGCCGTCCGCAGGGAGAGCAACGTGTTCGAATGCCTGGCCGAGAGCCGCAGCGCCGTCCTGCACATCGTGGGCGACCGGCAGCAGGAGATCGCCCGGAGATTTTTCTTCCCGACCCACACGGTGTGCGGAACCATAAACGGCGAAGCGTTCATGGATGGAAAGACCGCTGCGCCCGTTTTGCCCAACTTGCCCGCGCACATCGAATGCAAGGTCGAGCAGATCGTGGATACGCACGGGGATCACGCGGTGGTGATCCTGCGGGCGGTGGAAGCCGAATGCCAGGAGCTGGTGCGGCCCCTGACCATGGCGGCGACGCCGTGGAATTACGGCGGGTGATCGTGGCTCACAAGTCCATGGCGGTCGCGATACGCCCCGCCGCGTTTGCGTTTCTTCTCCTGGCCGCGGGTCCGTATTTCGGGGCCCGAGCTCAGACGGGGACCGCCCAGCCGGCGGTGGCCATCACTTCTCCCGCGTCGGGGGCCAGCGTCTCCGGCACGATCACAGTGACGGCGAGCGCTTCCGACGATGTCGTCGGTGTCCAGTTCAAATACAACGGCATCAACTTCGGTGCGGAAAACGCCACGGCTCCTTATTCGGTCAACGGGGACACGACCCTGGTCTTGAACGGGTCGTACATCCTGACGGCGGTAGCCCGCGACGCGGCGGGCAACATGACCACTTCGGCGCCGGTGACGATCACCGTTGCCAACACTCCTCCCAGTACCAGATCCCCCAAGTTCATCCCGACCTTCCTCGTCTATGACGGCAGGGGCCCCGCGTTCGTCGCCGGCGATGAGCAGAAACTGGCGAAGTTCGACCTCCTTGACATCGATCGCTTTCGTTACAACCAGCTGTATCCCGACGCCTGGTCGGCCATCAAGAACTTCAATCCCAATATCGGAATCTACCTCTACATGGCGGCTGCGGAAACGTCCAACTACATGGACGCGACAGCACAGTTCGAACTCAACAACCTCGGCCGGTACGACGTTTCGCGCGGGCACTCCATGGGAAGCCTCAGCGGCAACCACCCGGAGCTCTTCCTGCTCGACTTCTCGGGCAGCCGCATCTACAACACCGACTATTCAGATATCGCCGGAAATCAATTCTGGTACCTGATGGACTTCGGCAGCACTGCCTATCAGTCGTACTGGGTGGAGTCGGTCAAGGCCGACATCATCGATCAACCTTGGGTCGCCGACGGCGTGCACGCCGACAACTGCCTCACCTTGACCCAACAATGGACATACGCAGCCTCCTCCAAATATCCCACGGATGCGGCTTGGTCCGGCGCTATGAACGTCTTCGTAAGCGCGATCGCCGCCGCGTTGCACGGATACGGTCAGAAACTTTGGTGCAACCGGGGGTTCTCCGCATCGGCCAACGGGGCCGCCGCGTGGCTCGCCCTGGACGCGGGCCCCAATCCTCCGGACGTGGTAGCCGAGGAGGGCGCTTTCGCCGTCACCTGGGGCGCTGGGGCGACCCAGTTCCCTCCCGAGCCCGATTGGAGGCGCCAAATCGACACCATGGGCGCGGTCAAGAATTCCAAAATCGTCACGTTCAGCCATACGAAGCTCGGCGAAGGACAGTCCGGAACGGACAACTGGGGGCAGCCCGTCACCTACTGGCAGACGCTTTGGTACTCGCTGGGCTCTTTCCTTCTCGGCAAGAACGATTTCCTGAACAACGCCCATTTCGGTTTCTTTGGAAACGGCGCGAGCTACGACAGGATCTGGTGGTACCCCGAATATGAGCTGATCGACCTGGGCAGCGCGGTCGGGCCCTATGCCGTGGCTACGATCGACGGGACGAACATCTATTGGCGGGAGTTCGAGAGGGGCTATGTGCTCGTCAATCCGACCGCCAGCGACGTGGCTGCTATCGTTCTGCCGCAACCCTGCCGGCAGCTCACGCACGACAACCTGAGCTCGCCGCCGCTCGATGCCGTAACCGCCATCCCGTTAAATGGCCACAACGCCGCCATCCTTCTCAAGAACTGATCCGGTCGAGGCGAACACGCAACGATTCGTCGTATTGGACAGTTGGCGCGGTATCGCGGCTTGCCTGGTGGCTCTGTTCCATCTCGACGCCTACAGCCACCTGTACGGGGTGCCGTTCCTGCGCAACTCCTGGCTTTTCGTCGATTTCTTTTTCGTTCTGAGCGGCTTCGTCATCGCCGCGAACTACCAACAACGATTGCTCGATGGCTTTGGAATAGGGCGGTTTCTCTTGCTGCGGCTGGGCAGGCTGTATCCGCTCCATTTCACGATGTTGGCGCTTTTCATCGGTTGTGAACTACTGAGGGTCCTGCGGAGGATCCTAATCCCGGCGCTCGCCTTGACGAACCCGGTAGCGCTGTTCAGCACCCCCCCGGAAGCGCCGGACACGATTCTCGCCAATCTGCTGCTCATCCAAAGCCTCCATCTGTACGAATTCCTGACCTGGAACTTGCCGAGCTGGAGCATCAGCACGGAGTTCTACACCTACGTCATCTTCGCCTTGTGCTTGGTCGGACTTCGCAAGCACGCATGGATCGCCCTGTCTGTCGCCTTGATCGGAGGCCCGGTACTGATCGCGACCCTGAGCGAGCGCAACATGGACACCCATTACGACTGGGGGATCATCCGGTGCGTCTACGGATTCGCCGCGGGGGCGATTTCGTGGAACATCTATAGGAAATGGAGTGGCGAGCTTAGAAAACGACTCTCCGGAAGCGTCGTCGAATGGGGTGCACTGGGGCTCGTTGTTGCATTCGTAAGCGCGGCTGGCACGACCCTCCTGTCGATCGCGGCTCCCTATGTATTCGCGCTCGTCGTGCTCGTTTTCGCGTTCGAGGCTGGAGCTGCGAGCGCGATCCTCAAGCTGCGACCGCCGGTTTTTTTGGGAACGGTCTCGTACTCCATCTACATGACGCACGTTTTCGTCGAAAGAAGAATGTTCGATGCCGGCTATCAGCTGGAAAAACTATTTCATATCGACCTCTTTACGCACCGCGAGATCAACGGTCAGGACATCGTTTTTCTGGGAACTCGGTTGTGGCACGGCGATATTGCCTACCCGGTCTACCTGGCACTGATCATCGCCATGTCGTTCTTGACTTACCGCTGGATCGAAAAGCCGGCGCGGGAATGGGTCAGAAACCGGATTCACGCGCGGCAACGAACAGCGACGTCGCGCGGCATCGTTGGCGCTTGAGCGATATTCGGTTTCTGTAGCAGGTCGGTCAGGTGTTCCTTTGGAGTGCGGACGTGCCGCGGAAGCGGCCCCAAGCCTTGCGGGCGATACGACCCCAAGTGGCGCGTTTCGTGAGGAGCTCCCAGCCGAGCGCTCTCGCGCGCCGGAGTCCGGTGTAAATCCTGTGCGCGATCGCCGGGGTGGGGGCGACCCGGACGAGCCACCAGAAGGCGGCCGCCAGCGATGGGCCTTGGCCGCGCCTCGCCTCCCCGAAGTGGCGCAAAGCCTCGGCGCGATTTCCCTGCCCGAGGGCGGCCCGGCCGACGACGAGCTGCCTCGCCCGGCGAAGGGCGATGATTTCGGGATCCTCGCCTCGCTCTCCGAACAATTCCTCGAACTGGTGCAGCAGATCCCGCTCGAATTCGAACCGCGTCGAGCCGGTCGAGAGGTGTCCCTCGTTCAGCTGCGTGCCGTCGCGGGCGTACTCGTGCTTGATCGCCATGGGCAGCGACAAAAAGTTCGCGGTGAATCTGCGGCAGAGATTGGCGAGATAGCTGTAGTCGGCTCCGATTCGGTAGCGCGGATCGAACAGGCCGACGGCCTCCCGGGCGCGGCTCGTCACCACCGTGGGCTGCAGGGCGAAGAGGAAGCCGAAGCGCATGTGCTCGAAAACGCGTCCCCGGTACAGGCGCGCGTCGCGATAGGGAGTGCGGGCCACGATGTCCCGCCCCCACTCCCCGATCGGCTCTGCGCTCGCAAACACCCTGCGGTAGGGGTCGGTCTCTCCGGGAGGCAGCCTCAGCAACGAGGAGCCCGCCCGCTCCGCGATCGGCGGGTACCACTCGGTGAGTGCGCTGCGCAGAAAGTGGACGAGGATCCCGGAGCCCCCATCTTCACTGAATTCCCCTGAGAGGAAGTCCTCTCCGGGAAAAGCCCGGAAGAAGGCCACGCTGAGCTCCAGGTGGTGTGGGAGCCATTCGTCGTCGGAGTCCAGGAAGGCGATGTACTGGCCGCGCGCGCGAAGCATGGCGGCGTTCCGCGCCGCGTTCACGCCCTTCCCAATCCGCGAAAGTCTGCCGCTGCACGCTTGCGATCGCGGCCTGAATTGTTTCCCTGCGGTTGTAGGTCGGGACGATCACGGAGACGAGGCTCATCCGCGGGGACTCCTGGGCGAATCATCGTGCATCCAAACGAATATATATGACTCACATTGCCCACATGCTCGATCGTTGAACGGCTGACAGTAGTCCGATAGGCGCATCGGATGGTGCTGACACCCCGCAACGCGGTTCAGCTACAAGGAGACTTTAGGTCAAAATCCCTGGGGACGAGGCATGAAGCGCTCCCGGATTCGCGATGTTCGGTCGTTTCCCGCCGATGCCGGCCGGTCGAATCGCGATCAACGACTCCCGATTGCGTCGGCACTTGCAACTGTAGGCAAGGCGGCGGCTTGCACGGTATGCGCTGCCGGGTTCGCGTTTCTCCTGGCCGCGGGTTTGCCTTTCTCAGGGCACGCCGAGACTTGCGTTCCGGTCAGCCGAGACTTGCTTGCCCCAGCCCACCCAGGGGCACCCATGATCCGTCCGCGCGAATGCTCGACCGTCGAGCAGACCCCTCCCGACTTCAGTTGGCCCTACGTCGGTACCGGTCCGTACACGGTGAAGCTTAGCTTTCCGGACGGCCATACCGAACGGTTGACCGCGGCGTACAACTGGCTCAACTGGAATGCGGTGTTGCCAGCGGGAAACTACACCTGGACCGTGACGCGCGCCGGTCTGACCAGCCAGCCGCGCCAGTTCACGGTCGGCGCAGGCGCGATGCCGTTCGTCGTGCCTGACACTACGAGGCTCATCAACCAACTCCTCGCCAAGCCCCATCCACGCGGACTACCGGACGACGCCGTCCTCTCGACGATGGCGAGCCAGAGGGATTCAGCGCTCAGCGCGTTGCGAAACAAGGTCGACAGCAATCTATCCGAGCGGCTGCCCTCCAGCGGACGGCGGGGCGATGGATCCGACCACCACAACAGCTACAGCATGAAGGCGTTGTGGTCGCTCATGGCGTACGTGTATCACGGGACCAACACCTACCGGCAGGATGCGAAGCGCCGCGTGCTCAATCTTGCTTCGTGGGACCCGCGCGGCCCGACTGCCATCGACGACCAGGAATCGATCAATGTCGCGTGGGTCGTCACGCTCGGCTACGACTGGCTCGGACCCGCGCTGACCCAAGCGGACAAGGATCAGATTCTTCCGAATCTGAGCACGCGCATCGGCGACCTACGGGGCTGGATCATCGGTGCCAAAGGGTGGCCGTACAACTCGACCGATGCGCTGCTGCCGCTGTGGCAGCTTCCGCGCGACTCCCATCGCAACACGTGGACGACAATGCTGGCGGTGATGTCCACGCTGCTCGTCGGGGACCTTCCGGCAGCAGGTACCTGGCTGCAGGACCTGCTGCCTTTCGCCCTCAACGTAGCGAGCCCTTGGGGCGGTGACGAAGGCGGCCATGCCAACGGTACTGCCTACGGCATGTGGGACGTGGGTTTGCAGCTGAGCGCCTGGTACGCGCTGCGCTGGGCCACGTGCGGCAGTCGGCAAACATGCATCGACCTCGCGCAAAAGGCCTGGGTGCGGAACTACGGGAGGTTCCTTGCCTATTTCGTCCCGGCAACTGCAAAAACAGGTAATCCCAGCACTCCGACAACAGATCCCGGGACTCCGATCGGCCTCTTCGGCGATGGATTCGAAGAGAATCAGCTCTTCGAGGAGCGCTCGCGCTTCGGCAAGGGCTATACCTACTTCGCACCCAGCGCGCTCGGGTGCTGGTACGCCTCGAAACTGATCGGCGAAGATTCCACCCGCATCGAGTACCTGATGTCGCCGCCGAATACCTGCGCCCCGAATCCGGAATTCCCGTCCGGAACGTCCAACTCGCTCTACCTGCCGTCGACCGGCTGGGTCGCGATGCACAGCGACCTGTCTTACTTACCGCGGACCTCCGTGTACTTCAAGTCGAGTCCGCCTCCGTTCGGCGCGTACAGTCATCAGTCCGCCGACCAGAACGCCTTCGTCATCAACGCGGGCGGCGAGCGTCTGGCGATCGAATCGGGATACTACGGGGACTACGATGGCTACGGCACCAATCATTGGCAGTGGTGGGTCAAGCGGACCAAGTCCAAGAACGCCGTCACTTTCGACGGCGGCAAAGGACAGATCGCCTTCGAGCACCAGCCGAATCCGTACCGGCTCACGAACGCTCGTTACGGCTCGATCACCCAGCAGCAGAGCACGGCCGATTACGACATCGTCACCGGCGACGCGACGGACGCTTACGCCGGTGCGCTCACCAAGGCCGTGCGCTCGCTGGTGTACCTGCGCCCTCGTACCATCCTGCTGTACGACAACCTGAGCTCCAGCACGGGGCGCAAGTGGGAATGGAATATCCACGCGCTCAACCCCATCGCAGTGATCGACCGCAGCAGCCGAATCCGCATCACCAGCGGCACGGAGTCACTGTGCGTAGACGCACTCGCCGGTCCGGGGGGGACGTTCTCGCCCGTAAACGGGCAAGACTATAGTTCGTGGGGCAACGCAGATGACGGCGATGTCAGGGCCGCCCCGTCGAATCCCAACGCGCCCGTGCAGTATTCTGGCAAGTTCGTCAGCGCGCAGCCCTCGACGACCGCGGAGTTCATTGCGCTCCTGCGGGTGGGTTGCGTGCCGACCGCAGCGAGTGCGCGCAAGGGGAACGGCGCCTGGAGCGTGCAGGTAGGCGAGAGGACCGTAGCGATCGACGCCAACGGCATTGTCAGTGTTGCGCAATGATGGACGATATCGTTGCGTTGATCGCGACCGCCGTCGGTCACAGTCCCACGATCGGCGGCAGCGGAGGCACGACCACCGGAGGCGGCGGGAGCACCACGGTCGGCACGATCGGAGATGTCGCGCTGCCTCCGGTCACATCGAACGCGTCCACTGCGACGTAGGCGCCGCCTGAGCTGCTCATTCCCGTCACAGTGATCAGCATCGTGTGAATCGCCCCTGCCGCGAGGCCTGAAGCAGAGAACACCGATTCGGACGTGAGGCTGCCCGGCGCGTTGGGGCCGGCCATATTCACCGTGGTCGGTGCGCCGCCGTCGATCGACACCGCGGCGATCCCGCAGATGTTGCACTTGACGCCGATCCAGCTCACCGCCGTTCCGGTGAAGCTGAACAGCGCGGTGGAGGCAGCGACGTTGGACGCGACGATGGTGCCGCCGCTGAAGCTGCCGGTCTCCGCGCCGTAGGTCGTCCAAAAGCCGATCTCGGTTGCCGCGCTCTCCTCGGAACGCGTCGTCCCAGAATCCGTCGGGGTTGGAGGCGGAGTAGGCGCGACGTCAGCGATTTTTGCGATATAAACGTCGGAGTTGCTGCTGCCATTGATGACTCCGCCGCCGGTGGTCTGGAAGGCCCCTAAGGTCGTCGGGAAGTTGTCGGAGGTCGTGCTGCCCGATACGTAGGCGTTGCCCGACGCGTCCAAGGCGATTCCCGAAGCAGTGTCGCTACTGCTGCCACCGAGGTAGCTGGAATAGACCAATCCAGAACCCTCGGGATTGAGCTTCGTCACGAAGGCATCGCTGTTGCCGCCGCCATAGCTGGGTTGAAAGGCTCCTGGCGTCGTGGAGAAGTCGTTGCCGCACGAGAATCTCCCGCAAACCAAAAAAGTCACGCCGATGATGTTGGCGTTGCCATCGGCGTCCACGGCGATCCCGGTGCTCAAGGCATTGCCGCCACCGAGCTGAGTGGAGTAGACGAGGGCCGAGCCCGTGGGATCGAGCTTCGTCACAAAGACCACGCCGGCGGTTTGGAAAGCCCCCGGCGTCGTCGGAAAATCCCCGGACCCGGTAAAGCCTGTCACATAGGTGTTACCGGCGGCGTCCAAGGCAACCCCAACGCCCTTGTCATCGCCGCTGCCACCGAGGTAGGTGGAGTAGAGTACCGAGCCGGCGGGGTCGAACTTCGTTACGAAAGCGTCTTCGGGAAATGAATCACCGCCGCCGATGGTGCGCTGGAAGGCTCCCGGCGTCGTTGGAAAATTCGTCGATGTCGTGTAGCCCGTCACGTAGGCGTTGCCACCGGCGTCCACGGCGATCCCGGAGGCCGAGTCACCTGCGCGGTCACTGGTCCCGCCAAGGTAGGTTGAGAAAACGAGGGTCGAGCCGGTGGGATTGAATTTCGTTACGAAGGCGTTGAACGCGCCGAAGCGGCTGCCGCCAGCCAAGCTGGGCTGGAAGGCCGCCGCCGTCGGGAAGTCGTTGGAAGAAGTGGACCCGACCACGTAGGCGTTGCCGTCACCGTCCACGGCGATCCTTGACGCGCTTTCGCCGGACGCACTGCTACCGCCCAGATAAGTGGAGTAAACGAGAGTCGAGCCAGCGGGGTCGAGCTTCGTCACGAAGGCGGCTGAGGGGCCCGGGAGCGTAGCCTGAAAGGCTCCCGCGGTTATCGGAAAGTCGGCCGACCTTGTTCCTCCCGTCAGGTAGGCGCTGCCGTTCGCGTCCACGGCAATGCTGGAAGCCCCCTCGGAATCACTGCCGCCGAGGTAAGTGGAATAGACGAGGCCGGTACCGCTGGGATTGAGCTTGGTCACAAAGGCGTCGGAGGCGCCGCGAACGGCGGACTGGAAGGCCCCTGCCGTCGTGGGGAAGTCCGTCGACGCAGTGCCGCCCGTCACGTAGGCGTTGCCGTTCGTGTCCACGGCGATCCCCGTGCTCGAGTCGCTGTTGGTCCCGCCTAGATAGCTGGAGTAAGAGAGCACCACCGGATCGATGATGAGTGGCCGGTTCGTGTCGTAAGTGGCCAGTTGGAAGCCGACGCGATCGGCGCCTTTGCGGATGTAACCGCCGGCGATCTCGCGGCGGACTCCGTCGATGTTTTGATAGATGACGGGCTTGCGCTGGCGTATGTCGCCTCCGGCTGCGTGCAGCACGAGCTCGCCCTGCGCATCGATCTCGATCTTGTCCGTGCCCCTGAAAGCGAGCACGATCTTCCTCGGGTCCGCACCCGGTGCGACGACGAAGTCGTACTCGAGCTGGCGCTGGTTGCCGTAGTAGACGAGATCGATGCTGGGATAGACGTTCTGGTAGTGGACCTTGGTGTAGGTCGGCACATTCGTGCGCCACTTCGCAGGATCCTTGCCGATGAAGTAGTTCGCCTTCCCCGGTTGTTCATCGAGCCCGCTTACCGCAGGCTTGCGTGCCGCGCCCACGAGGCTCATGCGCAGCGCGACGCGCTTTGTATCCGGCTTTTCGAGCAGCAGCACCGCTTCGCTCGCGGTCAGATACACAGAGTAGCCGGGACCGCGCGAGAGGAAATGTACGTCGTTGTGCGTCTGGCCGCGATTCGCCTCGAACTGCAGCGGCAACTTTCCGTAGCTCTCGCTCAGGCGAGCGTCTGTCGCTGCGGGTGTCGGTAAGAAAAAGCCAGCGAGGAAGGTGAACACGAGCAGGCTTTGAAACGGGATCAACGCGTGCTGGAACATGGCTTCTCTCCTTTCCTCCATAGACCAACGGCCCGGACGGCACCGCTCGCCATGGCGGGCAGCGCGCGACCGACAACTACTTTTTTAAATAAAATGCCAGGGATTTATGACGTGCCACTACCGCGCGCAAGCGTCACGCGTGGTTCGTACGGCGCAGCAGCGAGAGATTTGCCGCAGGGCTACCCGGCCGGGGCAGGCTGCGCGGAATTTCGACGGCGCCAGGCCTCGCGAAGAGGAAGCCAGATGCGGCCTTTGAGCGTCACCGGCAGCGTGCAGTCGTAGGTACGTACTTGCTGCCCGCCGAAATCCTTCTTGAACTTGTTGATTCCGGCGTTTTCCGGAACGGATTCGTCCTCGAAG
>WNFI01062151.1_pt3 | contig 10696 bp, 12 predicted proteins | sample 5400471 | NCBI WGS metagenome assembly WNFI01 (sample SAMN13153348, study PRJNA577476) | soil metagenome | isolation source: 100 cm saprolite on Douglas fir-dominated hillslope | place: USA:California | collected 2013-09-17 | reverse complement strand
CCGGTCGTTTCCCCACGAGCGCACCGTGCCGTCGGCGGAAAGCGCGAGCGAGTGGTGCTCGCCCGCGCTGATGGCGGGCATGGCGGCCTGCACGATGCCCGCCGCGAGCCAGAGCATGCAGGCAATCCAGCGGCACGTCCCCGTCAATTTCATGGGCGAATACTACGGAAAATGCGTGCGGCCCGGAGAGTTATCGCTTCAATCGCTCGATGACCCCGCGCATGCGCTCGAAATGCGTCCCTTGCCAATACACGCGTCCGCATCCGGGGCAGCGCTTGAATCGGTCGTAGGCATCGCGGACCCGATCCGGCAGCCGGTCGAGCACCGTGTCGCGTTCGACATCCTCGAGAAGGACGTTGCATTCACGGCAGCGCGTGAAGGGCGCGAGCAGCCCCTCGAGCTGCAGCGCGCCGATCACTTCTCCGAGCTGCGCCTCGCTCTCGATCGCGCGCACGAAGTAGCCGCGCTCGACCTCCTTTCGGCGGAGCATTGCCTTGTCGCGGGTGAGGATGGTGCGGCGCTGGACGCCGGCGACCTTCACGATTTCGTCGTCGTCCCAGCGCTCGTTCCACAGCGTGTCGAACCCCGCCATGCGCAGGTGGCGGGCGAGCTTGCCGAGGTGGACGTCGGCGACGAAGCGCGGATCGCGCAACGCCCGGGGTCGCAGCCTCACGAGCGGCGCGATGTCGAGCGCCTCGAACATCGGATACACGGCCACGCGCTCGCCGCCCCGCAGCAGGTGCTCGAAGCCCACCGAGTGCCCGTCGACCAGGATCAGCTCCACTTCCGTGTGCGGCACGCCGAGCGATTCGATCGCGTCCTTCACCGAACGCGCCCGGTCGATCTCCACCGTAGAATCGCGCTTGCGCCGCTCCTCGGGGAGGAAATCGTTCAACTCCTCGTAGAATCGGAATTCGGCGATGGCGCGCGGGCTCACGGCGCCACGACGCTACCACAGGGGAAACGCATGACCAATCCTCGCATCGGCTTCATCGGCATCGGCATGATGGGGCACGGCATGGCGAAGAACCTGATCGCCAAGGGCTTTCCGCTCGCCTTCCTGGTCCATCGCGACCGCTCGCGGCTCGCCGACCTGGTCGCCGCCGGCGCGAAGGAGATGGACTCGCCCGCCGCGTTGGCGCAGGCCTCGGACGTCGTGATCCTGTGCGTGAGCGGCTCACCCCAGGTCGAGGCCAACATCTACGGGCCGAAGGGACTCCTCTCGGCGGCGCGCGCCGGCCTCCTCGTGGTCGACACTTCGACGTCCGAGCCCGCCTCGACCGCGAAGATCCGCGAGGCGTTCGCCGCGCAGGGCGTCGCTTTCGTCGATGCGCCGCTCGCGCGTACGCCGAAGGAAGCCGAGGAGGGCCGGCTCAATACCATGGTCGGCGCCGACGATGCGACCCTGGAACGCCTGCGCCCGGTGTTCGCCGCGTTCTGCGAGAACATCTTCCACGTGGGTCCGCCGGGCGCCGGGCACACGCTCAAGCTCGTGAACAACTTCATGGCGCTCACCATCGCCGCCAGCATCGCGGAGGCCTTCGCGGTCGCGGCGAAGGCGGGCGTGCGGCTCGACAAGCTCTTCGAGGTGGTGTCGCAGGGCGCGCTCAACTCGAACATCTTCCAGATGATGGCGGGCGGCGCCGTGCACGGGGACTTCACGCGCATGAAGTTCTCCATCCTCAACGCCGCGAAGGATCTGCGCTACTACACCCACCTCGCCGAATCGCTGCCGATCGCGACCTACATCGGCGAGGCGGTGCACCAGTCCTACGAGCAGGCCGTGGCGCTGGGATTCGGCGAGCGCCTGGTCGCCTCGATGATCGAGGCGCAGGAGAAGCTCCACGCGCTCGAGATCGTGAAGAGGCCCGCGTGAATCTCAGGGATCGCATCGCGGTGGTCACCGGCGCGGCGGGCACGCTCGGCAACGCCGCCGTGCGGGCGCTGCTCGAGGACGGAGCGCAGGTCGCGCTCGTCGACATCGACGCGATGCGGCTCGACGGGCTGGTTCGATTCCTGCGCGGGCCGACGGTCGCGGTGTCGTGCGACGTGTCCGATCCCGGCGCGGTCCGCCAGGCCCACCAGCAGATCGAGAAGGTCATGGGGCCGGCCGACATCCTGGTGAATGCCGCCGCCACGAGCTCGGATAGCCGCGCCGAGGCCACCACAGACGCCGAATGGCGGCGCGTGATGACGGTGAACGTGGATGGCGCTTTCTATTGGGCGCGGGCGCTGCTGCCGTCGATGCGCAAGCGCGGCTGGGGACGCATCGTCAACGTATGCCCCCTCGGCGGGCGGTCGGGCGCGCCCAATGCGGGCGCCGCGTACGCGATCGCGAACGGCGCGCTCGCCGCGCTCACGTCCTCGCTCGCGCGCGAATGTGCGGCGCACGGCGTCACCGTGAATGCGCTCGCCCCCGGCTATGTGAAGTCGCCGACCGTCACCGAGCACCTCAACGACTCGCAACGCCGGCTGCTCCTCGCGCAAGTGCCCGCCGGGCGCTTCTGCGAGCCTGAGGAGTTCGCGCACGCGGTCCGCTTCCTCGCCTCTCCCCTCGCCGGCTTCATCACCGGCGAGACGATCGCCATGAATGGCGGCGCGCGCCTCTGACGCGGCGCTGATCTTGCGGCGAATGCCGATGTAGGAATCTGCTGACGCCGCAATCGGAGATCGTGACAGGGGCCCCGCTCCGGGGTCCGACAGACCGTTCGAGGAATCGCCACCGATCATGCGGACTGCGCCATTTGGCGCATTCCGCGGTCGGGGGCACGATGAGGCGCGCGATCCTGGTGGCCTTGGGCACGACGATGCTGGTGTCGAGCGCGGCGGCGATCCGCTATTCGGTCGCGGACGCGGCGGGCGCCGGCTACATGGGCATCGGCGAATACCGCGCCGCGCACGCCTCGATTACCGTCGCGCGCGCCGCCGCGCTCGAGCGCTGCGCGTCGCTGCAAAGAGTCGATGCCCGCGATTCATGCGAGTCCGCGGCGCTCGCTCGCGAGGCCGCGCGCGTTGCCGAAGTCGAATCGGGCTATCGCGGCTCGGAGCAATCGGCACGCGCCATGCAGCGGGCGCGGATCGAGCTGCGCTACCAGGCGGAACGCGCGCGCTGCGCATCCGTAGCCGGGCAGCAGCGCGACCAGTGCCTGATCGCGGCGCACACGCTCAAGGGGCGGGCACTCCTCGATTCGGCGGCGCCCTATCAGACGGGAAGCTGAGCGCCCCCGAGGAAGCGCGTCAGGGCGCCCGCGTCGAGCGGGGGCGTGCAGTAATAGCCCTGGAACTCGTCGCAGCCCTCCGCGCGCAGCAAGTCGAACTGCGCCCGATGTTCGACGCCCTCGGCGACGACGCTCATCCCAAGGCTGTGGGCCATCGCGATCACCGCGCGCGTGATGACGACGTCCTCGCCGTTGTGAGGCAAGTCGCGGACGAAGGTGCGATCCACCTTCAGCCGGTCGATGGGAAAGCGCTTCAGGTAGCCGAGCGACGAGTGCCCGGTGCCGAAATCGTCGATGGTGAGCCGCACGCCGCGTTCGCGCAGCGCCGCCATCACGTCCGCCGCCCGCTCCGGATCACGCATCACCATGCTCTCCGTGATCTCGATCTCGAGGAACTCGGGTGGCACTCCCGTCTCGCGCAGGATCCTGTCGAGCTCGCGGACGAGCCGCGGCTCGTGAAACTGGCTCGCGCCCAGGTTCACGGCGACCGGCAGCGCCCTGCCCTGCTCGCGCCACTCGCGCACGCGCTCGCACACGTGCTGCAGGGTCCAGTAGCCGATCGGGATGATCGCCCCGATCTCCTCGGCGAGCGGCACGAAGCGATCGGGCATGAGGAGTCCCAGCTCCGGATGGCGCCAGCGGATCAGGGCCTCGACGCCGGTCACCTGCCCGCCCTCGAAGGCAATCTTCGGCTGGTAGAAAACCTCGATCTCGTTCCTCGCCAGCGCGTGGCGCAGGCCCGCCTCGAGCGACAGGCGCTCCGGCGAGAACGTGTTGAGGGCGGCGGAGTAAGAGCAGAAACGGTTGCGCCCCAGCTCCTTGGCGCGGTACATGGCGATGTCGGCGTTCGACAGCAGCTCCTGGGCGCTTCGGCCGTCGCAGGGATAGGTGCACGCGCCCACGCTCGCCGACAGGAGCAGCTCGCGGGCGTCCGTCGTGAAGGTCGGCTCGAGCGCCGCGATCACTTTGGTGGCGACGTCGGCGAGCACCGCAGAGTCTTCGAACTCCTCGATCAGGATCACGAACTCGTCGCCGCCGAGGCGCGCCACGAAATCGCTCGATCGGACCGCGCCGCGGAGCCGGCGCGCGACCTCCTGCAGCACCCGATCGCCCACTCCGTGGCCGAGCGTGTCGTTGATGTGCTTGAAGCGGTCGAGGTCGAGAAAGAACAGGGCGAGCCCCCGGTCGTGGCGCTGGGCGAGACCCAGCGCGTGCGCCAGGGTCTCGTTGAAGAGCGTCCGGTTCGGCAATCCCGTGAGCGAGTCGTGCGTCGCGATCTCGTGGATCGTCTCCACGGCCCGCGATAGCTCGCCGTTGGTACGCTGCAGGCGATGCCGCAGCTCGCTGATGCGCCCGACCACGACGGCGAAGCACGGCAGGACGAACGCGAGCAGCGTCCAGCGGAAGGCCTCCACCGACACGTCGATCGATTCGGCCTTCTGCCACATCAGGAGGTTGATCACGAGCGCGTAGCCCGCGAGCACGACGCCGGCGGCGTTCAGGAATTCACGCGTGTCGAAGCGGAAGGCGCCGAACGAGAGGACCACCAGGCAGAGCATGAGGACGAGGCCCCGCTCGCGGTCGAGGTGGTAGACCACGTACATCAGGATCACGGTGGCAAGGATCACCTGAATCCAGGTAAGGCTGGGATCGCCGAAGCGCTCGTTGAAGCGCGTACGAAACGCGAGATAGAGGGCCCCATTGACGAGGAGCATCGCGACGCCCGTGACCAGCGCCGTCTGCAGCGCGACCAGGCCCAGCTTCTGCGCGAGCAGCAGCAACGGCACGCAAACGCTGTACGCGGAGGCGGCCAGGATGAAGCGACGCATGCGCAAGTCGCGCTTCGCATCGGGAAGGACGACTCGCACGGCGGTCATCACTGCATTGAGTCCGGTAGAAGGACCGGCGATTATCCGGGTAAGTCCGCATGCCCGGCGTGAACTGCGTCACACCGGTCGCTCCGGCGGACCTTACGCCTGTAACTATCGGCTGCTTCTGAGCGAGTGCGCGAGGCCCAGCGCGCAAGTGAAGACGAGGAGCGCTCCCGTCTGGTGGAGCGCGGCGAGAGGAAGCGGGACTCGCATCAACAGCGTGGCGATGCCGGCCGTGACCTGCAGCGCCACGGCAGCGAGCAACGCGAGATTCCATGCGCGCACCCGATCGTCGAACGACGCGTCGCTGTCGACGCGCCACCACAGGATGAAGACGCTCGCGGCGACGACAAGGGCCAGGGCGCGGTGCACGAATTGCACGGTCGCCATGTTGTAGACGAAGTTCTTCCACCACGGGTCCATGAGAAGCACCTCGGGCGGTATCCACTTGCCGTCCATCAGCGGGAAGGTGTTGTAGGCGTAGCCCGCGCGGATGCCGGCGACCAGCGCCCCGGACAGCACCATCCCGAAGACCAGGAACACGAGCGCGACGGACGCCCCGCGCCCTCCGCGCATCGTGCGCGTGGACGGATTGAGCAGGAGCCCGAGGGCGATCCAAAGCATCGCGCCGTAGATCACGAACGCGATTCCCAGGTGCATCGCCAGACGCACCGGGCTCACGCGCGGATCGTCGACCAGCCCGCTCGCCACCATGTACCAGCCCACGGCGCCCTGCATCGCCCCGAGCGCGAATATCGCTCCCAGCTTCCAGCCGAGCGCGCGGTCGATCCGGCCGCGCCAGGCGAACCACGCCAGCGGCACGATGAACGCGATGCCAATCACGCGGCCGAGGAGGCGGTGCGCGTACTCCCACCAGAAGATCCCCTTGAACCCGGCGAGCGTCATGTCGTGGTTGCGCCGAAGACTAGCGCGCAGCAGGCGAAGAGCCACGCCGCGATGGCGCGGCGCGAAGGATCGAAGGTGGCGGAGTTGGAAAGCATCCGAGGTGGGATTGTGCCCCACCCCGGCGCTTTCAGGCGGCGTGGCGGAAGCCGGAGCGGCTCTTGTCCATCTGCTGCTCGGCGAACTCCCAGTTGAGCAGCTTGCCCATCACGGCGTCGACGTATTCCGGACGGCGGTTCTCGTAGTCGATGTAGTAGGCGTGCTCCCAGACATCCACCGCGAGGAGCGGCGTCGCCCCCATGGTGATCGGCGTCGCGGCATTGGAAGTGGCCAGGACCTCGAGCTTGCCGTCGCGCTCGACCAGCCACGCCCAGCCGCTGCCGAAGCATTCGACCGCGGTCTGGTCGAACTTCTCGCGGAAGGCCTTGTAGCCGCCGAAGTCGTCGTCGAGTCGTTTCGCGATTGCACGGGGCGGCTCGCCGCCGCCGCGCGGCCGCAGGCAGTTCCAGAAGAACGCGTGGTTCCACGCCTGCGCGGCGTTGTTGAAGATCTTCTGCGACTCCGCGCCGCCAACCGAAGCGGCCACCACGTGCTCGAGGGGCATCTCGGCGAAGCGCGTGCCGGCGACGAGCTCGTTCAGCTTCTTGACGTAGGCCGCGTGGTGCTTGCCGTGGTGAAGCGCGATGGTGCGCGCCGAAATGGCGGGCGCGAGCGCGTCGTCCTCCCAGGGCAGCGGCGCCAGCTGGAACGGTCCGGGGTTTTTTTCGGGCATGAGCTTCTCCTGTGCGCGGGGAAAAGCCTCCGCCGGCAGGGCGCGAGGCTTCAATCCAGCGTAAGGCCGCGCCCCGGGTACCGATAGCAGCCGGACTTCCTTCACCTTGTCGGTTCATTCCGACAGCGAAGCGCGCGCGCCGTAGGAATCCTCCGACGAGGCTATCAGCGGTTTGCGCGACGTGAATTCCTGCTCCGCCGACAGATCGCCCACGGCCGCCGACCCATTATTTGACTTGCGTCGCGGGCAATCAGCCGCGGGCAGATCCGAAACCGTTTTTCCAACCAGGTGACGCCATGAATTGGGACCGCATCGAAGGCAACTGGACGCAGCTCAAGGGCAAGGTTCGCGAGCAGTGGGGACGCCTGACCGACGACGAGTTGGACAGGATCGCCGGGCGCCGCGAGAAGCTCGCGGGCAGCCTCCAGAACTCCTACGGGATCGCCAAGGACGAGGCCGAGAAGCAGATCAAGGATTTCGAGGCCAAGTGCGAAAGCGACAAGTGGGTCCAGTGACTGGAATCGCATAAGGAGCCAACCATGAGAATGACAACTCTTTACGCCGCCCTTGCTGGGGCCTTCCTGCTCGGTACGGCGGCACTCGCACCCGCGCAAACCACCGCGCCCAGCACGGCCGCCCCGGCGACGACGTCGAGCGACAAGATGCCGGCCGGAAGCCCCGTAACGCATCCGATCAAGAACGCCGAGGTGGCGACAGGCGCGGATTACCGCGCCGATAAGGAGCGCATCGAAGCCGACTACAAGACGGCGAAGGCGAATTGCAAGACCCAGACCGGCAATGCGAAGGACATCTGCATGGCCGAGGCGAAGGGCAAGGAGAAGGTCGCGATGGCCGAGCTCACGGCGAAGCGCACCGGCACCGCCCACGCGCAATACGAGGTCCAGGTCGCCAAGGCGAAGGCCGACTATGACGTCGCCAAGCAGAAGTGCGACGACCAGACCGGCAAGGAAAAGAGCGGCTGCAAGAAGCAGGCGAAGGCCGACGAGGACAAAGCGCTCGCCGAGGCGAAGGCCAATCGCGGCAGCCTGGCCGACGCGCAGAAGCCGAAGAAGTCCTGAGTCTTCTCCGCAGTCGCAATGCGTAGCACCACGCGAAGGGCCGGTCCCCGGATCGGCCCTTCGCATTCGAGGAGCGCCTCATGAACCGTGTGCCGCTCTACGCCATCCTGGCCGGCGCCTCGCTGGTGGGCGCGGCCGCCCTTTCGATCAGCGCCATGGTCGAGGCGCCCCGCTCGCTCATGGCTCCCGTCGACTACGAGCAGGTCCGGAGGGGAATCGAGTCGCAGGCGCGCCTGGCGCTGGGGCGCTGCCGCGGGCTCGAGGGGCGAGAGCGCAATGTCTGCCAGACGCAGGCGCGCGCCGACGAGCGCGTCGCCAAGGCCGAGCTCGAGGCGGCCTACCGCGGAACCGCGACGGCGGCGTCCCAGGTCAAGATGGTGCGTGCGAAGGCGCGCTTCGACGTGGCCCGGGCGAGGTGCTCGGACTCGCATGGCGGCGAGCGCATCGCCTGTGTGCGCTCGGCCCGGTCCGACAAGGACAAGGCGTCCGCCGAAGCAAAACTCGCCGCGTCCTAGAAGCTGTACTTGAAGCTGATGCGGTGAGTGCGCAGGGACACGCTCTCGGCCTTCAGGCCTTCGAACTTCGGCATATATGCGCGCGCGCCGCGATACGTGATGCGTCCGTCGACCAGGTCATAGCAAACGTCCTGGGCGGTGTACTCGCAGCCGCCGCGCAAGCCGCGTTGCTCCTGCTCCTGGCTCAACAGCAGATCGGGCAGCGGATCCCGAACGCCGGTAAAGGGGGCCTGGAGCTGTTTCGCCGGCGTGCCGCTGATGCTGATGGCGCTGGTGCTGCTGGCGGCGAGGGCCTTCGACTTCATCGCAAGCTCGACGCCGTCGGCGGCCTGGGCCGAAACGGCCAGGGTGCTGAGGATGGCGGTCAACATGATCGAGCGACGCATTGTTTGCTCCCGTACGGCCTGGCATTGACTGCATTCCCATGCCGTGACGCCATCTTGGCCGTTCGGCCCTCCTAACGCTGTGATCTCAAACACGTTTACCGTCCCGGAAAAGCGCGCTGTATCGCCCCTTGAAAGGCTCAGGAAGCGGGCGCGCTCCTGCCGCGACTGCCCGCTTTGGGAGCACGCGACCCAGACGGTCTTCGGCGAAGGGAATCCGCGCGCCCGGCTGATGTTGGCCGGTGAGCAGCCCGGGGACGTCGAGGACCGCTCCGGCCATCCATTCGTTGGACCGGCGGGCAAGATCCTCGCCCGGGCCCTCGCCGCGGCCGGCATCGATCGCGGGCAGCCCTATGTCACGAACGCCGTGAAGCATTTCAAGTAGGAACCCCGCGGCAAGCGACGTCTTCACAAGACCCCCACGCAGCGCGATATCTCGCCCGGGAATCACCCGATGACTGATCGCGCGGGGCGCCACCGGGATCCTGGCGAGGGGACCCGGGATCCGGCAACCTGCGCCGCGCGGGCTCCCGTGGCATATTGTCCACAGGACATCGCGGGAGATGCACAGATGAACGGCCTGATGATGGAGATGCCGCTGCTGGTGTCGTCGCTGATCCGCCACGCGGATCGCCACTGCGGCGACGCGGAGATCGTTTCGCGCCGGGTCGAGGGCGATCTGCACCGCTACACCTATCGCGACGCCCACGTGCGCTCGCGCCGGCTCGCCAATGCGCTTCGGGCGCTCGGCGCGAAGCCCGGCGACCGCATCGGCACGCTCGCTTGGAACGGGTATCGCCATTTCGAGCTTTACTACGCGGTCTCCGGCAGCGGCATGGTGATGCATACGGTCAACCCGCGCCTCTTTCCCGAGCAGATCGCCTGGATCCTCAACGACGCCGAGGACGCGATCCTCTTCATCGACCTCACGTTCGTGCCGCTGGTGCGGGCCCTTCGCCCGCAGTGCAAGCACTTGAAGCAGGTTGTGCTGATGACGGACCGCGCGCACATGCCCGCCGAGGCCGCGGAGATGCTCTGCTTCGAGGAGCTGGTCGAGGCGCAGACGGACGCCTTCGAATGGCCGGAGCTCGACGAGAACAGCGCCTGCGGCCTGTGCTACACCTCCGGAACCACGGGCAATCCCAAGGGAGCACTCTTCAGCCATCGCTCGACGGTGTTGCACGCGTACGGGACCTGCATGCCCGACGCCATGTGCCTTTCGTCGCGCGATTGCGTCCTTCCGGTGGTGCCGATGTTCCACGCCAACGCGTGGGGGCTGCCCTTCTCCGCCCCGATGATCGGCGCGAAGATCGTCTTTCCCGGCGCCGCGCTCGACGGCAAGTCCCTGTTCGAGCTTTTCGAGAACGAGCGCGTGACTTTCTCCGCCGGCGTGCCGACGGTCTGGAACGGCCTCATCCAGTACATGCGCCAGAACAAGCTCAAGCCAACGACGCTCAGGCGCACCATCATCGGCGGCGCCGCGTGCCCGCCCGCGATGCTGCGCGCGCTCGAGGACGAATTCGGCATCGAGGCGAGCCACGCCTGGGGCATGACCGAGCTCTCGCCGCTCGGCTGCGTCTGCAAGCTGCGCGAGAAGCACATGAAGCTCACGGCCGAGCAACGCCGGAGCCTCCTCGAGAAGCAGGGCCACGTGATCTACGGCGTCGACTGGAAGATCGTGGACGGATCGGGCGCGGAGCTGCCGTGGGATGGCGAAGCGTTCGGCGACCTGATGGTGCGCGGGCCGTGGGTCGTGAGCGGCTACTACAAGCTCGACAAGAGCCCGCTGGTGGACGGCTGGTTCCCGACCGGGGATGTCGCGACCATCGACGCCGACGGCTACCTCAAGATCACCGACCGCAGCAAGGACGTCATCAAGTCGGGCGGAGAGTGGATCGGCTCGATCGACCTCGAGAACGTCGCGATGGCGCACCCCGGCGTGCTCGAGGCGGCCG
>WNFI01053202.1_pt1 | contig 10697 bp, 12 predicted proteins | sample 5400471 | NCBI WGS metagenome assembly WNFI01 (sample SAMN13153348, study PRJNA577476) | soil metagenome | isolation source: 100 cm saprolite on Douglas fir-dominated hillslope | place: USA:California | collected 2013-09-17 | reverse complement strand
CCAAGCCTACGGTCGCTTCGAAGCCCGCATTAAAATTTCCGCCGGGCAGGGCATGTGGCCGGCTTTCTGGATGCTTGGCAATAACATCACCTCCGTCCGCTGGCCCACCTGTGGCGAAATCGACATCATGGAAAATATTGGCAAAGAACCGGGCATCCTTCATGGTTCACTCCACGGCCCCAGCACCACCGCCCGAACGAGCGACGCCACCGCCGCCTTCAGCCTCCCCGCCAGCCAGCATTTCGCCGATGACTTCCATCTCGACGCCGTCGAATGGCAGCCCGCCACCATCCGTTTCTACGTCGATTCCAATCTCTATGCCACTTTCGCGAAATCCCAGTGGCCCGCCGGCGGCACCTGGGTCTTCGATCACCCTTTCTTCCTTCTCCTCAACCTCGCTGTAGGCGGCGATTGGCCCGGCGCGCCGGACAACTCCACCGTCTTCCCCCAGCAAATGCTCGTCGACTACGTCCGCGTCTACACCAAGCAATAAATTTCGTACGCCGACACTACCTTGTCCCGCCCCCCGCGCCATCTCGCACAACTCCCAGCATCAGGTCAGTGCATTCCGTTCCTGTTTTTTCTCTGCGCACTCTGTGTCTCTGCGCTTAAACTCTTTATCGCCACTTTTTGGAGAAGGGAATCATCACATGACTCCGTCAACCGATCCCGCAAGACAGCTTCTTCGCCACTCCGTAGCCACCGTCGCCTACCGCGGCGCCAAATCCTTGCGCGACTCTCCGGCGCACTTCGGCACCTTCCACATCGGCGACAAAACCCGCACCCCCGCGCAAATCGTCGCTCACATGGGCGACCTCTTCGACTGGGCCTTCTCCTTCGCCCAGGGCCAGCCGGCCTGGCACGACTCCACTCCGCTCCCCTGGAACTCCGAGGTAGACCGTTTCTTTGCCGCACTCAAGAAGTTTGACGACTACCTGGCCTCCTCAGAACCGGTGCACGCCCCCGCCGAAGGCCTCCTTCAAGCTCCCATCGCCGACGCCCTCACCCACATCGGCCAGATCGCCATGCTCCGCCGCCTCGCCGGCTCACCCGTGAAAGGCGAAAACTATTTCAAATCCGGCATCACCGCCGGCCGCGTCGGCCCCGAGCAATCCGCTCCCCGCCGCGAATTTGACTAATTCCCGCCCTTCTAATCAAGCTGCGTCTTCTCCCTGACTCGCAGCTTCTCTTTGTAGCTTCTCTCTTCTTAAGGGAAGTTTTCCACCGCAGCAGCCCGGTTCGCCTCGCGGTATAATGAAATGTGCTGCTCTTTCGGAGGCTTAGTATGAATACCGAAACTCCCGTTATTCTTTCCGCCGTCCGCACGCCGATCGGAAAATTTCAAGGTGGTCTCGCCGGATTGTCCGCGCCAGAACTTGGCGGCAAAGCTGTTGCTGAAGCGATTCGCCGCGCGGGCCTCAATTCGAATCAGATTGATGAAGCTATTCTTGGCAACGTTGTGCAGGCCGGGCTTGGACAGAATCCCGCGCGACAGGCGGCGCTCAAGGGCGGCTGCGATGCGCGCGTCGCGGCCATGACCATCAACAAAGTCTGCGGCTCCGGACTGAAGGCCGTAGCTCTCGCCGCGCAGGCGGTGCAGCTTGGCGAATCGGAAATTGTAGTTGCGGGCGGGATGGAGTCCATGTCCAACTGCCCGTATCTGCTGCCGCAGGCGCGAACCGGCTACCGCCTCGGCGACGGAAAACTTGTCGACTCGATGATCAACGACGGCCTCTGGGACGCCTATGAGAATTTTCATATGGGCATGACCGGGGAACTCGTCGCCGATAAATACGGGATCACCCGCGAAGAGCAGGATAAGTTTTCTGTCGACAGCCACCAGAAAGCTGTGCGTGCGCGGAAATCGTGCTTCTTTGAAGCGCAAATTCTGCCGATCGAGGTGCCGCAGAAAAAGGGCGAGCCGATCGTCATCAAGTATGATGAATCGCCGCGCGAAGACACCAGCATGGAGGCGCTGGCGAAGTTGAAGCCGGCGTTCAAGAAAGACGGTACGGTTACTGCGGGCAATGCGCCCGGCACGAACGACGGCGCGGCGGCATTGATTGTCACCAGCGAACGCAATGCATCGCGGCTTGGCAAGCATCCGCTTGCGCGAATCGTCGCGCAAGCCGTCAGCGGCGTCGAGCCCAAATGGGTGATGATGGCGCCGGTGGACGCGGTGGAAAAGTTACTGGCGAAAACCAGCTGGAATCGCGACAAGGATGTCGATCTCGTCGAACTGAATGAAGCTTTCGCCGTGGCTGCCATCGCAGTGACGCGGCAGCTCAAGCTCAATCCTGAAAAAGTGAATGTGAACGGCGGCGCTGTCGCTCTCGGTCATCCCATTGGCGCGAGCGGCGCGCGCATCCTCGTCACCCTGCTCTATGAATTGCAGCGCCGCAACTTGAAGCGTGGGATCGCCGCACTTTGTCTCGGCGGAGGCAACGCCGTCGCGGTAGCCGTCGAACGTTTCTGAGATCTCCTGAACATTTGACCCGGTTTTTACAAATACATGTTCATTGACGCGTTGCGTTCGATCACCAAAGAGGCCGCGACGAGCACCCAACTCGTCAAGATGGCGCCCCATCCTGCGTTGGAAGCCATGCATCCAACGAAGCCGCGGACTAGAAGCGGGAGGCGGTCAGCTTCACGTCCGCGTTGCCCCAAGCTTTCTGAAAGCGTTGCTCGACCGCCGCAGCCTGGTTATCCTTGCCCTGTGCTTTGAGCGCCTGCCAGAGGCCGAAAAGCGCCCAACCGTTGTTCCGGTTGTAATTCAGGTCCTCCCAGTAAACGACTTCAGCCTCGGCGGCGCGGCCAGCCTCGAGCAGTACGGCGCCGAGCACGTGGCGCGGCGGCACGCCCCAGTCGGGCGGCTCGGTGTAAACGAGTGCATCGTTGTAGCGCACGGCCCTGTCAAGATGCTGAACAGCCACATCGTACTCATGTTTCTTCGCGGCCAGCGAGCCAGCCAGGACTTCGGGTCCGATGCGCAGGATCATCGCCGCCGTGTTCGTAGAGAACGAAGCAGGCATTACGGCCAGCGCGGGGTCGCTCATGATCTTTTGCAGCGCGTCGAGCTCCTTCTGCGCTTCGGCGAGGTTCCCGGTGGCCGTGAAGGCCATGCCGCGGGCGTAGTGCCACACGCCGCTAGTAAACGGCGAATCGTAGGTGGGCGGCGGTTGCTTCAGGATGCTCTCCCACTTTCCGAAGCGCACCAGGGCGTGATAGGGCACCACCAGGAATACTTGCAGGAACTGCAATTGCCGCACGGTTTCGATGGGATTCGCGGCGCCCGTTTTGCGCGCCGCTTCGATGGCCACGTCGCTTTGTCCTTCCATCGCAGCCGAAGCCCACAGGAAGTGGATATTGTGCGGGTAGTAGCCGAGCGGATAGATTCCCTGCGCGTGACATTGCGTGATGTAGTCCTCGTCAGCGGCAATCGCGAGCTGGTTCGCCTTTGCAGCGTCGGCGTAACGCCCCACGCGGTAGTAAATGTGCCCCGGCATGTGCACCATGTGACCGGCTGCCGGCATTACCGGCAGCAACCTGTCAGCGGCTTCTTCGGCTCGCTCGGGTGTTCTTGTAGGCTCCCAAATGTGAATGGCGAAGTGCAACGTGCCCGGATGGTTCGGATTGCGCGCCAGAACCTTGTTGATTGCGGCCACAGCTTCCTGCGTGCCTGGGTACGGCTCGCCGTCGCGCGTCCAGTAATTCCACGGGCGCAGGTCCATCAGCGATTCGGCGAAAAGCGCGGTCGCGTCGAGGTCATCGGGGTACTTCCTGGCCAGTTCGCGCATGGCGTCGGCGTAGGCGCGGTCGCGCGCTTTCCGGTCTTCGGCTTTGCCCGAGTACCGCTGCGCAAGAGCATCAATGTAATCCCGCTCGCGCAGCGATGCTTTGGATTTCAACATCACGGCTTTCTGGGCGACTTCGTACGCCTTGGATTCATCGGCGGGGTTCATCGGTGCGTTGATGTTGGGCCCGAGGACGAGCGCGTGGCCCCAGTAGGCCATGGCGCAGTCGGGGTCGAGCCGCGCGGCTTCTGCGAACGCGCGCGCGGCCTCGGCGTGGTTGAAGCCGTAGGAGAGGTTCACGCCCTGATTGATAAAGAGCTGCGCGTCCTTGGATTTGGTCGTGACCGGGAACGCGTAGCTGCCCAGCCGCTGGAGCCGTGGCGCCAGCGCGCCGCTTGGCGACGGCCGATCCGCTCCCTCCGGCGCCTTCGCATAGTGCGTGTGGTTCGGCGTCTGGGCAAGCAGCGGCGCGCCGGAAAGAAAGACAGCGGATGCAAGTGCAAAAGACAACGTGCTTCGCGAGGACGTCAAGAATTTTGAGCTTCCCCTTGGCCCGAAAGCCTAGCCCTCCCGCCTCGGCGTGTCAAACGCAAATCGCCCTGGCCTCTTTGGGTGACTAGGTTGAACTCCTCAGCGCTGGCTCTGCGTCCGCTGGCGCTTTCAGGTCATTGCCACAGTAGGGGCAAAACTTGTCGGTTTCGGCGATTTCGCGCTTGCATTGGGGGCAGGAGGGGTACAGGTTGCATTTGCAGGTAGGGCAGAAATTGAATCGGGCCCCTACCGTGTTTCCGCATTGCGGGCAGGGATACGGCAGCGGCTCGCGCATTAGAAAATAGATGATGAAACCAACGGCGAGATATGCCGGAAAAAGGACGATCACAAGAAGAGTCCAAAGAGTTGAATTCATGCCGCGGCGCTTCGCATCACGATTGACGTAGCCGAAGAGGAACAAAAACGGAGCGATTACCAGAGCGACGCCAGTGACGATACCCGCCAATGCCAGGGAGGCCAAGGCCGGATCATTTTTCAATTCCGGTGGAAAGATCTCGCCGTTGTTGGCAAGGCCATTGATGTTCACGATGTATCCGATCACCTGCGCGAGGATGAAAAGCAAGATTACGACGGCCACGAGCCAGCGCGGAACGAGCTTGAATTCGTCCCAAAAGCGGAGATTCTCTCTTTTGCGGCGAAAGCGGATGAGCCGTATCCTTTCGTTGAAGGAATTGCTGACGCGTTGCGAATAGTCGGTCATGATCAGTGTTTTCTATCCTTGTTCCTACTGCGCTTGTTCTCTGCTTATCTCTCTTGCTCCAGCCATCTCGTTGCGCTCGCCTGGCGAGCGTTTTCAATGAGCATTACTGCGCCAGCGATGAGCGCGGGAATGGCCCACCAAAGACCAAAACTCAATTGCAAAAGGATCTTGGGCGCGCCGGTGAGTTGGCCGACCCATTCGAAAATACGCCAAACGTAAGGCGCGGTGGTGACGCCGAGAGCCCACGACACGCCGCACGTGATCCACATGAGCCGATGGCGCGGTTCGCGCTCGCGCAATTCCTGGGCGCGCAGACGCACGCGGAATTGTGTGCGGCTGGTGAGCCCGCCGGGGGGCGGAATTGCCGCCGTGCGCATGGAGCGAACAGCTTGAACCGTTTGGCGCTCCAGTTCGCTGCAACGCGCGCATTCTTGCAGATGTGCGCTGAGCCATTCGCGCTCGGCTTGCGAGATGCCTTCGACGCGCTCCTGCGCGATCAATTGTTCAGCGCGAGTGTGCGTTTCCTGGTTCATGCAGCGCCTCCCTGGAGCGCCCCGCGAAGTGCTTCAAGGCCGCGATAGAGGCGCGACTTCACCGTGGAAAGGGGCACGCTGAGAACGTCGGCCATCTCGTCGATTTGCAATTCTTCCTGGAAACGCAGCACCAGAACCTCGCGATAAATCGCGGGGATTTTCTGCAGAGAGGCCTGAACGTCTTCTTCTTTCTCCTGGCTGAGAACGTGGTGGAGTGGCGAGGGGACATCTTCGTTCACCAGTTGGAGTGGGTGCTCCTGTTCAGCGTCCGTCAGCGCATCGAGGCTCTGGGGTTTCTTTGACCGCTGCCAGTCAATGACGAGATGGCGAGCGATGGCGAAGAGCCAGGCTTCAAATTTCGATTTGCCATCGTACTGGTGGCCGCGCTCGAGAACGCGAATCCATGTCTCCTGGAAGAAGTCTTCGGCGCGCTCTTTGCTTCCGGTGATGTTCACGAGATAGCGGAACAGGCGGTATTGATACTGCTCGATCAGGCGATCGAGCAGGTCGGGGTCGCGCTTCTGCAGGCCGCGCGCGATGGTCGTTGCGTCATCGCTCATCAGCGCGGAGAAGTATAGGGTTGGACCGGGCATGGCGGGGATCCCAAAGAAACCGGACCGTTGCGGGGGCATACATGAGATTGAGGCGGTCATTCTAACTGTTATACGGGGGAGAGAGAAGAAAAGACCCAGCAATTCGCCTCCCTCCCGACTCCCCCTGTTTTTCATAAGTGTTCATTCTAAAGGAGGTTAAAGTCGTTTATTTTGATACACTTTTGCAAGTGTTCATTCTAAAGGGACTTACGTTGCACCAAAATTGTGCAAAATCGGCTGTGTCCACCTGTTTTTTCGTAAGAGTTGGTTCTAATGGGTTTTAAGCTTTTTGGAATGAACGCTTCTACAGTCTCTGTAAATACTGATTCTAAAGAGACTTAAGCTGCACAAAAATTGTGCAACCATTTTGTCTGTCTGGTATGGGGGATGGACGCTAGGTAAAGCATTAACGACAAAAATATCTGGCTCTTAGAGTACTAGAGAGACGGCAGTCTGTCAAGAGAGAAAAGAACAGATTAAATGTTGGTTCATGGAAGCGGCGGGGTGATTTCTAGCCCTCGCCGGCCCAATCGGGAGTTCGAGATGTAGTAAACTCGGCGCGCGGTTTAGAAAGGTTCGCTGTAGAGTTAGGCGAGGTTCGCTCTAAAGGGCGCGCCGGGGTTGGCGCATGCCCGCTGAAGTTCACGGTGGACGGGAGGAAGTAATGTCATCGAAACCGCTGCCGCAAGGTTCGCTTGTCATGCTCTGGTCCGGGGAGAATCCCGCGACGCACGCGGCGTTGCTTGAAGAGCTGGAAGGGGCGGAGATTCCGTTTGCGGACAAAACTTTCGGCGATGACGAGGTCGCACCGACGGCCGATCCGCTCCCTATTGATTGGAAACCGCGGTTCGGATTTGAGGTGGCGGTGCTCTCCAGCGATATTGGCGCCGCGAAAGAAGTGCTGGAAAAGCTGCTGGATGAAATGCCAGCCGAAATAGAAATTCCCGCGCAGGATGATGCGGCCGCAGCGGAGCCGCCGCTCGTGGTAGCCACGGAGGCCCGTCCGACGGTGGAAATTTGGAATGGAAACGACGACCGGATCGCGCAATTTCTTACCGCGGCGATGCAGGAAAACGAAATCCCCATCCACCTGGAAAATCCCGGTGAGCAAACGTGCATTTACGTTTCCGCGGCGAATGAAAAGCGGGCGAGGGAAATCGTGCGGGAGATAGTGGAAGGCGCGCCCCCGGAGTGAAGGCAGCCAACTTGAGGCAAGCGGCGCTCGGCTTTCGCGTGCATTCCGGGTGGGCTGCGCTGGTTGCCGTATCGCTCGAAAAAGGCGCACCCGTTGTCCTGGCGCGGCAGCGCGTCCATCTCGTCGAAACCTTCAGCTACGAGTTTCGCCAGCCTTATCATACCGCAGAAAAAATGCAGTCGAGACAGGCTTGCGAATTCATTGAACGAATCCAGGATGAGGCAAGGCGCCTTGCTTACGGCGCGATCGGCGACCTTCAGTCCGACTTGCAAGAGAAGGGGCTGAAACTCACACGATGCGGCCTGCTCCTTGCTTCTGGCAGACCGCTCCCCGCACTGGAAAAGATTCTAGCTTCCCATGCGCTGATACACACTGCCGACGGTGAACTCTTTCGCGAAGCTCTTCTCCATGCCAGCGTTCGCTGTGGCCTCCGCGATTTCAGAATCAGAGAGCGGGAACTCTTGGACCGCGCGGGACAGGCTCTCCGTCTCAAGAGCGATGATCTGATGGGTCGAGTTACCGAGCTTGGCCGCCCCTTTGGCGCTCCTTGGTCTCAGGACGAAAAATTCGCCACGCTGGCCGCGTGGCTTGCCTTGCGCGCTCCGCCGAGAACGGACATGATACGGAAGCCGTGACTCGGTGCCTTTGCCGATCATGCCGTCGTGCGAGACGAGGGCCAAACTATCGATGGCTTGGCCAGCGATGGAAGGCCGAGACCAAGCAGAAATACAAAGCACGCGGTCGTGCCCCTCGAGGCCATTCAGAAGGGAAGGCAGGACCGTCATTACCGGAGGCTTCATCCGTGTCGATGAATGCGATCAAGACTGTCGCGGTGCTGGGCGCTGGGACGATGGGAAATGGGATCGCGCATGTGTTTGCGCGGTCGGGATACAAGGTGATTTTGCGGGACGTGGAGCAGCGATTTCTTGACCGCGGGATGGAGACAATCGGGAAGAATCTCGACCGGGAAATCAAGAAGGGCAAGATTTCCGAGGCAGAGAAGGCAACTGTACTTGGCCGGTTGCGGCCGGTGACGGATATGGCGGGGATTGCGGCAGCGGATTTCGTGGTCGAAGCCGTGCCGGAAAAAATAGAGATTAAGCGGGCGGTACTTGGCGAAGCGGATGGGATTATGCGGCCGGAGGTCATCATCGCGAGTAACACGTCCTCGATTTCGATGACGGCGCTGGCGGCGCTGACGAAGCGGCCGGACCGTTTTGTGGGGATGCACTTCATGAATCCGGTGCCGGTGATGGTGCTGGTGGAAGTGATTCGCGCGCTGCAAACGAGCGACGCCACGTTCGAAACCACGATGAAGCTGGCGGAGAAGCTGGAAAAGAAGCCGGTAGCGGTGAACGACGCGCCCGGGTTCGTTTCGAACCGCGTGCTGATGCCGCTGATCAACGAGGCGGCTTACTGCGTTATGGAAGGCGTGGCCACGGCGGAAGCGGTGGACGCGGTGATGAAGATGGGGATGAATCATCCGATGGGGCCGCTGGAGCTCGCCGATTTCATTGGGTTGGATGTTTGCGTGGACATTATGCATGTGCTGCAGGAGGGGCTCGGCGATCCGAAGTATCGCGCCTGCCCGCTGCTCAAGAAATATGTGGCGGCGGGGTGGCTGGGGCGCAAATCCGGACGAGGTTTTTATAGCTATGAACAATGATTTCTTCATCTGGGGTCCGCTGTGAAGTGAAACTCTAATATCGCGGTGTCTGGAGCAGTTCCAACCACTTCGTTTTGCGTAAGCATGAGATAATCTGACGGACTCGATTTTATGGCGGGCAAACGCCGTGCGAGGCATAGAGTGAAATCCTACGTTTTCAAAGTGGCCATCGAGCCCGATAAATTCGAGGATGGCCGGGACGCCTGGCACGCCTCGTGTCCAGCGCTCAAGGGCTGCCACACATGGGGCCACACGTATGACGAGGCGCTCGCAAATATCCGCGAGGCCATCGACCTTTACGTTCAAGACCTTCTCGAAGCCGGGCAAGCAATTCCAGTGGATCAAGGCACCATCGAATTGGCCGAGCCTGCTGTTCTTGTCCATGTATGACGCGCGTGCCACGAGGCTTGTCGGCTCGCCGTTTCATCCGGGGGTTGGAAAGTGACGGATTCGCACTTCAACGAGTCAATGGCAGTCATCGCATTTACCGGCACGCCGACGGGCGTCGCGTCGTGGTGGCTTATCACGCACTGAACGACACCTTTCCCATTGGCACACTACGGGCGATGATCGCGGACGCCGGCTGGAAGGATGAAGATTTCCGGCGGCTGGGATTGGTAGAACACTAGCCTGGGTTTTTGAACAGCTGTAACCCACCCTTCTGGAGTGAGGTGTGTTCTGGCACATGCGGCGAACATAAGGCGAAAAAGAATGTTTGCTTTTTGTTCGCCATGGTGGTAGTTTGCTCCTCGACGTTTTCAACAGGCGCTTCAAGTGCGGGTGCGGATGGCAGAAAAAGGGATGGCGCGAGGATGAATCGAGTGGTAAGCTCCACACTTCGTTACGTCACCGGACAAGGGCGATGCGCTTTCCCGGCGCGGCGCCCAGGCCGTCGGCCCCGCAGGCCTAAGTTCCTACTTTCCTCCACCGAGGTGCGAAATGACAGATGAGAAAGAAAAATTGCTGGCAGCGGCGATATCACAGATTGAAAAGGACCACGGCAAGGGTGCGATCATGCGCCTGGGCAGCCGGGATATTCTAGTGCCCGTCAGTGTAATCCCCAGCGGATGCCTCTCGATTGACGCGGCGCTGGGCGTCGGCGGCTTCCCGCGCGGGCGCGTGATCGAGATTTACGGACCGGAATCCGGCGGCAAGACCACCATGACGCTGCACGTCATCGCCGAAGCGCAAAAGCTCGGCGGGCAGGCGGCATTCATCGATGCGGAGCACGCGCTCGATCCGGGCTATGCACGGAAGCTGGGCGTGGACGTGGACAATTTGCTGGTGTCGCAGCCCGATAACGGCGAGCAGGCGCTGGAAATCGCGGAGACGCTGATCCGCTCCGGCGGAGTGGACATCGTCGTGGTGGACTCCGTCGCCGCGCTGGTCCCCAAGGCCGAACTGGAAGGCGACATGGGCGACCCGCAAATGGGTTTGCAAGCACGCCTGATGTCGCAGGCGCTGCGCAAGCTTACCGGCATCGTTTCGAAGTCGCGCACCTGCCTGATTTTCATCAACCAGATCCGCGAGAAGATCGGGGTGATGTTCGGCAACCCGGAAACCACTACGGGCGGCCGCGCGCTGAAGTTCTACGCGTCGATGCGCGTAGATATCCGGCGCATCCAGGCCATCAAGGAAGGCGACAAGGTCGTGGGCTCGCGCAC
>WNFI01703507.1_pt1 | contig 10698 bp, 9 predicted proteins | sample 5400471 | NCBI WGS metagenome assembly WNFI01 (sample SAMN13153348, study PRJNA577476) | soil metagenome | isolation source: 100 cm saprolite on Douglas fir-dominated hillslope | place: USA:California | collected 2013-09-17 | reverse complement strand
GCGCCACTCGACAGGGACGCCAGCGACTACCGCAAAGCGGTTGGGTTGATAAGTGTAACCGACAACCTTCATGTTCACGATCTGCTTGCCATCGACGATTGGCACTGCCGGCACGTCGGGTTGGCTCACTTGCGCGGCCTTCCCGGGAGAGGCTGCTGAACCGGCCGTCCCCAGCGTGCTCAGGGCAAATCCGCTTTGAATATTGAATATTCCCAGGGCCACAACCGCGACGCCAGCGAACTTCAGGAAGTAGCGCTGAACTGCGCCGGTTGCGAAGCTCGATAGCGCCGAAAGCGAAAGCAGCGCCGGCAGGGTGCCCAGGGCAAACGCCAGCATCACCAGCGCACCGGTCTGAGGGCTTCCCTTGGCAAGAACGTAAAGTTGAAGCGCCTGGGTGAAGCCGCACGGAAGAAAGAACGTGGATGCGCCCAGAACGAACGCGCCGCCTTTCGCCTCTTGCTCAGAGAAATTGTGAATCTTGTGCGCGATGAACTTCGGCATTCGCGGCTGCAGCACGCCAAGCGACGGCATCAGCTTGAGCATCTGCAGCCCGAGCGCGACCATGATGACACTTGCCAGGATTACAAGGAGCCCGTTGGCCTCGGGCGACAGCGTGAACGTCGACCCCAACGCCCCGATGGCGCCGCCGAGAACCGTGTACGAAATGATCCGCCCCGCATTGAAATAGAGATGCGGCTTGAACCTTTGGGCGGTGGTGAGGCCGCCGCTCGCGGCGTTGTATTTGGCGGCGACGGCGACGAGCAGACCGCCGGTGACTGCCATGCAGGTCGATAACGAGGCGACGACGCCGATCGCGAAGGCGAGCCCGTAGCTGATGGTGTTCGGAATGGCGATACGATCCGGAAGAACATCGAATCGCTGCAGCACGAAATAACCGGCGACAAGAATGAGAAACACCGCCCCGATTTCAGCGTAATCGCGCCGCGAGTTCCCGCTGCCTTGGTCGGCTAATCCGCTGCTTTTGCCAGCTGGACGGGAAACCCGATAGCCGTCCTCTTTCACCGCGCTTTGCAGCGCGCCGATGTCGAGGTCGCCGGAATATCTGATTTCCGCCGATCCCCTTCGATGGCTGACATGCACCGATCGCACGCCGGGGACGTCCTTGAATCTCCGCTCGATCAAGACTTCGCAGTTGGTGCAATGCATGCCCTGAACGTCGAGGTTGAGGGTCTTGAAGTGTGGCTTGTTGCCCATATGGTTTGATTCCCTTGCGGCATGCGCCGCGGTCGCCAATCGTCAAATCGATCAGGAAACTGAATCCTCGATGCGCGGCGTACATCGCTCCGCATCTGGACCAATACGATCAGTCGCCGCCACGATGCATTCGCATCGGACGCGCAACACGGGCGTGCGGCGCAGCTCAGGAAGCGCCGACGCCTCAGATCAAGATAGACGGCTTGGGAGGATGGGGATCGGGAGAATCGTCGTGACCCATCGTGAACGACACGATGGTAAGAGGCACTGTATGCCCCGGACCCGGCTCGGGTATCACGGCTGAAGCTGTCGGGAACGCCGCGACGCAATTGCAAAATGCGAGGCAGTCGGCGGGACCGGTGTGTCCGTTGCCGTTGCTTCCGCCACACTTGCCCGGCATTGCGGCATCATCCGCGGCAGCCATGGCGGCGCAATCGCTGTCCATCGGGCTGTTGGCTGGAATGTCCGCGGATGCGCTGCAATCGGACATCGAAACGCCAGCGTCCATTGACGCTTGCGCGCCAAACACGCCGGCTCTCACCGGCGCGCTCGCCATCGCGAACGCGATGACGACGCTGAGAATGGTTCGCGTAAGGACCATTGGAGTCTCTTTGCAGTCGCAAGGGGTATATCGCAGTTGGTCAAACGGTCAAGTTTGGTTCCAGAGCAAATTAGCGCGATGATCTGGCTTTACGGGTCTCCCCGGCACAGTCTGTCTGGCAATCAAGCAGCCAAATTGGCTGTTCGCATCAGGCCTGATAGGCGATTTCGGCCAGTGGAACCGTCGCTTCGACTGAAAGTTAGCTCGCGTGCATCACTGAATTGTGAGGCAAACTCATGATGGCAAATATGTCGTCCGGAATGATGATCGGGATGGGGATCGTCTGGATTCTCGTCCTCGCTTTCCTGGTGCTCGGGATCGCCGCTTTTATCAAATATCTTCGCACTTGATCCTGGCCTTTGGAAGCCGCGAGCCGCCGGCGATGGAAGAAAATCACCAAGATCAGGGAAGCGCGATGCTGATCGCCGAAACCGCTTGGTTCGACGCGCGTTGCTGACGGGTGCTTCAAGGACTGGAGCGGCCAATGATGGAAGCAATCTTGCGTGCGCTCAGCATGGCGTTCGCGATGGGATGGGAAATCCTGTGGCCGCTGATTCTTGGCTTCGCCCTCTCGGCAGTCGTGCAGGCGGTTGTTTCCCATAGCGAAATGGCTCGGCTGCTGCCGGACGACCGGCCGCGTTCGATTGCGACCGCTCTCGCTCTCGGAGCAGCGTCGTCGTCTTGCTCCTATGCGGCCGTGGCGCTGGCCCGCGCGCTGTTCCGCAAGGGCGCCAATTTCACCGCCGCCATGGCCTTCGAAATGGCCTCCACCAATCTCGTCGCCGAACTCAGCATCATCATGCTGGTGTTCCTGGGCTGGCAGTTCACGCTGGCCGAGTTTATCGGCGCGCCCATTATGGTGGCACTGCTGGTTCTGCTCTTTCGTCGGTTTCTCAGCCGCGAGCTTCTGGAAGAGGCCAAGGCACAGGCCGATAGGGGCATCGCCGGTCGCATGGAAGGGCACGCCGAAATGGACATGTCCGTGACCGAAGGCACCCTGTGGCAACGGATAACATCCGAACAAGGCCTCACCGCGATCAGCCATTATTTCGTGATGGACTGGGCCTCGGTCTGGCTCGACATCGTCGGCGGCTTGCTGATTGCCGGCGCGCTTGCCGCTTGGGTGCCTCCAGATTTCTGGCAGTCGTTTTTTCTCGTCGACCACCCGCTGGTTGCCAAGCTGTGGGGACCGATCGTCGGGCCGCTGGTGGCGGTGATCTCGTTCGTATGCTCGGTAGGCAATATCCCGCTGGCTGCGGTGCTCTGGAACGGCGGCATCAGCTTTGGTGGCGTGATCGCGTTCATCTTCGCCGATCTGATCATTCTCCCGATCCTGAACATCTATCGCAAATATTACGGGCTGAAGATGGCCGGGTTTTTGTTTGTCACGTTCTACGGGGCGATGGCGGGCGCCGCATTTGTTGTCGAATTGTTATTCGGGGCTCTGGGTCTCGTCCCTGCACAACGCAACGCGCGCATTGCCGAGGCGTCCCTCGTATGGAATTACACGACCTGGCTCAATATCGTGTTTCTCGTGCTCGCAGGTTTGCTGGTGTGGCGATTCCTGAAAACCGGCGGCCCCGCGATGCTGCGCATGATGAACAGGCCGGCCGCTATGGGACACTCCCATTAGAACGGCGATTCAAGCCCGCCCCATCGCGCGCAAAAACACCACTTCGACCAAGGTGCCCGAATGCGGGCCTCTCTTGATGTGGAATTGCGCGCGGTTGGCTTCGACCAGCGCTTTGGTGAGCGACAGGCTGACGCCGGAGCTGTCGGAGGTCTGATCCGAGGGTGCTTGGGTTCGGAACGGCTCCATCGCGGCTGCGACTTCGTTGTCGTTGAGCCCCTGGCCGGTATCGCGGACCTTCAAGACCACTTCGCCGAAATCCGACAGCGCGGTCGAGACGATGACCTGGCCGCCGGTGTTGGCGAGTTGGATCGAGTTGCCGATCAGGTTCAGCGTGATCTGACGCAGCGCGCGGGCGTCGGCGACCACCGGCGGCAGAGCATGCGCCAGCGAGGTGCGGATGATGACGCGTTCGCGGTTGGCCTGCGGCTGCATGACCGCGACGCAGCTCTCGACCAGATCGTTGAGGTTCTGGTTGGCGAAGGCGAGGTCCAGCTTGCCGGTCTCGATTCCCGACAGTACGAGCAGGTCGTTGATGATGGCGATCACGCGCTCCCCGGAGGCACGGATATCCTTCATGTATTCGAGGTAGCGCTCGTTGCCGAGCGCGCCGAAGCGTTCGCCGATCATCACTTCGGCGAAGCCGATGATGGCGTTAAGCGGCGTGCGGACCTCGTGGCTGATCCGGGCCAGCATTTCGGCCTTGGCGTTTGCCGCGCGATCGGCCAGCCGCCGCGCCTCGCGCAGTTCGCTCTCGCTTTTCCTGGTGTGCGAAAGGTCGCGGAACACCGCGAAGAAATTCGGACCGCCGGGCCGCGCGCGTCCCATGGTCATCGACAGCGGGATCAGGCCGCCCCGGCTGACACGGCCCAGCACGTCGCGGCCACGATCGAGCAGGCTGGCAACCCCGCTGCCCTTGATGCCCTCCAGATCATCCCTGACCACGCGCTGGCTTTCCGGCGCGACCAGCTCGGTCAGATTACGTCGCCTGAGATCACTGCCGGCGTAACCGAACAGCGCTTCCGCGCTGCGGTTGCACGACGTGATGTTGCCCTCGGCGTCGAACATCACGATGCCCTCCGTCGTGGTATCGAGGATGGCGCCGAGTTCCTCGGCATTGGCGTGATCGGCGGCCGGCGGTGGCGAGGAAGGGATGCTTTGCGCGATCGCGGCAGCGACATTCGCGCTTTGTGCGCCCGTGCCCGAAAAAATCAGCGCCAGCGCGGAATCGTCGTCCCATGAAATCGTGAACAGGCGCGCATCGATCCCGGCCGGCGCATCTTCCGGCGAAACTTGTTCCGGCGAAATTCGGCTGGCGGAAATCGTCACCGGCGTGCCGGTGCCCGACGTGCTGCTGGCGGTCGACACGCCGGGTTCGACATAGAGCGCGTCGAGACCGCCGGCCTCCTCCAGGGCGTGCAGGCTCGAGTAACCCATCCGTTCGAGAAACGCAGGGTTGGCATAGAGCAGCCGGTCAAGGCGATAAATCAGGACGCCCACAGGAAGCAGATCGAGCAACGTCCTGTCGCGCCGGGTTTCGCCGCGCGCCGGCGGCCCGGGATGCGCCAGCCAGTCGGGCGCTTCGCTGACCTGTTCGGGAGCTTCCGGCGCGTCCGGCTGTTCGACGATCGTTTCGGGCGCGTCCGATGTCGCCGGCAGCGCGCCCTGAGCGCCGTTTTCGCTGTCGAGCCGCGCCGACAATTGCCGGGCGAGCTCGTCAAAGGCGCTGTTCTCCACCGGCGTCAGCGCAGGCGATTTCGTCTCGCCCGGCGGCCGAAACGGCAGGACGTTCTTGGGGGTTTCCACGGACGTTTCCAATTCGGTTTGTTGTAAAGTCTCAGACGCAATCGAGGCAGGTGATTCAGGAATACTGGACAATGCGACACTGGGCTCAGGGGGCAGGTCCGCGGCGGGCGAGTCCTCGGCAAGATCTGGCTGAACCATATCAGCCGAAAGCGTACGTCGTGCCGGCGGATCGGCGAACAATTCATAGCGGCGCCGCGCGGCAAGCCGCTCCAGACCCTCGAGATCGCGGCAAACCCCAAAACCTCGATAGCCGGCGAAATTTCGTTGGCGATCGTAGATTGGCAACCCCGCTAATTCCACCGGCAACCCGTCGCCGCCATCGGCGGGCCAATTCAAGATCATGGCGCTCCAGGTATCGCGGGCGGCGACTGCCTTGGCGACGCGGCCGTCAGGATCGAGCCCGAAGGTCTGGGCGATCTCGCTCCACGGCCGGCCGAATCCCGCGGCAGTGCGCGCGCCGATCAGGCGGGTGAACTCGCCGGAGTCGAGCGAGAAGCGGCCTTCGGCATCCATCTGCCACATGAAACGCAGCGCGTGCCGGGGCATGTTCGGCGAGGGGTCGTCGGGCCATGACGACGCTTCGGCCGCTTGAGGTGGAGCGGAATCGATCGCCGGCGACGGTGGATCGGCGGCAGCCGCCGGCTCATCGGCAACCGGCTCGACATAGGGAGAAGGCTCGCCCTGATGAACTTCTGGATCCGGCGTCGTTGTCTCCGGCGGTGCTTCGCCGTATGGCGCTTCAACCTGGGGCATGTCGAGTTGTAACACCGTCTGCAGGTCAGGGTCAGCCGGCTCGTCCGCGGCGACCTGTTCGACCGCCGCCTCCGTGGGCTGCCATTCCGCGAACTCGTCGATCAATGCGAACTCGGCCGGGGCTTCGCCTGATATTGCCGGCTGTTCGTAGTCAGGCACCGGCTGATCCGCTGCCGGCGCGGCCTCGGTTGTATCAGGTGCGATCAGCGCAACAAGGCCGACATCCGCGCCGTGACCCACGCGCTGCAGCATCATGTGGCCAACGCCGATCGGCGTCTCGACGCGGCCCTGCTTCAGCGCGCTGCTGCGCGCCCCGTCAAGGCCGGCCTCGGAGAGATTTTGGAAACCGAGCAGCGGTCGTGCGGCGTCGCTGGCGCCGACCAGCATGCCGTCGCGGGCGAATGCGGCAACCGGGGCGTCGATGCCTTCGACCAAACGTTGCAACCGCTCCATTAGCGGCATCGTGCGGCCCACGCTTTCGGCGGCGGCCACCAGGATGCCGTGGCTGCCATCGGCAAAATCAAGCCGGGCGCAGCCGCAGGTAACGAGCGTGCCGAGCGGCGCGCCGAACCCGCGCAGCCGTTCCAGCCGGACCGCGCCGGTCGACGGCAGCCTGCCTGCCAGTCGCGCCAGCTGGCGCCTGTGCGCATCCGCCGGGCCGAAAACCTTTTTGGCCAGCGCCGCGCTATTGGCCGCTCCAAACACCCTGGCGCCAACCGGATTGGCCCACAGCACCCGGGTGCCGTCGATCGACCACAGCCATGCCGGGAGAGCGCTTGTTGCATGTACCGCCAGCCGCGGATCGCCGATGCCTCGCAACTGGAATTCCGCGTTATTCATCGCAGTGACATGACAGATTGGTTGGCTGTTGCTTGATGACGGCGATAGATATCGGCGGCCAAACGATGACAGCCTTGAAAGACCGTTAGTATCTCCCGCGGGCAGCGGCAGGTCCACGGCTTGACAACGGCGAGCTGTCCAAAGCCGCGCTAACGTTAATTCGTCCAAGCCTCGTGAGTTCGGCCGAACCCTCATGCCGGCTGTCGCGTTGGGAGATTGCAAAAGGCGATCAAAGGTCCACGATGGCGAACCGATCGGTGCCGCGTCATACCGGCGAGGTCTTTTGCCGATAGGCTTGAAGGTGGGCGAAAGGGGAGGCGGGGCAAGAGGATGGCCCTGCAAACGCAAAAGGAGTGGGACGATGAGTGAAGATGGGCGTGACCGTTTCGAGATTCCAAAGGAAATGCGATCGATGGCTGAGGCCAGTTTCGATCAGGCCCGCAAGGCCTTTGACAAATTCCTGGCCAGCGCGCAGCAGACTGCCGCCAAGGATCTGACCGAAGTGATGCGGCTGCACAGCGAATATGTGCAGGCGCAGATGCGCTCGCTGGCCGAGCAGGCCAGCGAGATGGGCCAGATTGTCAGCCGGGCGGCGATGGATGCCGCCAAGCCGAAAAGCTGAGGCGTCTCAGCGAACTCCCTGAACGGGGAGGGCCGGGGAGGGGCTCGGGCCCCCAGAACCCGGACATCGGCCCTCCCCGTTTTGCCGCCGGACGATGCTTCGCATCGCGCAAGGGAACCGCACCCGGTCCGGGTCTGGTATGTGGCATTGCACCTTAAATTGCATTGCGTTGCACAAAATTGACACGATGTGGGTGTTGATTGTGCGGTGCCCGGCAAGCGGGCATTCCCATGCTTTAAGTCTGCGTAAATCCAAGTTGCCCCGCGTGATCCAAGTTGAATATTCCCGGCACTGGCTGCCGGGCGTTCGCAGGGGTCACCTTAATTCAACCCATTGCGAAGGATACATGTCATGGCAAATCCCACCGATCCCTTCTCCGCCTCGATCATTCCATTCGAGGTCCCCGAGCAGATGCGTGCGTTCGCCGAAAAGGGCGTTTCGCAGGCGCGCGATAGCTACGCCAAGTTCAAGGATGTCGCCGAGAGCCACAACGGCACCATCGAGGCGGTGTTCACCAGCCTCAGCAAGGGCGCCAGCGAATACTCCGCCAAGCTGGTGGAAATGATGAAAGCCAACACCACCGCGAACCTGGATTTCGCGCAGGAACTGTTCGGCGTCAAATCGCCCTCGGAGGCGGTCGAGCTGTGGACCTCTCATACGCGCAAGCAGTACGAGGCCTTCACCGTGCAGGCCAAGGAGCTCGCCGAATTGAGCCAGAAGATCACGAGCGAGACCGTCGAGCCGATCAAGGCCAATGCGTCGAAGCTGTTCAAGCCCGCCGCCTGATCGAGCAGCGTTCTCTGAATCTCTAGAAAAGCCCGGGCTCTCCGCCCGGGCTTTTTGCTTTTGACGGCGCGCAGTTGAGGCTAGAAATAATGGCGTCGTCCCTGCGCACGCAGGGACCCATAACCACAGGCTGTCGTGGTTAAAAAGAAATCTGCCACGACCGCTGCCTTCCATTGCACCGACATCGAGTAGGGTCCCCGCGCCCGCGGGGACGACACCGATTTAGGACGCTGAAGTTGACGTCCGCCCGGCCTTGCCAAAGACGCACGTTGCACCTAGTTTCCGCCGGGTTCGGCGACCATTTTTGGGCCGACAAGGATGCAGTTGTAGCTCAGTTGGTTAGAGCGCCTGTCTGTGGAACAGGAGGTCGGTGGTTCGAGCCCACCCAACTGTACCAGCAAACACAACGGCTTACATCAGAATCGAAGATCTTCGAATTGCGCTTAGCGGAGGCGACAGCGGAGGTAAGACTCTTTGGCTTGGTAAACGAAAAACCCGTGCCATCAGGAGACAGCGCGCGGCGCGTTCTGTGTGTAGTCACCGAAGATGCGTGCGCGCTTTTCTACTCCGGCACGACTTCTCCTGAGCCGCCAAGCTCCTTCGGAAAATCCCTCAGCTTGGGAATCCCATCGCGCATCGGCAAAACCGTCTCGGCATAATTTACGTGAACGCCGGGCGAAAATTTCAACGCCGGCAGTGTCGCCGCGAACACATCAACCAGTCCCAAGGGCGGATGATTGGTCATGAGGTGCCCTCCGCATTTCTTGCAATACTGCCGCTGGCTAACCTCGGTCTTCTGAAACATTCCGACATGCTCGGCTCCCGAAGTTATCCGCACGGCTTCGGGCTTCCAAAGACTAAAGGCGTTCACGGGGCCGCCCGACCACGAGCGACAAGAACTACAATGGCAGTAGCCCATGGCTTCCGGCTCACCGGAAACTTCCAGATGAACTGCCCCGCAAAAACATTCGCCTGTGCGCGTAGTCGCCATTGTTTGCTCCCACGGTTGTTTCGTCCATGCTGCCGCGCCCGGCGGCCTCTGACAAGGCTGGTAAATTCAAACGGAGCTTCATTTACGCCGCTGGCGGCTCAATGTCCGGCGCCAAAGGCGCTGGGTCGGGCAACCCGGACTCGTCAACCTGGGAATTCAGATCAGCCGCCTTTTCGATCAGAGCCGCTGCAATGGCAGGGTCCGTGGTTGATTTGGCGAACCTGAGAAGCGTCGCCGCCTGACGCGCGAAATAGTGCCTCGCAGGTGTCCCCCAACAAGCCCCCCTTTTGTCCCCGCGTTACGTGAGATACCGGGCGACAAGCGCAACACCCAACCTAGGTTTTCGTTTGGTTGGTCTTGCTTCGAGCGCTGACGGACGCGCGCTTTCCGCTGTGTGGTGCCGTCGCAGTCCTGCTGACGCTGAGTTTGCGCGCACGCCTCAGGTCCGCGTTGATCCGGGTCTGCCAGCCCTCGCCGGTCTCGCGATAGGCGCTCACCACATCTTCATCAAGTCGGAGCGTGATCGCGGTTTTCGGCTTGCCGGACAGCGGCGGCCGGCCGCGGCGGATCAGCCTGCCGCCATGGCGCAACTCGCCGTGGCGAAAGAAATCGTTCAGCAGTTCAGGTGCGTCATCGGGATCATCGGTCAGCGGTTTGCCGAAGTATTTCGCGCCAGCGGTTTTCTTCTTTGCCATGGCAGTACCTCATCGAAATAATGTGGCGGCCGGTGCCGCGTTGAGTCCATACGATCACGACCATTCGGCCCTCGAGGAAACCGGCGCTGATCCGGCGAACCTCGCCGTAATCAAACCGGTCGTCGACCATCGTTATCGTGTCCCCGGAAAACACTTTCTCGGCGTCAACCGCGAAATCGAGACCCCGATGTGAGATCGTCCACTCGCGCTTGGCGGGGTCGAAGGTCGTTTTCATGCTTGTTTATGTAACTACATAATTCGGCTGATATCAAGCATTATGTAACTACATAATTGGAATAATTTTCTCGGACGCATCGGAACGCTTTTTTTGGACCGCAATGACCTACGCAGCCGGGTTCATTTGAACGGTCGCGCAAACCGCGCTATGAATCCGGCGCGGATCGGTGTTGTCCTTTATATTGCCGGAGGCAGCTTATGGCATCCATCACCCGCCGTTGGTTCCTGTCGCTGGCGGCTGCTCTTGCGCCGGGCGCCGCGATCGCCCATCACGGCTGGAGCGGATACGACACGTCCAGGTCTTTCACCATCACCGGCGAGATCCTGAAATCGACTTACGAGAATCCGCACTGCGAGATCGAGATGGAGGTCGACCGCAAGCACTGGCGCTTCGTCCTGGCGCCGCCTTCGCGCATGCAGCTGCGCGGCATCACGCCGGACATGATCGCGCCTGGCAAGAGCTGCACCGTGTTCGGCTATCCCCATACCAGCAATCCGGATGAGGCGCGCATCGAATACATC
>WNFI01534669.1_pt1 | contig 10699 bp, 15 predicted proteins | sample 5400471 | NCBI WGS metagenome assembly WNFI01 (sample SAMN13153348, study PRJNA577476) | soil metagenome | isolation source: 100 cm saprolite on Douglas fir-dominated hillslope | place: USA:California | collected 2013-09-17 | reverse complement strand
CGCTTCGTCAGCGGAATGACGGCCCGGAGGCCTTCTTCGTCGGTGAGTGTACTGGGCATATCTTAGACTTACTCACGAGATCTGAAGTCGCGGCGGAACAAGCGCCAAGGCCCCGGAATGCCGCCGATCGACTTCGCTCGAAACGGAAAAACCGTGGGAACACGAGGTTGAATTCATGTCCCGCGGTTTTACTGGAGAGGGCTCCGCCTTACTCGATCTCGGGCGGGGTTAATGGGACCCGAAACTTTGCGCTCATCCGGTCACGAGCCCGGAACCGGTTCCAGGCATCGACTAACACCCAGCCGGCTTGGCCGCTCATCTTCCAGACATAGGCTGGGGATAAATTGACGTTTCTCGGTGTAGGCTGTCGCGTAGCCGACCGCGGTTGCCAGAACCGCGCTTGACTCGTCTTGCGTCAAGTCTGTGCCCGCATCGATCGCATCTTTCAAAGTGCGTCGTTTGCAGAGGTCGAAGGTCCGAAAGGCATCGGGATCAACCCCGCGCACAATCAAGACTTCCATTGCGATACCGGCTTTCTCGATGGCCGCCAGGCGATGCTGCCCTTCGACCAGGTTCCCATTGCGATCAAAGACAATGGAGACACGGTTAAACACCCAGCGGCCGCGCTGGATGATCCCGAGCAACTTGGCGACATGCTTTTCGCTCCGGTGCCGATTTTTCACATTACCACCGTGCAACCAGTCGCCGGCTTGTTTGGCAGTAATGGTTTCAATGGTTACCTGGATCCCGCTCAAGTCCCAGTTGTAAGGGTGCGGGAATTCAAGGAGAGCCGGATCGGGCGGCACTGTGGGCAACGACTCTCTCTCGCTCGTCGAAGTCCCGACAGTTGAGACTTCTTCGGCTTGGGGTAGAGTTTCAAGAGACATAAGTTTGTTTATCTTTGGTTGAATTTATGGATTTGGCCGGGGCGCGGTGTTTAGCTCACTTGCCCCGGCTCTTCTTTTTGGTTGGATGCACCGGCCCCATTGAGACCGGCGACTGCTAAAGCTTTCTTGCGTGCGCGATAGTCGCGCGCTTTTTCGGCAAATTCTTCACGGTGAGCTTCGCGATAGGCACGGTTTCTTGCCCTCAGTTCGTCCTGATGCGCCACGCGATAGGCACGGCTTCTTGCCCTCTCCTGTTCGCGGTGAGTTTCGTAATATCGACGCTGGCATTGAACCTGTTTCGCGTTACGCTCCTTTTGTTTTTGGCGTTTGGTTTCCAGACCTTTTACTAGTCTGGCCGCACGTTCTCTATCCCGTTCGTGTGAGCGCGAGATTAACCGGGCCTGAACCGCTCGGGCGACCCGCAGGGCAAGCTCATGAATTTCGGGGTCGCACCCATATTTGGTGTGATAAGTGAAGATGCCCCGACAAGCGCCACCTAAGGCGTTAAGTTTTTGATTCGATTTAAGACTTCCAGCTAAGTTTCCCTGAGTTCGGATCGTCTCAATTGATCGGAAATAGTGAGGGGTGAGATACTTCCAGTTTGCGAGCGCCTGGCCGCTTAGGTTAGGCGGCGGAGAACCAAGCAAGTTTTCCAGCGAGTTGATGTGGTCGAGTTGAGCGGAGGTCATTTTGATCCCTTCCGTTCGAGCTCTTCGATGTCGCGCAGGCGGTACCGGCGGAACTTCGTGCCGATAATGATCGGCTTGAGAATGCCTCTATCTTCCCAACGCTGGAGCGTGGCTTGATGGCAACGCAACCGGGCCCGCAGTTCTTTAGCGGTTAGTAAAAGCTCCGGAGTGGCCGGAGCAAGAACAGGTTTAGTCATGGTTATTATCAGTGATCCCGCCCGGTGTTCATTAAGTGAACGCGAGGGTTCAGACCGGGACGGGAAAGAATGAGCACACGCGTTGAGTAATCGTGTTTCGTCACCTCTGGACAGGAAGCGTTACAGAGAGCGCCATGCTCTACGGCGTAAACTGCCACCTGCTTCAGTCCAGCCTATTAGGAAGTAGCCCTCGAACTCGAGTGAGTTCACGAAAACTGGTCTGAAGTGCGCCGAATTTAGCGCACTTGGCTACTAGTGCAAGTTAAATTTTGCTTATGCCAACAATCGCGTATGCAAGTGCGTAAGCAACACTTTGCCCTAGAGAGGGCCACTAATAAGGAATTGGCGGCGTTTAGAGCCGTAAATTGTTCTTAATTATTGGCAAAAGTTGGCGATAATAGAGTATAAACCCTTGTACTGGAGCCGATCACGGCTACGGTGGAACCACGCTATTCGTAACAATGACCAACTTTGAGCGGCCATCAAAACCACCAGACAAACGCGTAAGCAAATCGCGCCAGAATGACAAAACCAAGATCAGCTTCTGGAAACAGCGGATCTTTAAACCGACCTACGTCCGGGATGGGATAAAGCTCACGAGCCCGAATTTCTGTGTCGAACTTCAGCACCAACAAAAGAGAGTGCGCTGGTCGCTCGGGCCAGCCAACCTGGAGGTTGCTGCGGCCAAAGCGCGCGATCTGTTTCTCTTTCTCATCAGTAACGGCTGGCCGGCTACGCTGACCAAATATCGGCCCGAGAGCGCCCCCCAAGCCGATCCCTCTCTCGGCGCGTTCATCGATGCGGTTGAGCGGACCGCCGACTTAAGCCCCAAGACTCTCGTAGCCTATGTCAACGCGCTGCGCAAAATTGCGGCCGACAGTTTCGGCCTGGCCGATGACCCGCGAAAGTTTGGCGGCAGGAAGCGTAAAGAATGGCTGGCGAAGGTCCACGCCGTTCGCTTGAGTGCGCTCAGCCCGGCGGCCATCCAGACCTGGAAACGCGACTTCCTGGCACGCGCCGGCCAGGATCCACTAAGCCAACGATCGGCCAAAGTGAGCGTGAACAGTTTCCTGCGCTGCGCCCGCTCGCTGTTCAGTCCCAAGATCATCAAGCATCTGGCGCTCGAGCTGCCCTCGCCGCTGCCCTTTGCTGACGCACAGTTCGAACCACGGCCGTCGACCAAGTACCGCAGCACCTTTGATATTGCCGCGCTCGTCCGAAGCGCCACGGAGGAGCTGGTGAATGATGTCGAGGCATTTAAAGTGTTCTTGCTGGCCAGCATGGTGGGATTACGGCGCAAGGAGATCGATTTGCTCGAGTGGTCAGCCTTCCGCTGGGAAACTGGAGTGATCTCGATCACGCCAACGGCTCACTTCTCGGCCAAGAGCGAAGACTCTTATGCCGATGTCGCCATTGACGCTGAACTCGCCCAGCTCTTCCGCGGTTATCAGGCCCGAGCTACCGGCTCTTTTGTGATCGAGTCGGCTGGCGAGCTCCGGCCGGCAGCATTGTACAATTACTATCGCTGCAACGAGATCTTTGATCGGCTGATTTCCTGGCTCAGAACGCACGGCTGTAACGGCTTGAAACCGCTGCATACGCTGCGCAAAGAGTTCGGCTCGATGATCTGCGCAGTTCACGGGATCCATAGCGCATCGCGAATGTTGCGGCACTCCGCGGTGGCGGTCACCGACCAGTTCTATTCGGATCACCGGGTCCGGGCCACGGTCGGCCTGGGCCACCTGCTCGAATCCCCGAAGATCGTCGAGTTTAAGCAGGAGGTGGCATGACCCCGGAAGCTGAAGAAAAGATTGTTCACCAGCTCATCACCTTTGAAGAGCTAGTCAAGCATCTGGCCACCAAAGAGGCGCTGCAGAAAGTGCAAACAAAACTAATCGTTTGGATTATCTGCACTAACCTCGCCATCGGCGGCGGACTGCTTGGCGTGATGATCTATCTGCACAACGATATGGTGAATCAATTCAGATTCATTCTGGAACACTGGAAGCCATGACTGACACCTTCATCACCCTGCTGGCGCTGGTCTTCCCCTAAAAGCAATGGAACCCAACGACGACGACGAGAATGATCCCGATGATCCGATGACGAAAATAGTGCGGGAGATTTTAGACCAAATGCTCTCAGAGGCGACTAGCGGCAAGCCGACTCCGATCGTTCTGCCGCCTGACATCATTGAGGAGCTCAAAAGCTATTGCCAAGAGCGCTCGATCCCAAACGAGAAGCTTATCCCTTTGGCGATGAAAGGCACCAAAAACCGTTGGGATGAAATAGTGGGCTTGATGGCCGAGTACGTAAAGGATCCAGACGATTTCAAGTGGCCCCTTAATCCGCTTGATTGTCTGGTGATCGCTTTTTTGCATGAGGCCACCCGCCGATTCGAGGAAAAGTTTTCAGCTCTTGATAAGCCCGACCCGGCCGATTGGTGGAAGGAAAACTTAGCCCCGGGTTGCCAAAATGATCTTCCCGCGTAAAAAAGGTAAATCGCCACGACATCCCCCAACGGCAGCAACTCGATCCCGGACGCGCTCGCTCAATTGGTTGACCCGGAATACCAACGGCTCATGCGTTTTACTGCCGGCCATTTTCTGGCAGAATGCGGCAACGGCAAACAGCTCGGACGCTTCGAGTTTTACCGCTTGAAACAGCGGGTCCGCATCTGCCCGGACGCCAGGGCGCTTAGCGAGACCGAGCTGATCTGCTTCGTTATGATGGTCGTTGCGGGTTGCCGGCAGCGGCTTTACCGGGAAGGGGCCAGCGAGGCGGAGCGCATTGATCTTTCGCGGTATCCTACTAAAGTTTGGCCGCTACTCCTTATCTTCGACGCACCCAGGACGCAGGAGCTCATACATTGCCTGAACCAGCTACTTGAGCGCCTGCCGACACGGACTCGAGGGCCCGCTATTGTGCCCTGCCGGGAACGCGAAACACGCCAGGATCGGCCCACACGAACGGCAATAATGGATTATGGCGAATCACCGAGCAGCTAAAGAACGTAAGCGGCGTTTTAAAGCGCAGCTAAAACGTCAAAAACGCGCTAGCAAATGGGCGCAGGCAAAGGCTACGACGCACATGGTTGCTGACGCAAGGCTTTGATGCGCTGCTCAACTTCAGTAAGGCGGAATAGCATCTCGAAGCCGCGAGCGTAAAAACGCGTCGTTTCACGGTCGTGAAGGATTTTCTCGACTTCATCCGCGGTCAAATTCAGACGCCGTATGATTTCGGCTTCGTTGAACAATTCCATTGGTGCCATATCGCTACCTGTAGGTCGTTGAAACTGGGTTGAGCGCCATTCGGACTGCGCCGATCTGATAAAGATTCCGGTCGTTAATTTCGACAAATGGAATCTTATGACTCTTGCAAATCGCGTGGATTGTTCCGACCGAAACTTGGAAGGCGGTCGCCAACTCATCGACCGTAAATAGTGAGCCGAACGGCATTTCTAACGGCTCCCGGTTACCAGCATTTTGCGGAGCGTTTCAACCTCGACGGCTTTGAAGTACCGCGTCGGCCCGAATGCGGTGAACGGAACCCTGCGTAACGCACAAAGTTCGCGCAGTTTTTCAATCGGAATCCGCAGGCTGATCGCGGCCTCAAGCTCAGTATATAAATTGGCGATTGGCATGCTGCTCGCTTTCTATTGGCCCGAATTGTATTCTCCAGCCGTTCGTTTGTAAAAACCTATTAAGATCTGTGTTGCACGAGCGCTTCCTTTGAGCTGCACAGGTCCGCGAATACAGGAAGCGGGAGAAGAGTTTGTGAATCGAGCGATTAGTCTACACTTTGCTGGCAACGCAAGTGGTTACGGTACAGCAACTTACGTTTACGGCCCCGAGGTGCCAAGAGTCACGCAAATTCAGGCCGCAAAAAGCCTTTGCCAGTCGGCTTCATCAGGCGGGTCCGGCTACCGCATTCGGGTTGAAATCTGGAGCGATTTTTACACCCGGCAAATTTTTTCGGTCCGCTATCCTGGCGCTGGTGATCTGGGCCCTAAGTGAGAGAACCGACCGGTGATTGGTTCAGCGGCTCCGGCAAAGGGCCGTCGTATTCGTTATGCTGCTCGTCCACTGCGGCTTCATATTCCTCGGTCACAGAGACAAGGTTTTCACTCAGCAGCGGCGCGAATGCGTTCAATTGCTTTAGCTCGGCGCGGATCTCGCTCAGAAGTTCGAGGGATTGACGCTCGTAAGGGGTCATTGGGTTAGAGCGTAGCAAGGAATCGGCCAATTGCTACAGCCGAATCACGTTGTCCTTCATCAACGGCTGATTAACGAGAGCGCCATCGCTTTTACCACCTTTATCGACCGATAAGGATTCGGCGGCAAACCTATAAGCGCAACGCAAGGTGCCCGCTTATCGGTCTCACGATTCGTGTCCGCTGGGAACGCTGCAAAGCGGAACTATTTCAACAAGTTTATCTCGCGACCTACTCGGTTTAGATGGATGCAACTAGCTACATTCCGGCCAGCGTTGTTAAAATATTCCATTCATGGAAGTGCAAGAACTGAAACTACCCAAGATGTAACTGTTTCGGAATCAACAACTTGCGACGAAAAAGAAGTCTCTGACATAAATTCCGCAGAATCAACGACTTATGCAACACCTGCCAACTTACCGAACATTGAAACTGCTACAAAACTTATTCAAGGCTGGATGCGTCAACATCGGAGCAAAAACCGAATCGGTAGGCGGCAACCGCTCGCAGTGTGCAAGGTGGATAGCTCTCCGTGAGGCACTTAGAACTAGGCAGTTGCAGCAGCTTCGCAAGGCTAGGGTTAGTGCGACGATGTTTTGTCTGCTTCCGATCATTCGGATGCAGATCCGTTGCAGCAGCTTCGCAAGGCTAGGGTTAGTGCGACCTCGATCTTGCCGTTGTTTGATAAGTCGCAAGGGTCTCAGAAGACTGAGGGTTAGTGCGACAGGTAAACTTAAGTGAACGCGCTCCTGGAATGCTCAAAGGCGCTGTCCTCGATCCATTTCGTGAAATTTGTCCGCAACTGCTCAACGAGGTTGTCAACGACCTCATCGACGCTCATGGGACACGGCCGAGCTGGGCATCGATTGGGGTCGGCGACCCGAGGTTCTGTGGCGGAACACTTTTACCGGGTGAATATTTGCCCGGCGATTGTGTTTGTGGCGCGCTCCCATGGTCGTGGCCCTTTAGTACCTTGTGCCCTTCAAGTTCGGTCGTGTATCCTTGCCGCCCAATCCGATGAATGCATTTGTCGATCAAATAGGCGCCGGCGTAAACCCCGAAACTGCCATCGAGGGCGACCGTAATCCCGGCAGCGTACCGGGTATCGCCAAGCATCGTAAAATTGAACGTTGTCTCATTCTGGTTTTTGCTACGGAGTTCGCTTACGAGTTTCTTTTTGGCGGCTTCCTCGTGGTCGGGAACGGTGTCTAACATTAGGTTGACATCCTTGTTACTCGCCTCGGCGGCTTGCTTTTGATCTAAGGCTTTTTGGCTCACTGCCATAGTATTAATCTCCGTTAAGTCAGCGCACTCCTGGAATGCTCAAAATGCGCGTCCTCGACCCATTTCCCGAAATTGGTCCGCAGCTGCTCGATGAGGTTGTCGACGACCGCATCGGTCGCGGACCCGACGCTAATATTAAACGTCGCATTATGCGTCGTGCTCGCACCGCCACCCATCGCGGCCATAGCGCGTTTACCCCGTGCCCCTTCCAATGGTATTACCGCCTCCTTTCCCGCCTCCCCTAGCCAGCTGAGCATCTTTCTAGACACGATGCCGCCCGCCGCTAAACGGAACACATCCTCGTTCATTGAATTCTTCGATCCTGAACGGTCAGCAAATCGCACAGTGTTGCCACGCGTATCCATAAAGCTCTGCCCTGGCGATACGCCATAGAAAGCTTGCGCACCATAACCGAGAGCCACGTCCCCCGGCTGCAGCTCGCCGGTTATCCCCGGCCAGGCGCCTATGCGGTTGTACGAGTTGCTATCGTAATCAGGCGACCCGGGCGGATCCATTGACGGCCCGTATTCCGTGTAATAGATCCCGCCCATCATGCCGCTGAACCCTGGTGGTCCGCCGGTGCCACCTGCACCAGACGCGAGCCCAAATACCGTGCGCATCGAATCGAACATCTCATGTCCGTACGCGTTTGGGTCGAAAGGATTAACGCCCAACCGTGAAAGTGTGCTGCCGAGGATCCCTAATGTGTTGGCATCCTGCTTCAGCGGGATAACGCTTTCCGCACCGGCCTCACCGATCAGACCGACTTGCGGCGTGGCGATGATGCCGCCCATAGCATGGGCGATAATTGGTGGTTTAGCGCCGGGATGTAGCCGCAAATATTCAGCCGTTATCCCTTCCTCGATTTCCTTGGTATGACCGGTCGCCTTGCTAATGCTCTCCTGCACCCCTTTAAACCCGCCGACCGCATCATTAATATTCTTGGCCGCTTCCCCGATATTCTTGGCTGCTGTGGTCATCGCGTCCCACGGAATCTTCGCGAATTCGGCGAGTGCGACCGCGATCTGGCTAACCGCTGCGAGCATTTTATCAACCCCGTCGTGCAACGCTGTCAACATCGGATTGTCCGATTTGCCAAGGGTAGCCCAGCTCGTCGCAACCCATTTCGTGAAGTCTTCCCAGCCACGCTGCATGGCGGGCAGCACATCCTCGTTCCACGCCTTGACAATATTGTCGAAGAACGCGCCGGCTTTGTAGCCTTTTGAGATATCGACCGCGCTTGGGGCGAATATTTTCTCCATCTCGGCAGTCAGCGATTGCGCCAGCTCTTTAACCTGCTCCATCGGTTTTTCAAGATTTGTCTTAATCGCTTCGGAAATAATTTTTAACGCGGGCAAAAACGCCATTTCGAGATTGCTCGAGACGATGTTACCCATCTCCTGCAGCTCGACCAGCGGCGCGCCAAGTGCAGCTTCGAGCCTGCCTTTCTTTACCTCAGCGGCCATCTCTTCGGCCTTTAACGGCTCGCCCTTTATCAGTTCTTCGATCGACTTGTATTTACCGAACGCCTTCTCGATGAAGGCTGCCCGTTGTGGGCCAGACATTTTCGCGAGGCCTTTGGCGCCACCTAACCCGAACGCCACGAGCATTTCTTTCGGGATCCTGGCTCCTTGGAGAGTAATAATCTGCCCGACCTGGGTCGCGATTGCTTTTAGTTCTTCCTTGTCGACATCGAGCTTCCCGGTCGCGAAAACCGCCCGCTCAAGAATACCTCTGAGCAGCCCTTCACTTACGCGGACATTCGCCTTTTGCATCGCGTCCTGGATCGCTCTGTATGTCCCGGCGCCGTAAATCGGTGCACCCGGTTCACCTTTTTTGCCTTTTTGGGTGACAAACCCCTTTGCCCCCATCAGATCCTTGGTTTGCTCGGCGAATACTTGCTCGGCGATAGTCCCCCGTTTCGGCCCCCAGATATCCCGCGTACTCGCCTTGAACGCCAGGATGGCTTCATGGGCGTTTCTGGCTTTATCGGCGCTCCGCTGAAACAGGTCACCGAGGGTCTCCAGACCTCGAAACGCGACGCTAACGCCGAGCAGCGGGAGCATCAGATCTTTAGTCGCAATCGCCAGCTCCTTAACCTTCGATGTGACAGTCGACATCCCCTTCGCCATCCTTTCGAAAGCTTTCTTGGACTCGGCGCCCATCAGCTTCGATTGCTTAACGATCTTGCCGGTCTCAACGTCGATTTTAGTCAAGCCCCTGGTGATGCTTTCATCGATCTTGCCGTTGATTGAGATCGATGTTTGATAAACCTGGTCACTGGCGGGCATGCTCAGAATTGTAAGCACGGCGCCCAAAAAGAAAAGAGCGGGGTTTTTGAGGGAACCTCGCCGGGAACCTTGACCACTTTAACAGCTGTCACACTGCCGGCCACTAGATTAACGTCCCTAGCCGGTGGGACAAATGGGTTATACGACGGCCGATCAACTAACTTTAACCGTGATTACTGCGTAAGTGTTAGCATTCTCCTCGGAGTAGTTAGCAGAGGAATTTCCAACTGTTGGAAATATCACTGAAGCATACCGATTGTTGGCGGGTGACGAAAGCGCTTCGGATTTCTCCTCGGAGTAGTTAATAGAGGAATTACAACCTGGTTGTAATTTGACCGAGGCTTATCGGCCATGTAGTCGATTACGCCGCCGAAACGCCCGCGGCGGCCAGCTTGATTTGAACGAATTCGCGAGCTGCTTCCCTCGCCACCGCTAATAAACTCTCGGAGAGGGCGCGTAATCGGGTCTTCTCACGGTCGTCTTCACCACTTTCGGGCATTCGGCGAACGGCGATGATGATAGGCAGTATCGCCGAACTGACCAAATCGCGAGCCGAATCCAGGCTGATCAGCTTCCCACGGGAGTATTCCAGCTTCACAATATCGCGTTCAGCCGCTAAAAGAGCCGCAATCGCGGTCCTTTGCTCCTTGCGTAAGGCCGAGATTCTGTGATTTACGATCGCAATTTTGCGCTCAGTCGCGATTAATACCTTCCCCTTTGCTTTATCGCGCTCCGCAACCAGCCCAGGCAGCGTGACGGAGAGCCATCCGTCGATCTCGCCGCTGATCGCCTTCTCCGAGTCCCGTAACCGTTGCACCAGCGCATACGGATCCTCCTCCGACGGCAAGACGATCGGCGGCCGCGGAAGTTCGTCTTGAAGTGGCGCCTGATGCCTGCCGATGCGCGGCTTGTTGTTTTCCATCCAGGCCCGCGCTGCGGTGACGCTCGTATTGGGGCAACCTTCTTTACGCCAATAGCCAATGGTCACTCCCGTAACCCCCAGCCGACGACCTAATTCCGCGTTGGACGGGTATACCACACCTAGGGGGGGGTCTCCATTTGGTGCCTCAGCTCGCATCGAAGCAACCTTAAGCATGTCGCATTTTTCACAATCGTTTTTGTTTTCCACGGCTGCGCA
>WNFI01700297.1_pt1 | contig 10700 bp, 6 predicted proteins | sample 5400471 | NCBI WGS metagenome assembly WNFI01 (sample SAMN13153348, study PRJNA577476) | soil metagenome | isolation source: 100 cm saprolite on Douglas fir-dominated hillslope | place: USA:California | collected 2013-09-17 | reverse complement strand
GGTAGTGGTAAACATGGGAATGTTCTGGTAGACTGAGGAGCAAATTTCGTTGAAAGGTGGAAATTCAAATGGTAACAAGAACAGTGTATTGTCCATATTGTGGCAGTGACGAAATGATACGCAATGGGCATGCTCCCAACGGAAAGCAGAAATACCTGTGCCATAAGTGCAAGAGACAAAGTCGGGAAAATCCTACACCAAATGTTTACTCTGAAGAAAAGAAAGAAGAAATAGTGAGAGCCTATGAAGAGCGAAGTAGCTTGCGAGGACTGGAGAGGATATTCGGAGTTTCTCGCCCCACAGTGATCAAATGGCTAAAAAAAAAGCGGAACACCTGCCCGAATTGAGCGAAACGTTGATCGAACCCGACCCAAATGATGCAAATGCCACAATATTAGAGTTAGATGAGTTATGGTCTTTTGTGTTGAAAAAGGTGAATACATCCTGGATTTGGATTGCTTTGTGTAGAAAAACACGACAAATCGTTTCCTATGCGATAGGAGATAGATCTAAGGAAACATGCCAAAAACTATGGGATAAAATTCCATTGGCATATCGCAGTGGAAAATGCTTCACAGACTTTTATAGTGTCTACAAAAGTATCATCCCTCAAGATCAACACTATCCGGTTGGGAAGGAAACAGGTGAGACAGCTCACGTAGAGCGCTGGAATAATACATTGCGGCAGCGCTTGGGTCGTTTTGTGAGAAAAACTCTATCTTTTTCTAAGTCTGATGTAATGCATGAAATTTGTCTACACCTGTTTCTACACCGTTATAACAAAGAAAAAGCTCTGGCCTTCATGTAACCCAGGTCACCATTCCCATGTTTACCACTACCATCTAATGGGTCTTCCGCCGCTTTGGTGATTCGGAAATTGCAGAGCTATTCCACCTAGTTGGGAACGAGCCTCTGGTGCGAAAGACCCTCTCTCCGTTGTCTTGTGGATGAGCCTATTTCACCAAAGCGGCGGAAGACCCATCTAATTATCACATTTACACCTCACACTACATTGACGAACGGGCGAATAGTGGCTATATTTTACCCAGGATTTTACTTGAGCAACGAGAAAAAAGCGTAATCCACAACTCCAACAATGACGATTTATGGGTCTAGCCAGACGGCACATTCCATGAGAGCCTCAGGAAACGTCATGGCATCGCGATTATCCCGAAAGGCTTTCCAGGATATGGCAATGACGACTTTTGAGCAGGACATTTTTGTTGCGGCCTCGCCCGAGGTAGTGCGCGAGGAACTGGCCCATTTGATGACCAACGTCGCAGAACTGCATCCCTTTGTTGTCTGGACACAGCTGGTCAGGACAGAGACCGCGCCAGATGGCTCAAAGATCGCGTACTATCAGATACGCGATCGCATGAAGCTGGGGCCTTTCACCATTGCCTTTACGTATAAAGTGGATATGAACGTCACCCCCACGGGCCAGCTGTGCTCCCATGCCTACCAGTCGCTAGGTATCCATTTGTATAATCAAACCAGCTTCGTGCCTGAAAACGATGGGACGCGTGTGCGCGAACGCATTGCCATTACCGCACCTAGCTGGCTGATGAAGACGACCTACAATGGCGCGGCTATCTCGCATAGAGAAATGTTTGCCAGACTGAAAGAAAAGCTCGAAAAAGCGCAATCTTCCGTTTAATATCAGAACGTTAAAGGCATATTTACGCAGACCATCCAACAATCGGGATGGTCTCTACGAAACGCCCTCAAAGAGCGTCATGCTCAGTTTTGAGCCGTTTCTTCATCGCATAGCTCTGCAGGAGATAAATCCCTGCAAGAAAAGTTCAGACTTCCTCACCCAATAAGCCAAGTTGTTGGGCGTCAATAACCGCTTGTACGCGGTTGTTGACGCCCAATTTGGCGAAGATATGGCTGACATGGCGTTTGACCGTATCGACGGTGATGACCAGTTCCTGGGCAATCTCTTGATTGGATGAGCCGCATGCGAGCAACTGCAGGACCTGCAGTTCTCGTTCGCTTAATGGGTCTGGCAACGGTTGGGCCTTGGCCGTGATAGGCACTCCCGTCTGCACCTGCGCCATGCTCTTCTGTTGAAAGGCAGCCAGTAGCCTATCGAGATAGGGAGTTGGCCTGTGCTTCCTGTTGCGCCTTCGCAGATGAGAGAGCAGAGTCCCCATGGGAGCGCCTTCGTCGACAAAACTGCGGATGTAGCCCCCTGGCTCGGCTAAACGTACTGCCCCTGATAAAGCATCCAGAGCCAGCCTCTCCTGCTGGCACATCTGATATGCTAACGCTTGCAAGACCAGGATCTCAATGACGTGTCCCCAACGCTGTCCTTGCGTTGCTCTCTGCAGCACGGGCTCTAGTCGCTGCAGAGCAAGAGCCGACTGGTTTGTGGCTAAGAGAACACGGGCGCATGCCACCTCTTCGCGTTCACAGCTCAATGGCGTGCCATGCTGCTCGCTTATCTCCAGTGTCTGAACCCAAAGCATGGCGCGATCCAGTTCCCCACAAGCCAACCAGAGTCGGACCTGATCAATGGTAGTGAAGATGGAGCAAAAATAGCCAGAGAACGGTTGGTTCAAGCTGCTACTGATACGCTCCAAATGCTGAAAGGCCGAGTAGGCGGCATCTAGATCTCCACGAGAAAGAGAGATACGCAGCAGCACCGCGTACCCAGAGATGACGTACAGGAGCGATATCATCGATTCGGCTTGTTGGCATAGAACTAGGCCCTCTTGTACCAGAGAGTATGCAGCGTCAAGTTGGTTCCATTCGCGCAGGATCTCTGCTTGAAAAACAACAGGCCAGCCCACGTCAGACAAGGAGGGCTCTCCTGGTTTGCTTCCCAACTGTATGGCTTGTTGGGCCAACTGCTGCGCCTCATGCAACTGCCCTGCTCCTATCATGAATTGGATAGCTTCGACCATGGAAAAAATAGCCAGAGGAGGCTGCCCTGCGGCCTGAGCAAGAGAGCTTCCATGGAGCCCTGCTTCGATAGCCGCCATGGCATCATTGACAGAAGAAACATAAAGAGCGACAACTTGGGACAAAGCGACTTGTACATGTCCCAGAGTGTCCTCTGCTGAGAGTAGAGAGCAGGCCCGTTGAACAAGGGCAAGAGCAATTGGTCCCTGATCCTCCCAAAGGCTTAGCAGGAGGGCACGCGTGGTGAGGACTCCCACGAGCAACTTTTCTTGTTCCTGCCTCGATGGTGGGACCAGTAGAGGGGATGAGGTATCCTCAGGGGTCTGTGCCTGGAGCGAAGCAGTCAGTGCCGCTTCGGCCACATCAAACCACGTATCCAATAGCGCAAGAGGCGCAATGGTATACAACAGGTGAGCACAGGCCAGACAGAGACGAGGCCGTGAGCCCATGGTCTCTGCTGGCAACTGCTCAAGCCATTGTTGCAGGAGAGTCAACTGATGGTGACTTGCTCCCCAACTGAAAGTCATTAACGAAAGACTTTTGCGCTCGATGAGATCAGCCGCCCACTGCCACTGGTGGGCTTTGAAGGCATGCAAGATGGCCTCGGTGGTCTGGTCATGCTCGGCGTACCAAAGGCTCGCACGATGGTGCAAGATGAGCATGAAATCATCTTGTGTCTGCTTCAATTGGTGCTGCAGGGCTTCGGCAAAAAGGGCGTGATAGCGGTACCACTGCCGCTTGCTATCCAGCGACACCACAAATAAGTTGGCCTGCTCGAGCCGTTGGAGCATCCGCTGGCTACCACCCTGCTGCATGACAGCGTCACAAAGTGAGGCTGTCAGGCGTCCCAGGATACAGGTGGAGAGCAGAAAGGTCTGCACCTCCTGTGACTGTCGCTCGAGCACCTCCTGGGTCAAATAGTCCAGGATATAGCGCTGGTCACCACTGATTTCCTGCAGCAGAGTGAGAGGATCAGCCCGCTCGGGGAGAGAAAGACCGAGCAGTTGTAAGCCGACCAACCAGCCTTCGGTGCGAAGAGTTACTTGCTGGATGGTCTCCTCGGGCATCTGGATGCCCATCACCTCACGGAAGAAAGCCTTGACCTCTTCTACTGTACAGCGCAACTGGTCCATGCGCACTTCCAAGGCCTGCTTGCGTGTCCGCAGCAGCGGAAGTGGCAGAGGAGGATCAGCGCGTGTGGAGAGAATAAGGTGCAATTGGGCAGGAAGATGCCCGATAAGATAAGCCAGGGTCGTATGCACCTGCTCTTCCATGATCACTTGATAGTCATCGAGAATCAGCACAAAGTGATCCCTGCTCTCAGCCAACAGATTGATCAAGGCCGTCAACAGGGAGTTCAGGGGCGGTGGGGGTTGCGACTGCAGGTGCATGAGGAGCCTCTGAAAGCGGTTCGGAGATTGCATCTGCAATGCAGTAAGGACATAGGACCAGAAAAGGCGAGGGTCATTGTCCTCCTCATCCAGAGAGATCCAGCAGAGTCGAGAGCCGCGGGCTTGCAGAGATTGTGCCCAGGTGGAAAGTAAGATGGTTTTTCCGAAGCCCGCGGGAGCTGAGACCAGGGTGAAGGGATGGGTAAGGCCCTTGTCGAGCAAGGCACTGAGGCGAGGGCGCGAGATGAGCCTCCCCGGTGCAACGGGGATATAGAATTTGGTAGCCAGAAGCTGACTCTGGACAAGGGTTGATGTGTTCATAGGCGTCTTTCTCACCTCTTCCGCTTCTGTGGACGTTTCTGCGCTTTGTCCTGCTCTGGAAATGCGGCAAGCAGTGTGTCCAGGTAGGGAGTTGGCCCGGCTTTGTGCTGCTGTTCTCGCAGTTGGGAAAGCAGAGCTGCCATGGGGAGCCCTTCGTCAACAAAACTGCGGATATAGCTCTCTGGTTCGGCCAAACGGATTGCCTCCGAAAGGGCAGAGAGAGCCTGCGGCACCTCGTGGAGCATCTGGTGAGCTAGAGCTTGCAAGAGCCGAATCTCAATCACGTGACCCCAGCGCTGGCCCGCTGTCGCTCTCTGGAGTACGGGCTCCAGTCGCCGCTGGGCGAGGTGGGGCTGCTTCTTTGCCAAGTGAATACGGGTGCGTGCCACCTCTTCTCGTTCGTGCGCAAACGAATTGCTATTCTGCTTCCCCACATCCAGTTCTTCAGCCCAGTCCGTGGCACGGTCGAGTTCTCTACAGGCCAGCCAGAGTCGGACTTGGTCGATTGTGGTGAAGAGGGAATGGATATGGATGGAGGTCGGCTGGTTCATGCCTATGCGGATCTGCTCATACTGCTGGAGAGCTAAGCGTGCTGCATCCAAATCTCCACGCGACAGATGGATACGCAACAGGACCGCATATCCAGATAGTAAAAAACCCAGTGACGCGACCGATTCAGTCTGTTGACAGAGTGAGAGAGCCTCTCCTACCAGATCCATTGCTGCATCCAACTGGTTCCACTCGCGAAGGATGTCTACTTGCAAGATAGCAGGCCAGCTTACTTCAGGCAATGGAAGTCCTCCCAGTTGCGCCCCCAACTGGGTTGCTTGTAGGGCCAGCTGCTGTGCTTCGTGCAATCGTCCTGCTCCGAGCATGGATAAGACCGTTGATCCCATGACAAGAATTGCAAGAGCCGTCTGCCCTGCCACCTGAGCCAGTGCACTTGCTTGGAGCCCATGCTCAATGGCTGCTACGGCATCGTTGGCAGAAGAAAAATAAGAAGCTAGGAGCTGAGCATGGCCGACATGTGCGCGAACAACAAGATTGTCTGCTGAGAGCAGGGCAAGGGCCTGCTGAAAGAGCGGGAGTGCTCTTTGTCCATCCTGCTGATAGCTTTGCAGGATGGCACGAAAGGCAATGACCTCCCCGAGGAGATTCTCCTGTTCTTGCCGTGCTTGTGGAGTGAGGGTCGAAGATAAGCCATTCGTCTGCGTCTGTGTCGTGAGCGAAGCGGTCAGCGTTGCTTCGGCTGCATCGAACCAAGCTTGAAGTTTCGCCTGTGGGGCAACCGCCCACAACAGCTGGCAGCAGGCAAGACAAAGGCGGGGTCGGGACTGCACGATGTCTGCTGGCAGTTGCTCGAGCCACTGTCGGAGCAGAACCATCTCATGCCTACCTACTCCCCAAGTGAGCGACATCATTGGGAGACGCCTTTGCTCGATGAGATCAGCAGCCCACTGCCACTGGTGGGCTTTGAAGGCATGCAAGATGGCCTCAGTGGTCTGGCTGTGCTGGGCATACCAGAGGCTGGCTCGATGGTGCAAGATGGGCACTAGATCAGGCTGTGTCTGCTTCAGTTGATGGCATAAGGCCTCGGCGAAGAGGGCATGATAGCGGTACCACTGCCGCTTGCTATCCAGCGATACCACAAATATGTTGGCCTGCTCCAACCGTTCCAACATCTGCTGGCTACCACTCCGCTGCCAGATAGCGTCACACAGCGACGCCGTGAGGCGTCCGAGGATGCAGGTGCAGAGCAGAAAGGCTTGCATGTCTTGCGTCTGTCGTCGCAGGACCTCCTCGGTCAAGTAGTCCAGGATGTAGCGCTGATCTCCGCTGACCTCCTCAAGCAGAGTGAGAGGATCAACTCGCTCTGGCAGGGAAAGACCAAGCAATTGCAAACCCACCAGCCAGCCCTCCGTGCGATTCCTTATCTCCTGGGTTGTCTCATCCGGCAGTTGGATGCCCATCACCTCATCAAAGAAGGCTCCCGTCTCCTGCCAGGTACAGCGCAGCTGGTCAGTACGCACTTCTAATACCTGCTGATGTGCCCGTAGCAGCGGAAGTGGCAATGGAGGATCAGCACGTGTTGCCAGGATGATATGCAATTGAGGAGGAGAGTGCTCGACCAGATACAAGAGCGTGGTATGGACTTGCTGCTCCGTGATCAGGTGATAATCGTCCAGGATCAGCACAAAGTGCTCCTGGCTCTCCAGCACACGATTGATGAATGCCGTCAGGATGTCCATCAGTGATGGTACCTCCGGCGATTGCAGGAACTTGAACAGTGGGGTAAAGCATTCTGGCTGTTGCTGATCTAAGGCGGAGAGGATGTAGGTCCAGAAGAGCCGAGGTTCATTATCCTCCTCGTCCAGAGACACCCATGCTACCAGAGGATGGCAGGCTTCCAGGGATTGTGCCCAGGCAGAGAGCAACATCGTTTTGCCGAAGCCAGCGGGAGCCGAGACAAGTGTCAGGGAATATTTCAGACTCTTGTCAAGCAAGGTATGGAGGCGAAGACGCGCGATCAGGTTCCCTGGCGCGACGGGCACAAAGAATTTGGTGGCCAGAAGCTGGCTTTGGATGACCATTGACATAGTGAGAATCGCCCACCCTGCTAGGACTGCAAATAGTCCTGTTTTCTATCAAAAAACTAATCCATTCTCTAGGATAACTCCTTCTTTGCTATTCTACCACAAACTTGCTCAAGACAGCGAACAAGTTAACACAACTATTGGGATAGTATCTCGTAATACTAAATACATAAAATCTTCATATAATCCGCACAAATCAATGCAGACGAAAGTCACAAGTGACAACAGACGTTTGCTTACCTACGGGTCTCCAAACTGGACCAAGATCTCGAAAAGAACAAAGCAGACATTTTGAAGCTGGCCAATGATGCCCATCTGGGACACGTCCAATTTATTGAAGAAAAACTGGAGTGTATGGAGATTCTTTCCCTGGCCATGCAGAAAGGTATTCGCATCTACGCCGTAAAAGGCAATTGGCAGCTTAATAACAGTATTCAGAGCAAGATTGTGGCAATGGCCACTAGTTAGCAGAAGTTATCATGTCCCTTTTGTAACAGCGCTTCTCGGAAGCTCTAATGAGCAAGTGTGAACATCTGTCACTGTCATTGGTTCAGAGAGTACTTGGAATCGCCAGTATAATGAAAAGAGGACTTCGTGGGATGGGAGAGGTGAGAGATGCGGACAAAAGGACGAGAGTTGGGACGCTTTGTTTCCCTCTCTGGCCTCAGAAGAATGACAGGTCCGCCTGGCGGACGCTATGAAGTACTCATTGTGGATAGTATGGGCCGTCCTGTTTCGCCTCTGTGTGAGTGGTATCGTCTCCGCAAGCAACCTGGACCAAATGGTACGAGGCGAACCTATTTAGGCTTTTTGCAGCCGTTTTTTGCGTATCTCCTCTCTCATGGTCACGCTTGGAATGCAGCCCCGGAATATATCCGAAACTATGTGAAAGCCTTTCTGCCATTTGTCAAAATGATTGGGTCTTCCGCGACTTTGATACCGCTGGCGAACCCTTCTAAGCCACGTCATAGAGGCGGACAAAAGTAGAGCGGCGAGTCTGAGCACGAGGAACCCCACTCAACCATGCCATACTCCGAACCAGGTTGAGTGCAGCAGCAGTGGCGACGTGTTGCAGATGCGTTTTCTCCTGCCCGATATAGCGAGAACGACGTAAACCCATGACTCGAACCCCTTGTGAGATGGTTCCCTCAATACCGGCCCTCTTGGCGTAGGCTTGCTTAAATTCCTTGGTCTCTTCTTGTTTCCGCCTCTGCTTCAAGGCTTGATATTGTTCCTGCGGACGAATCGTAACTGTGCGGCGAGTATGGCGAATCGATTGCGTACAGAGCGATCGAGACGGGCATACCTGGCAATCTGTCGTCGAGAACTTGATCTTGATCACCTCATTTTTCCGGTTGTCAATGGCCGGAGTCCAGCTACTGCTGGTGTGCCCCTCGGGGCAGGTGGCTTGTTGCTTTTCCCAATCGATGAGAAAGTGATCGGCATCGAAGCCTTTCTGCTCTTTGGCTTGCCATTGATGGTTCCGGCGGGTTGGACCTACCAGATCAATGTGGTAGTCCCGTTCGCTCTCTACCAGGAGTTCTGCGTCTACATAGCCCGTATCCACAAGATGTTCAGAGGGCAAGAGCTGCTTGCGATCAAGCTCGGCATGAATGGTCGCGGTCATCGCATCATCAGAAACTGGAGCCGATGTGGTTTGCACATGGGTGACCACGAAGGGCAGATGAGGTTCACACGTTTCGGTGAGATGAACTTTATAGCCGACCCATTTGGTGCTCCTCTTCTTGCCGTAATGAGCTTCTTCGTCGTAGGGAGTACCAATGTAGAGAGAGGCCGGTGGAATATTCTCAGATGAACGCCAACGGACGGTCTCATCGATCCAGTGGTAATTTTGTATCCACACCTTTCGCAAAATTTCAACAGCCGGAACATGGCGGAGCCACTCGGGGGCAGTTGGATCAAAAAGGGCCGTAAGCAAGACTGTTCCATCTTGCCCGATCCCTTCGACAAAAGCCAACCGCTCGGCTTCCCCCTCAGGAGTACGCGAATTTTCACTGCGAGGTCCATAGAGATCCACCCACTCCTGTTGACTATGAGTGAGTAGCCAGTCGGGAGCTACTACCGCAAGACTATTGAGAGCAGCACGCATCGTTTCCCAGACGCACAACACTCGGTTGAGTGCGCGAATCTTGCCCAGCACATGAGTCGAGTCGGTGCGCTGCCGTCCGCGAGCCTTGAGCCAGCCCTTCTTTTGGAAGAGCGTCAGCATCCCACGCACCGCATTTGCCGCTTGCTGATCAGACAGGTCCTCCACAAATTGCATCACGGTGATCAGGGCTAAGCGCCACGGAGCTAGGGCTGGTTGCCCCTCCTTGGGAAAGAGATCCGCGAAATCTTCATCTGTATAAATGCTTCCCAATACATCGCGCATTTGCATGTAGATGTTGCCTTTTGGGTATGCTGCTCGTGCTACTCGGACGGTTTCTTGTGGGACTGGATTGATCGCTTGTGCTTTGAGTGACATTGGCGCTCTCCTGATGGCTCTCCTTCTCCTGTTGTGTCTTCCTTTTCTTTCTTGTCTCTTTCTTTATCGTCACGTTCCCGGGGATTCACCAGCGGTATCAAAGTCGTGGAAGAACCAAATGATTGGCCTCTTCGTGCCAAAAGATTGGCCACCTGGAGAGATAAGGGCTAAACGCTTATCACAGGCCGATTTACCCCCTCTTCGGACCTAAGCGAGTAGAGATCCCTGTTTTTGTTGTTCTCTTTGACTCGTCTGGCTTCATAAGCCAATCTACATGCAATGAAGGCGAGCGGCCAAACATTTGGCACAGAGCGGCCATTCATTGATTCTTACGCAGGTTTGCTGATCCTTGCAATGATGAGTTTTTAGTGATGACAAGGAATCGGCTTCAAAGGCCAGCTATTTCCATTGGCGTTAAAAAGTTCTTCCGCTGAATCAGCACACCTGCGTAAGATCCATTCATTTTGACAAATGGCACCGTGCCAATAACCTCCCCTTTCAGAATGCTGGTAAATGACATCCGAAGTGAGCAGGTTTTGCCCTCCGACGTTAGCACTTGCCCTCCCATGTGAGCAGCACAGCCATTGATTATCTGACAATCCGCCTCTGGAGCGAGTTATTGTACACCGTTTCGTGTCGTTTTTTGTAAATTCGATCGGGAAGCGGAGAACGCATCTCGCGCAAAACCATCACCAGCGCATACAAAAAACAGGCGAGATCGGTTAGACAGAGGTTCTCTCCTTGGCATTTCCTTTGATCCTTCTGTCTTAAATCGTGCCGAGATGTGGGGAAAACGGTCCATCCATTCCATCGTGAATTTACAAAAACGGTGCATGATAATCTCCGCGCTGCGAGCTGGTTTCCGATGCAATAAATCACGATTGCTCACATTGGAGGGCAAGTTGTAGATTGTACCTAAGATTTGCGCTTTCAGTACCTGAGTTTTGCGTAGGATGAAAAAAGTATGCGAATCAGCATGAGAAGGGACTTCATAACGTTCTC
>WNFI01084396.1_pt1 | contig 10700 bp, 10 predicted proteins | sample 5400471 | NCBI WGS metagenome assembly WNFI01 (sample SAMN13153348, study PRJNA577476) | soil metagenome | isolation source: 100 cm saprolite on Douglas fir-dominated hillslope | place: USA:California | collected 2013-09-17 | reverse complement strand
CCGGCCCAGACCCCCGCAGCCAGATCCTCGATGCCCTGTTCTGCCCGGAACTGACCGGCATGACCCGCCCGGACTTCGACACCCTGGCCGCCGCCCTTGAACTGCCCGCCGCCGCCGCCCGCGAGCAGCGCCTCTACCAGGCCCGCGGCGGCCCCCGCCGCACACCCGCACGCCCGCCGGCCCCCGGCAAGCTCCCCCACCCCGCCCGCCTGCTGGCCACCATCCTGCGCCACCGCCTCGGCCTTCCCCTGCACCTGCTCGCCTACCTGCTCGGCGTCTCCGCCGACACCATCACCCCCGCCATCACCCAGACCACCGAACTGCTCCGCCAGCAGGCCATCACCATCCCGCCCGGCCCGGCCCGGCTCACCAGCCTCGACAGCTTCTGCAGCTACGCCGCCGCCGCCGGCATCACCATCCCCGGCCTCCCGGAGAGCACAAACCCCCATGAATGACACGCTAACGCTCCCGACACACCGCAAACCCAGGTTGTTTTGGAATGCTCGCATTGTGCGGGCGAGTAACCCAGATCATGAAAACCGGGCCAATGGCGATGGCCGGGCTGTCCGGCTTGCCCGGTTTCGCCGGTTTCATCGGAGCACCGGGACGGAGGCGAGGACCCCCTCCAGGATCCCGTCCGCGGTGGCGCCCTCGAGCTCGGCCTCGGGCCGCAGCTGAACGCGGTGCCGGAACGTCGGACGGGCAAGTGCCTTCACGTCGTCGGGTGTGACGTAGTCCCGGCCGGTCAGCCAGGCCCAGGCCCGGGCGGTGGCCAGCAGCGCGGTCGCGCCGCGCGGGGAGACCCCGAGCAGCAGCGACGGCGACTGCCTGGTGGCGCGGCACAGGTCCACGATGTAGCCAGTGATTTCGGGCGAGACGCGCACCTGGCCTACCTCGCTCCGCGCGGATGCCAGCTCCGCCGCGCCCGCAACCCGGGTGATTCCGGCGGCGGCCAGGTCGCGCGGGTCGAATCCCGCGGCGTGCCTGGCCACGATCCCGATCTCCTCCTCGCGGTCGGGCACGGTCACGGTCAGCTTCAGCAGGAACCGGTCCAGCTGGGCCTCGGGCAGCGGGTAGGTGCCCTCGTACTCGACCGGGTTCTGGGTCGCGGCGACCAGGAACGGCTCGGGCAGCGGCCGCGCCGTGCCCTCGACCGAGACCTGGCGCTCCTGCATCGCCTCGAGCAGCGCGGCCTGCGTCTTGGGTGGAGTCCGGTTGATCTCGTCGGCCAGCAGCAGGTTCGTGAAGATGGGACCCTCGCGGAACTCGAACCTCGCGGTCCTCGCGTCATAGATCAGGGAGCCGGTCACGTCGCCCGGCATGAGGTCGGGCGTGAACTGAACCCGCTTGCTCTGCAGCTCCAGCGACGCGGCGAGCGCCCGGACCAGCAGTGTCTTGGCCACCCCGGGAACGCCTTCCAGCAGCACGTGCCCCTGGCACAGCAGGGCGATCAGCAGCCCGGTGACGACCGGCTCCTGGCCGACGACCGCCTTGCCGACCTCGGCCCGCACCGCGCCGAGCGCGGCCCGCGGATCACCCCGGCCCCCCCAGCGGCCCTGCTCGCCCCGGTCGCCCTGGTCGCCCGGGCCAGGCCAGGACGCCCCCAGAGCGCCCGGCGCGACGTCTTCGGCGGCGGCGGGGCCGACGGGTACCTGGTGTTCGGCGTTCACCGGGTATCACGGGCCGAAGCCCTGTCCTTCAGGGCGGGGACGAAGCCCGCCGGGCGTGTCGCCATCATCTCTACTCCATGGATCGATACGCTCAATGCGTGCTGGTGACCGAGTTGCTGAAACTTGGGCCCTCGCTCTTCCTCCAGGGAGAGGTTCATGACTGCCTGCGTACCTCTCTCTCCAGCGCGTCGAGGTCGTCGGCGAGCGTGACCAGCGCGGCATCGTCGCCGGGCGCCGGCCCGAACAGCATGGCCTCGATCGCCGCCGCGGTGCTACCGGACCTAGCCGAAACCGCCGATATCACCTCGCCGGGCCGCGCGTCCGCCGCCAGCCCGAGCGCGGGCCGGGTCCGGCCCAGCATGGCCGTCCGCAGCACGGCGGCGGCCCGTCCACGGGCGCGGCGTGACTGGTAAAGCCCGGCGTGGCCCTCCGTGGTCTCCGAGGCACGGACCACGACGGGCAGCCGTTCCGGCACCAGAGGCCCGAGCCTGCGCGCGCGCCAGAGCGCGACGAGCACCACGGCGACGCCAAGCTGGATCGTCACCAGGTCCGCGGGCAGCGGGATCAGGCCGAGCAGCGATTTCGGGCGGCTCGTCAGCCCGCCGCCAGGCAGCCCGGGCCCCGGGACCAGCCAGACGATGCGGGACCGGGCGCCGAGCAGGTTCAGCGCCAGCGACGCGTTGCCGAGCCGGGCCAGGCTGCCGTTGGTCAGCGCGTTCCCGCTGCCCAGCACCGTGATCACCCGCCCCGACGCCGTGTACCGCACCAGCGAGGCCGACCCGCCCGTCGGGTAGCACAGTGCCGGTGTGCTCTGGGCCGGTGTGCTCTGGGCCGGTGTGCTCTGGGCCGGTGTGCTCTGGGCCGGTCCGCCGGTGACCGGTCGCGGCGGATGGGTCGGCTGCGGGTGCGGCCGCAGCTCCAGCCGCAGCCCGCCCAGGTCGGCGTTCCCGGCGAGCTGCGCCGCGGCCAGTCCGCAGCCGGGCGACAGGGCCTGGACCGGGGCCGTCCCGGCCAGCCTGACCTCGGGCGCGAGCGCCGTGAGGGCCGCCTGGTCCGGCCCCACCAGCATCCGGTCCGCGGCTGCCCGGGCGAGGCCCGCTAGCTGCTGCGCGGTCAGCAGCCTCGGGCTGGTGATGATCAGCGTGACGCCGCCCGGGCCGGACGCCGCAGCTGCCTCGGCCGCGGCGGGCGTGATCACCCTGACCACCTTGTCACCCCGGTCGGACAGGATGTCGGCCAGAGCGCGGGCGCCTGGCGCGTCCGTGCCCGCGGGGTCGAGGTAGCCGGTGATCGCGGTGGTGGGCTTCAGCAGGGCGGTCACGGTCCCGCCGAGCAGGATCAGCGCCACCAGCGCGAGCGGAACGCGCCATTGCCGCCACAGGTCCGCGGCGGCAGGCGGCGGGGACGGTCGTGCGGTCATGGTCACGAGACCGGGCCCGCGGTGGCGCCCGCCTGCGGCGCGGCGGAGACGGCGGGCCTGGCGGCCCGGATCCCGGCGTCGAGGTCCCGCAGCCGCTGGTAGCCGTCTGCGGTCCCGGCCCGGTCTCCGTACCTGACGTCGTCGAACAGCCGCGCCGCGTCCCTGAATCCGCTGGCCTGGGTCGGCATCCGGCCGCTCGCCTCGGCCGCTAGCTCGTCCGCGGTCCGGCCCAGCCGGGGCGGGAGGATGCTCCGCTCCTCGAGTTCCGCGGCGATCGCCCGCACGGATTCGATGATCGCGGCGGTGAAGTCGCCCGCGCCGGCCAGGCGTTCTGCGTTCTGACGGTGATCGCGCGCGCTGAGCGGGGCACCGGACAGGATCGGGTCCTGCGCCCGCGGCCGGGACCGCGCGACCGGCCCGATCCGGGCCAGCACGACCGCGGCGGCGATCACCACCAGGGCGGCCAGCGCGACCAGGGCCCACCAGCCGCCCGGCACGGCCTGCCCCGCCGCGTTCAGGATCCGGACGATCCAGCGCTCGAGCCGCACGCTCCACGGAACTGAAGGGTGGTAGATCGCCTTGGACAGCTCGGTGCGGGCCAGTTGCTGGCCGGCGCGGCGGCCGACGGCTGCGCTGCCCGGTGGGCCAGGTCGGCCCGGGTGAGCTGCCGCCAGCACCGCGACGCGGGCCAGCCCGGCCAGGCCCGCAGCGATCACCATGCGGCGCTCGCGGCGGTCACCAGGAACGCGGGACGGCCGCCGGGTGCTGCCCGGCCGCGGGCGGCCGCCACACGGTCTCGAACTCGTCGCCGGTCATCTGCTGGCCGCCCGTCGCGCTCTGCAGCGCGAGGTCGAGGCCTTCCTTGCGCATCCGCATGTCGAGGTACAGAAGGACGGTCACCCCGGCACTGATCGGCCGGGTCACTGCCCCCGCGACGATGCTGCCGACGGCGCCGATGATCACGGCCGTGATGGTGCGGGTCGCGGTCAGGCCGAAGATCCCGCCGGATCCCCCGGCGATGGCCTCGATGATGGCGAAGGGGACCTGCAGCACGAAGCCGGCGACGCCGACGATGATCGCGGCCAGCAGCAGGATACCGAGTACCCGCCAGAAGCTCCGCCTGACCAGCCGCCAGGACCTGCCGAGCGCGCCGGCCGGGCCCTGCCGCTCCAGCACCACCGCCGGGGTGGCCAGGCTGAGCATGATCGAGAACCAGATGGTCAGGCAGACCGCCGCGATGCCGCCCACCACGCCGACGGCGATCGCGGCCGCTTTGATGTGCGCGAGCGCCAGAATGACGACTCCTGCCGCCACGACGACCCAGGGCCCGATGATGCACAGCGCCGTCAGGACCACGGCGCCGAGGATCGCGGGCAGCCGCGGCAGCCCGATCCGCCATGCCTCGCCCATGCTCACCTTGCGACCGAGCACGCCGCGCCCGATGACCACGGTCAGCAGGCCGGTCAGGATGAGCTCAATGAGGAAGGCGATGGCGAAGAGGCCCAGAAACGACGGCAGCACGATCGCGAAGACGTCGAACAGCACGTGCCGGGCCTGCGCCTGCGTCAGTGTCTGCCCGGAGTAAAGGTGCAGGTTGTTGAGCACCCCCCGCAGGGCCAGCGAGATCGCCGCCGAGGCTATGCCGTAGCAGGTCAGCAGGATCGCGGAGAGGCCGAGCGTGGCCGCCGGGTTCTGCCGGATCGACGTGATGGCCGTAGCCCGGCGGTTGCCCGTAGGCCGGCTGGCCGGGCGGCGGCCCGTGGGGAGGGTAAGGGCCGGGCTGCCCGGGCGGCGGCCCGTAGGGAGGATAGGGGCCCGGCTGGCCGGGTTGCGCCGGCTGGCCTGGCGGCGGCCCGTAGGACGGATACGGGCCTGGCTGGACTGGGGCCTGCCCCTGGCCTGGGTCGCCGGCCTGGCCGGGCGGCGGCACTGGCACAGCCCCGTAGGCCGGATCACCCGGCTGGCCAGACTGGCCCGGGCCGGGCTGGCCCGGCGCACCGTCCTCGGGCCTGCCCGGCCAGTCCCGAGTGGGTTCGTCGGACATTTCTCTCCTCGACGGGCCGACGCGAGCCCGGTCAGCGAGATGTACGCCACCGGATGGCGCCCATACTTGCACGTCTGCGGGCGCGGTGCGGCGGCTGCGTTGCGATAACGCATAAACTTCGCGAACTGCCTTCCCGAGTAGGTTAGGCCAGGCTGCCGTCTGGCGGGCAGCGTGTTGCCGGCGCACACTCGTGGTGTGGAGGTTCCCGCGCTGCGGTGGCTCGATCCGCCGGAAGGCCCGGCGATCGCGCTACTGGACCAGACCCGGCTTCCAGCCGTGGAAGCCGTCGTTACCTGCGCGGACGTTCCGGCTCTGGTAGACGCGATCCGCCGGCTGGTGGTCCGCGGGGCACCGATGCTGGGGGTGGCGGGCGCCTTCGGCGTCGCGCTCGCCGCCTACCGCGGCGATGACGTGGCCGCCTCTGCCGCCACGATCGAGAGGGCCCGGCCGACCGCGGTGAACCTGGGCTGGGGCGCCCGGCGCGCGCTGGCCGCATACCAGCAGGCCCTGCGGGACCCTGCCCAAGGGCCAGGACGGGTAGCCGCGCGGGCTGCTGTCGCCGAGGCCCGGTCGATCGCCGCAGAGGACGCGGCGGCCAGCGCGGCCATGGCGCGACACGGTCTCGCCCTGATCCCGCCGGGGGCCAGGGTCCTGACTCATTGCAACACCGGCGCCCTGGTATCGGCGGGCGAGGGCACGGCGTTCGCGGTCATCCTCGCGGCGCACCGGGCCGGCAGGCTCGCCCGGCTCTGGATCGACGAGACCAGGCCGCTGCTGCAGGGCGCGCGGCTGACCGCGTACGAGGCGAGGCGGGCGGGCCTTCCGCACGCGGTCCTGGCCGACTCGGCCGCCGCGTCGCTGCTGGCCGCGGGAGAGGTCGACATCATCCTGACCGGCGCGGACCGCATCGCAGCGGACGGCAGCGTGGCGAACAAGGTCGGCACGTACGGCCTCGCGGTGCTGGCCAGGCACCACCGGGTGCCGTTCGTGGTGGTGGCGCCGGTCTCCACCGTCGACCTGGCCACCCCGGACGGGCCGGCCATCCAGGTGGAGCGGCGGCCGCCCGAGGAGGTCACCAGCGTGGCGGGCGTGCCGGTGGCGCCGGCGGGCACTCCGGCGTACAACCCGGCCTTCGACGTAACGCCGCCGGGGCTGATCACCGCCATCGTGACCGAACGAGGGGTCGCACAACCGGTCACAACGGGTACGCTGCGTGTCCTGGGTGCGGGACCAGGCCGTGCTGACGGTCCCCTCGCCGCCGCTTACGTGGAACGATGAGGTCTATGAAAGGTCGCGTGCTGGTCGTCGATGACGACGCCGCTCTCGCCGAGATGCTGGGGATCGTGCTCCGCGGGGAGGGCTTCGAGCCCACGTTCGTCGCCGACGGTGATAGGGCGATGGACGTGTTCCGTGATACCCACCCGGATCTCGTGCTACTCGACCTGATGCTGCCCGGCATGGACGGCATCGATGTCTGCCGCCAGATCCGGGCCGAGTCCGGGGTGCCGATCGTGATGCTCACGGCCAAGAGCGACACGGTCGACGTGGTGCTCGGGCTGGAGTCGGGCGCCGACGACTACATAGTGAAGCCGTTCCAGTCCAAGGTGCTGATCGCGAGGGTCAGGGCCAGGCTGCGCCGGACCGAGGACCCGGCTCCGGAGACGCTGCAGATCGGCGACGTGAGCATCGACGTCGCCGGCCACGCGGTGACCCGGGCCGGCGAGCCGCTGAACCTCACCCCGCTCGAGTTCGACCTGCTGGTCGCGCTGGCCCGCAAGCCCCGCCAGGTGTTCACCCGGGAGGTGCTGCTGGAGCAGGTGTGGGGCTACCGCCACGCGGCGGACACCCGACTGGTCAACGTGCACGTCCAGCGGCTGCGTGCCAAGATCGAGAAAGATCCGGAACGCCCCGAGATCGTGGTCACGGTCCGAGGCGTGGGATACAAGGCGGGACCGGGCTGATCCGCGGCCCGGCCTGGCCCGGCCGACGGTCCCTCCGGCGGTCGGTTCAGCGGAGGAAGGTCATGAAGGCGGCAGCGACCAGCAGCAGCGCCGGCAGCGCGCCGCCCTCGGCGGCACCGGGCCTCGGGGAGGCACGGGGCATCGAGCAGGCACGGGCGCCTGGTGCCGCGCCGCTCGGGACGGCCCTGCGCCTGCGCGGCGTGGGCCCGGTCGCCGTTATGGTGCCGGATGCCATCCAGCGGCTGCGCAGGCTGGCGGGGCGGCATGCGGCCGTGCTCCGCCGCCGCGCCGCCGCGGCGCACGGAGTGCTCCGGGCTCGCTGGCTACGGTCACTGCAGTTGCGCGTGGTCACGACTACCCTGGTCATCTCCGCCGTCGTGGTCACGGTGCTCGGCTTCTTCCTGATGCAGCAGATCGCCTCGGACCAGCTGAAGGCCCAAGAGGCGCAGGCCGACACCGTGGTCAACAGCGGCCAGATCTCCGCGGACGCCGAGCCGGGCGTCGACTCGATTCCCAACGGCAACAAAACCCAGGACCTCATGTACTCGATCATGGACCCCCTTCTGCCCCAGGGCGCCGCTGGGAGCGGGAGCGACTACCGTGTCGCGATCAGGCTCGCGCCCGGAATTGCGGGCCGGCAAGTGTACCGGCGCGGGGTGACCGCCGGCATCGGGCTCGATCAGATCCCGATGCCACTCGTCACCAACGTGGACAAGCTCCAGAAGAAGGGCGAGGGCACGCCGAGCTTCACCTTCACGAGCATGAGTGACCCATCCCGGTCCGGTCACCCGGTGCCTGGGCTCGTCTATGGCGTCCCGGTCGGTAGGTACTACCAGCTGTACTACTTCTTCCCGCTGACCCAGGTCCAGCAGAGCCTGGCACTGATCCAGCGCACGCTCCTGGTGACGGGCCTGGCCCTGGTCTTCCTGTTCGCGGCGATCGCCGCGCTGGTCACGCGGTGGGTGGTGGCACCGGTCCGGCAGGCCGCCAGCAGTGCGCAGCGGCTGTCCACAGGGAATCTCGGCGAGCGGATGCCGGTGCGCGGGGCGGATGAGCTGGCCGCGCTGGCGACGTCGTTCAACGACATGGCGGCCAGCCTGCAAGACAAGATGAACGCGCTGGAGGATCTCTCCCAGGCGCAGCGCCAGTTCGTGTCCGACGTCTCGCACGAGCTGCGGACGCCGCTGACGACGATCAGGTTCGCCGCTGACGTGCTGTTCGCGAGTAGGCAGCTGCTTGATGCCCCGGCGGCCCGTTCGGCGGAGCTGCTGCAGAGCCAGCTCGAGCGGTTCCAGGCGCTGCTCACCGACCTTCTGGAGATCAGCAGGTACGACGCCAACGTGGCGGTCCTGGACCCGGAGCCGGTCGACATCTGTGATCTCGCGCGGCATGCCGCCGACGTGGCCCAGCAACTGGCCGAGCGTCGCGGCGCCAAGATCGAGTTCAGGCTCCCGGCTAAGCCGTGCGTGGCCGACGTGGACCGCGTCCGGGTGGAGCGCATCTTGCGCAACCTGCTGGTCAACGCGGTCGAGCATGGTGAGGGCAAGGACGCGGTGGTAACCGTGGCCGGCGATTCCGCCGCCGTGGCCGTGGCGGTCAGGGACTACGGGGTAGGCATCGCCGCCGGCGAGGAACGGCTCGTGTTCGATCGATTCTGGCGCGCGGACCCGGCCCGCGCCCGGACCACCGGGGGCACCGGCCTGGGCCTGGCCATCGCGCTGGAGGACGCCAGGATCCACGGCGGATGGCTGGAGGCCTGGGGCGAGACCGGCCGGGGATCGGTATTCCGGCTCACGCTGCCGCGGGCGGTCGGCACGCAGCTCGCCGGGTCGCCGCTGCCCCTCGGCCCCGATGAGGCAGGGATAGCCGACGTGGCAGGCATGGTCCGCCGGGCCGATGGGAATGGCACGGCCCGCCGGGTCGGCGGGATTCCCGCCGTCCGCCTGGCCAATGGATCTGGCACGGTCCGCCGGGCCAGTGGGCCCGGCGCGGCCGGCCTGGCGGGCCTGGCCGGGAGCACCGCAGGGACCCCCACGGTGGCGAGCGGCGCGGATCCTGCCTTGCACGATAGTCCTGGCCGGTGAGCGCCTTGCGGTGCGTTCGCCGGGCCGCTGCACGGCTGGCCGGGTGGCGGCGGGTCGGCGCGCGGGGTCACGTCGCGACTGCGGCGGTCGCCGTGGCGGTCGCGGCCGGAGGCTGCGCCACCGTTCCGACGAGCGGGGCCGTCCAGCAAGTTGGCGGCGCGGTGCAGGCCGGTGTCGGCCCGGAGCAGTTCTACCCGCAGCCGATCCCGGTCGGGCCCGGCCCGGGGTGGAGCCCCGAGCAGATCGTGGCCGGCTTTCTCGCGGCCAGCGCCAGCTTTGCCAACGACCACGGGGTGGCCCGCGAGTACCTCGCCCCCGCGGCACAACGCACCTGGAGTCCCAGCTGGGCGGTCACCGTGTTCAGCAGCTGGAAGCCTTATCCCGTCGTCAGCTTCCCGAAGCAGATCGCCGCCAGCGAGCCCGACGTATCCACCACAGTCATAGTCAAGGGCCTGCGGGTGGCGACGCTGACCGACACCGGCCAGTCCCTGGTTTCCTCCGGATCGCCCAAGCAGTCCTTCTCCTTCTCGCTGATCAAGATCAACGGCCAGTGGCGGATCAGCACTCCGCCGCCGTACCTGCTGCTGACCAAGGCCGACTTCCAGCGCGTGTACCAGCCGCGAAATCTCTACTTCCTCGGCGGGTCGGGTCAGATGCTGGTGCCCGATCCGGTGTTCGTGCCCCAGCAGGACACGAACACCGAGCTCGCCAAAGGGCTGGTGACCGCGCTGCTGCAGGACCCCAGGGGATGGCTGCACGGCGTGGCCACGACCGGATTCCCCCAGAACTCCGACCTGATCGGCCAGGTAAAGATCAACGGCCCGAACGCCACCGTCGACCTGGGCGGCAAGGCTGCCACCGCCAACCGGCGGCAGCAAGAGCAGATGGCTGCGCAGCTGGTCTGGACGCTCGCCAGCGGGCCGACGGCGATCCAGTCGGTCGAACTGGAGGTCAACGGCCGCCCGCTGCAGATCGCGCGCAGCCAGTTTCAATTGCTGGAGACGTACGCCGGCTGGATGCCGGCCCAGTCAGCCGGATCCAGCCTGTACTTCATCGGCAGCGGCGGAACCGTCAAGGCACTGTCCGGGGTCGGCCAACCAGGCTCCGGACAGCCGGGCCGCGTCACCGCGGTGACCGGCGCGGCGGGCGCCCCCGGCGTCCCGTCGCTCCGCTCGATCGCCGTCTCACCCGATGGACGCTGGATAGCGGGGATCTCCGCGGGAGGCACGGTCGTCTACGCGTGGGACCTCACGGGTCATGCCACCCTGAGAAAGTGGCACTCGGAGTCCGGCAACTGCACATCGCTGAGCTGGGATCACCAGGGTGATCTCTGGATCGCGGCCAAAAGTGGCCTTTGGATGATGGCCCCAGGCGACAGCAACGGCGCGAAACCGGTCTCCCTGCCTCCCGGGGACGACGTGGTGAACGAGTTCCGGGTGGCCCCGGACGGCGTCCGGGCCGTCATGATCGTCAACGGCACCCAGCTGCAACTCGTCGCCATCGCTCACAGTGGTGCGTCGC
>WNFI01046138.1_pt1 | contig 10700 bp, 12 predicted proteins | sample 5400471 | NCBI WGS metagenome assembly WNFI01 (sample SAMN13153348, study PRJNA577476) | soil metagenome | isolation source: 100 cm saprolite on Douglas fir-dominated hillslope | place: USA:California | collected 2013-09-17 | reverse complement strand
ACAATCTCTCTCGCGCCGAATTCGAGCTGCTGAACGCCATTAAGGAGGGGCAGACGATTGGAGAAGCCATCGAAAGGGCCTCTTCGATCACTAAGGCCAATGTGGATCAGCTTGCCGCCGAACTGAAACTTTGGTTTCGCAACTGGACGGCGGAAGGATTCTTTCAGTCGGTCGAAGTGACGCAGTGATGGCCATGCCAGACATTGTTCTTGTGGCCCACAGGAATGCTTCACCAGCAGCTTAGCACGCGCACGACGAAATCTGCGCCTAGGGTAGTCACAGCGACCTGCTCGGCACCATCGCTTTAGCGAAAGCAAGCTGGACAACTTCCTCCGACGGTATGTCCGAGCTGAGCACGCAAACGACGGTTCCCTCCTGCCAGAAGACCAATGTCAGGCCGCCGGACTGATAGACGTGGAATTTGATTCCCTTGTTCTCGCGCTCTATCGCCCCGGCAGGCAGTTCTGCCACCCTTCCCGCATACATCCGGCAATGAAGAATCTGATTGGCCGGGCCGCGATAGACGAACAAAGCGGCGGGCTGACCGCGAAATTGCTGAACGCGTCCGCCGGTCAATTGGTAATTCATCATGCCTAAGTCGAAAACGCGCGTATTGAACGCCACTCCGTGCGTGGCGAAGAATGTTTCCATTTGCTTCACGTCGCCCGTGTTGAGTTCCAAGGGGAGCTTCTGATGCTGGTAGTCTCGGAAATCCCGGGCCACCACGCCAAGGAGATTGGGCTTCTTGAGAAAATACGCAGCGCTCAGGACTGCCGCCGCCACAATCACAGCTGCCCAAGCGAAAATTGGCCGGCGGTGTAATCGCCAAAAAGATGCGGGAAGTGTCTCCATGTTCGGGGGCACGTCACCAGATACCAACGCCCGCAGGATGTTCTCCCGCAATTCCGCCGGCGCGACAATGGTTTTGAATTGTCTCGCTGCAACTTGTTTGGTCCAACGCAGTGCCTCGAACTCACGCCGGCATTCCTCGCACGACTCCAGATGCCGCTCAACCTCGGCGCGCGTGGCCGTGTCGAGCTGCTGGTCCAGCCATGCCTGGATTTCTTCTTTGAAATGTTTGGGCGGTGGCGGCATATCAGGCGTACGGGCTGCGGATGAAGCCCATCTTTTGGGCGTAGTCGCGCAGCTCAAGAAAAAGTATCTTTCGCGCCCGGAACAGGCGAGATCGCACAGTGCCAACCGGACAATTCAGCACACCGGCGGCTTCCTCATAGTTCAGTCCTTCCACATCCACAAGCAGAACGACCGAGCGGAAATCATGCGGCAGTTTATCCAGGGCCCGGCTCACTTCCGGTCCCTGCCAATTGGATTCAGAATTGCTCAGCGCGATGAAATCGGCCTCCCAGTTGCCGTCTGCCAAAGTGCGATGGAACGTTTCCTCCAGATCATCCATCGAAACGGTGTCCGGCTCGCGCTGTTCCTTGCGGTAATTGTTGATGAATATTGAATACAAAATAGTAAACAACCACGCCTTGCAATTAGTTCCCGCGGCGAAATTGGCAAATGTCCGGTAAGCCCGAAGATAGGTCTCCTGCACCAGGTCACTGGCGTCTTCGTGACTTCGGGCTAAATGGAAGGCTTTGTTGTAGAGGGCGTCCATGAACGGTAACGCCACCGCCTCAAATCGAGCGGCCGTCGTCTCGTTTTCGTTCGGAGATCCGGATGCCATGAACAACGCAGAAAATGTTAGCTACGCGCGCGGTCGGAGCCAGATAACTATTTTCTATGCGCTGGCTCTGGTATTGCTGCCGGGCGGCTTGCTCGCTGATGACGCTGCCTGGAACGCGGGCGCGGTTTACACGATGGACAATGCTACGAACGTCAACCATGTGCTCGCCTACCGGAGGGCAGCAAACGGCGCGCTGACGCCAGCAGGAGTCTTCGAGACCGGTGGATTCGGCTCGGGCGGCGGCCTCGGCAATCAAGGGGCTGTCATCCTGAGTCGCGATGGGAATTGGCTGTTCGTGTGCAACGCCGGGAGCGATGAGATTTCCGTCTTCGCGGTGACACCGACGGGCTTGGTTCTGGCCGACAAGGAAAGCTCCGGGGGCAGGCGCCCCGTCAGCCTCGCGCTGCATCACAACCTGCTCTACGTGCTGAACGCGGGCGGTGCTGTGGGGGACAAGGATAATGTTACCGGCTTCAGCTTCGCGTCCGGGAAACTTTTCCATGGGCCAAACTCCACCCGCGCATTGAGCGCTGACAGCACCGGCCCGGCGGAGGCCTCGTTCACGCGCGACGGCGACACACTCATCGTTACAGAAAAAGCGACCGGCGTCATTGATACCTTTACGGTGGATGACAATGGCTTGCTGGGCGAACATAAGACATTCGCTTCGCCGGTGCCGACCCCGTTTGGTTTTGCCCGACGATCGAAACGGCCGCATGCTGGGTGGTGGTAACGCTCGATCAACGCTTCGCTTACACCTCAAACACTGGCAGTGGCACAATCTCCGGGTATCGTGTCAGTTGGGATGGAAAATTGACACTTCTCAACTCTGACGGTATCGCTGGCACGACTGGCGGTGCGAACTCAAAACCCACCGACCTGGCTCTAAGCCGCGACAGTAGCTATCTCTACAGCTTGAATTCAGGCAATGGCACCATCGGTGCCTTTCGCGTGAACGGCGACGGTTCCCTTCAAGCCTTGCCCGGCCTGAGTGGAATTCCGGTTAGCGCAAACGGCCTGGCGGCGCATTAACTTTCCACAGGTAACCTCCAAAATGGGTGGCGCCTGACGAACCGATGTGGCGCGATAGTTGTCACTGGCCCACTGTCCCATGACGGAGAGTGGGCTGGTTTTCGTCAAATGCTCCCGATAACGATGCGAGTCGTTGGCAATCATGCGGCGATGATGCAACCGCATTATCAAGGCCACTGAAGCTGCCGGCTTTCCCGCCGCGACCATGATTCACTGAATCGGCCACCATCGGCAGGCAACCCGCTAGTCCGGGGGACTCACCGCTTTTTCTTGGCCGACTTCTTCGCGGTTGGATTGTAGGCCAGCGCGAGTTCCAGCCAAAAAGCCAATGCTTTCTCCGACGTCAGGCCCTTGATCTCTACAAAAACGAAGCCTCGCATTGGCCGTCTGGTGAAATCCATCTGGCGGCATGCTTTGCGCTTGAGCGCCCCCTCGTAAGCGTCCGGGCCAATGCGCGCCATGAGCCGGTCCTTCTCGACGCCTACACACATTTTGCCGTTCACCATAAAGCACAGCCCGCCCATCATGCGCTTTGCCTCGTGCTTGATTTGCTTTCCGTCGAAGAACCGCCGGATGCGTTGTTCGAGTAATTCGTCGTAGGCCATAACTCGCTAAGGAGCCGCGTTTGATTTAAATTTCTGGTCCAGAGTCGTCCTGAGTATGCTCAAGGCCGCCGCCGGCCACAACCAGCAATCTGTCGTTGATCTGGCGGGAATAATCCAGGCCTAATATCGTTCGTATATCATGGATATGAGAGGAAAGTTGTCTTGCCAGATGCTCGCTGGCCTAGCGCTGGGCCTGATCGTTTCGTTTCGCGCTCAGGCGGCGGAGTTTGACCAGTCGTATCCTTTGTTTGATGCGGTGCTCAAAAATTATGTGATGGATGCCCGCGTGAATTACGCGGCGCTCAAGGGTCACCCGCAGGAACTCGGCCATTATCTCGACCAGATCGCCTCAGTCACCAAATCCGACTTCAGACAGTGGAATGAGAAGCAGCAACTCGCGTTTCTCATCAACACCTACAACGCCTCCACTTTGCGGCTGATCGCCGATCATTACCCCGTGAAAAGCATCAAAGAAATTGGCAGCTTCCTCAGCGGGCCGTGGGACCAACCCGTCGTCAAGCTCTTCGGCCAAACAATCACGTTGAACACCCTGGAAAACGGGATTCTGCGAAAAGACTACGCGGAGCCGCGCATTCATTTCGCCCTCGTGTGCGCCGCCAAAGGATGCCCGCCGCTTCGCAACGAGGCTTACGCCGGGGCGCGACTGGATGAACAATTGGACGACCAGGCCAAAATCTTTCTCGGGACCGGCAGCAAGAACCGCGTGGATGCAAACGATCGCGTCGTTTATCTCTCGCCGATTTTCAAATGGTATGGCGACGACTTCACGACGAAGGCCGGATCGGTCCTGAATTTCGTCCGGCCGCATTTCCCCGGGCGCGAGGCGAAGGTTGCTCGCCCGCGCTCTCGATTGGATTGCCACGCTGGGCGTATGTGGACCAATTATCTTCGCGGGGATTTACGTTCTGGCCTGCGTCCTCTTTCTTCCCGGCTCCATTCTCACTCTGGGCGCGGGCGCGCTCTTTGGAGTCGTAAAAGGTTCCATTTTGGTCTCCATCTCCGCAACACTCGGCGCGACGGCTGCGTTCCTGGTCGGTCGTTATCTCGCTCGGGATTGGGTCGCCAAAAAGATCGAAGGCAATCCCAAATTCAGCGCCATTGACCAGGCAGTGGCGCGAGAGGGCTGGAAAATTGTCGGGCTTGTCCGGCTTTCACCCGTGTTCCCTTTTTCTTTGCTAAATTACGGGTTCGGTCTTACGCGGGTTTCGTTGCGCGATTACATGCTCGCATCCTGGATTGGCATGATGCCCGGCACGGTCATGTATGTCTATATCGGCTCCCTGGCTCACGCAGGCGCCCAGCAGTCCACCCCATTGCAATGGGCGTTGCGCGGCCTCGGCCTCCTGGCCACCATCGCCGTTACCGTGATGCTCACCCGCATCGCCAAAAAGGCCCTCGCTAAAAAATCAATATGAACAGACCGGCCGAAGCTTGCCTCGTTTCGCCTTGGGACCATTACAATCAGGAACTCGTCTCTCAAGCGCATCCGTCCGACTGGGCTAATCCAACGCCTGCGCCGCGCTACAATCTCGTCGTTATCGGCGCTGGCACAGCCGGTCTTGTCACCGCAGCGGGCGCGGCCGGTCTCGGTGCGAAAGTCGCGCTCATCGAGCGTCATCTCATGGGCGGCGATTGCCTGAATGTGGGCTGCGTTCCGTCGAAGGGCCTCATCCGCTCATCTCGCGCTGCGTTTGACGCGCGCAATGCGGAGCCTTTCGGCGTCCGTGTGCCCACTGGGACTGAAGTGGATTTCGCCGCAGTGATGGCGCGGTTGCGGAAATTGCGCGCCGGCATCAGCCATCATGATTCGGTGAAGCGATTTTCCGAACTCGGCGTGGACGTATTTCTCGGTGACGCGCATTTCTCCGGGCCGGACACGGTCGAAGTCGCGGGAAGCACCTTGCGCTTCAAACGCGCTGTCATCGCCACCGGCGCTCGGGCCGTTCAGCCGCCGATTGAGGGCTTGAGAGATGCGGGCTTTCTCACCAATGAAACGATTTTCAATCTTACTGAGCGCCCGCGCCGTATGGCAGTCATCGGTGGCGGTCCGATTGGATGCGAATTGGCGCAAGCCTTTCACCGGCTCGGTTCCGAGGTTGTGCTGCTTCACAAAAACGCGCACCTGCTCGATCGCGAAGATGCGGATGCGGCAGCCCTTGTGCAGAATGCCTTTTCGCGGGAAGGCATCCGGCTGGCGCTCAATGCGAAAATCATTCGCGTGGAACGCAAGGGCGCCGAAAAGGCGATTCATTTTGAAACGGACGGCCATCCGGAATCGGTCGCCGTGGACGAAATCCTCGCCGGCGCGGGCCGTGCGCCAAACGTCGAAGGACTGAACCTCGAAACTGTCGGTGTGGACTATGACAAGCGCGAAGGCGTGCGCGTCAATGATCGGCTGCAAACATCCAATCCGCGCATCTACGCCGCCGGCGATGTCTGCATGAAATGGAAGTTCACCCACGCCGCGGATTTCGCAGCGCGCATCGTCATCCAAAACGCGCTGTTCTTCGGCCGCAAAAGGCTCAGCGTGCTGAACATGCCGTGGTGTACTTACACGGACCCCGAGATTGCGCACATCGGTCTTTACGAGTGCGAGGCCACTGAGCGCGGTCTGCCGGTGGACACTTTCGTCCGGGCTTTCAAGGAAGTGGACAGGGCCGTTCTGGATGGCGAAGAAGATGGGTTTGTGAAAATCCACGTTCTCAAAGGCGACGATGAAATCCTCGGCGCTACCATCGTAGCTCGCCACGCCGGCGAGATGATCGGCGAAATCGGCGTCGCCATGTCGGCAAAACTCGGTTTAGGCAAGCTCGCTTCCGTGATTCACCCGTACCCGACGCAGGCCGAAGCCATTCGGCAATGCGGCGACGCCTACAACCGCACACGGCTGACGCCGCAGGTGAAGAAGCTATTCAGTCGCTGGCTGGCGTGGCAGCGGTGATGGTAGATTGTATTCCACACGAATGAGCAACAATCGCGGGCGGCTGATTCTATTTACGCGCTACCCGGAACCGGGCAGGGTAAAAACACGCCTGATCCCGGCGCTTGGCGCGGAAGGCGCCGCGGGCCTGCACCGGCGGCTGACTATGCGGGCGCTGCGCGTCGCTGAATCAGTTTGCTTTGACGGAGGGACCGAGCCGGCGATGCGCCACTGGCTCGGTGATGAGAAGCTTTTCCGGCCGCAAGGCGAGGGTGATTTGGGCGCGCGGATGTCGCGCTCCTTCGAGGAGAGTTTCCAGGAAGGCTCGCCCGGCACAGTTATCATTGGTGCGGACTGCCCCGAACTTAAGTCCAATTTGCTGGCCGCCGCGTTCGATCAACTGTCCACTCATCCGGTGGTGTTCGGGCCGGCGACGGACGGCGGTTACTATTTGGCCGGGTTGACGCGCGCGGTTCCCGAACTTTTTCGTGGACCTGCATGGGGAACAGAGACGGTGCTCGCAGATTCGCTTCAAATTCTCGCGCGGGTGGGTTTGAAACCGCTGTTACTGGACCGTCAGGACGACGTGGACAGGCCGGAAGATTTGCCAGCATGGAGTCGTATCGCGGATGCGGAAGATGCCGGACTGAGCCGTGTCTCCGTCATTATCCCCGCGCTGAACGAAGCCGGGCAAATCACCGACGCCATTGTGAGCGCGAAACAAGGTGTTCCCCATGAAATCATCGTCGCGGATGGCGCCAGCGCCGACGCTACCGGCGCGCTTGCACGGGAGGCAGGCGCAACCGTTTTGCATTCCCAGTCCGGTCGCGCCCGGCAGATGAATGCGGGCGCCGCGCGCGCCACGGGAAACGTGCTTTTGTTTCTTCATGCGGACACCCGATTGCCGCAAGGCTACGCCGTCGCCGTCACCAGGACACTGCATCAGCCTCGGGTCGCTGCGGGCGCTTTCCGCTTCCGAATCGGCGCCGAATTTCCAGGCCGGCGTCTCGTCGAACGCGCCACCAACTTGCGTTCGCGCTGGCTCGGGATGCCTTATGGCGACCAGGCCCTTTTCCTGCGCCGTTCGTTATTCGAGGAAATGGGCGGTTTCTCGGACCTGCCGATCATGGAGGATTACGAATTCGTTCGGCGTTTGCGCAGACACGGCCGAGTGGCAATCGCCGACGCAGAAGCTGTTACCTCAGGCCGTCGCTGGCTCCGGCTTGGAGCATTCCGAACCACACTGATCAACAGCATTGCCCTAGGGGGCTATCATCTGGGTGTATCGCCGGCGAATCTCGCAAAATTATACATCAGGGCTCTTCCGTCACTCTCACCGCCTGTCCGTCCGCCAGCGTCTTCTTTCCGGCCAGAATGACCGGCTGGTTCGCCTCCGCTCCGCTAATGATCTCGATGTTCGCGCCGTCATTGAATCCGGTCTTGACCGGGACTTTCTTAGCCCTGTTTTCCTTGAAGGCAAACACTGAGGCGCCCGCCCGCTCAATCAGCACAGCTTCAGCCGGCAGCAACAGCGCGTCCTGTTTTCGCTGAATTCCTATGGAGACTCGGGCGTACATGCCTTGGCGAAGCTCCGATTTGGGATTTGGCAATTCGATTTCCGCCAGCATGGTTTTCGTGGAGTCGTCCAGCGCGTATGAAAACCTGCTGATCTTGCCCTCGAAAACGCGTCCGGCCAGTCCCTCCACCGTAACCTTCGCCGGTTGATCGGCGGCAACCAGCGAGGCTTCTATTTCCGGGACGGCGACCTGCACGCGCACTTTGCTGAAATCCGCCAGTGTGACGATGGCGGCAGTCTGTGCGGCGCTGCCCGAAGTCGCCGCCGGAATGAACGCCCCGGGATCTACTGTGCGCCGCGTAATTACTCCGGAAAAGGGGGCAACAATTTTTGCAAAATTCAGCAAAGTTTCTGTTCGTTCCAACGTCGCCTTGGCCACGTCCAATTTGCCTTTGGCGTCGTCCACCGTTTGCGGCACCACCAGGTCGGGCGCTTTCTTCTGCGATTCTATCAGCCGATTGTAATCCAGCGCCGCCACCTCCACCTCCGCCTTATATCTCGCCCGGTCGGCGAGCAACTCGGGCACCTCGATGTCCGCGATCAAATCGCCTTCCTTCACCGCGTCGCCCTTGTCCACCATGATAGTCTTCAGGTACCCGCTCACCTTGGCGTAGAGCGTGGCCTGCTGATAAGCTTTGACCTCACCTGGCAAGGTGACGTTGCGAGTGATCGGGCCGCGCTTGGGCTTGACTATCTGGATGCTGAGCGGCGGCGTTGCGTCCTAGCGCAGATTTCCAATCTGCTGTATCGCAGGTTTCCAACCTGCCGGACCACGCGCCTGGCGTGGCCTTTCGATCAGCGGGCGCCCTGCCGATTAGAAATCGGCGATACAGCAGATTGGAAATCTGCGCTACTTTCTTTCTTGGTTTCATGCGTTCAAGTGATTGAATGAGGGCTTCGAGGCGCAACATCTCGCTGCTCAGGATCATCCGGATCCAGCGAAGGCGATCGCCTGGTACTGCGCGCCTGCACAATCGCAAATACCGACGGCAATACCAGCAATGTCGCCAAAGTCGCCGTCGCCAGACCGCCAACCACGGCGCGGCCCAGCGGCGCAGTCTGCTGCCCGCTCTCACCCAGGCCCAACGCCATTGGCATCATGCCGGCGATCATCGCCAGACTCGTCATCAGGATGGGCCGCAGGCGGCTTTGCGCGCCCTCCATGGCTGCATCTGCCGCTGAGAGCAGGGCAGGCGTCCCGCCTGCCCCTTCTGGCAATACCGATTCTGCTTTCTCCACGCTCGTGCTGCTGCGTTCGCTGGGCAGGCGGGACGCCCGCCCTACTCTGGCGCGCTCCGCGAACGTCACCAGCAAGATGGCATTCGCCACCGCAACTCCTACCGCCATGATCGCGCCGATGAACGATTGAATGTTCAGCGTCGTTCCCGTCAGCCATAGAGCCAGCACCACGCCCGCAATCACCGCCGGAATGGTGGACACCACGATCACCGAGAGTTTCACCGACTGGAAGTTGGCCGCCAACAGCAGAAAAATCACGACCACGGCCATCAGCAGTCCCGCGCGCAGGCCGTCCAACATCTGCTGCATTGGCACAATTTGGCCGCGCAGCGCAACCGCGACTCGCGGCGGCGGTTCTCCAAGCTCTTTGATCGCCTGCCGCACTTGCCGCTCGACTGTGCCCAGGTCCGCCCCTCCTATGTTGGCCGTCACCGTAATCATGCGTTGCATGTTGTAACGTTCGTATTGCCCAACGCTCGTGCCCTCCGTCACGCTGGCAATGTTCCGCAGCAAGACCGTTTGTCCGTCTCGATAAGTCACCGGGAGGTTCGCCGCTTCTTCGACCGAATTCATCTCGCTCTGCGGAACCTGCACCTGGATTTGGTAGGCCACACCGCTGTTCGGATCAGCCCAATAATTCGGCACCACAAACCGGCTCGAAGACGTCGCCGCCACCAGCGAGCGCGACACCTCCGCCATCTTTACGCCCATGAGGCCGGCCCGCTCGCGATTTACGTTCACGTCCACCGTCGGATAATCGAGCGCCTGCCCGAACTGCACGTCGCGCAGCATAGGACAGGCTTCCAGCCTGTCTCTAACTTTCTGCGCGAACTCGCGATCCGCCGCCAGATTCGGCCCGCTAATCGCCACCTCGATGGGAGTGGCCGCGCCCAGGCTCATCACCCGGCTGATGATGTCACTCGGCTCGAAGGAAAAGCTCGCCCATGGTAATTGCTCGGCGAACTTCCTGCGCAGCCGCTCCTTCAACTCCTCGATGCGTATCGCCGTCCCTCGTTTCAACTGCACCTGCACCACACCTTCTTCCGAGCCGCCGTTCCAAAGGTAAATCAAATTGATCGGATAACTCGCCCCGTGGACGCCCACGAAACCAAGCGTGATCTGCACGTTCTCCGGCCCGACCTCTTTCTTGATGATCTCCAGCGTCTGGAGCGCGAGGGCTTCCGTACCGTCCACGTGCGTCCCGGTCGGCGCGCGCAGCCGTACCTGAAGCTGGCCAGCGTCCACTCTCGGGAAAATCTCCGTGCCCAGCCGCCGGCCGATGAAAACAATCACCACTGCCGCCAGGGTCAAATAGCTGCCCACTACCACCCAGCGCATCCGAATGATTCGCTGTGCTAAGCCTGCGTAGCCCCTCTGGAATTTGGAGAAACCACGCTCTGTGTGAGGGGAGGTAGGGTGCGCCACTCCGTGCGCGCCGTGTGACTGTGATGGCGGCTCGGACGGCGCGCACGGAGTGAAGCGCCCTGCCTTGCCGCCGGGTTGGGTGAGGGCGGTCTTCTCATTCCCCCGCAGCACCCAAACCGATAATATCGGCACCAGCGTGCCCGACAACAGATAAGACGCCACCATCGAAAATCCGACCGCCAGCGACAGCGG
>WNFI01688619.1_pt1 | contig 10701 bp, 5 predicted proteins | sample 5400471 | NCBI WGS metagenome assembly WNFI01 (sample SAMN13153348, study PRJNA577476) | soil metagenome | isolation source: 100 cm saprolite on Douglas fir-dominated hillslope | place: USA:California | collected 2013-09-17 | reverse complement strand
TGGCCCAGAACCAGAATTTGTCGGTCATGCGATCGCAAAACTGGAACAGCACCCTCACGGTGACCGAAGCAGGCGTGGAAGATGCCCTGCAACTTCTCAATAAAAACACGGGGACTTTCAGCGGGCTGACCAACTGGACCCAGAGCTATGGCTCGGACGGTTGGACCTCGCTTGGAAATAACGTTTATCACGTGCAGCGCTATCTCGGCTCGAACTATTACGATGCCTATATTACTAACATTTCCACAATAGGCAGCGATGCCACCATTTGTTCCGTTGGCACCGTCCCCTGGTCCTACTACATCGCCTCGGCATCGCCGCTTCCAATGTTCGCCGCCACGGGCGTGTCCGCCACCCCGGCTCCGATGACGCGGGGCGTGACAGTTAAGACGAAATATGACGCGCTCTTCAACGTGGCCATGGCCGCGCTCCAAACCATTGATTTCAAGGGCAATAACGTGGCTACTGACAGCTTCGACTCTGGAGACCCCGGTTACAGCACCAACGCGATCACCGTCAATGGCTACCACTTTGGCGGTTATCCCTACGGCAACCTAAGCATGACCAAGGACAACGGTGACGTGGTAACGGATGACACCATCACCAATTCGGAGAATCTCGGCAATGCTAACATCAAAGGCCACGTCAAGACCGGGCCAAACGGGACCATTGCGATCGGGCCTAATGGCACTGTGGGTGACCGCGCGTGGGTGGAAGGCGGCAGCACGGGGATCGAAGGCGGCCATTCGGCCAACGACATGAACGTGCTCTTCCCGGATGTGACCCTGCCCACGGGCGCGCTTAGTTGGGTATCGGCCCCTACGCCTAATGGCAACGGCGCCAATAGCTACGTCAATGGCGTCAAATACGATTACATCCTCCAAAATAGCGGCGATTACACCATTCCGGGCGGCAATGGCGGCGGCAACAACGGCATCTATATTGGTACCAATGCGAACGTTCGCCTGCTGATTACCGGTGACGTCAATATCACTGGTAATGCGCAGATCTACATAGCCTGGGGCGGAACCCTGAAAATATATATGAACTCCGCCAACTTCGGCATGAGCGGCAATGGGCTGATCAACCAGGACAATAATGCCCAGGCGTTTTACTACTTCGGCACCTCTCGTAACACGACGCTGGGCTGGCAGGCGAATGCGACATTCGTCGGCGTGATTTACGCCCCGGAAGCAGACTACACCTTGGGTGGCGGCGGCAACGCCAGCTACGACTTCATCGGCGCCAGCGTCACCAAGTCCGTCAAAATGAACGGGAAATTTAACTTCCACTACGACGAGAACCTCCGCCGCAACGGCATGGGCCGGGGTTATATCCCGACGAATTGGAAGGAATCGTAAACCGCTCTCGGCAGGGACGCGTTCCACCGCGTCCGTAGGCTTGAATAAAGTGGGGACGCGGTGAAACGCGTCCCCGCCGCATTTTATGGAAATAAAAACGCACATAACGAAAGACGACCTGGTTGAGTTCCATCTCTTCCAGCTCGCGCGCAGCGGGCGCGAGCGGGCGCTGCGCATCGTCTGGGCGTTGGTGCCGCCAATCTCGGTCACCGGCGCGATCTTCTGGCTCATCGCTCACTATCTTCCAGGGCCAATCCGGACTGTCACCCTGCTGCCCCTGGCCCCGATTGTGCCCCTTTACCTCGTCCTGCTCCATCGGCTCACCCAGCGGAGGCTGGTTCGGCAAGTGGATCGTTTGCTCGAATCGGGCCAGGCCTGCTCCGCTCTCGGAGAGTATCTCGTCACCATCGGCGAGGAGGGCATCACCAGAGTCGAAGGGACTATTAGCCAGTTCCGAAGCTGGAACGAAGTGCAGCGCGTCGTCGCCAATGGCGACTATGGTTACGTCTTCACGGAACCAGACCGGGCCATCATAATTCCGCGCCACAGTTTTTCCGACGACCACACGTTTCGGGCGTTTGTAAAAGTGGCCGTCATATACCACTGGCATAAGGAAAGCGCGGCGGTCCAGGCTGCCAAGGCCGCTGCGGAAAAAGCGGCCCAGGCGCCTCAACCAGTCGCACCCACCCCATTGCTGATCGCTCATCACTGACCACTGATTACTGGCCACTGAATACTGATTTAAGGCGCGGTTGCTGGACTCCTTCTCCGTGAACCCGCCCGGGGCGTTCCTCCGCTGGAACGCCCCAGTTTTTTAATGATGAATGGCGAATGACGAAATCCGAAAGAATGACGAAGATCGTGTTTGGAAACTCTGTTTGGAGTCCCGCCTTTAGGCGGCACGACGCCGGAACCGCCTAAAGGCGGGACTCCGAACCCGAGGTCGCGAATCCTGGGAGGATTTTTCAAACACGCTCTCAGCCCGAAAACCCGTAGACATCCTGGTTCGATGATCTCATTGCACGTGAGCGGCTGCTAGCTCGGGCTTTGGTCGGATTTCGTCATTCGTCATTCGGATTTTTCTTCGTGGCGCGATCTGCGGCCTGCCTGCACGCCGTCGCCACTCCCTCCAGATCTTCCAAAAACCTTTCTCGCTCTTTATGCGGCAATATCTTCAGGACTTCTGCCTGCAAGGCCACCGCCACTTCCCGCGCCTCCACGTATTTGCGTTGACCATTCGGTTTGAGTTGGAGGCGGTGCGCTCGCCGATCCTTTTCATGCGCTTGCCGCCCGACCAGCCCCGCCCTCTCCATTCTTTCGAGCAAAGACGCTACCGTATTGGCGTCGCTGCTCATCAACCCGGTTAGTTCACGCTGCTTGATGCCTTCATGCTCGAGGAGCGTTCGCAGCACGGTGAATTGATCGGGTGTCAGCCCGAGCGGCGCCAGGCGCCGCCGGAAGGCCTGGTTCAGCCCGTACCACGCCCTGCGCAGCAGCAGCGGTAACCGCCGCCGCTCGGGCGCGTCAAGCGGCAGCTCTGGGCCGGCAGCCTGCTTATTGTATTTTGGCGGCATCGTCCTGGAATGTTGTCCATCGAGGCAATCGGTCAATGACGGCGGGCGGAGCGCAGAGCTCCAGCTCTGCCTGGCGATGTTTCCCATATTCGCGCCGAGCTGGAGCTCTGCGCTCAGATGCATCCCCCTTCGTCGCTGACGCATTACCCGTCGAGGCCTTCGACCTCAATCCGGCGAGTGTGCTCCAACTGATGGCGAAGGCAAATTCTCATTTTCGGTAGTCACTTCTGCTGCTTGAGGTCTCTGGACCGTTATCCAGGGAGCGAGCAACTGGCCGCTCGCCCAATTTTCTGTCCACAAAATGGATTACATGTCATGGCGCCAGACAAAACGTTGTCTTGTTTTTGTGCCCAGAATCATTTGTGCGAGTCCACAACTTGGCCTGTGCCCTGCTTTTCTGGAATCGGGCTGTCAACCATGACGCGCGACGGTCCGGGCAAAGATCAGAAAGTGGATTATGAAAAGAGGTATTATCAAATTCCTGGGCGGCGCATTGACCATCATGGCCTTCATCACGGCGTCGAATTGCCGGGCATGTGGCGGGGGAGCGGGAACATTCACCAACATTCCGACCCTTGGGGGAGACGTGTTCCAAGTCAATGGATTGAACGCCGCGGGCCAGGTCACCGGCTATTCTTATCTCCCGGGCAACACCGCCGAACATGCCTTCCTTTATGAGGCCGGCGCGACGGCCGACCTCGGGACGTTAGGGGCCAACATCAGCATTGGATACGCTTTGAATGCGTCCGGACAGGTTGTGGGTGATGCCAACCTGCCAGACTATGAAACTCACGCCGCGCTTTTCACGGGCGGTGGCGTAGTGGATTTGGGAACGCTGGGAGGGGATTTCGCCAGCGCGAGAGCCATCAACGATGCAGGGCAAATCGTTGGAAGTTCGCAGACTGCGGGAGACCTGGCGCAGGAGGCATTTCTCTATACGGGAGGAACAATGACGAACCTTGGGGACCTCGGCGGCCATGGAAGCTCGGCCATCGCAATCAATCAACGGGGCGACATCGCGGGCGACTCTTACACCCCTGACTTCGACCAGCACGCTTTCATTTACACAAATGGAGCCATGGGAGACCTCGGCACATTGGGAGGCAACTACAGCTCGGCTTTTGCGCTGAACGATAACGGTGCGGTAATTGGAGAATCCTCGCTGGCAAACGGAGACATCCATGCCTTCATTTACACAGGCGGTGTTTTAACGGACTTGGGCACGCTCGGAGGCACCCTTTCCAGTGCTGTAGCGGTCAACAACCTGGATCAGGTAATCGCTTTCTCCTTCACCACCAACAACGCGCAATTTGGCGGGTTCATCTACCGGAACGGTGTCGTAACCGATCTGGGAACTCTGGGTGGAGATTACTGCAGCCCTTCCGCGATCAACAACCTGGGACAGGTCGTAGGGGATTCGGCAATTCCAAGCGGAGATTCGCACGCCTTTATATGGCAAAATGGGACGATCGCGGATTTGAACTCGAATTTGCCTGCCAACTCCGGATGGGAATTGTTTACTGCCCTGTTTATCAATGATTCCGGGCGAATCGTGGGCACTGGCGCTTTGAACGGCGCCCCGCAGTGGTACGCGCTGGACCTCGGGACCGCCAGCAGCCCGCCGTTAGCCGTAGCCGGTCCAGACCAAACCGCGCAGTGCCACTCTCCCGTGACTCTCGACGGGACCCATTCCTACGATCCTGACGGCGGCGCGCTCAATTATGAATGGAGTGAAGGCGGCAATGCTTTCAGCACTGACTCGGGTCCCACAGTCTCGTTTGAACTGGGTTCGCATACTATTACTCTCAAAGTGACCAACCCGTGCGGAGGCTCTGCCCAGACCAACTTGACTGTTTTGGTCGTTGATACCACCGCTCCGGTCATTGTCAGCACCGTGACTTCTGTGACCGTGTCCGCGGACTCCAACTGTCAAGGGGCGGTTCCGAACGTTGTGGCGAGCGTCGTGGCGACTGACAATTGCACCTCAGCTAACGGGTTGACCGTGGCTCAGAATCCCGCCGCCGGCACGCTGCTTGGCACCGGCACCCACACGATCACTGTGACGGTCAGCGACGCTTCCAACAACAACTCCAGCACCAATGTTTCGTTCAGCGTGGTTGATACCACTGCTCCCATCATTGTCAGCGCTCCTGCTCCGATCACCGTGTCCGCCGATTCCAATTGCCAGGGCGCGGTACCCAGCATTGTGGGGGACGTCGTGGCTACCGATAATTGCACGCCGCCGAATCAGTTGACTGTGACTCAGAATCCGGCCGCCGGCACGCTCCTCGCGACGGGCGCCCACGCGATTACCGTGACGGTCGCCGATGCATCCAACAACACCTCCAGCACCAATGTTTCTTTCAGCGTGGTTGATACTACCGCTCCCGTCATTGTCAGCGCTCCCGCCCCGATTACCGTGTCTGCCGACTCCAATTGCCAGGGCGCGGTACCCAAAATTGTGGCGGACGTCGTGGCCGCCGATAATTGCACGCCGCCGAATCAGTTGACTGTGACTCAGAATCCGGCTGCCGGCACGCTCCTCGCCACCGGCGCCCACACGATTACGGTGATGGTCGCTGACGGTTCCGGCAATACCACCGCCACCAATGTTGCTTTCAGCGTGGTTGATACCACCGCACCAGTGATTGTCAGCGCTCCGGCCCCGATTACTGTGTCCGCCGACTCCAATTGCCAGGGCTTGGTCCCCAACGTTGTGTCGGGCATCCTGGCCACCGATAATTGCACGCCTCCGAATCAGTTGACGGTGACACAGAATCCGGCCGCCGGAACACTCCTTGGCACAGGCGCCCACACGATTACCGTTACGGTCACTGACGGTTCCGGCAATACCACCGTCACCAATGTTTCCTTCAGCGTGGTTGATACCACCGCCCCGGTGATTGTCAGCGCTCCGGCTCCGATATCGGTTTCGGCGAATTCTAACGGTCAAGGCGCAGTTCCAAATTTTGTGGCTGGCATTGTCGCCAGCGATAATTGCACACCTGTCAACCAGTTGACTGTGACTCAGAACCCTGCCGCCGGCATACTCCTTGCCCCTGGAACCTACACCATCACGGTGACTGTAGTGGATGCGTCCGGCAATCACTCCAGCACCAATGTTTCATTCAGCGTGGTGGATACCACTGCTCCCGTGATTGTCAGCACCCCGGCTCCAATCACTGTCTTGGCCGATTCCAACTGCCAGGGCGCAGTTCCTAGCATTGTGCCAAGCGTCGTCGCCACCGATAATTGTACATCAGCCAACCAGTTGACCGTAACCCAGAGTCCTGCCGCCGGCACCCTCCTTCCCACCGGCGCGCATACCATTACCGTGACGGTCTCCGACGCTTCCGGCAATAATTCCAGCGCCGATGTTTCCTTCAAAGTGGTGGACACGACAGCACCAGTCATTCATTCTCTGACTGCCACCCCCAACGTGCTGTCGCCGCCGAACCACCAACTTGTACCAATCACTATTTCGGTCACGGCAACCGACACCTGCGACCCTGCCCCAGTGAGCAAGATCATCTCGATCACGTGCAATGAATCCTCTGCTCCCGGAGACGCCCGGATTACGGGAAATCTCACCGCAACTCTTGCTGCTACACGGAATCCCACCGGCTCGGGACGAGTCTATACCATCACCGTCGGATGCACCGATGCCTCGGGAAACGCCTCGACGGCCTCGGTTACGGTTAGCGTTCCGAAGGGTAACGGCAGGTGACCGGGACGGTAGCTATGCGGTTAGCCGCCGACGTCAGTCGGCGCTGATATCAATCGGGCGACTGCCATCCTTCGCAAGCCTTAGCGTTTCTGGGCGGTTCTGGGGAGACGGTTTGACGGTATTGGCGCCGACTCACGTCGGCGGCTACCTGAATAGATGCGCGGTTAGAGCCGGCCCGACGGGCGAGCCATTGCCTTGGGCGAAGTGGCCAGAATCGGAAAATCACTTTTGCGGAAGGGCTGCAACCCTCCCCTCTCTCCATGACGGAAACGTGGGGAGAGGGACTTTCCGTTTTAAGCAGACGGTCCTATGCAGCCTGCGGACGGTGTGCGGTTGGTCCAAATCCTACGTGTAAGTATTATTCAGTTGCAATCTCGTTCTGGATGTTGGATGTTGCAAACGATTCCTGGCAACATCGCCTGTAAATCCCGGGCGGAGCCTGCGGGGAAAAACCAACTCATGAAACCGACAACTGCGCTCGCCTGCCCTTGGCCCCGGTCTGTTACGTCTTATTTGCTAAGGATGGAGCGCGGACATTCCTGTCCGCAGCGGCGTGGTTCTCGCGCGCAGAGCAACAAATCCACCGAGCGCCCGTTTTCGGAGCATGCCGCGGACAGGAATGTCCGCGCTCCGCTCAAGCATTGTGTCGCAAGTGTCCTGCTGGGCCTTACGCTTGGTGCCGTCGCCGCCGTTGCAGAACCGGCCACCTCCGCACATGGCTGGCTAAGCTGGCGCGGCCCGCAGCAGAACGGAACTTCGCTCGAAAGGAATCTCCCCGATAGCCTCGTAGCCAAAGATGCCCTTTGGGTGGCCGATTTCCCCGGCCAGTCCGCACCCGTAATCGCCAACGGCAGGCTTTATATCATGGGTTATTTGGGCGAGGGCGCCGACATGCAGGAAGGTGTCGCCTGCTTCGATGCTGAAACCGGGAAGAAGCTCTGGCAGCAACTCTATAACGATTTCTTGAGCGATACCGTCTATCAGCGCTACGCCACTTCCAGCGCGGCGGTGGACCCGGAGACGGGCAACGTCTATATGGAGGGGACGCAAGGCATCCTGGCCGCGTTCACGGCGGACGGAGCGCCTCTCTGGGCGCAAGGGCCTGCTGCCGACCGTTTCTATGCGTTCGATAAGCGAAGCGGCGAGTTGGTTTGGGCGTCGAGTCCCGGCGACCGGCCCAAGGACAATTCGTATTCGCATCCCTACTTGGGCTGGCTGGGCGGCAGGCGCGTTTTTTACACAGCCACGGGTGATGGCAGCGTGGTATGCGTCAATGCGCTCACAGGTGACCCGCTTTGGCGCGTGAATTTGTTCAAAGCGGGCATCAACGCGACCGTGCTCGTCCACAACAACGACAAGGTCATCGCCGTCTCGGGCACGCCTTATGATCCCGGCCAGATGGTGGCCCTCAAGATTCTCAACGTGGCGCCCACCAACCCTGCCGCCGGCCCGGTTGTTCTCGAGCGCTCAAAAGTCGAGTTGTGGGCCGATGATATTTCCACTTCCGCCAGTTCGCCTATCCTGGACGGCGACACGGCGTATCTGGTGGCCGAGAAAGGCGACTTATGCGCGGTGGACGCCAATTCGGGAAAAATTGTGTGGAAAATCAAACTGGGAGTCGAAGAACGCAACGCCTGCCCGCTATTTGCGGATGGCAAACTTTATGTGCCGATGCTTGACGACCCGGCCACGAAAGCCGAATCCGGTGAGGCTGGCACGACTGGAGCTTTCTACGTCATCAAACCCGGCGCCCAACCCGAAATCCTTTCGCACACCGCGTTGGATGGACGCTGCTTCGGCACTCCGGCAGCCTACAACGGTAAAGTCTATATCCAGACCACCCGCCACCTTTATTGCTTTGGCAAAAAGGGCAATAATCCGGGGCTGGCTCCTGAGCCCGCGCCTGAAAAATGGCCTGCGCCCGGCCAGGCGAAGTCCCTCCAGATAATTCCTTCGGAAGTTCTACTGCGCCCGGCTCAGACTGTGTCGTTCCACGCCCGCTCGATAGACGCCAATGGATTTCCAGTCGAGGACGTAAAGGACATTAATGGACTCAAATGGGCCAGCTACATTCCACCGACAGCCCGTGTGCGCTCGACCATGAAAGCGACCTTCAACCCGGACGGCCAACTGGTTGCCGCTAACGAAACCGTTCCCTCCGCCGGCGCATTCGAGTCATCTCTTGGAGACCTCAAAGGCTACATTCGAGGACGCGTTTTGCCTTTCTTGCCCATCCACCAGGACTTCGAGTCGTTTACGCTCTCGGAAACGAACGCCGCCGAAGGCGCAGCCTTCGCCTATCCACCCTTGCCCTGGATCGGCGCCCGCTTCAAGTTCGAGGTCCGCGACAAGGACGGGAACAAAGTGCTGGCCAAAACCATTGACAACAAATTCTTCCAGCGCGCGACGGTGTTCATCGGGGCCGCTGACGCGAAGAACTACAGCATCCAGGCCGACGTGATGAGCGACGGCAACCGGCGCAAGATGTCGGAGGTCGGGATCATCAGCCAACGATACCTGATCGTGCTCAAGGGCAACGAACAAAAGATCGAGGTCAACTCGAACCTTGAACGGCTTCGCGTGGGGCAGGAATTCAAGTGGCTGCCCAATGTCTGGTATCAGCTCAAAGCGCGAGTGGACATCGCCCAGGATGGTTCAGGCACGGTCCGCGCCAAAGCCTGGAAGAAGGGCGAGCCGGAGCCTGAACCGTGGACCATCGAAGTGCCGCACAAGACTGCGCATCAAAGCGGCTCGCCCGGCTTGTTTGGGTTTTCACCACAGGATATGAGAGTGTATATTGATAACGTGAGCGTGACGGCGAACTAACTTCTTCTTCTTAATCCTAATCTTTCTCTTAATCTTAATCTTCGTTCGAATCACGACCTATGAATCCTAATCCGGCCCCAATCCGTTTCGATCATGAAAGGCTCAAAGTCTGTCACCTCTCGCTCGAGTTCGTCCGGTGGGTTACACCAATGCTTGACCGGATACCGTCGAAGCTTGCTGTCCACGGGCAACTGGATCGCGCCTCGACGTCAACTCCTTTGAATATCGCAGAAGGCAATGGGCGGTACACCTCGGCGGATCGTTGCCGTTTCTTCGACATCGCCCGCGGTTCGGCGCTGGAGTGCGCCGCGGCGTTGGGTGTTGCGGTGGCGAAAGGGGTTCTCACGGATGCGGACGTGGACCACGGTAAATCCGATCTTGCTGAAGTCGTTTCGATGTTGGTGGGATTGATCCGGAGCAATTCCAAAGACCGATTGTATGAAGATACGGTGCAGTACCGCGTAGAGTCTCAGAATCCGGAATAGATTAAGAGAAAGAGAAAGATGAAGATTAAGAAAACCTCGTTTTGGGGGACCCTGGCTGGTTGGACGCTGGCCGGTCTGGCAACGGTATCCGCCGCCGACTGGCCCCAATGGGGCGGGCGCCCCATGCGCAACATGTACTCGCCCGAAAAGGGCCTGCCTGAAATTATTGGCAAAGTCGAATTCAAGCCCGGCACCGAGGATGTTGACCCCAAAACCGTCAAGAACCTCAAGTGGGTTGCCAAGCTCGGCTCGCAGAGCTATGGCAACGTCACTGTTGCCGGCGGCAAGGTGTTTATCGGCACGAACAACGAGAATCCGCGCGACCCGCGCCACCAGGGCGACCGCAGCATTCTCATGTGCTTCGATGAAAAGACCGGCGAATTTCTCTGGCAGTTGGTTGTTCCCAAGCTGGCTTCAGGCAAGGTCAACGATTGGGAAAACCTCGGGCTGCTCTCGTCGCCGACCGTCGAGGGGGATCGTTTATATCTGGTGACGAGCCGATGCGAGGTGCTGTGCCTGGACGTGAACGGCATGGCCAACGGCAACGACGGACCTTTCAAAGACGAAGCCAAATACGTCGTCAAGGACGTGTTGCTTGACCGCGGCAAGCCCACCGAACGGCCCGCCCCGCCCATCGAACCGGGACCCAAAGACGGAGATATAATCTGGCGCTACGACATGATGGATGAACTGGGCGTCTTCCCCCACAACGCTTCCAACTGTTCCAT
>WNFI01656424.1_pt1 | contig 10701 bp, 7 predicted proteins | sample 5400471 | NCBI WGS metagenome assembly WNFI01 (sample SAMN13153348, study PRJNA577476) | soil metagenome | isolation source: 100 cm saprolite on Douglas fir-dominated hillslope | place: USA:California | collected 2013-09-17 | reverse complement strand
CACAATCTGAAGACCGAGTACCTGCCGCAGCGCAACGACGTGATCTTCTGCCGCAATGTGATGATGTATTTCGATGTGGCCGAGCAGAAACGGCTGATCGAGAAGTTTTACCGCTGCTTGAATCCCCACGGCTATCTTTTTGTGGGCCACGCGGAAAGTTTGCTGGGAGTGACCAACAAATTTCAGATGATGCATCGCGACAGCGGAACGGCGTACCAGCGGGTTGAGGTGAGAGAGTGACGAATGCGCCCGATGATCGTGGAGCGGAACTGCGGGAGCTCTTCTTTGAGACTTCGCAGGAACTGCTGCAGGCGCTGAATGAAGAAGCGCTGAAGCTGGAGAAGAAACCCGGCGACGAGGAGATCGTGCGCGTAATCCGGCGGACGGTACACACCCTGAAAGGCGATTCGGCGGCGTGCGGGCTGCGCGAGTTGAGCGAACTGGCACACCAGTTCGAGGATGCGCTGTCCCTTGAAGGCGCGGCCACGCAGGCGGCAGTGGCAGAGATTGCCTTCACCGCGGCCGACATCTTCACGGAGATGATCGCGGCCTATCGCGTGGGAAAGAAGGTGCCCAGCACAAAGCTTCTTAGCAAGAGAATCCAGGAGCTGACATCCGCTCCGTTGGTCAAGAAGTCACGCCGCAAAACCAAAGCCGCCGCTGTAAAAACGGCCGCCCATTGGACAGAATACGAAAATGTGGCCATGGCGCGGGCCCAGGCCAGCGGACTGGCGGTGTATCAGGTAGTGGCGAAGATCGATGCCCACTGCGCCATGCCAATCGCCGGCCGCCAACTGATCCACAATGCGATTGCCAGTACAGGGCAGGTCTTGGCGGCGCGGCCCGATGCCAAGTCGCCGGCAGCTGCCAAGCAGGTGGAGTTCGTGCTGGCCAGCGCACAAACTCCCGAGCAGATCGCGGCGAAGTGCAAGATCCCGACTATCGCGGAAGAAGTCACGGTGGAACTGATCCTCGCGGCTACTCCAGTGGCGGACAAACCGTCCGCCGACATCGAGATTGCCGGGGCGGAAAACGAGGCCGCAGAGGTTGCGCCAGCGGGGGCAACTCCGGCCAGAGAGTCCAGCCCTTCTCCGGCCGCTCTGGAAAATATTCTGCGGGTGGACGCAGGCCGCATCGATAACGTGCTCAACCTGGTAGGCGAGCTGATCATCGGAAAATCCATGCTGCAGCAGGCGCTGAACGAGCTCTCCAAGAGCTATCCGAAAGAACTGCTGCGAGGAAAGTTCGCCGACGCCATGGCCTTCCAGGCGCGGGTGCTGAATGATCTGCAGCGCTCGGTGATGAAGATCCGCATGGTGCCGGTGGAGCAGCTGTTCCGGCGCTTTCCGCGGATGGTGCGCGATGTCTCCCGGCAGTGCGGCCGCGAAGTGGAATTGGTCTTGAGCGGACAAGAAACCGATCTGGACAAGGGAATCCTGGACGCGATCGCCGAGCCGCTTACCCACATGGTGCGGAACGCGGTGAGCCATGGCATCGAGCCGGTGGAGGAACGCCGCCGGTTGGGCAAAACAGCGGAAGAAGCAGCCCGGCTGAGCGACGCAGAAACGCTGGATTTTATCTTCCGGCCAGGCTTCAGCACGGCGGAACAGGTCACCGAGGTTTCCGGACGCGGCGTAGGCATGGATGTGGTGCAGAGTGTGCTGCACCGGTTGAAGGCAACCGTCAGTGTGGAGACTCGTCCCGGGCAGGGGACCACGTTCCGGCTGAAGTTGCCGCTGACGCTGGCCATCATCAAGGCCCTGATGTTCTGGGTAGAGCAACGGCTATATGCCATCCCGCTGAATGCCGTAGTCGAGATTGCCCGTACCCGCGAGTCGGAAGTCCACCAGGTCGACAACTACGAAGTGCTGCAGCTGCGCAACCAGGTATTGCCGCTGTTGCGTCTGGGACGTCCGCAGGCGATGACGCAAGAGCAGAAGTCCGGCAAGTTGTTCGTGCTTGTAATTACGGTGGGGGAAAGGAAATTTGGCTTGATTGTAGAGCAGCTAGAAGGCGAAGAGGAGCTGGTAATCAAGGCGTTGGATGACCAGACTTTCTCGACCGACCTGGTGTCGGGCGCCTCAATCCTGGGCGATGGGCGAGTGGTACTGATTCTTAACCTGGCGGCCGTAGTAGAGCATTTCGCGCGCATCCGGCCGCAAGATGCAGGCATGGCAAATTCCGGCCTTCTGTTGACGCATACGGAGCGTTTGCGCGTAGCGATGAGCGCCGCCGCGGGGGGCCAATCATGAACAATAATCCGGTACGCGTGCTGGTAGTGGACGATTCCGCGCTGATGCGAAAACTCATCCCGCAGATGCTGGCCGCCGATGAATCGATTGAAGTCGTTGGCACGGCGATGGATGGGACGTTCTGTCTGAAAAAGATCGAAGAGCTGAAGCCCAACGTGGTGACGCTCGACCTTGAGATGCCCGGCATGAATGGCATCGACACGCTAAAGGAAATCATGCGCCGCCACCCCCTGCCTGTGATTGTGGTCAGTTCGCACAGCACGGAAGGGGCTTCAGTAACGCTGAAAGCTTTGGGTCTGGGTGCATTCGACTTCGTCACCAAGCCCAAAGATGCATCCATGCACATGGCGGAGGCCGCCAACGAACTGATCAGCAAGGTAAAGGCAGCAGCCGAGTCCAAGATCAAGCCAAGACTGATGTTGGGAACGTCCGCCCGGCCGGAAAAGCGCGAGCCGCCTGCAAGATCGATTCCGACCAAGGTGGTAGCCATCGGGATTTCGACCGGTGGACCGCAGGCGCTGGAGTATTTGCTGGCGCAATTGCCGGCGGATTTTTCGGCGACGATTGTGGTCGTGCAGCACATGCCGGAAGGCTTTACCGAGATGTTCGCGCGACGCCTGGATGAGGTCTGCGCACTGCGAGTGAAGGAAGCGCAGTCGGGTGACGTGCTGCAGGTGGGGCGCGTGCTCATATGTCCCGGATGCCGTCATATGAAAGTGAAGCGGCTGCCCCTGGGAGACATCGCGGTGCTGAGTGATGAACCCAGGGTAAACGGGCATCGTCCCAGTGCAGACGTGCTCCTGCGCAGCGTGGCCGAAGAATTCCGGGCGCAAGCTGTGGGAATTCTAATGACAGGCATGGGGGATGATGGTGCAGAAGGGTTGGGTGCGGTGAAAAAGGTCGGCGGTATGACCATCGCGCAGAGCGAAGAGTCTTGCGTGGTGTTCGGCATGCCGAAGGCGGCGATCGAGCGTGGATACGCCATGCGCGTGGTCGCTTTAGACGTTATGTCGGCGGCATTGCAGGCCATTTGTGGTCGAAACGACTCTGGACGGAACAACGGATCGGAAACGGCCGCGTCCGGTAAGGTAATGCGTGCCGGGAACTAGGCGCGGTCTGTTGTCGCAGCAAGGCTTTTGACTAGGTTCGTGACTTGGGTGATCTGGCCGGCGGAGAGCCGCCGTGATATGCAGTGAGAAGGAGGAGGTTGGTTATGGAGCAGTTTCAAGCAGTAAAACGCAGCAAAGACGGACAGCCCGTCCGGTACCTGATCGTGGACGACTCCGTTTTTGCGCGCAAGAACCTGGCCCGCATGATTGAGACGTTCGGCGGGCAGGTGGCGGCCGAGGCCGGAGACGGCTTGACCGCCATCAGCGAGTTCGACCGCACCCATCCCGACATCGTGCTCATGGACATCACTATGCCACAGATGGAAGGCATCGAGGCGGCCGAGAAAATTGTGCAAGCGCATCCCGAGGCACGCATTGTGATGGTGTCGTCGGTGGGGTACCAGGAAAACATCGTGGCGGCATTGCAGCGGGGCGCCCGCCACTTCGTGCAGAAGCCGGTGAAGCCGGAAGTCCTGTACGAAGTAATCAAGTACGTACTGGGAGAAGACGGGTCGGTGGCTCAGGCTGCCGGCGCGGGGGCCTAATTCAATGAAGATGGAACTGATCCAGCCGTTCATCAACGCGGCTGACGCCGTGCTGTCTCAAGGCTTGCAGGGCGCCACCAAGGTGGGCAATCTCACCATGGAAGAGGAGGCCTATCGCCGTAAAGGGGTAGCCGGAATGGTGGCGCTGACGGGCGACATCGAAGGCCGGATTATTCTTGATCTGGAGCCGCAAACGGCCGTGCGTGTGGCCAGCCACTATGCGGGCGCCGACTTGCCCGAATCGGACGGGCTCATCAAAGAAACCATTTTCGAACTCGCCAACCAGGTTGTGGGTAATGCCGTTTCCGCGCTGAACGATCAGGGATTTCACTTCCGCGTACATCCCCCGCTGTTGGTCACCTCCGAAGAGGGTGACAAGAGCAGTGAAGATGTGGAAGCCTTGATGATCTGCTTCGAAACTTCTCTCGGCGCTGTCTACATGAACGTGGCCCTGCGCTACAACCAGCGGCGCCTGGCTGAGCACGCACTGGTAGGAGTCTAAGAGCAACTGGTTCTCGGCGGTTGGTGCTTTGGCTCTGGTCCTGCTTCCGGGCCGGCTCGCGCTTCGGCCACATCCCAAGAAAACGGGCTGGTTTTCGCCTAAACCTCTCGAACAATCATTTCGATTGCAAGAAGCTACAAATCCGTGGGCTCCGTGGGAGGGTTTTTAGTTTGGGGTTTGTGACGCTTAGTTTAAGCCGGGGTGCCCCACTTCTCGCTTCCTTCGCGAGAAGTGGGCGAGGCTTTTTGATCTTCACTTTTTAACAATCCATTCATCTAATTTTAATCTTGCGCCGCATTCCAAATCGGCCAAAAGCCCATCCCAGCACCTGTTTTGCAGCTTTTCCGCATAGTGTTTTCACAAATGAGATGCAGCGGAAAAAAAACAAACGAAGAACCGTCACGCGCTCCGGTTCGTATGTTAGAAGAGTTGTCCGGAGGAATTACACAAGTGACAGAAAGCTCGGGCAATGGCATTTTTAGTAAGATTCTCGCTGGATCGGTGAGCCCTGCGTTGCTGTTGATCGTAGTGCTCGGATTTGTAGCCACGCAGTTCTCACAAGCGCAAACCTTCAGCGTGCTTTACAACTTCGGCGGTGCGGCGGACGGGGGCGATCCCTATGCAGGTGTGATCCGGGATTCCAACGGCAATCTCTATGGCACCGTCGGTTACGGCGGCACCGCCTATGCCGGTGGAGTTTACAAGGTCGACTCGCTGGGCAACGAAACCATGCTGTATAGCTTTACTGGCGGGGCGGACGGAAATTTTCCGGTTTCACCGTTGGTTCGCGATAACGCAGGCAATCTTTATGGCACCACAGTGCAGGGTGGCTCCGTCGGAGCCGGCGTTGTGTTCAAAGTAGACCCCAGCGGCAACGAGACTGTGCTGCACAACTTCACGGGAGGGCCGGATGGCGTGGCTCCGTCCGGTGGCTTAATCTTGGACGCGGCCGGTAGTCTCTTCGGCACAACCTCGCAGGGCGGCAATTTCAACTCCGGAATCTTGTTCCGATTGAGTCCGGCAGGCAAAGAAACAATTTTGCATTCCTTTACCGGAGCCGCGAACGACGGAAAATTTCCGTCCTACACCGGTTTGCTGATGGATGCGCTGGAAGGCAGCCTCTACGGCGTCACGGAAGAAGGCGGAACCACCAACCACGGCGTGGTCTACAAGCTGAGTAAGACCGGCCAATTCACCGTACTGTACAGTTTTGCCGGAGGAACGGCCGACGGATGCAACGTCCTCGGGACTCCCTTCCGGGATAAATCCGGAAACATCTACGGTACGACCTCGTCCTGCGGAGCTTCCGGCTTGGGAACGGTGTGGAAGCTGACTAGTGGCGGGACAGAGACGGTATTGCACAGCTTCGCGGGCGGGACGGCGGATGGAGAGTATCCGCTGGCCGGAGTGGTTGAGGATGCGTATGGAAATCTCTACGGCAGCACCGAGATCGGCGGCTCTGCCGGCCTGGGAACGGTGTACGAAGTGAACCAGAAAGGCCAATTCAGGCTGCTGCATAGCTTCCATGGACCTGACGGGAAATATCCCTATGGTGGCTTCGTACGCGACAGCAGTGGCACTCTCTACGGTACAGCCCAGAATGGAGGCAGCATCGGCTACGGCACAGTGTGGAAGCTCACGAAGTAGTTCAACGGAGAGTATCAGGCGTTTGCATGGATTAGCAGCGGGGGCCCCGTCCTTGTCCCTGCGCTCTTTGCAGGGACAGGGCGGGGATTTTTGACTAAGCCCGACGGGGGATCTTTCTGGCAACCCCAGTACTATGATTTCAATGTCTGGAGCGAAGCGCAAGCCCGTGGAGAAGCTGCGTTAGATGCATCGCAATCCAGTAAAGGATGCACTGGTGCAAGAGCCCGAACAATGGCCGTGGAGCAGTTGCCGCAGCTATGGCCACCCGGGGAAGATGGAAAAATGGCCGCAGCTTGATCAGGCTGCGGCCGAATGACGCATCTTACGGTGTCAATTTACTGATTCGCGTATCCCAGTTGCCCAGAGTTGTTCGCGTGCCTCCGCAACTTCCAAACGGTGAGGCCTCGTATTGGGCAAGCGTGCAGGTCTGTCCAATGTACTCGGACGCGATCCAGATGGAATTGCCGTCTGCAACGGCAGCGCCATAGTCGCCCCAGCGGTTCCGTCCCGTCGGGCCGACATAGAACTTATAGGCGGTAAATCCATCATCGGGCCCAAGTCCGGCGGCGGCGGTTTGAATGGTGCCGGCTCCGACGAGCGCATCAACCGCAGCGTAGGCAGAAGAGGGGAAATTCCCCGGGTTGGTGGATCCCCCGGCGCCGAGCAAAGTGAAAGCGATGACGCCTCGGCCTGCGGCAGTGACTCCCACTGCGCCGTACGATAGATTGTTGTCTGCGAGCGCGAGCACGCCCTGCTTCACCACACTACCAGTAACCGATGGCGTGAGACTCGGACTGATGATGAAATAGGCGATGCCCGATTTCGTCTGCATCCCCGCACTCGTGGTCATTGTGGCAGCGGTGTCAAGAACGGCCCAGAGCTTTCCGTTGCCGAACGCGACGGATTGTATGCGCGAGTCACTCGTATCCACATGGTTCGACTCGGTCTCAACAAACGGATCGGGGCCTCCGAGGGTCAAGGTGCAGACCGGATCATTCAGGCATTCACCCAGAGGAAAGTCTCCAGCCTTTTGGTCGGCCCTCGGCGGGCGGCCATAAGTGAGTACGTTGATAAAGGAGTCACTCACTGTCAGGGCAGGGCTGGCGGTGCTTAGTGACTGGGTATTTGAGAGCGCCCAAATAATCAGGCGATTGTCAGTATTTGTGGCGCTGAAAATGGCGACTGAGCTGAGGAAGTACTCAGTGCCGCCCGCGCCGCTTTCGTAAGCGCTGGCCGGAGTGGAGGCAGGCCACACTGTGAAGCCGGGATTGCCATCCGGAGCCAATCCGGCGGTATCAAACTGCGTGACGCTGACGCTGGCTGCCCCGGAAGCCAAGGCTTGCTTTGAAAAGGCATAGATTTGGCTTGCGTGGAATCCGTTGGCAAAGAAGTTGAATTCATTTGTGGTGATGTAGAAACCGTTCGCATCGGCGCCGATATGGGGGAAATCGCCCAAGCAAGGGCCACCCGCGCAGTGATGATTTGGCGTACCCTGCGTCCCGTCATCCTGCACGGGGAGCTTATAGATGTTGAAGCTGCCGAGAGGGCTGGAAGTCGTGCTGACTGCGATGTCGAGGTGGTTCGGCCCAAGAAACGCTCCGTTTGCCGCGCTATCCAAGGTGAGCACAGCCAGGAACCAGCGCTGCGTATCTGGGTCGAAATAACAACTGGGGTCGGTTACAAAGGGACCGCGCACACCCGTTCTGCGATTGATGGCCGCCGCATATCCGTAGAAGGTATTGAGATCAACAACACCGATCAGAGGATTGCCCGAAGTATCGAAAACCCTCAGGACGTCGTTGACCGCCTCCATGACAAAGCCGTTGCCCGCGCAAAGTCCCTGATCCGGAGGCTCCACGCTGAATTGGTTACCGCCGTTGGCAAGGCGCTGGTTCCGGTGATTTAGGCCATCAAAGCTCAGATTGAGGATGGGATTTGATTTGGCTTTTTTCCCGCTGTTTACGTTAGATCCCTGCCCGGCTCCCTGGCCGATAGTGCGGTTGAACACAAGACTTCCGGTTCCGGAAACAGTATCTCCAGATCCGTCATCACCCAGATCCACGGCAGGGTCAATTTCTGGATTTTCTATGGCGTCGCTGCCCGATACTGAGCCCTGGAACGTCGAAGCGCCGCCATTAACGATCTGCTGAACGTACGGTTGCTGGCTTTGCGCTTTTGTTGGATGCAGTATCACGAAGCTGATTAGCGCGCCCCAAGTCAGGATAAGAGTCGCGATTTTCCCTGTCTTCATCATTTTCCTCCTGCACATGCACGATCCGGCATGCGCTTCTAACTGAAGTTTGAGTCAGGCTGCTTTGAGTTTGCACAGGCAATTCATCCCTTCCGTTTTGCGACGAATTCCTGTGCTCACATCAAACGGGTAAAGCTGCTGGGAAAGTGGTTCTTCTTGCTGGCGCGGGGATTGTCGTGCCGTGAGTGTGGCCTAGTCAATAAGGAACAAACAGTAGATCGTGTGCAAAGGTTTGCGTCTTTACAGTGATCGCAGACTGCTTTTCACTCTGCTTCTGGCAGGTCTGCCTTCCCGGCTCGTATATCGCTGCCTGTTCCTGCGTCCTTCGCGGCTCGTGACGAATCGCTCCTTGCTTCGCAGCCTGCTAAACCAGCAGTGGGAGTTGCGGACCAGCGAGGTCGTCACCGAATTCCTCAACGGGATCTGCGAACCTCCTCAGTTCTGGGTATTTCTTGATCAGCGTGGGTGGCGCGAGTACTCGCTTCCCACTCAACATCACTTTCAGCTCCAGCGCATTCACGCCCGCTTTGCTCTCGAAGTGATTGTTCGTGATGACATATGTGGTCTGGGCCTTTTCGGCGACGCTCTTGATCCTTTCTTTCCAGCCTTCCAGTTCCTTTTCCTTGTACAGGTAGTTGTAGCGGTCGTTGCGATTGTCGGAATCGAACCACTGATCGTAGTTGCGGCCGTGCAGGCGGACGTAGGCGATGGTCGCCGTCACGTGTTCGGTAGGAGAGAGCGAATGGCCCAACACCGGCTGGTCGATGTTGCAGAAGCCAACATTCTTTTGCGTGAACGCGGTTAGTGTATCCGGGTTGTTCCAGCTGGAGTCGCGCACTTCGACCACCCGCGGATATTCGATGAACTGGCGCAACAGGCGGTCGAGGTACTCGCGGTTGAGCGAAGTATTCTTGAACGACACGGGAAACTGGATGAGCAGCGCGCCCAAACGCCCTTCGCTGGCGATGGCATCAAGGCCTTCGCGGGTGCGGATCTCGTCTTCGTCCGTGGGCCGGATAGTGGCGGCGGACGTAGGCTCCATTACCGCGATAGGCGAGTGCGTAAACGCGCGGTAGAGCTTGGCAGTGAACAAAAAGCGTGGATTCACCGCCGCAACCTTGCGGCACCAGAACTTGGCCAACTCCGGCTTCAGCGGTCCATAGAACGACGTGTTGATTTCGGTGGCATCGAAGAAGCGCGCCAGATACTCGAGTTGGTGCTGCTTGCGGTGCTCAAGGCCGGAGGGATAGAAGATGCCGTCCCAGTCTTTATAAGACCAGCCAGCCGTGCCGATGCGGACCTGGGCCAAGGATTCCATAAGGAACCGCAGACGGAGGGCACGAGCAGATTAGCACACGGCTTCCGCGTAGTGGGTTGACCTGTAACCCGCTGATGACACTCAACATTGCGCTTATTGAATACTTATATACATTGGGGGTCCCCGTAGTCCGACCAAATTGTTGGGTTGCCTGGCCGTAGGATTGTTCCGGCGTTGAGAGTGTGGTCGAGATCGAGTCGCAGTGGACTGCAAGGAAAAGGGAACGGATGGGCTTTCAGTACGACTAGTGGCCTGTCGCAGTGAGTTCGTTACCACGGACGCGGCGGGTGGGGTCGGAGTATTTCCACTGGATCGGTCGAGCGTTGGCGGAGTAGGCGTTGATGTAGCGGCGGAGTTTGTGCGCCAGGTCGGAAACTGAGGTGAAGATGCCGCGGGCAATGACCTCGCGTTCGATCTTGGCGAACCAGATCTCGACTTGGTTGAGCCAGGACGAGTAGGTGGGGGTGAAGTGAAACCGGACTCGGGGATGCTGTTGCAGGAAGTCGCGCACCGCTTGGGTCTTGTGGGCGGAGAGGTTGTCCAAGATGATGTGAATCTGTTGCCGAGGAGGGCACAGGGATACGACTTCTTGAAGAAAGGCAACGAACTCACGGCTGGTATGGCGGGCGGCGGTTTTGCCGTGGACGCGGCCAGTGGCGGTATTGAGCGCCGCATATAAGGAGAGCGTGCCGTGCCGGTAATACTCGAAGCCGTGGCGTTCAGCGCGTCCCGGCGAGAGCGGCAGGACGGGATCGAGACGATCCAAAGCTTGAATGGCGGTCTTCTCATCGACGCAGAATACGGCCGCGTGCTGCGGCGGGCGCAGATAGAGGCCGAGGATGTCGGCGGCTTTGCTTTCGAACTCGGGATCGTCGCTGGCCATGTAGCGTTCGAGACGGTGCGGCTTCAGGCCCGCTTCTTGCCAAACACGATGCACGGCGTCTTTGCTGAGGCCCAACGCGGAGGCCAGTTTGCGGCAACTCCAGTGCGTGGACCCGTCGCTGGGTTTTCTCCGCGTGGCCGATAGGATGCGGGCGCGCAGAGCCGGAGTCAGCACACTGGGCTTTTGGCCGGGAT
>WNFI01223011.1_pt1 | contig 10702 bp, 9 predicted proteins | sample 5400471 | NCBI WGS metagenome assembly WNFI01 (sample SAMN13153348, study PRJNA577476) | soil metagenome | isolation source: 100 cm saprolite on Douglas fir-dominated hillslope | place: USA:California | collected 2013-09-17 | reverse complement strand
GACTGCCAGAGCCATCCAGGGCTGGGTCTGAAGTTATCATCAATTTGAGAGGTTGTCAGAGCAGTCTGTGCTTGACCTCTCCACCCACATTCATTGCACTTGTGGAACCCAGGCTGCTAGTTACCTATTTGGCCAGGCCTTGCTTTTTTTACACATATCCAGGCTTTTTGGTGTTGCTCTAGACATTGAGGAGACTATTGTCCTGCTTACACCATGATGGATTTTAGACCCATTTTAGGTAACCCTGTGGAAGTTGCTCACATGACTTCCCCAGGTCATGTATATATTTTCCCATGCTAAGGAAACTTACTTTCCCTTAGCTAGAATCTCAATCATGATACCCTCAGGTTCAGCTCTTGAGATTACCCAGCAGACCTGGTGACTGAGGGGCCAGCCTCATGGCTGAGCCCAAGTCTGCTGGCCTGCAAGGCCACCCTGTCTCCAGGGGAGCCAGTCATAACAAGTTCCAACATTACTGTAATGTGAAACATGTACATATATATTTATGCCATTACAGCAAACCACAAAAAAAATGGCTGATTCAGATTTAACAAGAGAGATATAGGGGTATCACTCATCATGTGAAATTAACTGATTATGGTCACTTTTTGGGGATACCCAATGGCACCCTGGGACTCCCCCTAATTGGGATACAGCAAAGCATCTATATACATATGGCCAAGTGTTCTAAGATGGGGAAACACTTGAGGCTACATGTTGATATTCAATGCAGTGCATATGCTGCTGCTTCATAGAGGTGGGCTGTGAACAGGTCAGAATGAACTCAGGTTTGCATGAACAGTTCAAGCCAGACCAGTTCTATTACAGTATCAATTACTATAGTATGTCTGAGCTGTGTCATCAATGCCTGCACAGAGCTGTGCATCCTCTTCATTGTATGGTGAACACAGCAATGATGGTTGATGTACCCTCATCATTATCAGCACTCAAGTTCGAATTTCAGGAACCAACTGTGCCAAACCAGCACCAGCCTCAGGCTGTTCATCCTGTATTGAGGAGTCAATTTAGCTCACTGAAGCTTGGTAGTGAGTATGCTGAAGGCAAAGAGACATGTTTGCAGGTTGCTACCACTGCCCAACATGTTCTTGAGTGTTCAATGTCAAGTCTGTCTGGTAATCCATGCCTTAGGTTTGAAAACTTCCTACAACACTGGTCATTTTCAGCTTCTAAAGCCCCTCTTGTTCTTATACAGTGTTACTACCTTGTGACCTCAGTGCTGAACCTGAACAAGCTCACAGGGCATGTCAATCAGGATTTCCATGTCAATGCCACCTGTTTAGAGCATCTCACTCAACAGACCACATACCATGCTATTTCTGGTGGGATCAATGTCACCTTGTGCAGAGACATTGGTAGGCTCCTTTCAAATACCATATCATTTCCCCTCACTCAAACCTCATTTACACCTTCATTGAATCTTTCATTATGAAAGATCTCCCTCCCTTGCAGTGTAATGCCAACATGGCCTTACTTCAGCTAGCATCATCAGTCCCAGTCACATCTCCTGTGAGTAGATTAGGAAGTAGTGTCCTAGTACTTCCACCTGGGGTTGGATGTATCTGGGGCATTGGGGGTGGATTGGCAGTGGGAAGGTTTCAATAACTATAACATGCCTGGGGTTTGCAAACTTTGACAAAAAATAATGTGTGGGAGGTGGGGTGTCTATGTTGCATGGATCACTACATGATAGCACTGGCTGGTTATTCTGGGGCATAGGAGTGAAAAACTCACATGTATTGTACATGGAGTGACTACACAAGAGCAGCAAGTGATGAAGGAAGGTGGATCTGAGTGTAAATGTGCTTAAGGGTGGAGTGGGTACAAGGGACATCAAGGGGAGCATGTGTGAATGGATGGGTGTGTGCAGTAGCACATTGGACAGATGGAATGGGCACCCAAATGGGTGAAATCAAACATGTGGGCCTATTACAAGGGCTTACCACAAAAAATCGGTGATGGGAAGGGTGTACTGGCCACAAAGAGGGTCAGAAAGGTGCCTCCAAGGCACCTTCTGGTGCCCCTGATGTGTTCTGCAGGTTGTATGGAGTCCACACTAATGCAAAGCATGTGGCACTTCAGTAGAAAATGGTTGAGGGTGCTAAAACATGCGTGGCTGTGCATGGGATGGGGCAAAGTGGATGGAGTTGTGGGTCTTACAGGGCTTATGCAAATCTTGACACAAAATGATGCTGGGATTGTCCAGACCCAGGATATGAGGCAGCACACCATGGCAAGGCATGGTGTGGCATGGCAGGTATGCAGTGGTCATGTAGGGTGTGAGGGATGGTGGGTTTAGCATAGGTTGGGGAGTGAGGTGTAGGGATGAAACTTACTGTAGTGATTTCCAATCCTACTACTGCCTGGGCTACATGGAAATGCATGCCTTTCTGAGGGCTTGCTGCAGGGTATGACCTGGGTGCCTGCAATGGTTGCACAGTGACATCACCAAAAACAAAAGTGAACAAGCATCCTTGCTGGCAGTTGAAGGAATGGGAGAGCAGAGGGAAAGCCTCCAGGGTACAAGGGAATCCCTTGACCTCCCTGGTAGTCACCAAGCCCCCTGGATGGTGGTGACTCCAAAAGAATGTGAGGTCCCCCAAGACATGAACAAGGCCATAGGTTCCACCAACACCTTGGGTGCATCATGTGTATTTGGAATTGCCAACTCACATGACCTTAGGACCCTGAAAGATATATTACCTTCCAAATTTGGCTAGCACTTGTGGTGAAGCCAGATCTCACCAAATTTTTCAGGTAGGAAGTCAGGGCCCCCACCCTTTTGATGAGATTGATCTGGCCATTTTTTTTGTGGTTTGTTGTAATAGATACTGTACATATTCATCTAGACCAACATTGGAATTGGAACAGACTTCTTCATCAATGTCAGATTGGTCCTCTACCTCTTCTATAGGGGCCCAGTCTAGTTCTGCAATGACTAGGAAGTCATTATCAGGTGGGCAGTACTTGTTATGACCTGCACAAGCATGGCATAGCATGGAATGTGGTGGACCCTGTGGGGGTGACTGGGTCAGTGAAGTGGGTGAGTGCTTGAAAAGGGGCAAAGATAGCAAGCTCAATGTGCTATGTTGGCTCACCAGTTTCCACATTCTTTGTTGTACAGACACTTGACTCTGGCCAGTGTAGATGGGAAAATAGGATCTTCCAGGGAGGGACTACACTATGCAACTCTCAGGGAGCAGAGTATGTAGATGGGAAAGGAACTGGTCTAATAAATCTAGGAGGAGATAGGGGATAAAAACATGTAAAAAGTAGGATTTTTGAGTTCCTAGTGAAAACCAATGTGATCTCCAATCCTCCAGTGCCAAGATAGGGCTGATAGGCGATGAGATGACACCCAAATAACACTCAATCCCAAAGAGAATAATTGAGATAGGACTTGCCTCACACTCAGATACTCAGGTTGGTGCCCACTAAAATGACTATCCCAACCTCCAAGTGGAGACAACAATCCTCTTATGCTGAAAGACTTCTTAATTGATGTGACAGTGCTAGGTGCTCATGCATCAAGAGCCGGATTTCCACTTTAGCAGAAGAAGGGGGGGTTATGGTGATACACTGAGAACTACTGTACATACAAGCATACACAAAGAATATAAAGGAAATGGACCATATAGACCACTGAAAACAAAGATAACATCAAAATCAACTTATTCACAGCCTTACATCCATAAAAATCCATCCTACAGGCCCATTCCAACCCAAACTCCCCATAGCCTGCAATTCCTACTAGTAAAACCCACTTTTCCACCCCAAAAACATATCCCATACCATCCAAAGTGTTGTGGAATCGAAGGAGGATGCTAGTCGAATGAGGGGCGATGGCCAGAAGAAAGGGGACCTCATTAGGAAGGTGACAATATCCTGATTTTGATCTGAAGAGGACTGTTCCAGTAATTGCTGACATCCTTGATGGAAACTCATCCTCATACCTTGTAACCTATGGAGGAGATATATGGAAAATGAGAGGGAAGGTGGATGAAACCTGGTTTTCTGGAATTGAATAACAGGAAAATAGTACTCCCCCTTATCAAGAATGATCCTAGCAACATCTAGACCACTCGTATGTCGCCTCTGTTCATATTGAATGGCTCTCCCCTATGCACAGACATATTTCCCCTTGAAATCTTCCACTAACTCAATACTCCCAACTTGTACATTGAATGTCTCTGCTTCCCCTGAACTGATTCTCATGATTTCTTCTGCACCATGTTCGCCTCAAAAAGACCTCTTGAAAAATGTACAATTCATGTCCGGGCTTGAAGGGGTTTCCAAGAAAAAGCATGTAAACAAAGAACTGGCAAGTGCCATATCATGCCTTCCTGTAAGGAGTGCATCCATGTGACACATATTTGTCTTATGTTCACACTTTCTTAAGTGATCTGTGTGAGTTTCCTTCCTTTGATTTCACTTTGCTTTCTACTTGTAAATACTCTGCTTGTATGCACCTATTAGTCTACACCTTTAATCCTCAACCCTTGTTGCATATATAGCTTTGCACAGCTTACCATGACATCTGAGGAAGACAAGGCCATGTAAACTACACACCTGAATTACACTTCCAGAATAGGTACAGAGTTGAATGTAGTACTGTTGTGATCATAAAAACTGGCTCTATTTGATAGTGTAATTGTGTTGAAGTTTGGGATGGATTTGGAAATTGGAATATGAAAGTGGATTAGAGTTTTAGTGGTATTTCCTTTGTGTTCTTTGTACCAGAGGGATATAGGATTTAGAATGGGAGTAGGGGTGTCACTATAAGTGCTAAAAATGGACTATAGAGGCAGGCTGGGTACTGGACAATTATCCTGCCTACACCAGATAGGGCAGGATGTTGGTGCATGAGGGGGATGAGGTCAAAGATAATTTTGAGACTGGGGGGCTGTCTTTCAGACCCCCAGCAACTTATATATGTATGTACATGAAACAGTGTGGGTGGGATAATTGTCCAGTACCCAGCCCACCTCTATAGTCCATTTTTAGCACTTATAGTGACACCCCTACTCCCATTCTAAATCCTATATCCCTCTGGTACAAAGGACATGAAGGAAATACCACTAAACTCTAATTTGACCCATATCCACTTTGTACTACATTCAACTCTGTACCTATTCTGGAAGGCATGATACAGCACTTGCCAGTTCTTTGTTTACATGCTTTTTCTTGGCAACCCCTTCAATCCCGGACACAAATTGTACATCATTTGAGAGGTCTTTTTGAGGTGAACACAGAGCAGAAGAAATTGTGAGAATTGGTTCAGGGGAAGCAGAGTTATTCAATGTACAAGTTGGGAGTATTGAGTTAATGGAAGATTCCAAGGGGAAATATGTCTGTGCATAGGGGAGAGCCATCAAATACGAATGGAGGTTACATACAAGTGGTCTAGACATTGCTAGGATCATTCTTGATAAGGGGGAGTACTATTTTCCTGTTATTCAATTCCAGAAAACCGGGTTTCATCCACCTTCCCTCTCATTTTCCATATATCTCCTCACTCCCTTCACCGAATCATGGCAAACTTGGTATCTACGGAAAGTCCTTATCAAGGAGAATCCAGCGATGTAGGTTACAAGATACGAGGATGAGTTTCCATCGAGGATTCGGCAATTACTGGAATGGTCCTCTTCAGATCAAAATCAGGATATTGTCACCTTCCTAATGAGGTCCCCTTTCTTCTGGCCATCGCCCCTCGCTCAACTAGCGTCCTCCTTCGATTCCACAATGATTTGGACAGTATGAGATATGTTTTTGGGGTAGAAAAGTGAGTTTTACTAGTAGGATTTGTGAGGGATGAGTTTTGGGTTGGAATGGGCCTGTAGGATGGATTTTTACGGATGTAAGGCTGTAAGCGAAGTGGTTGCTGATGTTATCTTGGTTTTCAGCAGTCTATATGGTCTATTTCCCTTATAATCTTTGTATTATCTTGTATGTACATCAGCTCCTATTCTCATAGTTTCCCCCCTTCTGCTGAGGAGTACACAGACCTATTCTGCATGAGCATCTGGCACTGGGGTGTATTGTCATCGCATACAAAGGCTGTAGTACCAAGCTTGAGAGGCTCGGGTACTCATAGGTGTCTCAATTCCATTCCCCCCTGGACAGTGATTTGTCTTCTGTACTTCAAGATACACCTGACCATCCCTGCTCTCTTTTGTGTGGACTCTTCATGGAGACCTAGTCTACACATCTACACCACTTGCCTGCCACCCTGTCCATGCCAAATCTGAGGTGTACTTGCACAACTATGCTATGTCCACTGTCAGACTAGCCTTGGACTAACATCAGCCCACTCAGATCCGGTTCCCACACCAAGGGGTACCATTCATATACCCTTTATACACTTGTCTAATTTGTCTGATCTTTCTTCATTGCCAATAATGGGTAACTGCATTCTTTCTTGTTTAACCCCTTTCTCTGCATTACCTGTCTGATGTACATACTTTAACTTGTACCCTATAACATTTCTACTCAGGCATTCAGCAGGGACACATTCCCCTTGAGTGCTCCTCTGTAGACCTGCCAGAGCTCCACAGGCACCTGGATGTCTAGTATGCTCCTGGTCTTGGACACTGTAAGTGCACAAAGGAGCTGCACACCTACTGTCCATGCCATGGACAAAGAGAGAGGGAGGAGGGCAGGATAGTCTCTTGGCAAAACTAAGTCTTCTTTCTTTTCTTTCTTCTTAAAGTACTTCTTGTACTTTCTTTCGTATTTGTTGATCCCAGACACACTAGTCGCCTCCTAGTCGCCTCTGGGCACTGCCAGACACTAAGTGCAGAAAGGGGGAGTCTATGGTTCATTTTGCATGTGCTACACTTTTATACATGTGGTATTTTTAGGAATTAATATAAGGAATGACTTGCCAGGCTCCAACACCATGTGGAATGACATCACACCCAGGGAGAAGTCCAGAGGCTAGCACAAAAGGAAGACAGGAGTTAATAAAAAAAGGGCTCCAAATCCTATAACTTTGGATTTCCCTTCTCCTTCCCCTCCTCCAAACTACGTTCCCTTCACACCAATAAATCCTCCTAATTCGTATGACTCCAACGCAAGTTACCACATCCAATTTGATGAAGAATTGACAAAGATAGATAAATGAAGCTCACAGCTGGTATTACAAGGAACTTGTAGTGAGCATTACTCCGTCAATTCTTTATGGAATTTCTTCAAACAAATTGCAATGGCCTCGTAGGAGCAACCAGGATACTTCGTATTGTTGGACCTAGGCGTGAGTCCGTTTCTATTCCTCGGTATTCCCAATGATGATGTTCCTCCATATGTTTTGTGATATAAAATCATGTAAAATGGACTGATTTGGGATGCATGGTGCTATCCCACCTACAACATGCCCTGACACAACCTCACCATTGACCAAGTCATTGCATCAAAAAACCTTGAAGGCTGCTTGAGTTGAGTGAGACCATATATGTCTATCTTTGCATCCAATCATCTAATGTGTTGACCTAATTGCTATTGGCAGAATCAACTCAATCTACACAGTGGTTGAGGTGATTGGAGCAATAATATTGATTACATTGATATTCACAACATGAATGAGGTGAAAAAGATCAATCTGTCAATCAGTATCAAGTAACACAATGGTTTTGTGTGCATCAACCATCCCAAGTTTCACACTTAAAATGTAAAGTTAAGATATGCATGAACAATGAAAGGATTAGCACTCACATTGCTCTGGTACCAGATTCCTTTGAGATTTGGTGCCAGTCATCAATATGGTCTGGCTTCATGCTCCATTGGTTGAACACATTGTAGAGTTGCATCCAATCATCAGCATATTTGGAGTGGGAGAATTCCTGAACAGGTTCTGCAAGCATTCCAGCCTTGTATTGGTTCAGTACATATTTGATCTGAATTCAAGATCCAATGTGGATGAATTTGGACCAACACAGAGCTGATTATTCACCATCATCAGGGCATACATGAATGTTTGAACACTAAGGCACTCCAGCTTCAACCTCTGATCTTCACATGGTACCCTGAGTGCAGGATGCAATTCTTTCAGCCTGAAAGTGTAGTTGATCATGGCCACAATTGCAGGATGCTCCAGTGCACCAGAGCAAGGGTGCCAGTGGTTTCATAAGATGATGAAAAAGAGAAAAAAATTACAGTGACATCATAAGAGCAGAATGTGAAATTCCCATTGTTGAGGGCCTTTTCAACATTCTGCTTAATATGTGGTGATATGCTCAGTCACCACTACATTAGGTAGTAGAAGTGCTAAGTTATTATTCACCTAATATGCAGTGATATGCTAGATACATGATATGATAGGTGAATAATACATTATATGTATGTTGGACAATACATACCTCAGTCACTGCTATGTTAGGTAGTAGAAGCACTGAGGTACATCCAGCCAGCAAGTCCCAGTTTATGGTTGTCAGGATTGAGTTCATGGGTCCATTTTGACACCCCCCCACAATCCTGGCACCATACCTAACTTGTCAATGAGCTTGTCTAGAGTCATTTTGGGTAGGGGCTTAGTCAGGATGTTGGCCACTTGGTCCATGGTGGGGATCCATTCCACTTTAATGTGACCATCTGAGATGGTTGATCATATGAAGTGGTGTCAGATGTCAATATGTTTGAGTCTGGAGTGAGCAATAGGGGATTTTGTGAGGGATATGGCACTTTGGTTGTCACATAGAAGCTGGGGGATGAGGGTGGGAGATTAAGTTCAGATAGGAAGGTGCAAAGGTAGATGGCCTCCTGTGCTGCTTGTGTTGTGCTGACATATTTGGCTTCAGTAGAGGATAGGGCCAGGGTGACTTGAGCTTTGCTGCTCCAGCTAATGGGACCCCCAGGGAATGTAAATATGTATCCACTAGTGGATTTTCAGGTTTCAACATCACCCAGTCTGCATCCATGAAACCTTCTACCTTTAAGGTAAGGCATAACTCATTTGGCTGCAGTCCAGTGGGTTTGTCCATGGTTTGAGTTGAAGTGGCATAGTACTCCAACTGCAAATGCTATATTGGGTTGGGTGGCCATTGTGGCATATAGTAGGGAGCCAGTGACATTTTGGTATGGAATGGTTTTGGCTTCCATGCATTTGGCATGTGTCTGGGGTGATTGGGCAGTGGTGAGTTCCATTTTTGGTGTCATAGGGGTGGGGCAGGTGTGACAGTTTGACATTCCATACTTCTCAAGCATGTCAAGGACATACTGTTGCTGGCTAAGGGTGATTGTTCCTTTATTTCAGTCCTGTATGATTTCAATTCCAAGCATGAAGTGAGCGGGTCCTAGATAGGACATCTCAAGGTGTTTCTCAAGTTTGGATATGATGTGCTGGAAGAAAGTTGGGTGGTTGTGTGCACAGAGAGAGTTGTCAATGTATAGTGGTATGAACATTACAGTTCCATCCTTGTTGTATACATAGACACATGGGTCACCTGTGCATGGTTTGAAATCAAGGTCATGGAATGTCTTGTCTATTAGGTCATTCCAGATTTTGCCTGATTGTTTCAAGCCATACAGGGCATGTAGCAGTAACCAAACCTCATCAGGGGATGAGCATATGCCATCCAGGGTGCCATGTAGATGGTTTCATCCAAGTGCCCATTTAGGTAGGCTGTCTTAACATCAAGTTGCTCCAGTTCTAGGTTATATGCAGCAGCTATAGCACAGATGAGGCAGATGGAGGAGATTTTGGTAACCAGAGAGTAGGTGTTGTGGTAGTCAATGCCTGGGATTTGTCTGAATCCCTGTGCTACACACCTTGTCTTTTTTCTTTCTGGTTTACCTTGAGCATCCAATTTTTGTTTAAATACCAGTTTCCCTTGTAGCAGTTTTGTGCCTTTTGGTAGGTCACTGATTCTTAAGGACTTGAATACCTCTTTCTTAGTAAGTGCTGCACACTCTTCCTCAATAGATGCTCTCCATTCATCAGCATCCAGGCAACTAAGTGCATCCTTCAGGTTCATAGGGTCCATACTAGTGGAGGCTGGTGTTAATGCCAGGGCACTTAGGGCAAAGTGAGTATGTTCTGCTTGAGCTAGGTTGGTGGCTGCATTATTTATGCAGGCAAGGAGTTGGAAGTCAGGCCTGAATTCTTCATTGTCAGGTGTGATCCTGGTATATTCTTGGAAGGCTTCTTCAGGCAATTGATTTTCTTTGTCTATTTGATGCCATGCAGGTAGTTGTCAAGTTCTTTGGGGATGTGGGGTGGGTGGGGGTGCAGCTGAGTGGAAGGAAAGAGGTGTATTGTGAGTAGGTGTATGTGGAGGTGTTGTTTCCAACTCTTTGTCCTCATTTGTTTGATCTGGTATCTCCTTGGGTCCTCCCAATTGTTCATTGAGCTCCTCAATTTCATCCTCAATGTATAGTGGTATGGTGGGTTCACTTGTATGTGGGTAGTTTGAGATGTTCTTGTCAAATATTACATCCTGGCAGAGAATGACCTTTCAGTCATGGATCCTCCATAGGTGAAATGACTTTGTTCCTGGTTGGTAGCCCATTGGATGGCATTTGTCAGCTTTGGGTCAAGTTTCTTTTGGAGTGATTTGTTGATGTGAGCATAGGCAATAGATCCAAAGGCTTGAAGGTTGTAAGCTACTGGTTTTTTACCATGCCATAGTTCAAAAGGGGTTTGATTGTTTAGAGAAGCATGGGGAGAACAGTTTGCTACATGAATGGCAAA
>WNFI01202083.1_pt1 | contig 10702 bp, 9 predicted proteins | sample 5400471 | NCBI WGS metagenome assembly WNFI01 (sample SAMN13153348, study PRJNA577476) | soil metagenome | isolation source: 100 cm saprolite on Douglas fir-dominated hillslope | place: USA:California | collected 2013-09-17 | reverse complement strand
TCTACAGAAATGCCGATCGATGTTCGCGGCACCAAGTCTCGAACGTCTGAGCCGGTCGCCCGGTCAGTCTCTCCACCTCGTCGGATTGGAACGTGCCTTCGCCGTTCCTGGTCCGTATCCAGACATCAGCCAAACCTTCTATGATGGCGACCGGTAACCCGCTCGACTTCATCCCCTCTGCGGCGACTTCTACGGGGATGTCAACGCATTCGATAGGTTTGCCGAGCACTTTGCTCAAGGTGGTTACCTGATCGTGGGCACTCAATAATTCCGAGCCCGTCAGATCATAGGTTTTCCGTTCGTGCCCGGTAGTGCTTAGTACCACGGCTGCCACTGCGGCGATATCGTACGGAGATATGGGCGCTGACTTGCCGTCACCGGTTGGATTAAAGACCGTGGCTAGCGATTTGATGGTGTCGGCCCAAAACCGCAAGGCGTTGGACATGAACCCGCCAGGTCGCAAAACGGTCCACGAAATTCCGCTTTCTTCGATAAGCAATTCTACTTCGCGGTGCAAAACACCGATCGGGTTTTTGGGGTTAGAGCGGAGGACTCCGCTTGAGATCATAACGATGTGGCCGACATTCGCTCGCTTAGCTTCGTCGATCAATAATCGATCCGCTTCGTGCTTTTCATCAATCAGGACGGGGAGCAGGAATACCTTGTCGGCGCCTTGCAGAGCCTTTTTGATTACGGTTGGATCTTGACGGTCGCCGATCACCGCTTCAATCGCGGGATTCAGGTGAGAAACCTTCTTTTCGTCGCGGGTCACTACCCGTACGTCCGCGCTCTTAGCGATAAGCTGTTTAACGAGTTCAGAACCGATATTGCCGGTAGCACCAGTAACCAGAATCATACGTTTTTTTTCCACTGATTGATTTCAGAGAAGTGAACCCAAGATAAGTGACTAGTCAATCAATAATTAACGAGCGAGAACGAGCGAGAACGCCGGTAACGAGCGTGAACGGTAAGAGACAAGTGTCTGGAAACGAAGCCGCAGAGTTTACGTTCCCGCTCGCTCCCGCTCGTTCTCGCTCGTTCTCGCTCGTTTTGCGTGGGGCGCAATTCCTGACCAGAGCGCTTTCACCAGACGTTTCACGTAACGTCGCTGTTTGTTCGCCTCGGATTTACCCCCTCCCAGCATCACCTGAAGGAACGCGTGATGCCAAAGGGCACCGATGAACGCTTGCGCTACTACTTCGAAGTCCGTATCGCGGATCCGGCCGAGACGATTCTCAGCTTGTAAATAGGCAGCGACGGTTTTTACGGCCCGCAGAGCTCTGGTCGCGCGTTCTTTACCAGTGATAGCGGTCGCCTCTGTGGGGCTGAGATCTTCTTGCCGGTTGCTCCAGCTCATCATCAGCATCGGGATTATCAGAAGAAATTTCCCCGCAAATAGAGTCCCTAATTCTACTAGGGTGGCTTCAACATCCTTCCGGCCAACGCTCGAGTTAAGCAAGGCGGGGATGGTCTGACCCCAATCGCTGTCCTCACGCATCGCGCTTTGGAAAAGGCCTTGCTTGGTCTTGAACCGTTTGAAAATGATGCCGTGCGAGACGCCAGCTTTAGCCGCGATTTCGCTGGTGGTTGCGTCCAACCCTTTCTCTAAGAAAATCTCACGGGCGACGCGAAGAATAACGTCATCTTGAATCGAAACTGGTCTTGGCATTACTGGCTAGGATCTCATTGATCCCAAATCCCAAGGGATTTGCAACCGAATCACTTAGTGCACCAGTCACTGACTTGGTGCACAAGGATCGATCTCTGCCGAGGAGCCAATAGCAATGGAGCTGATATGAGCGCCCGGAATGATTCCAATTAGATCGTCAGTGCCGATGAGAACCACGTTTTTCTCGCCAACGCCATGAAATGGCAAAACGGAATCTCCCAAGGCTTTTGCCCTTGGGAGATTTTCTCACGCCCAGGCAGCCCCCTGAAAGCAATCTCCAACCCCGCGGACGCGGGGTGCAATTCAGTCAGAGCGCAGCAGTACTCGATACTCCATTGCTCCATCACTCCGCGTGCCGGATTCGAGGACGAGGACGACGACGAGGACGAGAACGAAGCGTCTGGTGAGTGGCGGCCGATGTGGGATCTTAACCTATCTGTTCTCCGCTTTACCTTTGCGCCTTTGCGCCCGCCCGCATCGCTACGCGAAGCGTTGCGGGCGGGGCTTTGCGTGAGATTTTTTCTTCGTCTTCCTTTTTGCGCATTTCGCCTACGCTTCCAAATTCAGGCTCAGGCAGCGGAAAAGGCTCCGTACCCTTGGTGTGACGAGAGTTGCTGCAGGTCGGCGACAGCCGCTTGCAGTGCGTTCGGCCAAGGAAGACCGAGTTCCAGGTACAATTGGATTAACCGCTCCGATTTATCCTCAATCGAACGCCGGATGGCGTGCGAAAATCCTTTTCTTATAGATGGCTTCCACTTTTCTGTGTGAGCGGTCCGTGTCTTACGAATAGTTCGACGTGCCATATGCTCGCAATAACGGGTATCGACCAGTTCCCACCTAGTGATTTCAGGTCCAGCGCCGCAAATGAGGGATGAAAGGCGTATTTTAGAAGCTGAACGCGGGCCGGGAGGTTATAGGTTTTAAGTTATAGGTTATAAGTTTTAGGTTGTAGGTTCGAAGTTGTGAGCCCTAGGCACCAATTATTTATCGCCCTGGTCACAAGTTTGGTCGAGCGACGGACTGCTTCAGGAGTAGCCGCGTCGAACGCTCCTAGCTGACAACCCCTGACGTGCAACTTACAACTTAAAACCTAAAACCTATAACCTAAAACTTATAACCTAAAACCGTCACCCATAGGCCCACCCCTTTAGCCGGAGTAAGGCGGCCAGCATACGTGTGAGGAATGCACCAATCATCGTAACCACGACCCCGATGAAGATCTCCTGCGGCTGCAAACGTTCTGCTTCCCATTGTAAGAACAGGGAAAAGGCTAGCCCCCAAACCACCGCGATCTCGGGATAAAGTTCCTGTTGCAACCTGGGAGCCAACACATCCCGGCGTAATAGGTCGCGCATCATCCCGCCAAATGAGCTGGTGATTCCCGCCGAGATCGGACCCCATAACCAGAGGGGTTGCACGGAGGTATCAAGGACGACAACCACCCCGATTACCAGAAAGGAGGCGAGCCCCATTCCGTCACAAATCTGAATTAGACCGGTTCCAAGATGTCCACGAGATTGCAACGATTCGGTGAACCGTTTGGCGCCGGCGAAAGAACTGATTCTGATGACCAGCATCCCTACGATGACCGTGCCGATGATCATCAGGAGCACCAATGGATCTCGCACGATGCCCAGCGGCTGGCGTTGGAAAAGAAGATCGCGGATCACGCCGCCGCCGACAGCAGGTAAACTGGCGAGAACCATCGCTTCAAACAGCGTGAAACGTCCTACATAAGCGAGCACTACACCCGATAACGCAAAAGAAACGGTGCCAATCGAGACCAAAAATTGAAACCAATCGGTATCTAAAGTTTGATGAATGAGGATCGGCAACGCATAGGTGTCAGCGATCCGCTGGAATTGGCCATCCGATTTTATGCGATCAATCGCCTCGTTTAGATGAGCGAGGGTGGCTGGAGTCGTTGAGACGCGGCTCAACATAAAGTGAATATCAGTTGAAAACCGCACCGGATGTTCCTCGATCAAACTGCTCTTCTGTTGCCGCCAAGCGATGGTGGCAGCAGAGATCTGATCAGCCAGGAAACCATCAATTCTATCCTGGAGCAGGTTTTCCAGGTTAGCCGAATCACTGTTCTCCTTGATAACGATCGCGGCATTGGCCGGATCCTCGATATATTCGTTAAGCTGTCGATCGGCATAGGCGAACCCGGCTACCACACCGAGCCGGAATCGCTGGGCGCGAAAAAGATCCAGCATCTGCTCCGGTGTATTGAAGGAATATTTTGAGCTTGTTCCTTTGAGCACAATCAAGACGTCCGTCTCGCGCCGGTACGGTTTGGAAAAATAAGCGTATTGCTCGCGTTCACGGCTGTAGGTAGCGCCCGCCGCAATATCGCGAGTACCGTTCGCGAGCCCGGCCAGATGGATATCCCAGGCGGTTTCCGGTAACAACAAGTCGACGCCCATTACCCGGGCGACTGCCCGCTCTATCTCCACATCAAAGCCGGTGAGGACGTCGACCCCATGAACGTTCTGGCGATATTGATAAGGATCCCAAGGATACCAACCGCCGAGTAAGACTCGCGGTTCAGGCCTTTGCCGTACCGGCAAAGGCGTTGGCGTCGGACTCCCTTGCGCGTGAGCCGAAAGAGACGCGACCCCTGCTAAAAAGGCCAAAACTAGCGCCGCGATTAGATCTCCTGGATATCGGCGTAAAGGCTGGTGACTGCTGGCTCGTTGCTGCAAACCGCTGAATAAGCTCCTCATTAAAGGTCTGGGAGAAGGCTGTTCCGGACGTTCCGAAAGACAGAGCAACGTCTGGACCGAGCTTTTCTAATAGTGAAGATCCGCCCTCATTAGCAAGCAGGAATGCGAGGAGGGAGAGGTGAGGGGCCTGCCCTGAGCATCTCGGCAAGCTCGATACAGGCAAGCGTTAAGCGCGTCGAAGGGTGAAAGGTGATTGGTGATCGGTGATTGGCGTGGCCCCGCCAATGGGCGTTGTCTCACCCAGATTGGCCTACGGAAAAACCTAGTATCCTCTCCTCCGAACCTTTGCGTCTTTGCGTGAGATTTTTTCTTCTTCCGTTACCCGCTCACCAAAAGAAACGCTGTGCTGGAGCCCCTGGTTTTGTTACAAACCTAACAGACCACCCACCACTGTGCCTGCGCCCCAGAACCGAGGCTAGCCGAGGCTTTAGCTTCGGGAGATGCTGCCAAATGATGCGATGAAAATCCGGCTCGCGATTCTACCCCTGTCTGCACTGCTCGTATCTTGCGCGACCACAGAGCAATCCGGGTTCATTACGGTTTCTTCGCAACCGGCAAATGTCGGCGACGCCAGAATTGCGGCAAAGCGGTATCACGATTCCGGAGGTTACGATCGGGATTTGCGAGTTGTGGCCAGCCAGGCCGCCAGTTGGATCAAGACGCGAGCCGCTGGTGCTCATCGGCCCGCTCTAGTACTCGACATTGATGAGACTGCGCTATCGAACTGGGAAATTATCCTGCGTGATGATTTTGGCCGGCCCATCGCCGGTCCGGCGGATCTCGCTTCAGCCGGGCCTTGGGGCTGGGCGGAGTGGGACCAGCTGGGACGCGATCCTGCCATCGAGCCGACCTTGGAGGTATTCCGAGCTGCCCGCGCCGCAAATGTCGCTGTCTTTTTCATTACGGGCCGGCCCGAATCGCAGCGTGCTGCTACCGTGCGAAATTTGCGCGCGGTTGGTCTTGGAGATTATGCGAAGCTTTTTATGGTCCCGAACGGCGCCCATTTCGCTTCTGCGGCCGATTTTAAGACTCCGATTCGTATAGAGATAGAACGGCTTGGCTACACCATCATTGCTAATATGGGTGACCAGCCCTCCGACTTGATTGGTGGTCACGCTGAAAAGAAATTTCTTCTTCCCGACGCTTTCTATCGGGTCCCGTAATCCGGTAGGGACTTCGGGAAAGTGAACATGTCTTGTGTTAAGGGTTAGGCGTCAACACGTCGTTGATGGAATATTCCTTTCATAGCTACCCAAGGGAACTGGCCAAGCAGATAATAGCTCAATGGGACATCGCTTCTGGAGTGGCGGATACACTCCCACCACAGGACGCCCTGGCTTCATTTTTAAGCGAAGCGTACCAGGCCAGCTTACTTCGCGAGGAAGACCGTGCCGTTGTCTGTCGATTGATCCTGATTAATCCGGCTGAATTGGTTGATGACACTGGGCCGCCCAGCGGATTGCACGTCTTAAGGTTCCAGGAAGAGAGAGCCATGCGTGAGCAAGAGATCCGGCGCTTAAGTCCGACCGCTACTTTTTATCGGTCGTTGATTGCAGTGCGTTGGGACTCAACCCAAGGTTTTTTGATTTGGGGAATCATTAACTCCGGCTCACGCTGGATCAACCAAACCGACGGCGGACGCCTCCGTGGTCCTATCGTTCCGAATCGGTTGGTCGTTCATATCCGTGGACCAGGTACTCTGGTGGTTTTAAGAGGCGAAAATCGAATCGCCACCTTGCTCAAGGGCAAACTTCAAGACTACGGCTTCAACATTTTCGAAGCGAGTTGGCTCGCCAGTCTGCAGGAGAGATTTGCGATATGGGTTCTGCACGAATGTTTCAAAGATAAACCTCAGTCCGGAGCGACGGTTGACCGAGATTTCACCCGGATGCTTGCCCAGAATGTAATGAGACGAGTGATTAGCCAGGTCAGGCGCGCCCGGCACGGTGGCATGGTAATCATTATAGCCGACCCGAATTGGGATAAGCTGGTACGCTCGAATGGGCCGATTTCTCCGAAGTATTGGATCCAAGATGGCAAAGCGCGCCGGCGTTATCGAGAGCTCTTGTTTGCGGCGGTACGAACCCTTTCTGAGATTGGCGCTAGTCACGGATTAGCCACGGTCGGCTGGGAACAGTACCAGCAAATCAAAGATGAGCGGTTAGCCGAGCTCGACGAGTCCATTTTCGAGTGTGCGCATTTGCTGGCAGATCTAATGGCGGTAGACGGGGCTCTGGTCCTGACCGCGGCACGCGATATTATCGGTTTTGGCGCGGAAATACTTGTGCCCACCCAAGAGAACGAAATCGTCTATCGGGCGCTTGATATTGAAGGTGAGCAGTCAGTTCCGGAGCGCGCAGATGAGACGGGAACTCGGCATCGCGCGGCTTACCGGCTCACTCGAGACTATCCCCAATGCCTGGTCACGGTAGTGTCCCAAGATGGCAGCGTGCGTTACTTCGGGAATCGAAATGGAAAGGTCACCTATTGGGATATTCTCTCGATTTGAATGGATCATCCGCAGATTACACAGAACCTGTCGCGCCGTAGGCTTTGCGGAGGTGGATTACGCAGATTTCTCTTTGAGGCTCGGATTCGGTCGGTCGGTTAAAGGGCGGAAGGCCTTAGAAACAATATGGGTAGTTACCGTTGCCAAGCAGAGCGGAGCCGAAGACTGGTGGGGCGAGGCTCCGGAACTTCCGCGAAGGTTTCGCAAGGTGATAAGCGCGGCGAAACGTTAGGCGTATTGTGCCGAAGAGTTGCCGAGCCGAAAACCCAGCGCGTGCCATCCTCCGCGGCGAACGAATGTCTGACCAGGATAGGTGCTACCCCGTTTACAGACATCGGTTAGTTTTCGTCGCGCTCGGCCATGGTCGCATCCTGGGCCCGGCTCGGCGGCCGCTCTGGACCATTGTACCCGATCGGTCCCTCAACGTCACCGCCTCTGCGAGATTCGTAAGCTCGTTCGGGAGCCTCGCCCCACCAAGCTCTACCGGGACCGGATCGGGCTGCTAGCGCCTTAAACAGCGTAAAAAAGACGGTGCTCCAGCGTGATGTGAGGGAGGGAGGTGTTCGGCCAAACTGCCTTCGTAGATGATCTCTACCCGCAAATCGACTCCGTTATAGCTCGCGCGCAAAATGCCTTCTCGGTGGGTTGAATGCTTTCCCAGGATATATTCAATCACCCGGCCGGTGTGGTCTGCGCTTGTCTCGATCGTGTTCGTCCCAACTCGCCAGGCCTGGGCCGTCTTGCGGATAAAAGCAACAGCCGCACTGATCGATTCTGTGGATTCGGACCACCGGACTTCTTCAGTTTGCCGGATGCCCAGACGGAAAATTAGGGTTAGTCCAAGGGCGAAGGTTAGACCCAGCGCCAACGGACTGGCTGTGAAGGTTTGAATCGGCGCCGGCAGCGCATGGAAGTAAGTGGGGAACAAGTTCTCACTGAGAGCCAGCAGCGTGGAGACCCCGATCACGTAGACCGCGCGAGTATCAATCGTTCGCGACAACATAATCTGCATGCCGCCGGAAATCATAAACGAGGCGGTGAAGACGAGCAGCGAACCCGCGACTTCTTCAGGCACGAGCAGGAAGATACCGGCCAACCGGGGAGAGAACGCGAAAATCAGCAGGACTAAAGAAGCAGCGAACCCGATCATCCGGCTGGTGGCGCCGGTGGCGCCTGACACGCCGACTAAGCTAGGGCCGATGCTCATTCCCGTAACACCGAGACAGCCCCCAATGATATTGGACAATCCGTCTGCCAGAACTCCTTTGCGGATATTGTTGGTGTCGGGTCGTTGCCAGGCCGCGTTATTAATTCGCTGGCAAGTAGTGATCACCCCAACTGCTCGCAGTGCGGCGGCCACCCCCGCGGCCATAAAAGCGGGGACTAAGCCAACATTGAAGTCCAACCGGAGCAGGTTTGTCTGAGGGAACGCCAGCCAGGAGCTTCCATCATAGGTTTTTAAGCTGGTGGACTCGATCAGCCCAATAGAGAGAGCTGCGGTCATCCCAACGATTAACGCCACCAGCGTCGACAGAAGCTTTAATGTCCCGCGGCCCCAGATACTCAGCGAGATACAAGCCAGCAGGGTTAGTGACGTAACGCAAATGTGCAAAGGAAATGTGGGCAGCTCTACGTGTTGGACGTCAAGCGTCCGGCCGATTCCAACTATTCCAAGTTGCAGACCCACCACAAAGACGGTCAATCCACTAAGAATGGGCGTAATTACGATGCGGAGCCGGTTTAGCGCCAGGGCAAACAAAGCTTCAACTATTCCGGCAAATAGCGTCATTCCGAATACCAGGGGCATGCCGCCGATGTGCGCGGCTAACACTGAAGGCGCCAAATAAACCGCCGAATATACCGGTGGCGCTAGAAACCCCGATCCGATCGGACCGCGCGGCAAAGCTTGAAGCGCGGTACCAATCGCAAGCCCAACACAAGAAATGCTAATTGCTTGGATGCTCTCTGCCGGCGAAGCCTTAGCCTGATGCAGTATAATCGTGACCAAAACCAGGTAGATCGCGGCCATGACCGCGTACTGCAGCCCGAGTAAGACCAGGCGCACTGGCGGCGGCCATTCGTCTACTGCGTAGACCAGATTCGGTGGCCGCTCGTGTGCTTGGGGTTGCACGACCCTTTGCTAGAATACCGCTAGCCGCGCTGTCAATCTTCTGGTGAGGGAGAAATCGCGCGGCGGCTTATCAGGTAGGCGCAGCGGGACGCCCCCGCCACAATGTGTTCGGTGCGTTCAACTTGAACTCGGTCGCCAAGTAATTTGCGGAACACGCTTAGCTCTTCGCGACAAAGGCCAGTGCAACTGGTCGCAGCGATACAGATGGGACAATGTCTTTCCACTAGTAGATAGCTGTTGCGGTCTCCCAGCTTTTCCACTCCAGCCATATAACCTTCGCGAGAACGGATAGCGGCCAGCGCTTCGAGTTTTTCGCCCAAAGGTGAAGTTGCTTTGATCTCACTCCGGTAGTTTTGCAATTGGTGCCGGGAACGTGCTTTTATCAACTTGTCCAAAGCGTCGCGGCCCAAAGTCTCGTTCAAACAAGAGATGAGCGAAACCGCTAACTCGGCGTGAGCATCAGGAAAGAATTTAAGAGAAGCGCTGGTGAGTGACCAAAGCAACGTGGGTCGTCCCCGGGAACCTGGTTTGGCTTTGCGTTTAACCAAGCCTTGTTCTTCCAAGCTGTGCAAATGCTGCAGCGCCGCCATTTTCGTGATCCCCAAAACGTCGCCTAACCCGGCGGCAGAAGTTGGTCCACCGATTTTAAGCTGGTCGAGGATACGCTTAGGAGGAGACATAGATACTGAGACTATTAAATAAAAAGAATCCTTTACAAATAAAATAATCGACGTTTTATAAAGCTAAATCTTGATTAATCCCCCTATGAATTCGAACCAGTTCGACGGATTCTTTCGCGCCGCTTCCTTAACCGATTTGCAAGCTAAGGGTATGATCGTCGTACCGGGGACCGGACGCCCGGTGCTTTTATGCTGGTCGGAAGGACGCGCCTTTGCCTTAGACAACCGGTGTCCGCATATGGGCTTTCCTTTGAGTAAAGGCAGTCTGGAAACGGGTGTGCTGACCTGCCATTGGCATCATGCGCAGTTCGATATCAACAGCGGCTGTACGTTCGACCTTTGGGCCGACGATACTCCCGTATTCGATGTGAGGTTGCAAGGGGATGACGTGTGGGTAGCCGAGCGACCAAAGCATAAGGTCGATGTTAACTATTATAGCCGGCGGTTAGTTTGGGGGTTGGAACAAAACATTGGCCTTATCCAGGCAAAAGGCATGGTTGCGTTACTGGCGGAGGGCGAGGAAACAATTAGTATCATCCGGAGGATCGCGCAGTTTGCTTCCCGGAACCATCGGCTCTGGGAGGATGGTCTCACTATTCTTAGTGTCGTTGCTCGTCTGGCTCCGCAGCTGAGCCATACAACATTGGTCTATGCCCTGGCTAAAGCCGCTCACAGAGTCGCGGAAAATTGCTCAGGACAGCCGGCACGACATTCTGCCGGCGGGCTGAATGGTGAACAGTTTGTAGAAGAGCGACTGAATCGCTGGCTATCGCACTGGTCCATGATTCGGCATGATGAGGGAGCTGAGCGCACTCTGTTGGCGGCCTTAGATTCGGGGCTCACTCGCTCAGCGTTAAATCGGATTGTGTTTGGAGCGGTTCAGGGACGGATCTATGCCGATGGCGGTCACGCTTTAGATATGGCGAACAAAGCTTTCGAGCTGCTCGACGCCGTTGGCTGGCAGGACGCGGCTAAAGTCTTACC
>WNFI01039072.1_pt2 | contig 10703 bp, 12 predicted proteins | sample 5400471 | NCBI WGS metagenome assembly WNFI01 (sample SAMN13153348, study PRJNA577476) | soil metagenome | isolation source: 100 cm saprolite on Douglas fir-dominated hillslope | place: USA:California | collected 2013-09-17 | reverse complement strand
TTGGTAGTAACGCGCGGCACCCGCCGCGCTTGGCCTGAGGATGCGGGCTGCCGCAGGCTGCGGCCAAGGGGAGCTCTCCCCAGGTGGGGAGGCATCCCCCTGCGCCGCCGGCTGTCATCGGCGAGAATCCCGGCGTCAGGCCGGGGCGGTGCGCGCACATCGCGGCTACCTGCGTTCCAGATCGGCCACCATGCCTGCGGAGAACAGAGCTCGCGCTCCTGCTGGTTTCCACCGGCGAGCTGACCGCCGGGGACCTGCGGCGGCTGCCCGCTAAGGCCTCCTCCGGCTGAACGCCGCGGGCGCCCGCGGCCGGGCATGGGGAGGCCTCCCCTTGTCAGCGGCGCGCCCCGGACGCACCCTGGGCCCAGGACACGGCCGGGTGCCGCGGACGGCCCCCGGCAGGACACGATGATCAGGGCGCGGAGGCTCGCCATGACCCGGTTGAAGGTGAACGACGCGCGGTGCGAGGCCCTGTTCGCGTCAGGGCTACAGCGATCGGATGCCCCGACCGCCGAAGCGGTGACGGAGATGATCAGCCGCACCGTACGGCAGTTCGGCATCCGTGGCTGCGCCAGCCAGATGGCACAGGAGTTCGGCGACCACCCCGAGGCGGCCCTCGACCGCATGCGGTGGGTCCGGCAGCTTGTCGGCGAACTGCCCGCTTGGCCCGCCCTCTGCTCCCCGCGTGCCGTCCGGCCAGCCACCGGCAGTGCCCGGCGCGCCGCCTGACCGCGTCATCCTCAGCGCCCGGGTGATGGCCGAGTTCAGCGACCGGCCCGCTTCGCCGACCCTGCGCACGCAAGAACCACCCTGCCACCTCGCCTATCACCGGTGCCTTTGCCACCAGGAAGATCGTCCCCGCGCGCCAGCAGGGCCACGGTGCCTCCACGCGGAGATCAGAACGATCGAGCCTGCCGCGCCTGTACGGTTCGCTTCCTCGACAGCTCCGGAACCATCACCGCCGCCGCCAACACGATCACCGTGCGAATCGACCGCCGCGCCTACTCACCCGTCCTGCGCCAGGCCAGCCTCCCCGCCGACACCACCATCCCCTGGTGGCAAGGCCGCCGCCTGCACTTCGAGTTCAGCTAACTTACTGAGGCGCTGGCCCGGTGGGACGGCTCGGCCTGGGAGATGACCAAGGCTCCCGGGGTTCGGCGTAGCGCGGACTGCGTGCTGCGGGGCGTGGTCCGGCTCCGCGATGGCCGCATGGGCCTGGGCGACTGCTTCAGCAACGCCAACCCCGAGCCAGATCTGGCCGCGGCTGTGGCGGCTGCCGGCGAGGCGGGCGGTCGGGTCCGGTCCGGCCGCCTGGCCGGGAAGGCGCCGGTGTTCCTCGATCTGGCCGGGGCCGGGCAGGCCGGCTCGGCGCGGGCGGCCGGGTTCGTCGGCCGGGCCGGGGTCATCGCGCTGTCCAGGCCGTGGTCCAACCCCAGCGCCTCTCGCAGCGTCTTCTGTATATGAAGCGGGTGGCGACCGTCTTGGTCGTGGCGGGGGCGCTCGCCGGTTGCGGCGTTGCGGCCAGCCAGCATGCGCACTCCGGCCAGGCGCGGGCCGCGAGCATCACGATAGAGCCGTCGCGGGGACTGTCGCCGGGCGAGCGCGTCAGGGTGCGGGTCCGCGGCTTCCCGGCCTGGGGGAAGGTCTTCCTGTCCGAGTGCGCCCGGGCTCGTGACGCGGGCCCGCTCGGGTGCGGGCCGCAACTGGCCGCCCAGCCGTTCCTGCTCGCCGACGGGCACGGGAGGGCCAACGGCAGGTTCACTATCCAGGCGGTCGCCGCGACCGGCCCGCTCGCGCAGGGCGCGCGGTCGGCCAAGTGCGCGCTAGGCCCGGGCTGTGTGCTCATCGCCACGATCGGCATTCCGGCCGATGGCCACAGGGCTGTGGCCGCAACCCCGATCCGTTTCGCCCTGCCGCCCCCGGCACCGCCGCCGCTCCCCGTGACGCTGCCGAGGGGAGCGCCGCTGACCGTGCTGCGCCGGATCAAGCTCCCCGCCCAGGCCTGGCTCCTCGCGGTGGGCGCGGGAGGCCTGTTCGTGCTTAGCGAGAACGGTTCGGGCGCCATGATCACCCGGGTGGATCCGGCAGGCGGCCAGGCTGGTCCGTCGCGGCGGGTGACCGGTGCGGCCAACATGGTGGTCGGCGCCAGCAACCTGGCCCTGGGCGGGAACCTGGTGTGGGTCGTTCGCCAGGCCCCATCGCGGGTGACTCCGCCGCTGCTCGCTCTGAGTCCGGCCACGCTGGCGGTCGTGCACCGGGTCGTGCTGCCGGACCAGCCGGGCTGGGGCGGCGACGTCGCGTACGCGGGCGGGCTGATCTGGGTCGCCGGAACTCACCTGCTCATGGGGATCGACCCGGCTGCCGGCAGGCTGACGGTGACCGTGCCGCTGGAGGTGACAGCGGACACGGGCGCCTTCACTTCGGTGGCCGCCACTGCGGACAGCACGGCGCTCTGGACGGCAGAGGGCACAGGCGGCGGCGGCCCGATCGGCGTGCAGCAGCGCGATCCGCGGACCGGGGCCGTGCTCGAATCGGCCTACGGCCCGTTCGGCGGTATCGGCGGTGCCCGGATCGCGGCGGCGCCCGGCCGCGTCTGGCTGGCGTACGCCTCCGGGATGCTCGGCGGATACTTCCGCGTGAACGTCCGGGCGGGCGGCCTCACCGAGACTGAGCCTAAACGCAGCCAGATGGGTCACGGCGTGTTCTCCAACGGCGTTCAGGTCTTCCTGGCCTACTCGCGGCTGTGGATCCTGGACCAGACCTCGATCTCCTGCGCCGACGACACGACGGGCCGCATCCTGTGGCAGCTGCCCGGCTCCAGCGGTTACCCCAGCAGCCTCGTGCCGCTCGCGCCCGACCGGCTGGCGCTGGCGTGGGGCGGGGAGATCCTCATCGTCCGGCCCCGGCCGCCGTGCGGCCCCTAACCAACCCAGGGCCGAAGAAGCTGCGCGGAAATCGGCGTTTAGGGCCGACTGCGGGTCGAGCTTGCCCTACTGGCTGCCGAATGGCTGGGCGCGGCGGTGCTGCGCCCAGCCGCCGGGCCGTGCCCCTGACCGTCGGCTCCGTGCTGCTGGCTCTGACTGCGGGCTACTTGCGCGGCAGGCCGCGCACCTCGAACGCCAGCAGGATGTCGGAGAAGCCCCGGAACAGCGCGAAGAACCCGACCCAGATCAGCAGCAGTAGCGCCTGCGCGGGGAACTCCTGCTGGGAGACCCAGAAGCCGAGCAGGATCTCCAGGACGCCCGCGATCATGCCCAGCCACCAGGCGGGATTGATCTCCCGCGAGGAGATCGAGGTGACCAGGTCGAGGCTGCCGCGGAAGATGAGCAGCAGCCCGAAGATCGTGGCCAGCGCCCAGAACGCGCCGAACGGGCTCGCGAACGACCAGCAGGCCGCGAACAAGAACAGGAGCGCCATCAGCACGTGCGCCCAGCGCCACCGCGATCGGATCGAGGCGATGAGGAGCTCACTGAGCCAGCCGCCCAGGAAGACCACGCCCATCAGCACGCCCACGGCGACCACCGAGGCGAGCCGGAACCGCAAGACGACCAGCGAGATGACCAGCCACGCGATCCCGGTGACGAGGAACATCCACCACGGCCCAGCCAACTGGTCCAGCACTGTCTCGACCCTGCCACGGAGGCCAGCGTCCGCCGGCGACTGCAAGCGCATGCTCATTGCCCGTATCCCTTCGCACGCCTGCCTCCACCGTCTCACCAGGAGCTGTAAATGACCATGGGGCCCGGCACGAGGTTTCACCCGCAACTCGTCTCGCGCGCAGGATGCTAACCTGGACCAGCCGCGGCCAGCCAGATCGCTGTACAGCGTTTGCCCGGTTATCCCGATGGCTCCCGCAACGGGGCCTGCTACAAGTGACTATGCAGATAAGCGCGTCGGCATGCGCCGATGCAACAACCACTCATCGGCTACTTATGTCCGGGCCGACAGCCGTGGGCGGCGCATGCATATCACCCAGATCTGCGACCATCACGGACGGCAGCGTCACGCTCCGGGGGCCGCTTCGGATCCCATGCGTATAGCCCAGATGCTCGGTCACCTCGGCATCCAGCGCGGTCTCCAGAACCGTCTTGGTCAGCCCCGGCGAGCAAGCTCGACCTGACCACGCTCGGACGCCAGGAGGTGGGAGGACTCGCCCGAGGGCCACCGCCATACCCGACCGTGCGCGTGGTGGAACTGGCATGACGAATACGGCGTCTCGCAGCCGGGTGACAATCCGGGGCGACTCGCTGGCCCAGCTCGAGCCGGTTAGAGCCGGTGCTTCGGCGACCCGGGCGTGCCGCCGGGCCTGGCCGGCAGCCGGGTGATCGCCGGGCCAAAGGCGGTTCAGCCAGCAATCGCCTGGCCCCACGGCTAAAGTCAGCGGCTCGCTCAGAGCCGGGCTGAGCGGCCCCGGCGGCGGCTGGCCCTAAGCCCGGCCAGAAGGCAGGCGGCGAGCGCGAAGGCCAGAAGTACTCCAGAGGCTGCGAAGGTGCGGCCGGGGTTATCGCGCAGCGCCGCCTCCAGCGCCGTGACTGCCCAGTAGCCGGGCGAGGCCGGCGCGAGGTGCCTGATCCACAGCGGCATCACGGTTAGCGGAACCAGTGCGCCGCCAAGGCTGGAGAGGATCATCCCGCCGATGTCATAGCAGGCTCCCATCGCGCTCAGGCTGCCGACCAGCAGCCCGATGGCGGCGCCCATGCCGACCAGCGCGGACGTCCAGGCCAGCAGCGCCAGCACAAGCAGCGGCAGTCCGGTGATGGTCAGCCCGAGAACGAGGACACCGAACACGATGACTGCTGCCTGCTGGCTGAGAAGCGCGGCGATCACCGGGACCGCCTTGCCGATGAGCACTTCCACCGGGTGCGCGCCGGTGGCCCGGACACGGTCCCAGGTGTGCCAGATCCGCTCGGTCAGGATCGAGCTGCCGACCACGCTCATGGCGAGCAGCGAGAACGTGACCAGGGTGGCAATGACCGCCTGGGTAACGCCGTGGCCGGGGCCCTGCGCCTGCTCGTAAAGGGGGTGCAGCAGGAGCAGGAACGCTAGCGGCAGGATCATCCTGCTGGCCAGCGGGCCTGGCTCGCGCAGCATCAGCATGGTGTTATGCCGGATCAGGGCGGCGGTGCGGTGGATGGCTTCACACGGCATGCTGGACCGCCAGGGCAAGGGCGCGGTACAGGTCATCGAGATCGGGCCGGCGCACGTCCACCGAGATCGGGCTACAGCCGGCCGCGAGCAGGCAAGCCAGGTCGGCCGGCGGGTTCGTGCTGGCAATGCGCAGCTCGCCGTCGACGTGGCGGGCCCGGCGGGCGAGCGCGTCAGGCAGCGCCGTGCGCCGCACGGCGCCGGATGTGAGCGCGCCGCCCGCATCCTGGCCGTCGAAGCGCAGCCTGAGCTCGCCGGGCAGTCCGTTAATCAGGATGCGCTGTGAGCCGCGGGCGATCACCTTGCCCGCTCGCGCCACCGCCAGCGACGCTCCGAGGTCAGCCAGCTCGGGCAGGTAATGGGTGGTGTACACGACTGCTGCGCCCGCCTCGGCGCGCGCCCGGACGGCGGCGAGCAGCGCACCGCGAGTCTCCGGGTCAGCTCCGGCAGTCGGCTCGTCTAGGAGCAGCAGCCGCGGGTCCCCGATCAACGCCGTAGCTGCCTGCGTGCGGCGGCGCTGACCGCCCGACAGCAGGCCGATCCGCTGGTCGAGCACTGCGGTCAGCTGAAGCTCCTCGGCGACCCGGTCGATGGCAGACGCGAGCGCTGACCTGCGCAGCCCGGCTAGGGCGCCGAACAGCCGCAGGTTGTCGCGGGCCGTGGCGCTGACATACAGCGCCTGCTCCTGCGGGGAGATCCCGGTCATCCGCCGGGCGGCCCGCGGCTCGCGCAGCGCATCCACGCCCGCTTGACCAGCCCCTGCGCCGACAGCATCCGAACCGCCCCTCCCGCCGCAGCTAGCGATCTACACCGTATAGGATCTACAGTGTATACGCATGGAAGAGCGACGGCAAGCCATCCTGGACGCCGCAATGGCGCTGGCCGATGAGCGCGGCCTGGGCGCGGTGTCGATGCGGGCCGTCGCCGAGCGGGTCGGCGTCACCCCGATGGCGCTGTACCCGCATGTGGGCAGCAAGGCAGAGCTGCTCGACGGGATGATCGGCGAGCTACTGGGCCAGCTCAGTGCGGCGGGCGCAACTGAGCAGCCTGACGGCCAGCCGCCACATCGGTTGCACCGGCTCGGCGACTTCGCGCGCGCAGCCAGGATGATGGCGAGGCAGCACCCGTGGGCCGCCACGCTGCTGTTCTCCCGCCCGTCCGTGGCGCCGGACTCGGTCCGGGCCATCGACCTGATTTACGAGGAACTGCTCGACGCCGGGGTGCCTGAGCCGGAGGTACCAAGGCTAGAGCGACTGCTCAGCACGTTCATCCTCGGCTACGCCGCCTCCGAGACGGGCGGCAGGTTCGGCGCCGGCAGGATCGATCCGCGCAAGCGGCGCAACCAGCTGCCCGAGGGAGCCCTGCCCGGCCACACCCGGCTTGCCCGGTGGTTGGACCAGCAAGTGGACTGGGAGGCGGAGTTCAACGCTGACCTGGACGACCTTGGGCGCCTAATCGAAGCGGCAGCGTCGGCGGATAGGCCCGCCCGTCATGACCAGCTGGGGCGACCCGGTCCGGCTGCCGTGGCCCTGCATGCGAACCGCCGCACGCAGTCATGAACAGGCCCAAGGCCAGCAGCCCAGCTGCCATAGGCGGTGCCCTGGCCATACGGCCGGGCCCGCTGCGCATCTTCGGCTAGTGTGCCGGTCTTGAGTTTCTCCGTGACCACGTGAGTCGTTTTGTGTCCCAGTTACGGGTTGGGGCTATCGCCTGGACCGGGGGGTGGGGTCTGCTGGTGGTATGGCAGATAACAGGCTGGAGCCGCGCGCTGCAGCGCGCGAGGCGCGGGAACCTGCCGCTGCGGCGCTTGGGGCGCGGGAGCCTGCCGCTGGGCTGGTCCGGCCGGGCGGTGGCACGATCCTGGACGCGATCGGCAACACTCCGCTGATCATGGTTGACGGGATCTGGGTCAAGCTCGAGTACCTCAACCCTTCCGGATCAATCAAGGCGCGTATCGCCAAGTACATGATCGAGCGGGCGGAGCGGGAAGGGCTGCTGCGGCCGGGTGACACCATCGTGGAGGCAAGCAGCGGTAATACCGGAAACGCGATGAGCATGGTCGCGGCCGTCAAGGGCTACCGGATGCTTGTGGTAATGCCGGACGGGATGAGCGGCGAGCGGCTGGCGATCTCGCGGGCCTTCGGCGCGGTGGTGATGACGCTCGGTGACTTCCATGTCAATGACGCGCTGGCCAAGGCCGCCGAACTGGGCCGCCAGCCGGGATACTTCGCGCCGCAGCAGTTCGATTCGGAGTGGAATGTTGAGGAGAACCGCACCTGGCTCGGCCCGGAGACGCTCGCCCAGCTGCCGGACGGCACGGTCCCGGACGCGGTGGTCGGCGGGGTGGGCACCGGGGGCACCATCGTCGGCGTGGGTCAGTGCTTCCGGCACCGGCACCTCATCGATGAGATAGTCGCGGTGGACAGTGACGCGGCGATCAGCGAGATGCGCCGCCTGGCCCGCGAGTTCGGGCTGTTCGTGGGACCGAGTTCCGGCGCGCACCTGGTCGCCGCCCGCGAGCTGCGAGCACAGTACCCGGACCTCCGGCACGTCGTCACGTTCTTCTGCGACGAGGGGGAGAAGTACATCAACGACTACTTCCTCAGCGCCGGGCTCGAACCGGTCCGGGGAAACAGGACCTGACGGCTTGAACGGCTCCAGGCATGAGTAGCCCGGGCAGCGATTCCAGGACGCGGACGACCCGGGGACGTGCTCCCGGCTCAACCGCTGGGCGATCTCGGCGGCGGGGGACCTTCCAGCTGGGAGGGCGTCAGCACGGCCGCGCTTTGTTCGCTGCTGCCGCCCTCTGCCGTCCCTCGCGTCCTGGCGTCGGCGCGCCGACCGCGTTCACGGCGCACATTATTATTGTTCGTGTCCCGGTTCTCGTTGCTCCCAACCCGGGCGTTTCACGCTCGGCTCAACGCCAGCGACGCCAATTGACGGCCCCCTGGCTGGAACCAGCCGTAACTTCACCCTTCCATCCACCGAAGGCGGCCAGGACTTCTCCCTTCTCGCGCTCGGGCACCTTGAAGTGATCAAGAGTACGGCCAAGTTCCGCATGGACTTCGTCGAACACCTCGGGAGCGATCTTCAAGTCGAAATGTGCATCGCGCAGCTCACTGGCTGTGTACTGAAATGGCCCGCCCGCCAGCGAGGCGACCCACAGTGTCCTCAGCCACTTGAGGCCCGGCAACCGCCCCGGGTACGTCACCGTATGCCATTCCCTCAACTCAGGGTTTGCCTCGACCACCTTCGAGTTGTCCAGCAGTTGGTCGCTGAAGTGATCCACTACAGCGGCGATGGCGAAGATTCCACCCAGGCGTTCGTACAGGGTCGGCTCTGCCATGACCTCCTCCTCCCGCCGGCCATCTCTAACGGATACTATGATGAACCATAGAACGTGCCTAACAATTACGTCAACAGATCTATCCGTTAGAAAGAGGCCTCACGTGGATCCGAGCGTCCCGGTCAGCCCCGGACCGCGACCGCCGGTAAACCGTGCCCGGTTCGACGCCGACGTGGCCGGCATCGCCAGCCTGTCCGAGCCGACCAGGCGCGCCCTGTACCTGTACGTGCAGGCGCAGGCCTCCCCGGTGAGCCGGGACGAGGCAGCCGCGGGCGTCGGCGTGCCGCGGCACACGGCCAAGTTCCATCTCGACAAGCTGGTCGCCGACGGCCTGCTGGAATCCGAGTACCGGCGGCGCTCGGGGCGCCAGGGCCCAGGGGCGGGGCGTCCCGCCAAGCTCTACCGCCGCGGGACCCGAGAGCTCGCGGTCATGCTGCCGGACCGGCGCTACGAACTGGCCGGACAGCTCATGGCACACGCAATCACCGAAGCGCGAAGCGACGGCCTGCCCGTAGCGGAGGCGCTCGGCGGCGCCGCCCGGGACCGGGGGCGCCGTCTGGGTGACGAGTCGCAGCGGCGGGCCGGACCGCGCGCATCTCGCGTGGCGCTGCTGACCGCTGCGCGAGCCATCCTTGACGAGGAAGGCTACGAGACCCGACATGATCCAGCCGGGCTTACCCTGGCCAACTGCCCGTTTCGCGCCCTCGCCCAGGAATACACCGCTGTTGTCTGCGGCATGAACCTCGCGATCATGGAAGGCCTGCTCGGCCACCTGAGCCAGCTCCGGCTCACCGCGCGGCTCGACCCGGCCGAGGGCCGATGCTGCGTGCGCCTGGCGGCGGAAGGCTCCGCGGCATGACGTGCCCGCCGGACACCGGAACTACTCCAGGAAGGGAGCCGACATGACCAAGCTGATGCGCTTGTTCACCGACTACGGCCAGAGCCCGTGGCTGGACAACCTCACCCGGCCCTACCTGCGCGACGGGACACTCGCCCGGCTCGTAGGTGACGGCATCCGCGGCGTGACCGCCAACCCGACGATCTTCGCCAGGGCAATCGAGGGCTCCAGCGCCTACGACGACCAGTTCGCCGAGCTCATCGGCACCTCGATGACAGTGCCCGACGCCTACTGGGAACTCGTAACCCGCGACATCCGCAACGCGCTGAGCGTGCTGCGGCCGGTCTTCGACCAAAGCGGCGGCACTGACGGCTTCGTCTCGGTCGAGGTGGCACCCGAACTGGCCCACGACACCGCAGCGACCAGCGCCGCGGCCCGCGCGCTGCATCAGCGCATAGATCAGCCCAACCTGTTCGTCAAGATCCCCGCCACCGCCGCCGGGATCCCCGCCATCCGGGAGATGATCAGCGAGGGCCGCAGCATCAACATCACCCTCATCTTCTCCCTGGCCCGCTACGGCGAGGTCATCGAGGCCTACCTGGCCGGGCTCGAAGCTCACGCCGCGGCCGGGGGCGACCTCGCCGCCGTGCACAGCGTCGCGTCCTTCTTCGTCAGCCGCGTCGACACCGAAGTCGACCGCCGCCTCGAACAGGCCGGGACCGGCCAGGCCCGGGCGCTGCTCGGCCAGGCGGCCGTAGCCCAGGCCAAGCTCGCCTACCACCTGTTCCGGGAGCGGTTCGCCGACGGGCGCTGGCAGCAACTGGCCACCCTCGGCGCTCACCTCCAGCGGCCCTTGTGGGCCTCGACGTCAGTTAAAAACCCGGCCTACCCCGACACCCGCTACGTCGATGACCTCATCGGCCCCGACACGGTCAACACGCTGCCCGAGACCACCATCTCCGCCTTTGAAGATCACGGCATGCTCGCCCGTACTCTCGATACCGACGTCGCCCAAGCCGAAGCCGTGATGCAGCGGCTAGCGGCCGCCGGCGTCGACATGGACGATGTGGGCCGGACACTGGAGCAGGAAGGCGTGGCGAGCTTCATTAAGTCCTTCGAAGAAGTCCTGGCCGCCCTCGATGCCAAGGCCCGGCAGCTGATGGCCCGGTGACGGGCCAAAGGCGGGACCGGCCCACATGGCGGATGCGCGCGATGACGACAGCGTCACGCAGCATCCCGGCACTACGCGGTTCAGTGAAAGGCCCCTACTGCCAACCGGGCCGGTACGTGGCGCGGTTCACCGAGGGCGTCGCGCTGATGAAGGCGCTGTGGACCCGGGAGCGGGTGAGGTTCCCGGGGGAGTTCTGGCAGCTT
>WNFI01045117.1_pt1 | contig 10704 bp, 10 predicted proteins | sample 5400471 | NCBI WGS metagenome assembly WNFI01 (sample SAMN13153348, study PRJNA577476) | soil metagenome | isolation source: 100 cm saprolite on Douglas fir-dominated hillslope | place: USA:California | collected 2013-09-17 | reverse complement strand
CCGTAGCCAGAACCAGTGTCGGGCACAATCACGCGCACACGCTCTTCGGGAATCCCGAGCGCGGGGGCCAGTTCCTCGCGCACGCCGAATGGGCGTTGCGTGCCGGTCCAGACCGTCAGTTTATCTCCGTTCCATTCGGCCAGAGCCGCGCGTGGTTCGAGCGGAATGTGCGCGATGTAAGCGACGGTGTAGGTCTGCGATAACTTTAGGGCAGCCTCAGCCATCCCTCGCTCGATGGAACCGCGACCCTGCCGGTCTTCGCCGGGTTCGGCGTTGGACTTGAGATAAGTGAACAGCTCGCGGTCCGACGGCTGAGGCTCGGATTTCCAATCGGCTTTGAGCGCCGCCAGGGCGCGTTCGGCCGACTCGGCGTCGGGCGCCGCCACCGCCGCGAAATCGCCTTCACGAACCACCGCAACTCCTGGAATCTGCCGGGCCGCGGAATCGTCAAAACCGGCGAGCTTCGCGCCAAACGCCGCCGGGCGCAGCACTTTTCCATGCAGCATGGCAGGCCGCTTCATGTCCGGCGTGTAACGGTGCTTGCCCGTAACCAGCTCGCGCGCACCCACTTTGGGAATGGAGCACCCGGCCACCTGCCATTCCGTAGCCGGCGTGAGCGCCATTTCCGAACCGATACTTTCGACTATCTGCTGGCCGTGCGTCAGCTCGCCAAACCCGGCCGAATGACCCTCGCAGAACGCCTTGCCATCCGCTACCTGGACCGTGGTCCGGGCGACATTCCATTTCGCCGCGGCGATCGCGGCAAGGGCCTCGCGCGCCGCCCGTGCCGCTTTGCGCAATTCCGGCGCCATGGTGGGCGTGGTGCGGCTACCAAACGTGCCCATGTCGTACGGTGTCAGATCGGTATCGGCCATCACGAGGTAAATGCCGGCTAGCGGCGCGCGCAGTTCCTCGGCCACGGCCTGCGCGAGCGAGGTCCGGATATTCTGCCCGACTTCGGTTTTGCCGGTGAAGACGTTGACCGTACCGTCCTCGCCGATGTGCAGCCATGCGGAGATGGCGCGCGGGTGCGCGTCGCCGCCATGCGCGCGCCGGCCGGATTCCTGCGCGTCGGCGGCCTCGGTTTCACACAAAATCAAAATGCCCGCGCCGCCGAGGGCAGCCAGAAAATCGCGCCGTGAGAACTCACCGGTCATGACGGCCTCCGCGCGCTCTTCGCCTGCTGCGACGCCATGCGCACTGCCGCCACAATCCGCGGGTAGGTGCCGCAGCGGCAGATGTTGCCCTGCATGCCGTGGACGATTTCGGCGTCGCTCGGGGTCGCCTTCTTCTCCAGCACGGAAACGCCGCTCATGATCATCCCGGGCGTGCAATAACCGCACTGCATGGCGCCGGTTTCCAGAAACGCTTCCTGCAACGGGTGCAGCCGGCCATCGCGCTCCAGCCCTTCGATGGTGGTGATGCGCTTCCCGGCGGCTTGTGCAACCGGCGTGATGCACGAACGCACCGCTTCGCCATCCAGCAGTACGGTGCACGCCCCGCACTGCCCTTCGCCGCAGCCGTATTTCGCACCCGTCAGATCCAGGTCGTCCCGCAGCACGCTGAGCAGGCTCCGCTCCGAACCGGCATTTATTCGGCGGCTGATCCCATTCACTTCGAGTTCGGTGATCCGCGACATGTCCCCATTATCGGCCAGACGGCGGAAGCTGGCGCAGGTATCCGAAACGTACATGGGATAATGAGGTAACCGTTGTCACGGCCTATCCGTCTGAAAGAGTCAGTCCGAAATACCTGCATGCGGCATCCGGCGCTTACCCTCGGTGCAATGACGCTGTTCCTGGCGATGGACTTGCCGGTGGCGGCGCAGTATCCGCCAGGGGGCTACCCGCCCGGCGGCGGTTATCCGCCCGGACAATATCCCGGCGGCGGGGGCGGGCTTCCTATGCCACGGCTTCCGGGGCGCGGAAAAAAGACCAAGCAACAGAAGGAGCAGGAGCAGCTCCAGAGCGTGACGGGCATGTTGCGCGAGATGGACGACAAGTTCGTCGTGATCGAGGCGAAGGATACGCGCCTCATCAGCCTGAAGCGCTCGGCGAGTACCAAATTCCTCAAGAATGGCGAGGATATGAAGTCCGAGCTGCTAAAGCCCGGCGACCATATGATGATCGAGTACACCCAGGACGACCAGGGTTACGTGACCGCGGTCAACGTGAACCTGGAAAAGGAGGGGACCGAACAGGAGCGGGAGCGGGCATCGGCGCCTGTCGATGTTGCCATACAGGAAGCACGGGCGGCAAACGCCAATGGCGAGGATGAGCGACCGGTCCAGAGGCGCCGGGACGCGGCGGGTGAGGCAGACTCTAGATCCGACGCTTCAGCCGAACCCGCAAAGCAGTCTGCCCCTGCAAAGGACACTGCCGCCAAACCCCCTGCCCCACCCGTTAGTCAACCAGCATCGCAAGCCGCCTCAAGTAAGCCGGCGGCAACGACTGCGACATCAGGGTCCTCCGAGGCGCCCAAGAAGGATGATGTCGACTTGAGCCGGATTGCGGCGACTCCCAAATACCAGCCCATCGACGACACCGACACCGGCCCTCCGACGCTGAAACGTGGACGGGCGGCGGCGAAGAGACAGGCCCCGCCCACGGAGATGGCGTCGAATGCTCCGCCCCCAAGCGCCTCGGCACGCGTTTCCGAGACGCCGGCATCGTCCCGGGACCCTGACTCCTCCGGAGCGATTGCTCCCAGGCCGGCCGACGCCGAACCACGGCCCGAACCGGTGGCCGACACGGCACCGCCACCCGATCCCAGAATTGAGAAGGCCCGAGCCGCGGCCAGCACATTTACCGATACGCTGCCGGATTATGTGTGCCAGGAACAGATGGCGCGATTTGCCAGCACCACGCACATCGTCGACTGGCGGCCGCTCGATATCGTTTCAGCGGAACTGGTCTATGAGAAAGGCCGCGAACGGTACGGTAAGCTCGCAATTAACGGAAAACCGACGAAGAAGACCATCGAAGAGCTGCCCGGCGCATGGTCCACGGGCGAATTTGGAACCGTGCTGGTGGATATTCTCTCACCCGGGACCGCCGCCGATTTCCGCTACCGCCGCATGTCGAAGAGCGGCGGGCGGGACGCTTTTATGTTCGATTTCGAGGTGGACCACGAGCACTCGCACTGGCATATCAATGCGCCCTCGCAATCCGTGCTGCCGCCTTACCGGGGATCGATGTGGATCGATAAGGAAACCGGCCGCGTCCTGCGCATCGAGATGCAGGCCATCCACGTGCCGCAGGAGTTTCCCTACGACAAAGTGGAGACCGCGACCGATTATGAGTTTACCCGCATCGGTGAAGGGCAGTTCCTGCTGCCGGTGCATGCCGAGACTTTGATGTGCGAGCGCGGCACGAATATGTGAGCGCGCAACACCATCGACTTCCGCAACTATCACAAGTACGCGGGCGAAGCGACCATCATTTTCGGAAAGTAGTGGCGCTTTCGGTTACTGCAGCTGGCGGTAGAAGAACACCGTTGTGTGCAGCTGTCCGTTAGCGCTGCGGGCGTAGCCGGGTACCTCACCATAACGTACATACCCCAGCGATTCACACAACTTCTCGGCTTCCCCGCCCTTCCGCGTGTCCATGACGAGCAGTGTGCGGCCCAGACGGCGCGCCACCGCCTCGAGCTCTGACATCAGCGCCTTAGCCAAACCGCGGCGGCGCGTGCGGCGGTGGACAAAGAGCTTCATAGCCTCGGCGCGGTGATTCCCGTTGGCTCGCGTTTCGAGATCCAGATCGCCTTCGAGCGCCACCAGCATGACTCGCCGGCGCTGTTGCATAGCGGCAATCACCTCGCGCCAATACGCCAACGCCTCCTGCTCGCCAAGCGGCGGCAGAAAGCCGACCGATGCGCCGCTCTCAACGGCATCCATCAGCAGGCCCGCGAGCTGGTCAATACTTTTCTCCGCTTGTTCCGGCGTGAGCGAAGCGATCATGTCATTAGTTGACTGCAAACCGGCCGAAGGCGCCACCCTCCACGTTCCAAAACGTCCCCCGGGCACAACTGCCTAGAAATCAGGTAATATCGTGAGTGGAGCGTTTCTGCAAAGCAGGTGAGGTCTCCAATTTTTGATCCAACAGTCAAAAATTAGGGAGTCCTACTCGATACAAGTTGCGCTGGTGTGCAAGCTCCGGCGGGGGGAACCCTGAACGGAGAAGCCTAAAGCGGCTAGCCGTGACCGAAATACATCAGCCAGCCGATGCCGAACAGCGCGACGATGAAGCAGCCGAAGACGTAGACGCCATAACTCAGGCGCTCGCGGTCGGTGCGCTTACTGACCACGCCCAGAACCACCGAAGTGAACAGGGCGAACAGGAAAGATGCCTCGAAGTGCGAGAGGTTCATTTTCATCAGCTTTTCCTCCCGCCCGCGATCTCGTAAGCGTCAACCATGGCTAGAATGTTGAGCAGGCCAGCCGTCACCAGAAACTTCGTGCCGTAGTCGTGAACCTGCCCGGCCACATCCGGCTGCGAGTAACCGAGCCAGGTGGTCAGCAGGTACAAAATCCCGGAAGCGATGTCGCCGGCAAAGCCGCCCCAGTTAATCAGTATGGTGAGGATGTCGCCGGATTGCGGCTGGAACATGGCGCCGCGCATCGCCAGGCCGAGCGCGAACATGCAAGTGATGGAGGCGGCCAACAGCAGCGCGCGTCCGGTGCGCTTCAATAAAAAATGCCCGCCGCCGGGAACGAGCCAGCCCAGCGCCACCGGAGGGAGCCACACGTTCAGCGGAGGCATCGGCTCTTTGGCCGTTTTCTCTTTTTCAGCCATATTGTTTCTTCATTGTAGCGCGGGAACCGGCGGCGGCTGGGCTGATGGAACGCGGCAGGGGTGTAAAATGGCCCTTGCCAAACAGACTTTCGATCGACCGCCGCAAGAACCCTTCCAGCATCGGACGGAGGCTCGGCATTAAAGGCTGGATGAATCTGTGACATCGCTCTTGTTTCTGGCACTACTCGCAGGCGGAGAAGTGGAACGCCTGACCAGGCTGGTAGCGCAGTCGGGCCGGGTAGTCGAGATCGCCACTCCGTTGGCGGAACGTCTGGCGCCGCCGGCGAAGATCGCACCCGGCGCCGCGCCGCTGGTCAGCTTCCGGATGTTCGACGGCCGAATGCGCCACCGTTTCAGCAATCTGGATCTGGTGCTGGACGATGCCGGGCATTAGGTTGCGCCGATATTTCTGCCTGGGTGTTTTCTTCGCGTGCGCAGTCGCATTCGCGCAGGACCAAGTCGCTCGAGGCATCGAAGAATTTCATCAGGGGAAGTACGCGGCTGCCAAAATTACGCTCGAACAGGCGTTGAAACAGAACCCCGGCGATGCACACGCGCGTACTTTTCTGGCCCTCGCGCGCGCGGCAACGGGCGGGTGCGATACGGCGGCTTTAGAACTTGCGGACATCTTCGCGCGCAGCAAGAACCTCGAATTGCGACGCCTCGCGGGGCTCGCGCTCGCACAATGCCACATGGCGCGCGATCGCTACGATATGGCGCTGCCGGTCGCACTGGAGTTGGAAAAACAGTTCCCCGCGGACGCCGACGTCCTCTACGAAGCCGCCAAACTGTATATGAAGGCGTGGAATGACACGGTATTCCAGATGTTCCAGAAGACCCCGGCCTCGTACCGGGTGAACCAGGTTTCGGCCGAGATCTTCGAAGTGCAGGGACGCTACGCGGAGGCGGCGGCGGAATACCGCAAGGCGATGGAGAAAAATCCGGCGGCGGTGAATTTGCACTTTCGCCTAGGTCGCGCGCTCTTGATGCAGTCGCATGCGCCAGAAACGCTTGCCCAGGCGCAAGAAGAATTTGAGGCCGAGCTCAGGCTGAACCCGGCCGACGCTGTCGCCGAGTACGAGGTCGGACAGATTCTGCTGGCGGAAAACAAGCCGCGGGAAGCAGCGCCGCGATTTGAACGCGCGCTCGCCACGTCGCCGGATTTCGGGGAAGCGCTGCTGGCGGTGGCCAAGATGCGCGCCGATGCCAAGCGCTATGATGAGGCGGTCCGACTGCTCGAACGAGCGGTGCACTTGCAGCCCGAGAACGAAGCCGCGCATTATAACCTGATGCTGGCCTACCGCAACGCCGGCCGCGCCGCGGACGCGCTTCGTGAGAAGGACGCGATCGACAAACTGCAGCGCCCGCCCGCAGGTGAGTTCACCGAATTCCTGAAGAAGCTGGGCGAAAAAGCGCCCAACCCGTGAAGAATATTGCCGCATTGCTGGCCGTGGCGGCCTTCACGGCGGGCGCCCCGGAACTGCCCGAATTCCGCAACATCGCCACCCTCGCGGGTCTGATCGACTCCTTCCCCAACGGTGGAGCGGATTCGAAAAAGTACATCATCGAGACCACCGGCAGCGGCGCGGCGTTCATCGATTACAACAATGATGGACTGATCGACATCTTCCTGCTCTCGGGCGCGGCCGGCTCAAACCGCCTGTACCGCAATGAAGGCAACGGCCATTTCACCGACGTCACGAAAGAAGCCGGCCTCGCAAGCGACGGCTGGAACCAGGGCGTGTGCGCGGGAGATTTCGATAACGACGGCTTCACCGACCTGTTAGTCACGTCCTGGGGAGGCCTGGCGCTTTATCGGAACATCGGGGGCAAACGGTTCGAAAACGTGACGAAGAGTGCGCACCTCGATCAGAAACGCGTCCGCTACAACACCGGCTGCGCATTTCTCGACTACGATAACGACGGCCGGCTGGATATTTTTGTCGCCAACTACGTCAAGTTCGATTTCTCGACCACCCCCAAGCCCGGAGAGAACCCATATTGCTGGTACCGCGATCTGGCGGTGAACTGCGGGCCGCGAGGGCTGCCGTTCGACCGCAACATTCTCTATCACAACAACGGCGACGGCACATTCACAGATGTGTCGGACGTGTCGGGCGTTTCCAAGCCCGATCAGAGCTATTGCCTGAGTGTGCTCACAGGCGATTTCAATCAGGACGGCCGCACCGATATTTTTGTGGCCTGCGACCAGACGCCATCGCTGCTCTACATCAACCACGGCGACGGAACTTTCAGCGAAGAAGCGCTCCTGCGGGGCGCGGCGTTCGATGAAAACGGCAAGGCCATGTCCGGCATGGGCGCGACGTCTGCGGATTTTGACGGCGATGGAAGGCCCGACATATTTCGCACTAACTTTTCCGATGAGCGCGAGACCCTCTACCGCAATCGCGGCGCGGCGGAGTTCGACGACGTCACGCTGGCGGCCGGCATGGCGCACAATACGCGCTATGTCGGGTGGGGCTGCGGTTTTCTCGACTTCGACAATGACGGCTGGAAAGACCTGCTTCTGGTGAACGGCCACGCGTTCCCTGAGGTGGACCGGTTGAAGATCGATATCCATTACAAGGACCGCGCGATCCTATACCGGAACAACGGTAATGGTACGTTCGCCGACATTTCGCCAAAAGCGGGCCCGGGGATTCTCGAGCGTCACGCCGCGCGCGGGGCGGCTTTCGGAGACTACGATAACGATGGATCGGTCGAGGTACTGGTTAACAATCAAAATGAACCACCATCCCTGCTGAAGGCCGCTCACAAGCCCGCGGGGAACTGGGTCATCCTCAAACTCGAAGGAGCCCGGTCCAACCGGAGCGCCATTGGCGCGCGCGTGCGCCTCACAGCCGGCGGCCGCACCCAGATCGACGAAGTGCGCAGCGGCGGCAGTTACTTGTCGCAGAACGACTTCCGGCTGCATTTCGGACTTGGACGTACAGTTCGCATTGATCGTGTCGAAATCGATTGGCCCAGCGGCCAGCGGCAGGTGGAACGAGGTATCGACGCCAACCGCATCGCCACGATTCGCGAGAAGGGCGCCCCGGTTCCGTGATCGCATTCACGCACGCGCCGGCACCAGCGTCGTGGCGAACTGTAAAATGAGCATTATGCTTCCGCGCACGATTTTCTCCTGCATGGCGCTGACGACGCTGGCCGGCATCTGCCTCGGCGGGGATTCCACCATGGACCGCGCCACTCTGCGCGGCCTGAAAGCGGTCAAGGTTGTGGTCGATCCGCCGCCACCCGAGATGGAACGCGCGGGCTTCGACCGCGACCACCTGCGCGCCAGCATCGAGCAGAAAATCCGCGACGCTGGCATCAAGATCGACAACGACGTCATCGAGTTCCTGGGACTCGGTATTTCCATGGTGCAGGGGGGCCGCAAAGTTCCGCTCTCCTTTGGCAAGACGCCGGTTTCGCTGACTCTGACCCTGGGCGTGTACCAGGTGATCGTGCTGAGCCGCGATCAAACCATCAAAACTGTGGCCGAAACCTGGGAGCAACAGAAAGTCATACAGGCTACGGCCAAGAGCCTGGACAACGTGCTGCCTGGCGCCATCGATGAACTCGCGGATCAGTTCGTGAAAGCGTATCGCTCGGTCAATCCCCAGGACGGAACGACAACGGCGCACAAGCAGTAATGTCTATGCCAGACGGCATCCGCCCGCGACCGCGTGCGCCGCGGCCATGCTGCGCACCTTGCGCGTCCACACAACCAGCAGCACCAGGCCAATCAGAATCAAGGCCACGCACAGTCCCGTCCACAAGCCCACGGCGCCCCAGCGTAAACGGAAACAGAGCGCGTAGCCCAGCGGCAATCCAATAAGCCAGTACAGCAGCATGTGGCACAACATTGGCGTGCGCGTGTCGCCTGTGCCGCGCAGAGCGCCTGTCGCGACGGTCTGGATGCCATCGAAGAGCTGAAAGAGCGCGGCTACGGCCAGTAGCGAGACAGCCGTGCGTATGACGGCGCGATCGGTGGTGAAGACGCGGGCCACGTATTCCGGCACGGTGATGAGGACCACGCCGGCAGCGGCCATGAAAGCGGCGCCGAGCCCCATGGCGGTCCAGCCGGAGCGCCCGGCGGCATGCACGTCGCCCCGCCCGAGCGCCTGCCCCACGCGAACCGCCGCCGCGGAGCTGATGCCGAGCGGCACCATGTACGTAAAGCTCGCTGTATTGATGGCGATCTGGTGCGCGGCCAGCGACAACGTATCGAGTGTGCCAATCAGGGCCGTCGCCGCCGCGAAAACTCCGATCTCGAGCGAGAGTTGTGAAGCGGCTGGAAATCCCAATTTGATCAGCTCGCGGATGCGGGCAAAGTCCAGCCCGAGCGGCGCATGCAGAAGGCCGGTACGGTTGACGGCCGCGTCGTAGAACGTGTAGATGACCAACGCCGCCACCATGTACACGCGCGAGAAGCACGTCGCCCAGCCCGAGCCTTCGGCGCCCATTGCCCGGACACCAAAATGCCCGTAGACCAGAATCCAGTTGCCCGCCACGTTCACCAGGTTCGCGGTGATGAGCGCGAACATGATCGGTGTGACGCGATTCATGGCCTGCAAATACCGCCGCAAAGCGAAATAGAGGAGCAGTGGAGGCGTGCTCCAGATGATCGCCCGGAGATACGGCACCGTCTGGTGCAAAACAGTCGCATTAATGCCGAAGCGGCTGAGCAACGGAACCCAGCACCACGTCACCAGCATCAGCGCGGGCGCCAGCGGGATGGTCAAATAGACCGCGCTCAGGAGAGAGCGGTGGCAGTCCATCAGCTTTCCGGCGCCGAAAGATTGCGAGACTAGCGTATCCAGGCCGAGCATCAGGCCGCTTCCGAATATGGCCACGGTATAAAACAAAACGCTGCCCAGGCTCACGGCTCCGATAGCTTCGGCGCTGACGCGGCCCACCATCATGGTGTCCACTATGCCCATGCCCATCCAGCCAAGCTCCGCCATCACCAGCGGCGCTGCCAGCCGCAGCATGGGACGGAGTTCCTGCCGGAGTGTAGTGATGTATTGAATCACGTGGCTACCTTGGGGACGCCCGAAGTCGAGCCGGAAAGCTGCTGCTGTTCCTGATCGTAACATGCGTCTTCTTCGAGCCCGCGATATACAGCCGCGTACGCCCTGGCATAATCGCCAGGCCAACGGAAGATCGCGGACAATAACAGTGAATGGTTAAGGAACTTCCCGGCAGTGAATCCGCGCACGACATCCTTGGGCTGCGCCGCCGGCCCCTGGATGTTTTTTTCGAGCCCCACAACGTGGCCGTGATCGGCGCGACTGAAACGCCGGCGAGCGTGGGCCGCACTATTCTGTGGAATCTCATCAACAGCCCTTTCGGCGGGACAGTGTTCCCCGTGAATCCGAAGCGAGCGAGCGTGCTGGGAATCCGAGCTTATCCGAGCATTGCGGCCGTACCGGACAAAGTGGACCTGGCAGTCATCGTCACTCCCGCCAAGACTGTGCCCGGCGTGGTGCACGACTGCGTGGCCGCCGGCGTCAAGGGCGCCCTCATTATCTCCGCTGGCTTCAAGGAGGCCGGTAAAGGCGGCGCGGAGCTGGAACGCCAGATACTCGAAGAGGCGCGGCGCGGGCGCATGCGCATCATCGGGCCCAACTGCCTTGGCGTAATGAGCCCGCTGAGCGGATTGAATGCCACGTTCGCTACGACCATTGCGCGGCCGGGCAATGTTGCGCTTGTGAGCCAGAGCGGGGCTATCTGTACAGCGATCCTGGACTGGAGCCTGCGCGAGCAGGTGGGCTTCAGCGCATTTCTTTCGATCGGCTCGATGCTCGATGTCGGATGGGGCGACCTGATCGAATATCTGGGCGATGACCCGCGTACACGCAGCATCATCATTTACATGGAATCCATCGGCGATGCCCGCGCGTTT
>WNFI01021158.1_pt1 | contig 10704 bp, 16 predicted proteins | sample 5400471 | NCBI WGS metagenome assembly WNFI01 (sample SAMN13153348, study PRJNA577476) | soil metagenome | isolation source: 100 cm saprolite on Douglas fir-dominated hillslope | place: USA:California | collected 2013-09-17 | reverse complement strand
TTGATACGAGGTTTTCGAACCGAAGTATCAATCATTCCGATGGTCGTCTCGAACATTTGTTCGAGTCTCATCAAAATACGGCGATATCATTACTTATTCCCAATAATTTGTTTGTAAACCAAACTGATTTTTGAAATAAAGGTCTCGGATCAATAAACGATCACGAGGCTTTTTATGTATACGGAAAACACCTTAGAAACGATTGCAGTTGTAGGAACTTCAAGTGCCTACAAAATAGGTCAGTTAGTCGAAGGGTTCATTCGGTATATCAAGTTTGAATTATCATTATCTCCTCAAACTGCGGAAAAGTACCAAGATGCCCTAGGTTGGGTCATAAGAGATATTGGGGATATCGAAGTTACCCAAATCAATCAAAACCACATCACTCTCTTAAAGCAAAGAATGATGATCCGTGGTGCAGGTGAGGCAAGAGTTGGGACAATCATCTTTGCACTGAAAAGCTTTTTAAAGTACTGCAGAGAGTTTTTGGAGCTAGAAGTTTTAGATAATAAAAAGATCAAGTCTCCTAAACGCCACCGACGTGAAGTTCTATTCTTAACCCCTGAAGAGATCCAGCAGTTTATATCCACGATTAAGCTTGAGAGGTCCTGGAACGGCGGGACCCGAGAGAAAACTTATCGGATGGAAGGATTAAGATTTAGGACGTTGGTTGAGGTTTTACTTGGTACAGCTATGAGAATTTCAGAAGCCTTATCCTTAAACCGTGATAGTATCGACTTTGAAAAGAAGGAAGCAAAAATTATAGGGAAGGGAAATAAGGAGCGGACTGTATTTTTCTCTGACCGCTCGCTGGAATGGGTCAGGTTATATCTGGCTGAAAGGAAGGATGAGGAAAAACCCTTGTTTATTACTCAGAGGCTCAGTAGGATGAGCAGGGTTGATATTCATGGGTTGTTTAAAAGATATGTAATTAAATCTGGAATCAATAAAAAAATAACGCCTCATATTTTGAGGCATACTGCTGCTACAACGTTATTATTTAATGGCTGTCCTATTTCCCACGTTAAGGAGATTTTGGGGCATGAACGATTAGAGACTACCTGTAAGTATTATCTTGGGGTTGACAAAAGGAAAGCCAAAGAGGCACACGAATTGTTTTTGAATTATTAGAGATTGTAATTTACCCTTCTTACATTTAAAGATGTATAATAAAATCAAGCTATTTTCGTTTTAATTCAAAAACTATATGGGATTACCAAAAGGCACAAATAATGGAAACCACGGAAAAAAAGGAAGATCGGGCCGTAAATCTGCTTATAAAGAGAGGGTTGATGCTGATCGGCTTTGGGAAATGTGGTTTACTAAACGTAAAAAAAACGAACTTCACAAATCAATTGTAGAGGAAGGGTTGAGTATGGAAGACGCCTTTTTAATAAATAGTCTTAATTTAAAAGAACGAACTTTAATTGCTGTATTTAATAAACTTTATCCTCAATTAAAGCATGACTTGCAGGATAACGTTACCGTTAAAGATAGTTGATTATGGATCAAAACAGGAAGATAAAACTGATTAAAGTTATACTACGTCACGGACTCACTTTTGGTAAGGTAATTTGAAGCAAATTTAAGCCTCTATAATACCTTCCTTCGGGATCATATTTTCAGCAAAAATTTTATAACTGAATTTTGCTAAGTCAGTATTACTCATTCCTGCAAAGGTAAAAAGCGTCAGCTCCTCTCCTGGGTGTATTACTATACCTGGTGACGTCATAAAGCTTTTTTCGAATCCAGCCATCCCCGACTTTACTAATCGGCCAAGCGGAAAGTTGTTATTACCCGCTTCATCAAACCAACCTACAGTTTCGGGACGCTTTTCGGGAAATCCAATATATATCGTAGCGTTTTTCGCTAATCCGCCCCCTTTATTATTTAAAGAAAACCGCCAGTGAGGAGTTATAACTAACTCTAAATCTGGAGCTATCTCACGGAAAAATAAAGCTTTAATATCTGAAGTGGATAATGAAACAAAACCATCCCCATGTCTTTTATAAAAATCATGTTCATTTTTGCCTAACGCTCGATGGACAGTATTACTCCTAGGGAAAAAGCTAATAATATATCCTAGGCCAATAGTTGAGGTATCATTATCAAAAATAGTCTTATTAATTATTCCATCTAAAACTGGTTCCGTAGCAATTTTTATATACGATTCAAGTTCTTGTTTAAACACCTTAGGATTTTTTATTGGAGCTAACTTTGTTGCATGATCTACGCCATTGTCATCTTTTGTTGCACGGATGCCCCAAACAATCACACCACCTTCTTGATGAGCGAATCCCGAAGCCGCTTTGCTAAAATTTTTTTTATCGTCATCGCTTAATTTACCATCTATGGATTTTGTAGTCTTGAAATCAATGAATAGAGTCTCCTGGCTTCCTATAAGGCCCTTAATATCTGCAAAAGATTTCATTCCTTCATATATTAAAGTGGCGTTGCTCATAATTTACCTTTTAAAAAATTAATTAATCTTTTTGTGCTCTTTATAACTTTTATATATCTTCTGCACATGTTCCTGATCAATCTTTGTGTAGCCGCCCTTTTTTCGTTTATCTGCTAAAGCGATTGCTTTTAGCGCCCTATCTTTTAGTTCCTCTGAAAATTCATCAAAGTTTGGATGGTGGGCATTTTTATAGTAACCTTCCTTACCGTAGGTTGCTAAGAATTCACTAACATGTTTTACTTGTTTGCCATCCACGACATCTCTCAGGCCCGTATACAAAATGAAGTTATCGTCTTTCTTTCCTACATTGACAATAAAATCCTGTTTGAATTTTGGAATTTTCTTCCCGTAGTCATAAACATGAATCCCTATTACTTCATCCTTTGGGTAGTTAGGCGAATAAGAAATCTCAATTACTTGTAATGCAATAAATTTATCGAAGTATATTATTTTTAAAGCCTTAGCAAAATTTGGGTATTTCTTACAATATTCTTTTAACTCTTTTGAAAAAGGCATCATTTCTATGATCAATTCTTCAGCTGTAGTCATCACTATTATTCTTAATACAATTCAAGTTAATCTTATCAAAATAGGACGTTTTAGACCGATTAATTCTCGTATTCCTCTATTTGCTCATCTTTTTCGTATTTAAAGGTTTTGTCTTCCTTAGGCGGTACGAAAATTGAACGTTTAATATTAACCTTATTATGATTTATAAAATCGGACATAAAAACGGCCTTTCAGCCGCTTTTGCATTAGCTACATAAATCTTGAGGCCACCCACCTTCTTGAACATTAGTAACGGCTATATTAAATTCGATTGATTCTTCAACAATAAAATCTCCTGAACCTTCCACGCCGTTTTTAATAGCAGCTAAAGATGCTTTAAGATAATCTTGCAATTCCTTTGAGTTGATATCCATAATTGATCAATATTTAGACAAACATGAGATTATTAATATATTAGCAAAAAATCCGTAGTAAAGCGATTTTCTAAGCATTCTTAGATCAACCACTCGGCTCGGATTCTCCAAGTCTTTATTTGGGAATATGTCCAGAGTAGACGCCAACGCCCCCATAAATGGTCTAAGATTTTATTCCCAATATATGCTATTTCTATAATTATAACTATTAATAAAATATTTGTTGGAGTTAAAAATTGGTTCATATTATTTTAATCCTTTCTGCCGGCAAAAGCATAATTAATTATTTCTTTATTTATCAGGATCATTTTCATAATCTCTGGAAACACCAAGAGGCGGAATATCCGCAGAATCCTCTGGAACTGGATCATCAGCTCATTAGTAAAATTATAAAGACAGCTGGATATTTCATTCAAAATCTTTAAATGAATTTCCAATTGTTTTCTTTCAGAGATTTTCATAGATTATATTAAGGACTTACAAACTAGAGCAGGCTATTTAAGCAATCATTATATATTTGATTATAGTATTGTTGTAGCTGTTGAGCGAACTTCGTAGTTATCGCTTGAGCATTAGCTGCGATTTGTTGATTTATGGTACCAATCATTACTGGTATTTGATAATTTGCATAATCGGAGTTAATCATTTGTTGCATTGATGACGGTAGACTTGCTATTTCATCAGGAGTTAATTGACGAACTTGCGCATTTAAAAGAATATCTCTTTGTTTAACTAAAGGATCATCAAATTTGGTTTTTTCTTTCATCAAAGCTAATATATTGGACATGCCATCCTTCTTAACTTGGGCTTGTGCTTGGCATTTAGCGATTTTGGTCAACGGATCATTCGATGACGGGGGTAATAGATTAGGTACATTTATAGTATTTGATCTGGGTTCAGTAGCCGCAGGTGGGTTTGGTTGAGGTTGAGTATTGGGTTGAATCTTTTTAGTTACATTTGGTTTTGATTGTATGATTTTATCTTGATTTAGAGTTTTATCTGTACTATTAACATTGGTTGTTGTTGAGCTACTAACAACTGGGTGACTTATTATTAATGGTTCGCTAGGAATGACTGGGACTGAAACAATACCAACTGCAATGATAATACTGGCTGTTATTGATATAATTTTTGCGGATACTAATTTAATAAAATGAAACATATGCTTTTTTGATAAATTTATGAACTAATGATTATATATTTGGATTCTCTCTTTCAAAATTTTCCTGGGCTTTCTCTGCATCGCTTCTGCTTGAGTTCAAAGCGATTTCTGTTAAATGTTGCTCAAGACGGTGTCCAATATAAGCAATCTCGAAAGCTATAAAAATCAGTAATTCTTCAGTTGATGACATAAATTTCTTTCCGCAAGCAGATAACACAAAAGGCCACCCGCTTGCACATAGCCCTTTCGGACTACGACCGTTAAGTCTTAGCAAGACGGATGACCATCTCTGGACTTAACGGATTATTGTGCCATGCCTGTATTGCTACGGGTTTAGGCAAATATTTAATTGTACCGATAGTATACCTCTAATCTCGAGCAAAGTGAATAGTTTATAGATAACTATATTGATTTGTCAGTCGATTTCCATAGGTTTAAAATATAAATAAGGCTAAAAATATTAATAGATTTATGCTAAAAGCGACTATAATGATTGAACTTGAAAATTTTTCCAAAGAGAATATTACAAAAATCTATCGTACACTTTTGGTAATAAAAGAGTTTATCGAACTCAAGCCAAAGGCAGAACAGTCAGTTATAATTCCAAAACAAAGATTCGAGGAAAATCGAATAAAGTCAAAAGAAGTTAAGGCGATATTAAAAAAATTATCCGAAGAGGTTGGAGCATTTAATGTAGTGGTTCATCCTCGGCCTACTCCTCCAGGAAAAGAATATTTTTTTTCGTCTCCAAGTCCCTACGCTACTGCTGCATACCGGCTTAGTTTCGAGATCTCCAATAGTATAGGTTGGTCAAAAGAGCAAAGAGAAGCTGCCTATAAAGAAGCCATGGGGTTGTATAATGATTCAGTTAAAGAGTATGAAGAAAAATATGCCGATACCATAGAAATTTCTGTTATCGACAAAAATAAATTTCATGAGCTATTTGGTAAAGTCGAAGACGAATACAATAAGGCCGGAGATCGTAATAGAATTAGAAAACCTGCCGTTCCAGTTAAAATAGAAAATATAACATTTGTTCGTAATAAAGATGAGGAAGATAAAACCCGGATCATTATTAATAATAGCCCCGAACAATCAATAAGACTTGGCAAATGCTGGAATTTATTATTTAGAATTGCGGAGGGTGAATTAATCCAGGATGATTTCACTTATAGAGATGCTTATGATTATATTAATTCCAAGAACCACCGTTTTATTAAATCAGGTTTTTTTGAACAAACCCAAATTCTAAAACTAGAAAACAAATATTATAAGCCCAATAATGTTGAACTAAAGGTTCTTACCGAACATGAACATAAAATGCAGAAGACTAAAAACTTAGATAAAACTTAGAATGTGAATAAGTTAAAAACTGCCCTATAAATGGGCAGTTTTTGTTTAAACTTAGATTGTTTTACGGACTGTTTAAGTTATTAAATTATTTTATAATCCCAGTATCGATACGAATTGATTTCTAAATAACTAAAAACAGGTCTGATTATTTGAGATCGATTAATTATTTGATGCAGCTATAACAAGCAGTATGCTTGCGTCGACCCACTCCCTACAGGAGAGCCTGCGGACGTAAAATGGCAGGTGGCATGTGTGCCAGATAACGGATACTTCATAATCAGCAGCGATTTTATCCAACTTCCTAGACCTAAGACTATTTCTTAGGGGAAGATGTTCCAAACCAATCTAGATCAATCTATATATTTCAACTGCTATTAAAAGAAACGGCTCGTGGGTGGTGGGGGAGTATTGGCAATAGTAAATACCATGCGTGATAAACATTACACCAATAAATCGATAAGGATTGATGATAAAGTGTGGATTGATTTTAAGGAAGAGCGTAGAAAATCCGGAAAATCATGGAACTTGTTTATTAAATTATTAATAAAAAAACTAGATGGAAAAGAAAAAAATGACGGATAAGGATAAACTAATGCTTAAAAAACTACCCCGAACCCGATGTTCGGAATGTGGATCTCGACAATCGTACACAAACCCTATGGCTCGATGTTGGGGTTGTAATAAGAAATTTTGCTTTGATCATATTGAAAGCGGGCGCAAATATTCAGATATGAAAAATTGGCAGGAGTTCGTAGATATGTGTTCAGAATGTGCTAACATTCACGACCCTGCATATAAAAAGGATGGCTAAAATTATCAACGTGTAACTTCACCAAATATCTTAGATCGTTGAAATTTAAAGAGCGGGTATTAACAATAATGGAAAGATTTGAAGCAGTTCAATTAAATAAGGAGACAATAACGGATACTTATGAGGATTTGATCCCTCGCTGGCTTGATTATGGTGAAACTGAATTGAACTACCGGCCAGAAACTTTAGATAAATATAAGTACGCTCTTGGGTATGCTTTGCGGAAACTACCAACCAAACAGGTCGTTTCTCCTACACTTCTCACAATAAATGATGTTCTAGCCTTAAAAGGAGTTCTCAAGGCGGCCGGTACGTCCGAGAATTTCATAAACATCGTCTTGTCGGCCGTTAAATCTTTTCTATGCTATTGCGAGTTTGCAAAAATTCCGCTACAAATTAACCAAGAGGAGATTCGAAAAATGAAAGTTCCAAAACGTCAGGTTATCTTTTTGAGTCCGGATGAGATTAAGAGTTTGTTTAATGTCATTAACCCAAAGGGGATTCGAGGATTAAGGCAACGAGCCTTGATTGAATTTTTACTTGGCACCGGTATGAGAATTTCTGAAGCCTTGTCTTTTAATCGTGATATCGATTGGGTTGATGGTTCAGCTCTTGTAATTGGGAAGGGGAATAAGCAGAGGAGGATATTCATCATAGAACGAGCTAGATACTGGATCAAAGAATATTTGTCATTGCGTAACGATAACAATCCCGCCTTGTTTGTAACCTATGGTAACAATCCTAAAAGATTACAGAGATACGACTTAAGTAAGCAATTCAAGCTACTCGCTGCAAAATCGGGGATCACCAAAAAATTAACACCACACGTCTTGCGTCATACAGCTGCCACGCTCATGATGCAAAACGGTTGTCCCATCATGTATATTCAAGAACTGCTTGGCCATAGTGATATAAAGACAACTGCAAAGTATTATTTAGGGACTGATGATAGGTCTCTTAAGGAAGCGCACTCAAAGTATTTGAAATTTTAGGTGTCTCTGGTTATACTTTATCTAACCAAGCTAATTATCCATAATAATTTAATGACATTATCCTTAGCATCAGTAACTTCATCAGGAATTGTACTTACAGCAGATAGCAGACAGACTTATGTTAATAATGCTCGGATGACTAAAATTGGCACTGATAATGCTGTCAAGGTATTTCAACTATCCAAGAACGTCGGCATGGTTATATCGGGACGTGCATTTTTTAAAGATTCAAAAGACGTCTTAAAAGACACAGGTTGGTTCGTTGACCAATTTAGAAAGACTATTCCAAAAAATAATTCTTGGTCAGTTAGGCAGATTGCTGAAAAATTGAATGAATATTTCGTTAAAATTTACGTTGAACCTGAAGCGCAACGAATACAGGACGACCTGAACACACAGATCATCGCACAAGGCGGAACAAACCCCAAATTTGATCGTGATAAATTAACTATTAAATATACATTTACAGATAAAGATGGGAAGGTTATTAACAACTCATTTATTATTGACGCAATACATTGTATAGTGGCTGGGTATGATAACGATGAAGTTGGTAAAGCTTATCTGACTATGGTCCCAGATGGACCAAGTATTGAAAGGAATACAGAAAGTGGAGGTCCCTTATGGATAGGCCAGACTGATATTGTAGGCAGAGTAATAAAGGGCCATGGCTGGGAAATAAATCAACTAGGATTTGTAAGTAGCGCAAAGGCCGCAGGTCAAAATATCGATGCAGAACTCGCTAAATTAGAATATATCATCAATTGGGGAACGATGACATTACAAGACGCAATAGATTTGTGTATTTTATTAACTCGAATGACAGAAAGTATACAGAGGTTTTCAGATGGTACTGTTATGTACCCAGGGGGAATAACAGGGGTAGGTGGACATATCAACGTAGCCACGATAACTCCACTAGGAGGATTCAAGTGGATAGATAAAAAGGAATTAAAAGCTGAAGAACCTAAACAATAATTTTAAATAAGAAACATGAACAAATTTTCTATACATTCGTTCCAAATTACAGAGACAGGGAAATGGCGACCTTCTGCAACCTTACAATTATTGGAACCAAATGGAATACACATACAGGAAGCAAGTTTTGACCAAATTTTTGATACTAAAGAAGAAGCTGATAATTTTGCAAGAGTTCATTTTACTTCTTTAGGATACATTGAGAGTGATAGGATGAGTTAGTGTTTTTGTTTGCGGAAATCATTATAGAAATATAGGGTTTCTACAGCACCAGCAAAAGCTGGTGTTTTTTAAAAAGAAAGAGCGGAGACCGACACGATGTCGATTCCCGCTCACAGACCGGCGATTCTGCTTTCGCAGTATTCGTAAGTCTGACGTAAACCATCTGGCAGGTTGACTGAAACGCCCATGAATCCACGGACGCGGGCGTAAGCGTCCTGCCATTCCAAACCGCGATCGAGCTTGGTTCGCAGGACGTGCAAAGCGCCTCGGAGGTTTCGGTTGAAGTCGCGCGTATTCGTGATCCGGCCGTCGTTGAGGTTGTAGCCGAGAATCCGGCAAAGCTCGCCCTGCTTTACTGTGCGAACTTTGTGGATCGGGAAGCCACGCTTTTGTGCGTCGCAGACGATCATGCGTTCCAGCTTCTCTGAGAATCGCGAAGTCCGCATACTGAAGTAGTAGTTATCAGCATAACGACTTACGATTCCACCAACCCGTTCAGCAACACGGATTAGTTTTCCGTCCAGTGGTTCACAAGCCAAATGGAAGCAAATCGGGCTGGTTGGCGCACCTTGCGGCAAGAACGAACGCATCCATCGGAAACGCTTGAGGACGATGTCCGGCGGAGGACTGTAGACGCAGAGTTGCGTGATCCAGTGAGCGATGCTCCGGGAGAAGCCAGGTCGATGTGGGCGGAATCCTGTGAGTGCGGTTTTGAGTTCGTCGAAGCTGATCTGGAAGAACGCATCCTTCACATCGAACTTGAGTGTTGAAACGTAGTTGGCATGGCGGGAAGCTACATCGTAGCAAGTGCCGCCCATATACCCGAAGGTATTGGCGCGAGACTTGAAGGTATGTAGCAGCAAGCGATTGATTCGTTTCTGAACGAACATGAGCTCAGCCTTGGGTGAGATGATAATGCGTGTCCCACCTTCCGACTTCTCAATCACTTGGGGTTCGTTGTAGAGAAACGCCGAGCCTTCCATACCGATTTGTCGGAGCATTCCACTTAGATTGAAACTCGTCGGAAGTCCGAGCGCGTGTCCGAGCCAGAAGAACGACATCTTTTGTTGTTCGATCCGTCCCTCTACTCTTCGTTTCTTGCCGCTAATAAGTAGTTCTTCATACTCTTCAACTGTCAGTTCTCGGCCGCTTGCAAGGAAGCGACCAGACATTTCTGCCATTGCGCCTCCTGTAATTTGTGAAAGTGGCTGTCCCTGCTGTGTAAAGCCAGGGACAGCGATCCCATGGTTGAGAGTTCGCATGTGAGGTCGACGCAGAGGTGTGCGGAACTGGACACCGTCAGAATTCTGACAGTGCGCCCGAAACTCCTATACGTCCCAGTCTGTAGCGACCCACCGATTCGGCAGAAAGTGGCACGGAGCCAACAGTTGCTGTCATTTGCGGCAAGTCCAGGCTGGAACAGGCTATCAGGCTTGCGTCCATGGGAGTTGGTTAGAATTCTAACGGTAAAAGGATTTTTTGTAAAACACAATAGCTATTGATAAAAATTTGAGCCATTTTTAGCATTTAGCCATGTTTTATATGGGTAAAAAAGGAATTGAACACTAGTTGCTACGCAGAACATCGCGTGGAGCCTCTTTTTTACTTGATTATCATTCATTTCTATAACCATTAGAGAATAAATTCTGTATTAATATCTACATAACTTGGATTTTTTCTAGCAGTTTAACTAATTATCTATCATTTGCTATATTTATTGCTGCCGTTTATGATTAGATAGTGCTTAACCTTAGTATATATGCAACGACTTATCAAGGTATTTGAACGCTTCCGTTTTATAA
>WNFI01350826.1_pt1 | contig 10705 bp, 7 predicted proteins | sample 5400471 | NCBI WGS metagenome assembly WNFI01 (sample SAMN13153348, study PRJNA577476) | soil metagenome | isolation source: 100 cm saprolite on Douglas fir-dominated hillslope | place: USA:California | collected 2013-09-17 | reverse complement strand
TGGCAACGGGTGCCGCTGAATTCGGGTCAGAGAAAGCTCATCACAGTCGCCCTGGAGCCCTTGGCCATGGCCACATTTAACGAGCGGAAAGATGCCTGGGAGTGGGCATCGGGCGAATACACGGTCTTCGTCGGCGGGTCTTCGCGTGATTTACCGCTACGAGCCAGGACCGCTCTTTACTGAACAGCCCGAGCTCATCGCCGATATCGATCACCCGGCGTATTTCGCAAGGTAGCGTTCTTGTTAGAAGGTCGCTGTCAGAACCGCACCGACCGTCCTCGGTCGCAATATGGTGGCGGTGCCGCCAAACGCCGCGGTGGTCGCGGATTGGAAGCCATATTGATTGAAGAGGTTGGTTGCGTAGAGCGACACCTCGAAGTGCTTGATGTTGACGCCCAGGCGCAAATCGGCTGTCGTGTAGTGTGGAATGGTGTAGTTCGGGCTCGACGGGACCAGAGCCGTGCCGTTCGCAGCGGTGCCGCCAAAGAAGGAGGTTTTGGTGTCGCCCTTGTAGTTCACACCGCCGGCGAGGAAGCCCTTCAGATCATCTGTGAGCGGAAACTCGTAGTTACCGGAGAACGAAAAGGTCCACTTCGGAATTCCCGGAAGCTGCTCGCCCTCCCGAGCGCCAATTGACGAATCATCGTGCGCGACTTCGCTGCTCGAATACGACGCCGAGGCGATCAGGCTGAGCGCTTTCCAGGGACGTACGGTGAAGGTGGTTTCGAGACCGTTGATCAGGACGTTACTGTCGGCGTTGCCACCGACATTCACGCCCATGAAGCTGCGGAAGACCTGCAGGTCCTGCCAATTGATGTGGTACACCGCCGCGTCATAACCAAACATTCCGCCGGCCACATTTCCCTTGGCCCCGACCTCATAGCTCCACAGACTGTCAGCTTTGATGAAGGGCTCCGACAGCTGTTGGCCGGTGTTTGGGTCCACCAGCGCCAGATTGGCTGACGCCGGCCGATAGCCGCTCGCGATCCGGGCGTAGAGAGACAAATCCTTCGTCGGCCGATAGCGGGCGTTGAACAGGTAGGTCTTGACGTTGTCGGTGACGGTCTTCCGGTCGATATCAGGACCGGCAAATACACCTGTCCCCGTGAACGAAACCGATGCCTCGTTGTGACTTACGCGAAGCCCAAGCGTCGTGTCAAATTGCGGCGTGATGTAGTAGGTGACGTCGCCAAAGCCGGCGTACTCCTTATAGCCGGAAGGGAATATCTGCTGCACAAGGTTGAACGGCCCCGGGGAGATGATGGTGCCCTGGAAATTCGAGCTGCTTTCGCGCGTGAAGTACAGACCGGTGATCCATTCCAGTTTCCCGTTGTTGCCCGATGTGAGCCGGATCTCATCCGATATCCGCTCCGTCGTGATGTCGAAATTCAGCAATACGCTGTTGGTGCCTGGCGGAGCTCCCAGGGCATTGTCCACAAACGGTCCGAATGCCTGCGTCAGATCATCCAGCGCCTTCTGCGCGAACTTCTGGTAGCTGCTGACCGCGGTGGCCGTGGCCCACCCGAGCTGATATTCCAAAGTGGCACCTGCCAACTCGAATTTGATGTCGGTCGGTGTATTGGTCGGCGCGACTTCATCATAGCGACCCGCCGTGGGGGTACCCGTAGTCACGTCGAAGGGCACCGCATTGGCATTCGCGAAGTCGAACTTCTGATTCATGTAGTTCAACTTGATTTTGAGCTTATCGCTCGGCTGGAAAAGCAGCGCGGCGGACCCGCCGCGCAGCTGTGCGCCGTTCACGTCCTTCAGACCGCGGGAAGTCTCATCGATGAAGCCGTCGGCGTTCTGATAGAAGCCGCTGAGGCTGATCGCCAGCATGTCATGAATCAGCGGTCCGCTGACGCTTCCCTTGTAGAGCTGATTGAATCCGCCGTGATAGGTATCCGAGAAGTCGGTTGAGATCCTGCCGCTTACCTCGGTGAGAGACGGCTCTCGCGTGATGTAGCGTAGAGCGCCACCCATCGAGCTGGCGCCATAGAGCGTTCCTTGCGGGCCCTTGATGACCTCGACCCGATCGATGTCAGCTAATAGTGCGTCGAGCGCAAAGTTTGCACCCTCGGCGAAGGATGTCTCCGATCCATAGGGTATGTCATCGATGTAGATGCCTACCGATGCCGTCGAGAAGATATTCGTAACGCCGCGCATCGTCACCGATCCCTGCCCGGGAGCGCCGTTATCGTTGAAGATTACCCCCGGCACGTACGCGAGAACATCGGCGAGGGAGTTCAAGCCTCCTTGCGCATATTGATCCGGATTAACCACCGTCACCGCCGCCGCCACGTCTTGCAGCGGCTGTGCACGCCGCGCGGCCGTGACGACGATTTCTTCGAGCGGCAACTCTTCCACCGCCGCTGCGACCGCGGACCCTGTCAACAAGACCGTCAGGCCTAAGGAAACCTGGAGGGCCGAACAGCCCTTTGAATCATTCACCCCTGGCATGTTGCTACCTTTATTATTGCGTGAGGCGAAAGAGTCGCCTCAAACCGCTGCCAACCAGAATGAGCCCGCCTGGTGGACCGATCTATAATATTTCTATCGATTTCTGGTACGAGAGGGTGGCCACACCCCGCGGCGCGACTCGCGAGGTGCCGTTAGAGCCGCGTCGGACGCGAACTCCGAAATGTTCCAAGTGGGATAAATCTTCCAAAACGGGTTGGAATCTTTATAGATGAGCTCAGGTGGCCACCCCATATTGCGCGCCACCGTGCGCTACGAGGGGACGACTATGACATTTTGCAATCGCTCGGTGGCCCTGGGCCTCGGAGTCGTTCTGCTTGGCTGGCTGCACCGAGCGGCCGCGGTTGACCTGCAGGACACGTTGCTGCTGTCACAACCCGCCGTGAGCCAGACCCATATCGCGTTCATCTACGACGAAGACGTGTGGATCGCCGATCGCGACGGCAGCCACTCCCGCAGGCTCACCACCGCCCCGGGGCCCGAGGCACGGCCCCGCTTCTCACCCGACGGCGGCTCAATTGCCTTCAGCGCCAACTACGACGGGAACGTCGATGTCTACTTGATGCCGGTGGATGGAGGCAGTCCCAAGCGTCTCACCTGGCACGGTGGCGACGACTGGATGGAGACGTTCGGTCCAGGAGACAAGATCATTTTCAGCTCACAGAGCGATGTGCGCTCTGCCGCCGAAATACACCTCTTCGAAACCGACAGCCGTGGCTCGCACCCGACTCGCCTGCCCATTCCACTCGGCAATGACGCCAGCGTTTCACCGGACGGCGCCCGAGTCGCCTATACGATCATGCCACCGACAGGATTTCAGTCCCTGACTCATTGGAAGGGCTATCGCGGTGGCAGTGCGGCGCGAATCGCCATCATGAGTTTTGCCGATCTCGCCGTGCAGCCGGTGCCTCAGCCAGCCGGTCGCAGCAATGATCTCAATCCGATGTGGGTGGGTGCCCGCCTCTATTTCAACTCCGATCGGGCCGGCGAGTTCAACCTGTTCAGCTTCGATCCGGTCAGCGGCGAAGTGCGCCAGTTGACCCATTTCACGGACTTTCCCGTACTCAATCCAACGGCCGGCGGAGGCGTCATTATTTTTGAGCAGGCCGGGCGGCTGCATCTTATGGATCCAGCGACAGGCTCGCTGACGACTCTGCACATTGCGACCAACTCTGACCTGCGTGAGACGCGGCCACGACGAGTCAGCGGGTTGGACTACGTTCGCCGCGTCGCACCGTCGCCAGGGCTCGAACGAGTCGCTGTCGAGTTTCGCGGCGAGATCGTTACCGTTCCTGCGGACAAGGGCACGCCTGAGAACATTACCCGAAGTCCCGGCGCCAACGATCGCGATCCTGCGTGGTCTCCCACCGGCGGGCGTATTGCCTGGTTCTCGGACAGTTCCGGTGAATACGATCTCGTCATTGGCGTGCAAGATGGCTCGGGCACTCCTCGCCACATCCACATCGAGGGCGGTGCAGGATTTTATCGCGACATCAAGTGGTCGCCCGACGAACGGTTCATCTCGCTCTTGGACAACGCGTATACCTTGTTCGTCGTCAGCATTGAGACGGGCCAGGTGCGGAAGATTGCCGCCAATCGCTTCTTCGCGCACGAGCCTTTTATCTCCCACAACTGGTCACCCGACTCCCGCTGGCTGGCCTACACGGAAAACGGCAATGGTCTGATACAGAAGGTGCATCTGTATTCCGTCGAAGACGGCAAGTCTCATCAGATCACCGATGGACTGACCGAAGTCAGTGAGCCGGTATTCGATCCCGACGGACGCTATCTCTACGTGATCGCTTCGGACGAGGCCGGACCGATCAAGGATTGGTTCGCACAGTCCTCGCTGGATATGACATTCAAACACACTCTCTATGCGATCGCGCTCGCCAAGGACACGCCATCTCCCCTGCCGCCTGAAAACGCCACCGTCAGCATTGCCGAGAGCCCAGGGCCCGCACCGGCCGCGGCAGCCTTGCCTAAGAGTGCTCAACGAGCCCGGCAGCCGGAACGAATTCGTGTCGACTTCGCGGGGATCGAGCAGCGTATCGTTTCCTTGCCCTCAGGGACGGCAACACTGCGCGATCTGCAGGTCGGTAAGAGCGGCGAGCTCTACTATCTGTCCTCACCGCCCATTCCCGCCTTCGAAGCACTGTCGGCGCCGGCCGACCTGAAGCGGCTGATCTTGAAGGAGCGCAAGGCGACGACTCTGCTGTCCGGAATCGACAAATACAGTGTATCCCGCGACGGCGAGAAGATTTTGTTCAGCCGGGGCAAGAGTTGGCGGACGGCCGCCCTGGGGGCTGCCATCGATGTAGATCATTCCGCGGAAATTCCGCTGCATGACATCTCGATCCCGATCGACCCACCAGAGGAATGGCATCAGATCGCGCGCGAGGCCTGGCGACTGAATCGAGACTTTTTTTATGCGCCCAACCATCACGGCGTCGACTGGAACGGCGTCTGGAAAAAATATGAGCCGTTCATCGACCATGCGGCGACGCGCTCCGACGTCGAGCGAATCATCGCCTGGATGCTGAGCGAGCTTCACGTCGGGCACAGCTATAGCACCGCGGGAGCAGGGTTGGGCGAAGCACGCAAGCTGAAAGTTGGATTGCTCGGCGCTGACTACCGCGTTCAGGAAGGCCGCTATCAGTTCACCAAAGTCTTCGGGGGCTTGAACTGGCGTCCGGATCTGCGCACACCGCTTCGCGGACCGGGGGTCTTCGTCGCAGAAGGCGAATTCCTGCTTGCGGTCGATGGCAAGAACCTGACAGATGCCCAGAGTGTCTTTGGAGCCTTCGAGGGAATCGCCGACCGACCTGTGCGAATCACTGTCGGCCCGCGCACGGATGGCAGTAACGCGCGCACCCTGACGGTGGTGCCCATCGCGGATGAGCGGCAGCTGCGGTATGTGGACTGGGTCGAAAGCAACATTCGCAAGGTAGATGCCGCCACCGGTGGAAAACTGGCGTACGTCCATGTACCTGATACATCGGTGGCCGGCCACGCGGCGTTCAAGCGTTACTTCTATCCTCAGAGTCACAGGGACGGAATCATCATCGATGATCGCAACAACGGCGGCGGATACACGGCGGACTACTACATCGATACGCTCCGCCGACAGCCGGTCATCGACTGGGCGACCCGGTACGGCGAGGATTTAGTGGGACCGCGCGGGGCCATCTTCGGGCCCAAAGTACTCATCATCAATGAGGGCGCCGGATCGGGTGGCGACCTGTTTCCCTGGATGTTCCGCAAGTTTCACTTGGGGCCGCTCGTGGGCATGCGTACCTGGGGCGGCCTGGTGGGGAACCTGGAGATCCACACTCTGATGGACGGCGGCACGACGACGGCTCCCAACATCGGCGGCTGGACCCCCGAGGATGGATGGGTCATTGAAAATGAGGGAGTCGCTCCGGATACGCCCATCGACCCTTCACCCAGCGACTTCGCCACCGGCCGCGACCCGCAATTGGATAAAGCGATCGAGATGGCATTGCAGGAGCTCAAAGCGCAGCCGCGCCCGACGCGCCGCCGGCCCCCCTATCCCGTGAAGGCTCCCTAACGCAGCGGGAATCCGCTGAAGGACTTCGCATCCTTGATGACGATGTGGGAGATCACCTTCTCGACTCCCGGCTCGCCATCCTGGAGCACCCGCGCGAGCTCGCGCCATGCCCGTATGTCGGGTACGACGACCTTCAGCAGGTAGTCATACTGGCCGCTTACCTGCGCGGCCTCGACGATTTCCGGCATCGTATTGATCATGCGCTCGAAGCGTGCGAATTCCGTCGAGTTATGCCGCTTTAACGAAATCTCGGCGAGGATGATGAGAGTGGAACGGACAAGTTCTATGTCTACATGGGCGTGGTACCCGGAAATGATGCCGGCGGCCTCCAGACGTCTCACCCGCGCCAGACAGGCGCTCGGCGAGAGCGCAACCCGCTGAGCAAGCGACTGATTGGTCAGACGCCCCTCATTCTGCAGGGCCTGGAGAATCTTGATGTCCATGCGGTCGAGTTTCATCATGGTGCCTCAGCGGTCGCAGTTCTCACGCGTGTTGCGGCAAATCACCGCAGAGTCTGCGGTGAGGGTGCCTCCGAAGTGCACTCTTTGCGCGCCGCAGCGGCTCAATATCTTGGGGCTATGCGCGTGTTTCATTCGAACGAATCCGTTGGTCACGATCCCAAAACCTTTTTCCGGCGCGGGGTGACGATTCCCCACCCTGAAACCGCCGAGCGTTATCTGGTGTTGCGCGAGTCGGTTGCCGCGGCAGGTTATCAGGTCTGCGAAGCGCCCGATCATGGGCTGCAACCTCTCTTGGAGGTTCATACGCCTGACTACATCGAGTTTATCTCCAACGCCTGGGAAAGACGCCGTGAAGTAGATGGGGCGGCGGAAGAAATGCTGACGACTCAGTTTGCACGCCAGCAGATGCACCGCCGTCCCGATGGCATGTTGGGTCTGCTCGGCTACTACACTGCAGACACCTCAACGCCCCTCCGAGTAGGCACATGGCGGGCGGTGTACACCACCGCCCAGGCAGCCGTCAGCGCCGCGGATTCGGCGTTGACGGATGGTGCCGCGTACGCGTTGTGCCGGCCGCCGGGTCACCATGCTTACGCCGACTGTGCCGGAGGTTTCTGCTACATCAACAACACTGCGGTAGCCGCGCAGCGCATCCGTCACGCCAGCGGTCAACGCGTAGCCATTGTGGATATCGATGTGCATCACGGCAACGGGACCCAGGGCATATTCTATGAGCGCTCCGATCTCCTGACGATCTCCATACATGCCGACCCTTCGAACTACTTCCCGTTCTACGCGGGATACGCCGACGAAGCAGGACAGGGGGCAGGCCTTGGGTTCAATCTGAATTTGCCACTGCCGCATGGTTCCGGCGATGACGTATTTATTACCGCACTCGACCGCGCGCTCGCGCGGGTGCGGGAGTTCTCTCCCGGAGCGCTGGTCGTGGCGTTGGGCTTGGATGCCTCGGAACACGATCCTCTCGGAGTTCTGAAAGTGACCACGGACGGCTACGCGAAAGCCTCACGCGCAATCGCAAACCTTGGACTGCCTACCGCAATCATTCAGGAAGGTGGCTATCTGTGCCCTGCATTGCCCCGCAATCTCACGACATTCCTGCGGCACTTCGCTCGCTGAGAGCTCGCGCGGCGATCTCGCCGCCGGCGCTGCTCGACGTTTCGCCGCCCCTATCGGCCAAGCTCAATACGGAGCCGAAGGTATCCGTGGCGTTCATTCTGCTGCACGAATTCACCCTCTTTGCCTTCGCAGGTTTCGTGGACGCCCTGCGCATAGCCGGTGATGAAGCCGATCACAGCCGGCAGAAGAAATGTCGCTGGACGGTGATCGCGCCAACTTTGCAGCCAGTCCGCGCCAACTGCGGTGTTGAAGTTACGCCATGGGCAACGTTTCCAGACCCGGGAGAATTCGACTATCTCGTGGTCATCGGCGGTCGAATGGAGCCGCAAAGGAATACCGATCCACGAACGCTCGAATACCTGCGCCGCGTCGCCGATCGTGGTGTTGCCATCATCGGCGTCTGCACGGCCACCTTTGTGTTGGCCCGGGCCGGCATCATGCAGGGTCGGCGGTGCTGTGTTCACTGGAACGCGCGTGCGGATTTCGAAGCCGAATTCCCCGACATCGCCGTCGACTCCGACACCATCTTTCTCGAAGACCGCGACCGGATCACCTGTCCCGGAGGTCAGTCTTCCGCCGACGTCGCCCTCCATCTCATCGCCAAGCACTGCGGCGCGCCCAGTGCGCGCAAGGCCGCGGCTGGCATGGTCCTGGAGCAAATGCGCGGCAATCGGACACCGCAGCCGCATGCGGAAGCCTCATGGTTCGGGGACATCCGCATACCGCTCATCCGCCGTGCCATCACCGTCATGGATCGCTGTATCAGCCGGGAACTGCCCGTGACAGAGATCGCGGAATACCTGCGAGTGAGCAACAACACGCTGCATCGGGCATTTCGTCTCGGTATCGGTGAGTCGCCGGCGAAGTTCTTCCGCTTCCTGCGCCTGGCCCACGGTCATTGGAGCCTGCAGCACACTGACATGTCCATTTCGCAAATCGCGCACGTCTATCGATTTTCCGACGCTTCACATTTCACGCGAATGCATCGCATCTACTACGGAGTCACGCCGGCCCAGGCGCGTGCCGGGCTCCGGCAGACCTCGCCGCGGACCGCGCGCGCTACCAGCGGGATCGTGGCCCAGATACTTTCGGGAGGATTGTTCATTTTCGGCTAGCGAGAAATTCGCGGGCTTTGTCATTCAATATGAGCAGCTCCGATGCCAACATCAGTTAGCCTGTGACCGACCGCGTTACACATCTACGGAATTCCCGCTGGAAGCCCGCCGAGGCCTGTCGCGCGGCCGCTCGGTTACTTCCCGCCGCTACGCAACGAGAGGCCTCGCAAGAAATTCTCTCCTGGGACGACTATCAACTGTCCCCGCTGCTGCTATTGCGCGGCCTTGCATCAGCCGCCGGTGTCGCAGAAATCTGGCTGAAAGATGAAGGCGCGCGCTTCGGGCTCGGTAGTTTCAAGGCTCTAGGAGGCGCCTACGCCGTAACGCGTCTTGCGGGGTCCAGGCCGCACGAGCAAACGTTCGCGTGTGCCACTGATGGCAACCACGGGCGCGCCGTCGCCTGGGGCGCACGCCGACTGGGAGCCCGATGCATCATCTATCTACACGCCGGCGTTAGCGACGGCCGCGAATCCGCATTGCGCGAGCTCGGCGCCAGTATTTTGCGTGTTGCGGGGAGTTACGACGACTCGGTCCGCGAGGTTGCGCTCGATGCGGCCGCAAACGGATGGACGCTGGTCGGAGATACCTCCGATGATGAACGCGATCCGGCTCCAGCGTTGGTCATGGCGGGTTATACGGTGCTCATTGATGAAATCGCAACCCAACTCACGCGTCACGCGGCTCCCACTCACCTATTCGTCCAGGCGGGAGTGGGGGGATTGGCGGCGGCGGTCATTGCTGGCGTTTGTCGGCATTGGGCAGCGTCGCTGCCGCGAATTGTTGTGGTGGAACCCGATCAGGCATCTTGCGTCTTTCGAAGTCTCGCGACGGGCAAGCGGGTCACGGTGCCCGGCGCATTGAATACCTTGATGGCAGGCCTTGCCTGCGGCCAAGTCTCCTGTCTCGCGTGGCCATTGCTCGAGACCGGCGTTTCGGATGCCATCGTGATTCGCGATGACGAAATAGCCGGCGGGATGCAGCTCATGTTCGCGGGCCATCGCGGTGATCCTAAAGTAATTTGCGGGGAATCGGGTGTGGCGGGCGTTGCGGCGCTGCTCGCCATCGCCCAAGATTCGCACGTGCGGGCGGCACTTGGGCTCGCGCACGACAGCCGGGTGCTCTTGATCAACACGGAAGGCGCGACCGATGCGAAGATCTTCGCATCGCTCGTGCCGGATGCTGCGGCGAATTGAGCTTTCGCTCAAAACTTATGGGTCGACAGTAGCAGGCTCGTTTCGGTGTTCGAGATTCCGTCGATGAGACGAATGCGACCCAGGACACGATCAACCGCTTCGAGACTGTCGGTGCGCAGTTCCGCCACGATGTCCCAGCGGCCGTTCGTGGTGTGAAGCGAGCAAACCGCAGGATCGCCACGCAGTGATCGGAGTACCTCGTCCGTTCGGTTGCCCTCAACCGCCACAGTCATCAAAGCCCGAATCGTTTGCTCTTCGACCTGCGGCTTGAGTTTGACGGTATAGCCAATGATGGTGCCGTCAGCCTCCATTCGCGCGAGCCGATTCTGCACGGTGCCACGAGCGACTTTAAGGGTCTTGGCCAGGGTCGCTACCGGCAGTCGCGCGTCCTCGCGCAGCAATGACAGTAATTCCCGATCTGTGGAATCCATCAGAATCTCCTTGCGAGGCGGCGCCCGCAGGCGCCCGTTGTGCAAAACGCCAATTTTAAATGACTATTTGCACAATTCTACCCGCTTATTGATCAATTTTCTGGCTAGCCTTTGGCTCTACCCTCCCCTGAAACTGGCTACCAGGTCTCCCGGGGGCAATCATGATTAATTACATTGGAACTGAGCGCCTCCGAGCGCTTGTAGCGCGAATCGGCGTTGCCCGTTTCGTTGAGGAACTAGCTCAGGAAATCGCGGCCGACTACCGACGATGGGACGAATTTGAGAAATCGGCCAGGCACGCGAGCCATTCGCCTACGGG
>WNFI01165715.1_pt1 | contig 10705 bp, 5 predicted proteins | sample 5400471 | NCBI WGS metagenome assembly WNFI01 (sample SAMN13153348, study PRJNA577476) | soil metagenome | isolation source: 100 cm saprolite on Douglas fir-dominated hillslope | place: USA:California | collected 2013-09-17 | reverse complement strand
GCGCGTCGACTCGGTGCGCGTGGACACGCTGCGCCCCGCCGCGGCCGATTCCGCGAAGCGCGTGGCCATGCCGAAGCCGCCCGAGGACACCACACGCAGGCCCGGCCTCTTTGGCCCCGGAACGGACCTCGGACTCGACGTCCGATCACGCATCGAGTACAAGGCCGACAAGCGCACCGACGCGCGGTGCGCGAACGGGCTGTTTCCGGGCTCGAACCTCACGTGCCAGAGCGCGTGGTTGATCAACCCCGATGTGCAGTTCTCCATGCGCAGCGTGGGGAAAGTGGGCGATCGCGTGCACGTCAACGTCGATTACGACACGCAGCGCGAATTCGACGCCTCCAACGCGGTCAACATCTTCTACGAGGGAAAGACGGCGGATCGTCTGCAACGGCTCGAGGTGGGCAACGTCGCGTTTACGCTGCCGTCCACGCGATTCCTCGCCAGCGGCGTGCCCAGCGGTAACTACGGCCTTCAGGCCATCGGCCGCGTTGGCCGACTGCGGTTTCAGGGCATCGCCGCGCAACAGAAGGGCAACATCATTCAGGATCGGACGTTCTACATTGGCGCGCGCACGCTTCAGAGCGGCGAGCGAGAGGTAAGGGACAACGAGGTGGAGTCGCGCCGATTCTTCTTTACGGTGGATCCGCTGCTGTTTCGCGGAGCGTACCCCAACATCGACATCCTCAATCGCACGCAGCTCGCGTCGCTCGCCGCGGCGCTGCCCGACACGCTGCGTCCGCGCCGAGTGATGCTGTATCGCGTGCAGTTCGGCACGCAGCCGCAGAATCCGAACGGGCCACGTTTTCGTCTGCGTGACGACCCGGCGCGCGGTGCGCAGACCTATGACGTGCTGCGCGAAGGAGTGGACTACTATCTGGATCCTTCCCAGCTCTGGTTCGCCCTCGTGCGCCCGCTCAACCCGAACAACGAGCGGCTGGTGGTCGCCTACACGGTACGCCTGAACGGTCGCGATACGACGTACACCAACACCGGCGGCACGCCCGATCTCCAGTTTACGGGGCGCGATCAAGTGGCCAATCTCGTCTGGGATCCGGACGTCCAGCCCGGTGCGCCAGCGTTTCGCCGAGAGATCCGCGCGGTGTACCGCGTTGGAGGAGAGGAGCTCATTCGCTCGTCCACGCGCGTGCGCATCGTCAGCGGCGCGGGAGAGCAGGAGAAGCCCGCCGCTGGAGCATTCGCGACGTTCCTTCAGATGTTCGGTCTCGCGCAGTCCGTGAACCCCGCGGCATTCGATCTCGAGAACCGGCTCTGGCCGCGTCCCAGCGATCCGAACTACAGAAACCCGAGCAATGACGCCATCTACGTCACGCCGAACGAATACCTCTATTCGCCGCAACACCCCGCCAACGTCTATCGGCTCAAGTTGGCGTACGAGATGGAGGCCACCGGTGAGGACGGCGCCGTCATGGTCGGCAGCGTGCAGGTACGTCCCGGTTCGGAGCGCGTCATTCTCGACGGCCGTCCGCTCGTCCGCGGCGTCGACTATCGCCTCGACTACGATCTTGGACGCCTGACCTTCGCACGTCCGGATACGCTCTTCAATCGGCAGCGCACGGTCACCGTTCGCTACGAGGAGAATCCCACCTTCGCACTGGCTGCGACGCCGACCACGCTGTTTGGCGTCACGAGCACGCTGTCCGTGAGTAGTGGTGAGCTCAACTTCATGGCGCTCCAACAGTCGCAGAGCACGAGCTTCACTCGCCCGCAGCTCGGGCTGGAGCAGAACCGGTCCCTCGTGGCTGGGGTAAACGGGCAACTGGCATGGGAAGTCGGCCCGCTCACTCGGCTCGTCAATCGTCTCCCCTTCGTGGCGACCTCAGTGCCGTCGCGCGTCAGTGTGCAGGGAGAGTTCGCCACCAGTCGGCCGCAGGGCAACGCGAACCAACAGGCGTACGTCGAGAGCTTCGAGGGCGAAGCCGGTGTCACCGTCAACCTCGCGGATCAGAACTGGTCGCTCTCGAGCCAGCCCGCGGACGGACACGTCATGCCGCGCCGGCTTGGCACCAATCCCTTCGACCTGCGACGCGCGGCCACCGTCGCATACCAGAGCATCGGTCTCAGCTTCGACGGCATTCCGCTCCAGATTCGCGGCGACAGCATCGATCCAAATGCGAGCCTCTTCGGACTTGGGCTCACCAGCAACGAGCAATTGCTCTGGCTCACACTCTATCCGCTGAGTGTCGGCGGCCAGTACAACGCCGCGACGCGAAGCTACGCATGGTCCATCGCCAACCCGCTCCCCGGGCGACGCTATCGCAGCGTGCAAACAGTGTTGAGTCCTGCCGGTACCGATCTCTCTCGCGCGGAGAATCTCGAGTTCTGGACCCTGGTGGACACCAGCGCATTGCGCCGCGGCACGAATCCCACTCTCGTTTTCGACGTCGGAGAGATCTCGGAGAATCGCCTCGCGTTTGCTCCGGAGACGCTCACCGTTCGCGCGGGAGCGAAACCTGACTCCACGTATCGCGGACGCAAGCTTCAGGGCTTCGACGTCCTCGACAGCGAGCGCGATCCCATTTCCCACGCGTTCAACGCAGAGGTGAACGACACGGGGCTGCCGGGGGACGTCGTCGACACGCTCGTGGTGAACGACAACGGGTCGCTCTCTCGCGCGTTCAACGTCCCCATCTGCTCCGGTGCGACACGCGAGCTCGTAAGACTCGGCGACACGCGGGCCAACTGCACCGTGCGGAACAATCGGCTCGACGAAGAGGACATCGATCTCGACAACGTGCTCAATCTTCCGAGCAGCGCGCGCGATCGAGAGCGGCTCCTGCGCTTCGTCGTGGACCTGTCCGATCCCCGAAAGTGGGTTCGTTTTGGACGTACGTTCACGCAGCGCCTCGATTCGCTCTCCACGCCGCATACACTGCAGTGGGTGCTGGTGCGTGTACCGTTCCGTGCGGCCGACGACACCGTCAACGACCCACTGCTCCGGCGCGTGCGCGCACTCAGGGTGACCATCGTGAGCGGCGGCGCGGTCGCGGACGACCAGTTTACGCAGATTCCGCTCGCGAGGCTTCGGCTCATTGGCGCGCCGTGGGTCAAGCGCAGCGATCAGACGCTCGCGGGAGTCGCTGGAGACGCGCCGGCTGGCGGATATACGCTGAGCTCCCTTGTCGGCACCGCGGACCGCGGCACCCTCAACGGCGACGACTATCAGTCGCCGCCCGGGGTCACCGACGAACCGGATTCCCGAGTCTCGCAGTTTTCAGCGACGAGCATCCAGATCAACGAGCACTCGCTGCGCCTTCAGGGAGGCAATCTCCCGCTCTATGGTCGCGCCGAGGCGTATTACCGCTTTCCAAATGGGCAGCAGAGCTTCATGGGCTATCAGCAGCTTCGCCTCTGGGCGCGTGGCCGCCGCAACGGCTGGGGCCCGAACGGCGAGCTCCAGATGTACGTGAAGATCGGACGCGACGCGAACAACTTCTATCTCTATCGCACCTCCGTGACGTCAGGTCCCGGACAGGAAGCCTGGAACCCGGAAGTCCTCGTCGACTTCAATCGCTTCTTCGCGCTCCGTCAGAAGCTTCAGAACGCGTATCTCGCCAATCACGGCGACACATTGCAATGCGCCGGTGTCGATGCCGCACTCGTCAATGCGTCGCGCGTTCCCGGAATCGTTGGCCAGCAGCGCTACGTGGCGTGCGACGGCGGCTACATGGTATACACCGTCGAGCCGGGAGCCGCGCCGCCGAATCTCGCCGCGGTGCAGGAGATGGCCGTCGGCATTGTCCGCCTTCCGCCGTCGAACGGCGCGCCCAGTGCCATCGGTCCCGCCGATTCACTCGAGCTGTGGGTGGACGACATCCGGCTTGGGCAGGTGGTCAATCACGCCGGCTACGCGGGGCAGGTGAGCGTCGCATTGTCCGCCGCTGACATTGCGGACGTACGCGTCGGCTTCACCAAGCGAGATCCCTGGTTTCACCAGCTCGCCGAACAACCGACGTTCGTGGACAACCGCGTGCTCGATGTCGTCGGCACACTCCACATCGAGAAGTTGCTGCCCGCCGGACTCGGCGTCGCGATGCCGCTGACCATCACGCACGTCTCGGCGTCGAGTACTCCAATGTTTCTCAGCGGCACCGACATTCCCGGTGCCGGCGTTCCCGATCTGCGCGCTCCGGGAACGGGTATTACCACGTACGCGCTGAGCGTGCGACGCATCGCGCCACTCGGAAATGCGATCCTGGGCGCGTTGGTGGACAATCTCGGATTGACGTCCACGTACACCAAAGGCGACAGCAGGAACGAATACCAGCGTGGCAACAACGACAACTTCGCACTGACGCTGGACTACAACGTCGCTGCCGAAGCGCGAACAGCCGCCGTGCCGTCGATCATCGGATTACCGCTCGGCCTGCCGAGAAGCTCAAGTGCGCAGGATACGGTGAATACGCCGCAGGTTTTCAGATGGAACCCCACCGTGATCCGCGTCTCTAGCGGCGTCGTGCGGAGCAGCGACCTTCGCTACTCGTTTCTCAAGCCTGCTGCGGCGGCCGATGATTCGGCCCGCATCGCGCGCGCGGAGCAGAACCTCTGGCGAAACGCGAGCACGCTCGAGCTGCGCCCCACGAACGAGCTCACCGCACGATGGGATTTCATCTCATTGCGCGACCTGCGCGACTACGGTGACACCACCAGCGCAGCGCGCTCGGTCGCCGAGGGGCGCGCGCGACTCTTCGGCACGGACGTGGGCATGGAACGCGAGCGTTCACTGCTGACGTCCTTCGCCTATGCGCCGCAGCGCTCCGAGTGGATCAAGCCGCGATTCGACTTTGGAACGCAATATGGAATGTTGCGCGACCCCAACCTTTCATCGTTCATCGCCGCCAGCGGCAACACGGTGACGAACCACATCCCGCACCGGCTCACGGCGTCGCAGACACTCGGTGGTGGCGTGTCGATCGACATCGGCCGCGCGCTCATGCTCTATGGCGCCGATTCATCGCTCGCCCGGCGATTCGCGGGCGTCTTTGCACCGCTCGACGTCACGCTGAACCGGAGTCTCCTCTCGGCCTTCGACGACGCGCCAGCCGGCGCTCCGTTCGGATTTCAGTTCGGCTTCGGAGGCGTGGATGCGTTTCGTCGAGTGAACGAGCAACTGGCCGCCGCAACGGGTCTCACGAACGCGTTCGCGGCCAGTCAGACACTGCGTCTACCCGGAAACGTGGCGCTGTTGAATCGCTTTCGGCGGACGACGACGCGAAGCTGGACGCGGCGCGCGGCGGACGCGCAGTCCGTCGCGGACGCGGGACAGACCGTCTTCCCGGATATGAGCGTGCGCTGGAGCTGGCAGCCGCCCACCATGATCCAGCCATTCGTGAAGTCGCTCGGCGCCAACGCCGGCTTCGCGCTATCGACTGGAACGATCTTTCTTCCCGCGGACGGACTCGATCAAGCGCCCGAGCTGCGCGCCAATCGCGTGCGCAGCATTCCGCTCAACACTACCATCGCGTGGGGATTCGCGCGGGGACTTACGACGTCAGCAGGATACAACCTGACGAGGCGCACCGATTCTTTGCCCGGCTCCATAGCGGAAGGGCGGTCAGAGGACGTGAGCTTTGACGTCGGACGCCCGTTTCGGGTGCCGAAGGCGCTTGGTCTCACCACCACGAGCGACGTCCGTACGCATGTGTCATGGCAGCAGTCGCGCACGAACCTTTTCGTCAGCGACCTGGCGCGTGCCGGCACGAGCCGCCTCGCGGACAACGGGCGAAGCGCAGTGAGCCTGAATGCGGACACCGACCTCAGCGAAACGCTGGTGTTCACGCTACAGGGGTCGCGCGTGGTCACGTACGACAACAACTTCAATCGGCGCACCACGCAGTTCGTGCTGTCCACAGTGTTGCAGGTGCAGTTCTTCGGAGAGCCGAAGTAGCGCTTTTGTTTTCTGTCCTACTGTCCTACCGTCCTACTGTCCTACTGTCCTACCTCAAGATGCGATTCACCGTGTTTACCGCCCTCATTGCTCTGTCGCTCACCGCGTGCGACAAGCTCCCCACCAGACCGAAAACGGCGTTCAACGCCGACTCGGCGTGGTCGTACACGCAGCAGCAGGTGAACTTCGGACCGCGTGTGCCGGGCACTCCTGCCGCCGCGAAGGCCGGAGATCTCTACGTCACGCACTGGGACACGCGCCCGATGGCCGACTCGGACCCCGTGCTCGGCAACAGAAACACGCCAATCCTCGGCGCCAACGACGGCGCATCGGGCGTCGGACTGTTCATCGCGCTCGGCGACGCGCTGAAGAAGACTCCGCCCAACGTCGGAGTCGACCTGCTCTTCGTGGATGGCGAGGACTATGGCGTGAGCTTCAATCCACCGTACGTGGACGTCCTGCTCGGCTCGCAGTACTTCGTTTCGCACCTGCCGGCGCCGGACTACAAGCCGATGTACGGCGTGCTCTGGGACATGATCGCGGACAGATATCTCAACATCCTGCAGGAAGTGCGCTCCGTGAACGCGGCTCCCGAGGTCGTCTCACGCGTCTGGGAAAAGGCAAACGAGCTCGGTTACTCCTATCATCACACGCTCGGCGACACCATGGAGCACATCAGCAAGCAGAGTCTCCAGATCGTTGGCGACGTGGCGCTGGCGCTCATCACTCAGGGCTGATGGTGCGCATTCGAATGGTGCGCAGCGCGCGCACGCGGTGATGCCCGCAGGCGCGGACGATCCATCTTCCGCGCATGCCCACACCATCAGAACAGAAGGCCCTCGCCTTCGTCGCCATCGTTGTCCTGCTGGGCGGAACCGTGCGCGTGCTGCGCGCAAACTCCTCCCCTGAGCCTACTGTCGCCGAGCAGCAGGCGGTAGCGGCGCAGGCGCATGCCGTTGAGGTTGCATCCTCATCCGACAAGGCATCGCGAACGGGCCGGCGTGCCCGCTCTCAAAGGTCTCGTGGCCGCGACACAGTGCCCGTCGTCGTCGGAGGCGTTTCGAGCGTGGCGCCTTCGTTTGCGCGGCCCGATCGGCCATACGCGAAATCTCCTTACGGCTATCCACCCGCCGGCCCGCGCATGGACGTGAATCAGGGCGCCATCACCGTGACGTCCAATTCATACCTATTGGGATCTGGGCGCGTACCATCTCCACCCGTCGCGACCAGGAACGCGCCGCGCCCGCCAGGCGAGCGTGTCGACCTCGATCGCGCCACGGTGGAGGAGATCGACCGATTGCCGAGAATCGGTCCGGCGCTGGCGCAGAGAATCGTCGCAAATCGTGACTCGTTGGGCCCGTTCGGCAGTCTCGCCAACCTTCGCCGCGTAAAGGGCCTCGGCCCGGCAATGCTGTCCGCACTCGATCCGCTGGTGACATTCGGTGCCCAACCCTGAATTGCTCCGTCCGGTATCCCGCGACCAATGTCCGAACCGTTCACGGCTCAATTCGCGGTTCACTCCTTGCCGGTTGCTTCTTCACCAAGGAGGCTCCTAATGCGTCAGCTCGCCCTGCTTCTCACGCCGCTCGCTCTGCTCGCCTGCAACCAACGCGGACCACTCAAGACCGACAGCGCCTCGGGCGCCGTCTCCACCGAGACCTCGCCCGCCGCACCCGCCTCTGGCGTTCGCGCTGCGGACAGCACGTCCGGCAGCCCGGCGGCCGATGTCGCCGCCGTCGGCACTTACGGAGAAGACCTGTACGACCAGGCCAAGGCATCCGACTGGGCAAATGCCAACGCGCTGTTGGATTCCCTCCATCGTGCCGCAAAAGCACTTCCCACGAACGATCCTCGGCTCTCCGCGGAGGTTCGGCGTCTCACTCCCGTGATCGATTCGCTGCGGCAGGCGGTCTCGCAGAAGCAGCGCACTGCCGCCATGAAGGCAGCCAACCGCGTCACCTTCCTCTCCGCGAAGATGACAGATGCGTTCCAGCCCGTAACGCCGGTGCAGGTGCTCCTGCTCGACTACTACGGCCGCGAGCTCGAGATCTGGTCCGCCGAACAGAACGTGGCCAAGCTCGCGCAGGTGTCAGTGGATATACAGGACACCTGGAAGTCACTCCGTCCGTCAGTAGAAAAGCATCAGGGCGCGGTCGCGGTGCAACACACCGACTCGCTCGTCTCACGCATCAGAGCGGCGAAGGCGCCGTCGCAGTACGCCAAGCTTGCCACGCCGTTCCTCGATGAGGTAGACGAGCTCGAGAAAGTCTTCACGAAACAGTGAGGCTCATACTGCTCGGCTGCACGCTCGCAGTCGCGTGCAGCCACGCCGGGCCGGCAGGATCCGCGGAGGACAGCGGTGCCGTGGGAGCCTTGCTTGTGCGCACCGACACCACGGATGTGGAGTTCGAGGGCACCGACGACCGCGGAATTCCTCACTACGCGCTCACGCGCACGTTCTCGGCAGAGGACTCAGCGCTCCTGCTACGCGCGTACGGAATCGAGAACCCGCATCATCTATATATCTCCGATTCCACCGAGGAGGGCATCCTCAAGTACGACACGGAGGTGAAGCGCTGCAGAACATGCTACGTCAACAGTTATCGCATCGGGTATGTGTCCGTTCGTCTCCCGGGGGAATCGTGGGAACAGGCCGAGCGACGTGTTCGAGCGTCCAAGCCGAGTGCCTTCGCCCCACAGACGGGCGACGCGGGCAGCAGCTCCCTCGCCGATCTCGATCCCGAGGCGCGGCCGGTCTTCGAGCGCATGCTGGGGGATGCTCGCCCTGCGGGATTTCACCTGACCGTCAAAACCACCTACCGTTCGCCCCGCCGAGAAGCCGCACTCATGGCACGCGGTGGTGGACACACCCACACGCTCACCTCCAATCATTCCTACGGCCGGGCCGTCGACGTGGAAGTCGATACGCCAAAGGGAAAGCGCTCCCGGCGCGTTTCGGACTGGATCGCGTTCCGCCGGTGGGTCGCGAAATTCGATACCCACACCGGTGTATCCTTTAGGCTTCTGGGAACTCCCGAACGCACCTGGGACTGGGGGCACGTGGAGCTCCCTACTGACCAAGTCGGTTTTGGCACCATCGACGCAGCCGTCGGGCGCGCCCGCGCGTGCCTGGCGCCCGGCAGCACCACTCCGTGCGATTTCAGGCCGAATCTGCCCGCGAGACTGCTTCCCTGAAGGGTTTGTTGCGCGTGGATTTCTTGACACGTCATCGTCACGGCGCGACCTTCAAAATCCGGCTTTCCAGCGGGACTTCCCGTCCCGTCGCTCGCGCTTTCCCTCCGCCGTCGCCTTTCAGATATGGCTGCTCCGGTCGCCTCCAGCGAACGCCTCGGCGATCTCCTCGTCCGCGAGGGGCTCATCACGCGCGAGCAGCTTGAAAAGGCGCTCCAGGAACAGCGCCAGAGCGGAACCCGGGTAGGGTACAACCTCGTCAAGCTCGGGTTCATTCCAGAGACCGAGCTCACGAAGATGCTGGCCCGCCAGCACAAGATGCCGGCCGTGGACCTCTCGAAGTTCGAGGTCGATCCCCGCATCGCGAAGCTGATCCCGGGCGACCTTGCCATCAAACACCTGGTCCTCCCCCTCAAGCGCGACGGCCGCACGCTCACCGTCGCCATGGCGGATCCGACCAATCTCGGCGTCCTCGATGACCTGAAGTTCATCACCCGCTACGACATCTTCCCGGTCATCGGCGGCGAGTTCACGCTGAAGACCGTCATCGAGAAGCTGTACGAAACCGCCGTCGACACGCAGGTCGCCGACCTGATGTCGGTGATCGACGACATGACCGGCGACGACGTCGAGGTCCTCGAGGAAAAGGAAGAGGACGTTTCCGCGGCGGCTCTGACGGCGCAGATGGAAGATGCGCCGGTCGTCAAGCTGATCAATGCGATCCTGACGGATGCGGTGAAGCGCGGCGCATCGGACATTCACTTCGAGTGCTTCGAGCACGACATCCGCGTCCGCTACCGCATCGACGGTGCACTTCAGGAAGTCATGAAGCCGCCGATGAAGCTCAAGGCGGCACTGATCTCGCGCTTCAAGATCATGGCGCAGCTCAACATCGCCGAGCGCCGCGTGCCGCAGGACGGGCGCATCAAGCTGAAGATGACGAAGAAGGTCATCGACTACCGTGTGTCGACCCTTCCCACGCTCTTCGGCGAGAAGATCGTGCTCCGGATTCTCGACAAGGGAAACCTCACGCTCGATCTCGAGAAGTTCGGCATCGAGCCCAAGGCCGAAAAGGACCTGATGGAGGCGGTGTCGAATCCGTACGGCATGGTGCTCGTCACCGGCCCCACGGGCTCCGGCAAGACGACCACGCTCTACTCGGCGCTCTCGAAGGTCAACAACATCGACGTCAACATCATGACGGCCGAGGATCCCGTGGAGTACAACCTCTACGGCGTCAATCAGGTGCTCGTGCGCACCGAGATCGGCATGACGTTCGCCGCGGCGCTCAAGGCGTTCCTGCGGCAGGATCCGAACATCATCATGGTGGGCGAGATCCGCGACCTCGAGACCGGCGGCATCGCCATCAAGGCGGCGCTCACCGGCCACATGGTGCTCTCCACGCTGCACACCAATTCGGCGCCGGAGACCGTGACGCGCCTCATGGACATGGGGCTCGAGCCGTTCAACGTGGCATCGGCGCTCAACCTCGTGCTCGCCCAGCGTCTCCTGCGCCGCATCTGCTCGAACTGCAAGGTGCAGTACACGCCGAGCGCGGAGGAATTCGACGTTGCCAAGGTGCGGGCCGATACCACTTTGAGGAGC
>WNFI01016313.1_pt1 | contig 10705 bp, 10 predicted proteins | sample 5400471 | NCBI WGS metagenome assembly WNFI01 (sample SAMN13153348, study PRJNA577476) | soil metagenome | isolation source: 100 cm saprolite on Douglas fir-dominated hillslope | place: USA:California | collected 2013-09-17 | reverse complement strand
TGGCGAAAACAGACCGCGGCAATCAGAAAAAGAACGGCGAGGAGCAAATCCCAAGGACGCGAAAGAAAATTCGCGGCGTGCGCGATCGGCGCGGCGGGCGCGGCAAGAAACGCGGCACTCGTCATGTAAGCGGCCAGGGCCACGACCAGTAACGCGGCGGCGGTTTCCTTGCTGGGCTGTCGCGCGGTAGGCATGTAGCGCTCGACGGCGATGGCAGCGAGCAACAGGACAGCAAGCAACGTCCGGCTCACCATCCAGCCCATGGGGATGTGGGAGAGCGCCAAGGCGCCAGAACTGAGTGAGTCGTTCAGTCCAAAACAACCAACCGTTTCAATGATCCCAGAGAGCACAAATCCGAAGGCAAGGATCAGCGCTGTCCGATCGTGGGTGCCACGGAAGCGCACCAGGGCAATCGCCGCATAAAAGAAGCTGAGGAGTGTGCCGCCAACTTCCAGATACAAATAGGCTTGCGGAGAACCTGCGACGCCCACCTGCCGCAAGTAGAAGACTACGGCAAGAAAAAAGGCCAAGGACGCAGCACCAGAGGCAATCAGGGCCTGCTTATGAAAATTCTGCGCTACGACCGAATTGCGATCGCTGCGGAGAAACCCGATGATCTTGCCCCAACCACCCACAAAACCCCCCAAATGCCGAAGAAAAACTACCAACTGCCAAGGAATGCAAGTTTGTGACCTTTTCTGCCCAGAAACTCATGCCTGTATCTAATTGAAATCAAAATACTTATAGAGACACTACGAGAAGCGCGGATTTGGTGATGAGGAATGCGAGACGCCGGAATAACCCATGGCTATTCGAATTAGACCGCTATCATTTTTGTTTCGTTAGAGTTACCGGGGCGGATGGCCAGTATCAGGGAGAAATTCACGACTGTCTCAGCCTGAGACTGTCTCACGCTTTGTAACGGTGCGGCGGAAATGTTCCCAAGGGCTAAAGCTTCGGCTTGGGAGGAGGCAGCTCCCGAGCGGCCACGGTATCCGAGAACCCGCAGGTCTTATGGGAACCGTCACAGAACGGCTTGTTTGCGGAGTGCCCGCAACGGCAAAGCCCGATCGTGGTCCGGCCAGCCAGGCCAAACGGTTTACCCTCTGGATCAAAAATCTCAAACTCGCCTTCTACGCGGATGGAACCGTTGTGATTGACCGTAATTTTCGTGGCTGCCATTTTTCTCCTGAGTCGCAGTGAGTATGCCCAAGCTTCCGGAAAGCTACAAGCACAAACCTACTTTGCCCCGCCGACTCGGTCAGGGCGCCAGCCCCGGCTAGTTGGAGCGTTGGACTTGGGCAAAACGAAGCACTGGAAACTAATATTTGGGAACGGAGGGATCAACCTCGTCGGACCAGGCGAGGATGCCGCCTTTCAGATTGAGGATTTTTCGGAAGCCCGCTTTTCGCAAAAAGTCCACGGCTTCGGCGGAGCGCTTGCCGCTGCGGCAATGCGCCACAATTTCCCGCGAGGAATCGAGTTCGTGGACGCGCCGCGTCAGTTCCCCGAGGGGGAGAAGATGTCCCCTCAGATTGCAGATTTGGTATTCGTGAGGCTCGCGCACATCGAGAATGAAAAGATCATCGCCGCGATCGAGGCGGGCCTTGAGTTCGCGCGGAGTAATTTCCGGCACTTGCACGGTGGGGCCGGGAGCTTCTTCGCCGCGCACGCCGCAGAACTCGAAGTAATCGATTAGCTTGGTGATGGTGCGATGCGTACCGCACATCGGGCAGTTTGGATTCTTGCGCAGCTTGAGTTCGCGGAATTTCATTCCGAGAGCGTCAAACAAGAGCAAGCGTCCCACGAGATTATCCCCGCGGCCGAGAATCAGCTTGATCGTTTCCATGGCCTGAATGGAGCCGACGATTCCGGGCAGAACACCCAGGACGCCGCCTTCCGCGCAGGAAGGGACAAGCCCCGGCGGAGGCGGTTCAGGATAGAGGCAGCGGTAGCACGGGCCGTCAGGCATACCGAAAACCGTGGCTTGTCCTTCGAAGCGGAAAATCGAACCGTAAACGTTCGGTTTGCCGAGCAAGATGCACGCGTCGTTGACGAGGTAGCGAGTGGGGAAATTGTCGGTCCCGTCGACGATAACGTCAAAGTCCTTGAAGAGATCGAGAGCGTTGGCGCTGGTGAGCTGTGTTTCGAACGATTGAATCTGAATGTCGGGATTGAGATTTGCAAGGCGCGCGCGAGCGGCTTCGCTCTTCGGCTTGCCGACGTCGCTGGTGCCAAACGTGACCTGGCGCTGCAGATTTGTGAAATCGACAACGTCAAAGTCCACCAAGCCGAGTTTGCCGACGCCCGCGGCGGCAAGATACAGGCCCAGCGGCGCGCCGAGGCCTCCCGTGCCAATGAGCAAGACCTTGGCGTTCTTCAGCTTGAGCTGACCCTCCATGCCAACTTCCGGCATGATGAGGTGGCGGCTATAGCGCAGAATTTCTTCGTTCGAAAGGCTGGCGACCGGCTTTGCGCCGGTCTGCGGCTGTACAGTTGTGGCCATTGTGATTCCTTGGTTCCTTCAGTCTAATTCATATTAGATGAAAATTAATCGAATCAGATGCTCGGGAGAACGGGTTAGGACCGCTGAACTTCGCTGAACCGCCAGTTCTTGATGTTCCCTTGCGCGACCAAACGACCCTCACTCACAAGAACCTCGATGCGACGGGCAACTAATTCATATCCGTCGTCTCCCTCTGGCAAATCCTTGCTCATTGCACCCGCAACCCTACCAATCACCATGGCAACCTTCTTCCAGTGCCCATTACTGGCGGAGAGCAGAGAGAGAATAGCCTCATCAATCGCGTGGTCGCTCATTAGTCGTTCCGTAGAATGCGCGTGAACAATAGAGCGGGCCACAGCCGCCAGCAATGGACGGAATGATGCTGATGGTGTCTCCGTCCTTCGTGGGCGTATTTTCTTTCGCCAAGTAGCGAATGTCCTCGTCGTTCACGTAAACGTTGACGAAGCTGCGCAGCTTGCCATCCTCGGTGAAGAGATGTTTGCGCAGATCCGCGAATTGCGTAGTGAGATGGCCAAGCGCTTCCCCTACGGTCCGGGCGGCGAACTCAGCTGAATCACGTTTCCCCGCGTAAGGGCGAAGCGGCGATGGAATTATTACTTTCACGGGCACGATGCATTCCTCCGAAAATCGTGAAGAAAAACGACCGGTCTGAAGACCGGCCACGACAAATTCTAAACTGCGGCGCGGTGGCGAATCTCAATCCCTTCGGGCGAAAACTCCGCGCGGTCGTCGTTCAGACGCCAGGAGGTCATATCCTGGGGGGCGCCGTTCTGCACGCTGACGATGATGTAGCTATACCATGGCCAGGCGTGATCGCGGTCATATTCGCTGGGCCGGGCCGGATGGTCGGGATGGGAATGATACCAGCCGACGACTTCAAGGTCCTGTTCGCGCGCGGCTTTTTCGGCTTCAAGAACGTCTTGTGGCGTCACCGAAAAGCGATTGCGCGGGGAATCGTCGCGCCGATTGACGAGCGGAAGGAGTTGCCGGATCTCCCGCCCGGGCGTCAGCGTATCTTTTGCTCGATCGCTTTCAAGAATCGTGTTTGAATCGCGTCCCAGCAGCGCGCCGCAGCATTCGTGCGGATACGTCTCGGCGCCATGCGCGCGAATCTCCCTGCCGCAACCTGGAAGCAACCCAGCAGCGCCGCCGCCGCGCTGGGACTGACTAGCAAGCCTTCTTCGCGCGCCAGGCGCTTCACGAGCTTGTAAGCTTCCTCTGTGGAAACCGCCAAATTCTCGTCGGCGAGTGTCTCGTCGTAAATCGCCGGGCGAATGGCCGTCGGCATGTGCTTCCACCCTTCTAGGCCATGGAAGGATGCGTCCGGCTGCAGGCTGACAGAGCGGATTGCAGGATTTAATTCTTTCAACCTTCGCGTCGTTCCGACAAATGTGCCGCTGGTGCCAAGCGCCGCCACAAAATGCGTGATGCGGCCAGCGGTCTGCTGCCAAATCTCGCTGGCGGTAGTGCGATAGTGGGCTTGCCAGTTCGCGGGATTGCTGTACTGGTCGGCGTAAAAATATTTTTCGGGATTTGCGGCAACGATTTCGTGCACTTTGCGAATCGCGCCGTCCGTGCCTTCATCGCCGGGAGTGATCACCAACTCAGCGCCGAGAGCGGCGAGGATGCGCTTGCGTTCGTGCGAAGCGCTGTCCGGCAGGCAAAGCTGCACGGGAAATTGCAGCGCGGCACCGACCATTGCATAGGCAATACCGGTGTTGCCGCTGGTGGCGTCGATAATGGTTTTGCCCGCTCTTAGGGCTCCGCTGGCCAGTCCAGCCTGGATCACGCTCAGAGCCGGGCGATCCTTAACGGAACCGCCGGGGTTGAACCATTCCGCCTTGGCGCAGAATTCGACATTTGGGAATTCCTGGCCGACGCGCTCCAGTCGAAGCAGAGGCGTGTTCCCGATGCGGTCCAGCAAGGATTCGCCCGCTCGGGTAGGCGGAGTCCCCTCCTGACCCTTTGATTCGCGCGGAGATGCGGCGATGTGGCCTACGGTAACCATACGACTTAAATTGAGTCTTTCCTCCGGGCCGATTTGGGCGCGGGATATCCGACCATTTTACTCCGAATTGGATGCGGGAGACTAGGTTAGAGATATACCCAGTCTTTGGCATCGTTGTGGGCGGGTGCCGAGCAGTCTGATTCCTACGTGAACATGATCTGGCATCCAAAGGACTCGGGGCCGTATCAGGTCCCCGAGCTTCAAGCACAGGGTTATCTTTGCTCTAATCGCTAGAAACGGAGATGCAGAGCCATTTGCAGGAAACGTGGACTGCCGAGAGTGTGCTGAATCATGCCCAATTGTCCTGTAGGAGGACACGAGTAAGCGCCTTCAGGCCCAGCAGCCGTGACTTGTTGAAAGCAGGGCACATGGCTTGTTCCGATGTAGTCAGGTGGATTCCCGAAGAATGGGTTAAAACGCACGTCGTTATTGGGCGTGTCAAAGCTCGGATGGTTAAAAATATTAAACGCTTGCATATCAAATCGAAGATTAAACCGTTCATGAAGTTTGAAGTTCTTGAAGAGGGTCATATCGACGCGAGACTGGAAGGGGCCACGGAATTTATTTCTGCCTGTGCTGCCAAAACCCGTCTCATATATGTCGCAGGCCCCGGTTGTCGGGTCACAAGGCGGCACACCGTCCTGCCCTGGGGAAAGAAGTGGGACGCCGAAAGCATTTTTGTCTAATACAGGATTTGCGGGATTCACACCTGTTGTGCCTTGCAAAACTGGATTCTTCGTTGTGGCACCAACTCCACCGATGGGAACAATCGGATTGGTAATCTGGTCCTGGCCCCCTCCGTAGAAAAGGCTTGCCGCGCCGCCCGAAAAATCGATAACGCTGTACGGCTGACCACTCTCTGCGACGAGTAACCCGCCGACGCCCCATCCATTCACGACTTGAGCCACAAAGCCCGAAAATTTGCTGGCTCTCGGCAGTTCGTATTGATAACTCACCGTCCACACATGGGTGCGATCAAAATCCGAGTTTCCATATCCATTGCGTGGTTGTAGAGGATCGTTGCCGTTGTAGAAGAGTTGAGCGCCGCTCTCTTCGTCCAAACTGTGCGACCAGGTATAGGAACCGAAGATGGTAAGGCCATGGCTCACGCGCTTGGTCACATTGAACTGAAGTGCATGATAGTTGGACATCCCTTCCGCTTTGTTGTACTGCATATTCGGATCAAACCCAATGAAGGGGACTCGCAAGGAAGCGTTCCCCGTCGGGAATCCCGCCGTGAGCGCTTGCGTATTCTCCGCAGCTACGCCCGGCACACTATAGCCATATGAATAAATTTGTCCATTAATGGGCTTCGTGGGCGTCGCCACGCGCGCCTGGTTAAACGGAATGGGAATGACCTCATGCACACCGTGATTTCCGACATATGCGAGACGCACCACCAAGTCGTTCTTCGGCTGCCACTGCAAGTCCAACAGCCAGTTCTCGGTATACGGTAGCTTGTTGGCCGGATCATATCCGCCAAAGAAAAGAGGACCACAGAAACTCTGGTTGGTCTGGATGCAAAACGGAGTAGTGAAATTTTCGAGCTGAGCAATATTCGGAACGAGTGAAATCACCCCATTGAGGTTCTTGGGCGGCGGTGGCGGTGCTGTCGTGCCGAACGGAACTGCGAAAGTCGAACTCGCGGAAGCCAGAAATGGCACCACGAATGGCTGCTCCGTAGTTACGCCAAACGGGCCACTGATACCCCCGCCCGAGCTAGGCGAGAGCAGCGTGAAGTATTCCCCTCGGTCGTAATACATGCCAAATCCGGCCCGGACCACAATGTTTTTCACGAAGGAAGGGGTCCAGGCAGCGCCAATGCGAGGGCCAAATCCCCACTGCCGGCCCGTCAAGGTTGAGTTGCTTACTCCCTTTGTTCCAAATGCCTTGTTGTTTCCAGCTACAACTAGACCAATATTGGTGACCGTGTCCGTTGCGGCATTGTAGCTATACCGATTAGGATAGAAATTTGTGAGCATGCCATTCTTTTCGACGAGCGGGCCATCCCAATCCCATCGGACACCAATATTCACCGTTAGATTAGACTTCACACGAATGTTATCTTGAACGTAAGTTCCAACTTGCTCGGCACGATAGTAACGATTCGTCGCGCCGTTCAAGAATTGAGTGCTTGCTGAAAAGCATCCGTTTACCGGTGTGCACAGATTGCCCGTTACAAGGTCGGCAAACGAGTTGAATCCGATGGAGGCTGTTTCGTTGTTTCTATTCACGATGTTGATCTGACTGTGATCCCATTGAAAACCGAACGATAGCGATTGCCGGCCGTGCTCCCAGAGAAGATTCGTGGAACCTTCCCATTGATTTTGGAAAAACCCCGCGTTCGCAAAGTTGGAAGCCGCTCCGAGTCCCAGAGAGTTCCCAATGTTTGTCTGGTCGTCGTTATTGATAAAGATCCCGGGCAGTTGATTGAGGCCAAACAGACTGATGCCAAAATCACTATTTCCAAACTGCTGAGTGGTGTGCGCGAAGGCGCGCTGACGAACGAACCCGAGACGCTGTGTCCAAGTCATGTTCGACGAAAGAATGGTGGTATTTTGAATGGATGCAACTTGAGAACCAGCATCCAACTGCTGAGGGAAGCCAAGTGTATTGCTAACGCCGAACGGAGAGAAAGTAGGGTCGTCCTGGTAATAATATTTCACCGCGAGGCGGTCTTTTGTACTGAAATTGTAGTCGATATTGCCATTTAGCTGGTTGGCGGAAAACCGTGTATTCGCTCCTTGAATGAGAGCGTTATATCCATTGGAGCCGTCTGATGTCGCGCTCGGAAACAAAAAGCCCCCGTTCGGTACCTTCGCATTCATAATTTTTCGGGCAACAGGGTCTATATTGGCAGCCGTGATGCACCCTGGTCCTGGTGTGGTATTGCAAGAAGACTGAAACAATTCATTGTTTGCAACCACCGCCAAAGCCGAGTCGCTACGGTCATCCGTCAAACTCTGCGGCACGTCTGCGCGAGATAACGAGCTGTCCAGATCGCTCGCCCGCTGACCTTGATAGGATGCAAAGAAAAACAATTTGTCCTTCTTAATTGGACCGCCAATGGTGGCGCCGAAAGTGTTGCGCCTTAGGTATGGCACCTTCTGGTTTGCAGGGATGGTGGGGTCGTTATTCCGGAAGAATGGCGCCGCATTCCATCCGTCCCTCTGATGATACTCGTACACTTCTCCGTGAATACTATTCGTCCCACTCTTAGTTTGTTGAAGGATGTGTGCCCCGCTATAGGCGCCCTCTGAGGCGTCGTACATGGAAGAATTAACTCGAATCTCTTCGATGGTCTCCTGCGGTGGCGAAGGAAGCGCCTGGCCGACTGCGCTGTATACAGACGTGCTGGTTTGGATTTCTCCGCCAGCCGAGAAATTCTCGCCGGTATTCAAGACGAAACGATTAGCACTTACCGAACTCGATGATTTTCCGTTGAAAAGATTGTTTGTATTTACACCATTAAGATCGAAACTATTGCTGGAATCACGTTGCCCGTTAGAGAAAATATTCTGGTTGCCAAGTCCTGCGTTCGTGCCCGAACCGCTCAGTAAGTCCGCGTTCACTCCGGGACTCAGAATTGCTAATTGTGTGAAACTGCCGGTTCCCAAAGGCGTACTTTCGATCAATTCGGAGCCCAGTGTGTAGCCATTGGTCGTATCTGTTTGATCGAGCAGAGGACTCGCCGTCACAGTAACCTGCGCGGACACTTCGCCAGGTTGCAAGGATCCGTTGACAGTTGTCGTGCGATTACCCTGGACTGGAATTTGCGAGTGAACTTCCGTTTTGAATCCATTTTGAGAAAATGTGACGATGTAGGTGCCGATCGGGAGATCGACGATGCTAAATGAGCCATCCGATTTCGTATTGGTGGTTTGTTCCAAACCCGTGGCCGCGTTGTGGATCTTAACGAGCGCGCTCTGGACCACTGCTCCGGAAGAGTCTGTGACCGTGCCATTGATGGAACCAAGAGTTTGCTGTGCTTGCACGGGCGCGCCAAGCAGACAAAGAAGAACGAGACAAAACATCCCCAGCCAAGACATTTTTTGCATTTACGTACACCCCTTCCCTCAAGTTACGACGCGACCGTTAAGACGCATTTATCACACTTCTGGGGCGAAAATCGAGTGCTGCCTTGTGGATAACCCCGGACGCCCCGGCCAGTTCCGAGATTATGATGAGAAGATGAATGGAAAGGAGATCGGAAATTACAATGCAATGAATCCGTTGTGAAAGCTCATCCGCGATCGCACTCAGACTGCAAGAGAAAAAGTCCGTGGCAGAAGCGATTCGGTGCGCGCTTTACAGAAGCGCGGCCATTCATTACTCTGAAAAGACCATGTGGAATATCGAAGAACGCTTTTCACCGAAAGCGATCGAGAGTATGGCGGCGCTGGGGTTTGCCGTGGGCAGCACGCGCGGGGTGGTGCGCGTCGAAAAGTACGGCTGCGGCGCGGAATTCCGCAAGGGCACCGACGATCTTTACCAGATGACCGTGAGCCCCACCATCATGCTGAAGGGCCAGTTCACGAGATTGTGGGATGCGGGCTACCAGAAGTTCCTGCTCACCGACGAAGGACTGAAACTGCCGGCGCTTGCAACGCACTTGCAAAACCTGCGGAAGTTCAACGAAGAACTGCGCACCGCGCTGGGCATTCCGACGTTTTATAACGAAGCGCTGGGTTCGGTCAGTCAAGTCAGCGTGTACGATCGCGTAAAAGGCCGCAAAGGCGCCGTGCCGGACGAAACGGTCGGCGCACACGAAGCAGGCAGCGGCCACTAAGGTCGCCGGTTCCCGGGGGCGAGATTTCAATTGGGAATTTCAACTTGCAGCAGCGTCCTGAAGCTGCCGCCGGAACTGCTCGAGATCCACGCGATGCTTCGCCGCTTTCCGCTGGCCAATGAAGATCACAGGAATATCCCAACCGTAGCGCTCCTGGAGGACAGGATCGGCGTCTATATTGACTTCCCGGAGGACAGCGCCGAATTCTCGCAAGAGCGGCGCGATGGCGGACTTGGCTTCGTCGCAAAGATGGCATCCCGGACGGGTATAAAGGGTGACATCGCGGGCAGCGGAAGCGGCAAGGCGCGCGTCTTCGGGATGAGGGCTCATCGTTTGAGTGCAAAGCCGCATCTTACCGGTGAGCAGGCGCGTTTGGGAAGAAGCGGCGCATAATGACGAAGCGGTGATTGCGACAGCCGCTGAGAAGAGGCAGAGCGAAATGGGAAGAGTTGTGGCGCTGATGGACGATTTGTTCTTCCAAATGAAGCTGGCGGAGACGGCCAAGCAGCTTGGCGTGGAGGTGAAGGTGGCAACGAACGGCGAGGCGCTGGCGGGACTCATGTTGAGTGAGCCAAAACTCGTGATCGTGGACTTAAACGCGCGGAGCCAGCCGCTCCAGGCGATTGAAAAGTTGCGGCAGACGCGCAAGGACGTTCGCGTCGTGGGGTTTCTTTCGCATGTGCAAACCGAGCTTGCTGCTCAAGCGCAGGCGGCGGGGTGCAATGAAGTTCTGCCGCGCTCGAGCTTCACGCAGAACCTGGCGGCGATATTGAGCGCGGCAAAGGATTGATGTGAATTCGCTGAGATCCAGGATCCACAGACGTGGCATTTTTCTGGGCGGTACGGCGCTGTTCGCAGCTGGAAGTGCCTTCGCGCAGGAATCCAGTTCCAAGCCCAGCGAAGGCGTCGCCATGGCGCCAAGCGGGACCGCAAGCAGTGGCGGGCCCAGCGTCGCGCTGAAAGCCGTGCTCTCCGCGGCTTGTTCCCAAAATCAGACCGAATTTGGCCGGTTTCTCACCGCTCGAAGCAAAGAGGCTTTTTCGCGGATGACGCCACAGGCGCGCATCGCTTTGATGAAGCGCTTCGTGCTGCTAAATGAGCCGGGCAAAGTGACGGCATCGGCGAATCCCGCCGGGCGCCCCATTGTTCGCTGCCAAACACCCGACGTCACGACAGAGATGCAGATTGGGGGCGCTGATCTGCGCGACAATGTTGCGTTTCTCCCCATGGAGCTCCGCGAGGCCACCGATACGACAGGTTCCGACGCCCACCAGATCACCCTGGGGCTGGTGCGCGAGGACGGAGAGTGGAAGCTGCTTTCGCTGGGTCTGCTGCTCCTGGATCTTCCCGCCTTGGAAGTGGAATGGGATGTCGCGGAGAT
>WNFI01655427.1_pt1 | contig 10706 bp, 5 predicted proteins | sample 5400471 | NCBI WGS metagenome assembly WNFI01 (sample SAMN13153348, study PRJNA577476) | soil metagenome | isolation source: 100 cm saprolite on Douglas fir-dominated hillslope | place: USA:California | collected 2013-09-17 | reverse complement strand
ATCGTGGTCAGCGTTACCTTCCAAGTGGCGAATGCGATCCTGCTCCTGGCCACGCTCAGTTACCTGGGACTCGGCGTGCAGTTCCCGTCGGTCGACTGGGGCGGGATGATCGCGAACGCGAATGCCTACAGTGCCACCACCAACGGGTACTGGTGGCAGATCCTTTCGCCCGGTGTCGCCATCATCGCAGTGGTAGTCGGGTTCACGATGCTCGGTGATGGCCTGCGCGACTGGTTTACCGCCGATGCCTAGCCGAGGGCAGCCGAGCCCGGTGCTCGAGATCAGCGACCTCCATACCGAGATCCGCCGGGGGTCCGTGACTGTACGCGCGGTTGACGGCGTCAGCCTGACCGTACGCGCGGGTGAATGCCTTGGGCTGGTCGGCGAGTCGGGCTGCGGGAAGACCATGACCGCGCGGTCGATCATGCGGCTGCTCCCGCGCGGCGCAATGATCACCACCGGCTCCGTGATGCTGGCGGGCACCGAGCTCACCAACCTCAGGGAGCAGGCGATGCAGCAGATACGTGGTAGCGAGATCGGGATGGTCTTCCAGGACCCGTCCGCGTGCCTTAACCCCACGATGGCCATCGGCCAGCAGATCGCCGAGTCCGTGATCGTGCATCAGCGCGCCGACGGTCGCGCGGCGGCCGAACGCGCCGTCCAGATGCTCGGCCTGGTCCGGATGCCCGACCCGGAGCGCGTGGCGGCGCAGTATCCGCATGAGCTGTCCGGTGGCATGCGGCAGCGGGCCATGATCGCGGCCGCGCTTGCCTGCGAACCGAAGCTGCTGATCGCTGACGAGCCGACGACCGCCCTGGACGTAACGATCCAGCGCGACATCCTGGAGCTGATCGCAGACCTGCGCTCCCAGCTTGGCATGGCGGTGATCTTGGTCACCCACGACCTCGGCGTGATCGCCGGCCGGACTGAGCAAGTCGCCGTCATGTATGGCGGCAGGATCATCGAGCACGCAGCGACCAGCAGCTTGTTCGCCGGACCGCGGCACCCCTATACGGAGGCGTTGTTCGAGGCCCTGCCAGAGCTGGCATTTTCCGGAGGTTTGATCTCGGGAGGTGCACACGAGGCGCAGCCTCCTGCGGGAACTGGAGCCAGGGGGTCCCTCTACAGCATCCCGGGACGGCCGCCTGACCTCGCTGAGACGTCTTCCGGATGCCGCTTCGCGCCGCGCTGCCGAAGCGTGCAGGACTGGTGCGCCAGCCACGAGCCGGCGCTGGACGGGGACCACCCCGGTCATACGTACGCGTGCTTCTTCCCGGTCGGCGCCGTGGGCGGCGTCGGCGCCGGGCAGGGTGCGCAGCGGCGCGCCTGGACGCAGCGCCGGGATCCGGGCTGGCGCCCAGAGCCGGGCGGAACTGCCGATGGCGCGGATGCTGAGCCGCTACTGCGGGTGTCCGGGCTGGTCAAGGACTACCCGGTGTACCGGGGGCTGCTTCGCCGCCCGGCCGGCGCGGTCAGCGCCGTCGCCGACGTTAGCTTCGATCTGGCGGCCGGACAGACGTTCGGCCTGGTGGGGGAGTCCGGTTGCGGCAAGACCAGCATCGCCAGGCTGCTGGTCGGGCTGGAGCGCGCGAGCGCTGGCTCGATCATCTTCGCCGGCACCGAGCTCGCTGGCCTCTCGCCGCGGCAGCGACGCGGGCACGGGTCCGGCATCCAGCTGATGTTCCAGGATGCGTTCGCCTCGCTGGACCCGAGGATGCGGGTGCGGTCGATGCTGAGTGAGCCGCTGGTGATCCAGAAGGCCGGGCGCCGCCGTACGCACCGGCGCCAGGTGGCCAGGATCCTGGATGAGGTGGGATTGCCTGCTGAAGCCGCCGACCGCTACCCACGGGAGTTCTCCGGCGGCCAGCGTCAGCGGCTCGCGCTGGCCCGCGCGCTGATCCAGCGGCCCTCCCTGATCGTGGCCGACGAGCCAGTATCCGCGCTGGACGTGTCGGTGCAGGCCCAGATCCTTAACCTGATGCGCAAGCTGCAGCGGCAGTACGCGCTCAGCTACCTGTTCATCTCGCACGACCTGTCGGTCGTCAGGTACATGGCCGACACCATCGCCGTGATGTACCTCGGCAAGATCGTTGAGGTGGGGCCGGCTGAGGACATCTGCGCGGCGCCCGGTCACCCGTACACAAGAGCCCTCATAAACGCCGTGCCCGTCATCGTCGGCAGCCCGGCGGACGAGTTGACGCGCGCCGGGAGCGATCCCTGGCAGGGGCAGGCCCCCACGCTCCCGCCAGACCCGGCGCAGCCGCCGTCAGGCTGCCGGTTCCGCTTCAGGTGCCCCCTGGCCCAGGACATCTGCGCCGCGCAGGAGCCGCCGCTCCGGCCCCATCCGGACACCGGCCAGCTTGTCGCGTGCCATTTCCCGCTGCTTTCGGCGGACCGGGAGCGGGCGGGCAGTGGCCTGCGGGACAGTGATTGGCCGGGTATCGGCCGGACTGAGCTGACTACCGGAACGTAGTGCGGCGTAATGGCAGTCAGCACTGCGTATCGCCATAAAGCTGGCTAATAGCGCCTTGCGGCGTGGCCGGTTGGTCAAGGCACGCTGGTGGCGCCGCTAATGTCGTTCTGAGTTACTGCTGCCTCCCTTCTTGGGCTCGTTGTTGCCAGTAGCCTTCAAGTGTCTGAGGTGAGCAGGAAGGAGCACTTCGATGGCGCGCGCTGGGCCGGATGCGGGGTACATGCGGTGAGTACCGGCATGTCGGTCCCACGGCCCCGGCTGTCTGGCCTCGACCTGTCGGATTCGGCCCTGTTGGCCGCGTCCTTGCACGAGGCCCCAATAGCCTTTGCCTTCATCGGGCTGGACCTGCGCATTCGCCGGGTCAACCAGACGATGGCCCGGCTGGCAGGGCGCGAGCAGGCCGATCCCGTTGGCAGCACTCCGGCCCAGGCATGGCCGCCCGACCTGGCCGCCGCCGCCGAGGCCGCGGTACGCCAGGTGGCCGCGGGTGAGCGCCTGGCACCGCAGGCCGAGCACCCCTGGCCGGTGGTGCCGGGCCAGGGACGCAGTGAGGACATAACAGGCATGGGCGCGCCCGCATCGCACTGGAGCCTGTCCTGGTTCCCGTCAGCGGACGGCAGCGTCAGCGGTGTCGCGCTCCTGGCCGTCGATATGACGCCGCAGCAGCAGGCAGCAGACGCGCTGCGGCGCAGCGAGGAAAGGTACCGGTCGCTGGTGCAGGCCGGGGCTCAGGTCGTCTGGATTACCAAGCCCGACGGTGAGGTCACCGAGGACTCGCCGGAGTGGCGCTCGATCACCGGCCAGACGGCCGATGAGTACCTGAGTAAGGGCTGGCTCGAGGCAATCCACACCGACGACCGGGAGCGCGTGGAGGCGGCCTGGCAGGACTGCCTGCGTTCGGGCAAGATTTTCGATAGTCGTTACCGGGTGCGCAGCCGGACCGGGTCCTACCGGCATTACGACATCCGCGCGGTTCCCATCGAGCGGGACGGCAAGATCATCGAGTGGATGGGCGCCAGCACCGATGTGACGGCGCAGCGCGAGGCCGAGGAAATGCGGGGCCGGCTGACCGAGCAGCTTTCGGCCGCAGCCCTTCGGACCGCTAGGCTCCAGCAGGCGACCTCGATGCTAGCGGAGGCGCTCACCGTCGAGCAGGTGGTGCAGGTCATCACCGAGGTGGGCAGGTCAGCCATCGGTGCCGAGCGGTCGGCGGTCGCCATCGTGGACACCGAGCGGCTGCGGCTGCGCACCATCAACCCCGGCGGCCTGCCCGATAGCCCGGGCTCGCCACCATACGACATGCCGCTATCGGCGCCGAGCGTGCTGACTGCGGCGATCCAGGCGCGCAGGCCGCTGCTGCTGGAAAGCCCGGACGCCCTGCTCAGGCACTTCGAAGGCGAGATCGACCTCACCGAGTTTCTGGCCCACAGCGATGAGAAAGCCTGGGTCGGCATGCCGCTGCTGTCGTCGGGTGCCTCGCTCGGCGCTCTCCGCTTCTCGTTCACCCGGCCACGCCAGATCACCGAGGAGGAGCGGGTCTTCCTGGAAGCGCTGGCCGGCCAGTGCGCGTTGGCGCTAGAGCGGGCCACGCTCTACGAGCGGGAGCACAAGACCGCCGAGACGTTGCAGCGCAGCCTGCTGCCGGACAGCCTGCCCACCGTTCCCGGCGTCATCCTGGCGGCCAGATGCATGCCTGTGACCAGGAATATGGAGATCGGCGGGGATTGGTACGACGCGTTCCGGCTGCCCGATGGCAGGCTGGCCGTCGCCGCTGGTGACGTCATGGGCAAAGGGCTGACCGCTGCGGCCGGCATGGGGCGGGTGCGGAACGCCCTGCGCGCGCTGGCCCTGACCGACCCCAGGCCGGCCGCGGTACTGGCTGGGCTGGACCAGCTGTTCCTGGCCACGGAGCTAGAGGAGCAGGTCACCACCGTCGCCTACCTGGTTGTCGATCCGCTCACCGGGGACGGCGTGGCCGGGAACGCAGGCCACCTGCCGCCGCTGCTGTTGTCGCCGGATGGCCAGCCGCGGCTGGAATCGGCTGAGGGGGGTACTCCACTGGGGTGGGCAAGCCCGCGGCAGCAATACCCGTTCAGGCTTCCGCCAGGCAACACTGTCGTGCTCTATTCCGATGGACTTGTGGAGAACCGCAAGCGCGGACTCGATGCCGGGCTCAACGAACTGGTTGCCGTGGCCGCGCAGGCTCCTGCCGCAACGGTCGAGGATCCGGGCCAGTTGCTGGCTTACCTGGTAGACCGGATGCTGACGGGATATGAGCAGGATGACGACGTAACGGTGCTGGTCATGCACGTGCCCGCAGAGGCTGCGGACGGGCCAGGCGACCGCTGGCGGGCGGGGCTGGCGAGAAAGGGGAAGGTATGAGGAATGCGGGTACCATTCCCGAGGTTGTGTCCTCAGCCCCGCCGGGTGAGGTAGGGCGCCTGTCCTCAGCGGTACGACCTACACCGGCAGTGCGCCTAAGGTGGTGGACGGGAGAGAACCTCGTGCACGGTGTCCTCTCTTGCGGCAGATTCCAGGCTTGCGGTCTAGTCCAGAGAGCGGAATTCGCGCGGTAGGGTCCGATGCTCACCACGAGGTATGCCGGAGGGTGGCAGTGTCGCCTGCTAGTTCGAACGGCCGGGCGCCGGGAGTGGCGTGGCGGCCCGCCATCCAGCTAGGAAAGGGGTGACCGCGGTGGCAAGCGCTGCAAGCTCAGCGGCGCGACGGCAGTCTCGGCCGTCGGCGCAAAGCGCACGCGTACCGCAGCAGGCCCGCGGTGGTTCGGCTGGCGGCAGTGCCGGCGAGCGGAACCAGCCCGCGAATCAGCCTGTTGCCCTGGTGCCGGATAGCACCGACGAGGAAGCTAGCGCCAAGGGCAGGAACGGCAACATCAACGGTAAGGACGTGTCAGCGGCCAGGCAGTCAGCTGGCGGCCGCGGCCGCGCCTCGTCGAAGTCGGCAGCCAAGGGCGTCGTGAACGGCAGCGGCCCCGAAGGCAGCGACCTTGAAGCACGCGGCCCGGAGGGCGGCGCTTCTGACGGCATTGAGGGTGGCCGGGTAGCCGGCGATCGGCGCGGCCGCGGCGCGGCAAGCGCATCCGGGTCGGCCCGCGCCAAGGTCAAGCAAGGAAAGCAGGAAGAGAGTGAGCTGCCGGGTGGTAGGGGAGAGCATCGTGACAACGGGAGCACTGAGTTGACAGCCGACGCCGGGCTGGCGGCGGACACTGGGCTCGGCCAGGACCCGGAACTCGGCGAGGAAGCGGCCCTGGAGACCGATCCGGACTTGACCGATGTGGCGGATCTGGAAGCTGACCCGGACCTGGCCGACGTCGGGTTCATCGATGTTGAAGCAGAACTCCAAGAGCTCGAAGTCCTCGAGACGGACGAGACAGACTCCGAGGATGAGCTGGGAGCACCCGGCCAGGCCGGTGCTGTGGACGCGGACGAGGACGCGGTCGTCGACGGCAGCGTTCCGGTCGCAGTCGTCGGGTCGCCGGTGGCCGCCGGCGAGGGCGCCGCTGCGACCGGCGCCGAGGAGTCCGAAGACGAGGCATTCGTCTATGGCGACGACGACGAGGACCTGCCGGCGGCCCAGGTGGCCGTGGCGGGTGCCACGTCCGACCCGGTCAAGGACTACCTCAAGCAGATCGGCAAGGTCCCGCTGCTCAATGCTGAGCAGGAAGTTGAGCTTGCCAAGCGAATCGAGGCTGGCCTGTTCGCCGAGGAGAAGCTGGCCGACAATCGGGACTCGCTGCGGCCGGAGAGCCGGCTGGACCTGGAATGGATCGCCGACGACGGCAGGCGTGCGAAGAATCACCTGCTGGAGGCGAACCTGCGGCTCGTGGTCTCGCTGGCCAAGCGCTACACCGGCCGCGGGATGCTCTTCCTGGACCTGATCCAGGAGGGCAACCTCGGCCTGATCCGCGCGGTGGAGAAGTTCGACTACACCAAGGGCTATAAGTTCTCCACCTACGCCACCTGGTGGATCCGGCAGGCGATCACGCGCGCCATGGCCGACCAGGCCCGGACTATCCGGATCCCGGTGCACATGGTTGAGGTGATCAACAAGCTGGCCAGGGTGCAGCGCCAGATGCTACAGGACCTGGGCCGCGAACCCACCCCCGAGGAACTGGCAGCCGAGCTCGACATGACCCCAGAGAAGGTCATCGAGGTGCAGAAGTATGGCCGCGAGCCGATCTCGCTGCACACGCCGCTCGGTGAGGATGGGGACAGCGAGTTCGGCGACCTGATCGAGGACTCCGAGGCGATTCAGCCCGGCGAGGCCGTCAGCTTCACGCTTCTCCAGGAGCAACTGCATTCTGTACTGGACACGCTTTCGGAGCGCGAGGCGGGCGTCGTCTCGATGCGGTTCGGGCTGACCGACGGGCAGCCTAAGACGCTCGACGAGATCGGCAAGGTCTACGGCGTTACCAGGGAGCGGATCCGGCAGATCGAGTCCAAGACGATGTCGAAGCTGCGGCATCCGTCCCGATCGCAGGTCCTGAGGGACTACCTCGACTAGTACGACAGCCGGGGCGACCCCGGAACCCGCACCGCCGGTAGGCGGCAGAGAACTAAAGAGAACCAATCAGCCCCCGGCCAGCTAGCTGGCCGGGGGCTGATTTACGCTCTGGATAGGTTCAGGAGGCGTGGTCGCCCGGCTTGCTGGAGAGCCTGCCGGTCTCGTCCTGGATCTCGATGGCGATCTTGGCGAGGGCGTCGGCGTGCTTGCGGTTGTGGTGCGCGCAAAACAGCAGCTCACCCGATCCGGGCAGCAGCACACGTACGTATGCTGGGGCTCCGCATCGGTCGCACAAGTCAAGGGCGTTTAGCGGCCTTGTAGGGGCTATCGCTCCGGTCATGTCGCCTCCTCGCCTCGAGGACTGCGCCCCACCCCGCGCCTAGGCATCCTGCTCCTGGGCTGGAGTCCGGCTTTTCACCTGCGGCCGTTATGCCGCTGGCCAGTCCGCCAACTCGTGATCTCCTACGCATCACAACACTCGGCCGGGGCGTTTGTCATCCCCTGCGGGTGCCGAGTATGCCAAGGGCGAACATTCGGCAATGCCTAGGCCTAGTTGGCCGTGTTGGTATGGAGCATAGTTACCGAAATAATCCTTAGAGCGCTGAATGTCCATCGGCGTGGTTGCGCGAGGCTTGGCGTTCGGGCGGCTAGTCTGCCTTCAGGCCCTCCCAAGCTGGCGCTCAGTCCCTAGCTGGCGCTCCCGTGTCGCAGTCGGCACAGTAAGCGGCACTACCTAGCGGCACCTAGTACGCGGCACTGGGCATCGGCGCCGTCCCGGCGGCGCTGCCAAGCCGGGGGCGGCTCGGAGTTGTCCGCCTGACCAGGGAGCCGTAGTGACCGCCCTCAGCACAGAACCCGCCAGTACGGGGCACTCGCACGTGCCGGCGGCTGCAGACGGCTACACGGCCCGGCACCTGACGGTGCTTGAGGGCCTGGACGCGGTGCGCAAGAGGCCTGGAATGTACATCGGCTCGACCGATACCAGGGGCCTATCCCAGTGCTTGGGCGAGATCTTCGACAACGGGGTCGACGAGGCCCTAGCTGGTTCATGTACCCACATCGACGTGCAGCTTCATGCTGACGGCTCGGCAGAGGTAACCGACAACGGCCGCGGCATCCCCGTCGACATCGAGCCGAAGACCGGCCTGTCCGGCGTGGAGCTGGTCATGACCCGGCTGCACGCGGGCGGGAAGTTCGGCGGCGGCTCCTATACGGCATCTGGCGGCCTGCACGGTGTCGGCGCCTCGGTGGTGAATGCCCTGTCCGCCCGGCTTGACGTGTGGGTGGAGAAGGGCGGCTTTGAGTGGGCCGCCAGCTTCCGCCGGGGTGTTCCCGGACACTTCGCTGGCGACGGGCCGGACGCGGCCTTCACGCCTGGCGCAGCGCTGCGGAAGGGCCGCAAAGTGCCGAAAGCGGCATCCGGCACCGTGATCAGGTTCTGGCCGGACCGGCAGATCTTCGTGCCCGGCGCGGGCTGGAGCTTCAGCTGGCTTGCCCAGCAGGCCCAGCAGACCGCGTACCTGATTCCAGGTCTGAGCTCGGGAAACTTCACCGAGACAGTACCGGTGCTCGACGACGCTGGCCACCTGACCCCGACCGATGTCGACCGGCAGCTCGACGTCGACATAGCGCTGCGCTGGGACACCGGCTATGACAGCACGGTGCGGTCCTTCGTGAACGTCATCGCGACGGCGAAGGGCGGCACCCACGTCACCGGGTTTGAGCGGGCCATTGTTCAGACGATGAACGACCAGCTCAAGGCCGCGAGGCTGCTGAAAGCTGGCGAGGAAAAGGTCATCAAGGAGGACGTCCTCGAAGGCCTGACCGCGGTGATCTCCGTCCGGTTGCCCGAGCCGCAGTTCGAGGGCCAGACCAAGGAAGTGCTCGGCACCCCGGCGGCCTCCAAGATCGTGAGCCAGGTCGTCTCCACCGAGCTCGGAAACTTCCTCGAGGGCCGGGTGCGGGGCAGCAAGCAACAGGCCAAGGCGGTGCTCGACAAGGTCGTCTCGGCCGCCAAGAGCCGGATCGCGGCCCGCGAGCACCGCGAGAACCAGCGGCGCAAATCACAGCTCGCGAGCTCGGCGCTGCCGGCCAAGCTGGTCGACTGCCGGTCGGCCGACGACCGGAGCGAGCTGTTCATCGTCGAGGGTGACTCGGCTCTCGGCACGGCCAAGAACGCCAGGAATTCTGAGTTCCAGGCGCTGTTGCCGATCCGAGGCAAGATCCTCAACGTGCAGAAGGCCTCGCTGGCCGACATGCTGAAGAACACTGAGTGCGCTGCGATCATCCAGGTGCTCGGGGCCGGCTCGGGCAACGCCTTCGACCTGGACTCCGCCCGGTATCAGCGAGTCATCTTCATGGCCGATGCCGACGTGGATGGCGCGCACATCCGCACCCTGCTGTTGACTCTGTTTCACCGGTACATGCGGCCAATGGTGGAGGCGGGCCGGGTGTTCGCCGCGGTCCCCCCGCTGCACCGGATCCAGCTGACCAACCCGCGCAAAGGGCAGAAGAAGTACATCTACACCTACAGCGACGCTGAGCTGCACCGCACTCTGCTGGAGCTAGAACGCAAGGGGCAGCGATTCAAGGAGCCCCCGCAGCGTTACAAGGGCCTTGGCGAGATGGATGCCCGCCAGCTCGCCGAGACGACCATGGACCCTCGGCACCGCGTTCTGCGCCGAATCAGGATCGCGGACACCGAGGCGGCCAAGGAGATGTTCGACCTGCTGATGGGCAGCGAGGTCGCGCCGCGCCGGGACTTCATCGTCAGCGTGCCCCGCGGCGGGGCGGCGGGGCTGCGCGGCGGGGCGGCGGGGCTGCGCGGCGGGGCGGGGGGTGATTCACTACGGCTGAGCGGTGCCGCCAATCCCGGAAAGCGGGTGCTTGACGCGTTCGCCCGAACCGTCGCGACGGCCGACCGGTGGCGGCAGGTCCACTGGCGTGCCAGCCTCGGTCGCGCCCCGCGCCGGGCCAGGCCCGGCCCAGGCGAGCACCAGCACGTCCTCGCCCTTCAGGAACCGGTGGCAGCGCACCCCGCCAGTTGCCCGGCCCTTGGGCGGGAACTCGGCGAATGGGGTGACCTTGACGGTCGCTGCCGTCGTTCCTGGCAGCGCACCGGCAGCGCCAGCCACGGTCACTACCACCGGCCCGGTGGCCGGTCCGCCAGCGGCCGCATCCTGGACGCCGGCGGCCGGATCAACGGCGCCGAACCAGACCACCCGAGCCCGCGGCGCGAGCCGGATCCCCGCCATTCCGCCGGCCGACCGGCCTTGCGGCCGCACCGCCGAGGCAGGGAACCGCAACAGCTGGGCGTCGCTGGTGATAAACGTCAGTTCCTGATCCTCGTCGGTTAGCTGGACTGCGCCGACGACCCGGTCGCCCTCCTTGAGCGCAATCACGTCGAAGTCCGACAGGTTCTGCGGGTAGTCGGGGGTGACCCGCTTGACCACGCCCTGCGCGGTTCCGATCGCGAGGCCGGCCCCAGTCTCGTCGGCCGCCACGATGGCGACGACCGTCTCGCCCGGCGCGGTGGAGATGAACTCACTCACCGGCGCGCCGCCGGACAGCGCGGGAGAGTGCGCACTCGGCGGCAGCGCGGGCAGCTCCAGCACTCCGAGCCTGATCAGCCGACCGGCGGAGGTGAGCACCGCGACCGAGCCGCGTGCTGTCGAGGTCACCGCCGAGATGATGACGTCGTGCGCGGCGCGCG
>WNFI01054101.1_pt1 | contig 10706 bp, 9 predicted proteins | sample 5400471 | NCBI WGS metagenome assembly WNFI01 (sample SAMN13153348, study PRJNA577476) | soil metagenome | isolation source: 100 cm saprolite on Douglas fir-dominated hillslope | place: USA:California | collected 2013-09-17 | reverse complement strand
GGCGGCCCTGTCCCCGCTGCTCGACACCGATTCGAATACGAGCGCAGGGCCGGCAGGCCCGCCTCACCTATTTCTGTCCGCGCTGCCAGGCCGAACCGGCAAGAAAGTCCGTTCCGACCCGATGAGCTAGTATTGCCGCCCTTCCGGTAGTCGGGGCGGCGGGGGGACATTTGTTCGAGTGATCGACCAGGATCAGGCGCGGAAGTTCTGGGCCAACTGGGTGCGCCGCGAGATCGGCGGCAACGACATGGTCCGGGAGGCCGCGGTCAGCGCCGCCGTCAACGAGGTCCTGCAGGGCCGCGACAACCAGGCGGCCGCGGATGCCGCGCGCCGCACCGCCCAGTCGCTCGGTGTCGGTGTCCCACCCATGAATGCGACACAACCGACATCGACCCCGGCCCCGGCCCCGACGCCAACCCGCGATGCGCCCACTCCGACGGCTCCCCGCGCGGCCGTGCCGACGGGACAAGCTGGGCAGCCGCTGGCGTGCAAGCTCTGCGGCTCGACGCCGGCCGCGAACATGACGATCCACGAGCACAATGGCCGGCTCCTCTGGATGGTGCACAAGACAAACAAAGGCCCCTTCTGCCGCGACTGCGGCACCGCGCTGCTGCGCCACCACCAGAACAGCACGCTGTTCCAGGGCTGGTTCGGCATCTTCTCCTTCTTCATCACCCCGATCACGCTGCTGCTCAACCTGGGCCCATGGCGGAAAGTCAAAGCGCTCGGTCCGCCACAGCGGGACCCCAACGTCGAGAGCAAGATTCCGGCCCCGCTCAACCCAGGCAAGCCGCTACTTCGGCGGCCCGGGCCATATGTCGCCGGCGTCGTGGTGGCCGCCGTCCTCGTCTTTTTCGCCGTCCAGTCCGCCGACACCGGCGGGTGCCTCGACAGCCCGAAGACGCTTGCCAACCGGATGACGAAGTTACACAACGCTTTTGTCGAGGTTTACAACCGTGACTTCAAGGTCATCGACGCGTGCCAGTCGGTGGACTGCGAGAAGGCGCCCAAGCTCGAGATCGCCGCGTCACTGAAAACCTACAATGACGGGCTCGACAAGATCTGCTGGCCGAACAAGTACAAGGCAGACATGACGGCGCTGAAGCAGGCCAACACGGCGATGGCCGATGCGTTCACCAACTGGGCGGCGGCGACGACGCCGGCACAAGACCAGTCGCTGCAGAGCGCCGCCAAAGAGCAGGATACCCGGCAGGGCGTGGCGGACGACATCCTCTCGCACGACCTGGGAGTGCCCCTGGCGACGGCCGCGCCCTCCTAGTATTTGCCGTACACGGTGATGGCGGCACCGGTGATCGCCACCGCGGCATCGCTGCAGAGATAGGCAATCACAGCAGCGATCTCAGCCGGAGCGACCGCTTTTTGCATCAGTTTCTCGGGCAGCATCTGCCGGTTCGCCGGCGTGTCGATGATCGCGGGGACAACCACGTTCACGCGGACTCCTGACGCCTTGAGCTCGGCGGCCAGCACCTCGGTCAGCGTGATCACGCCGGCTTTGGCGACGGCGTAGGCCGCGGCGCCCGGCTCGGCGATCAGCCCGGAGCGTGAAGAGACGTTGACGATGGCACCACCCTGCATGCGGCGGGCGCCGGCGCGGCAGGACCACCAGGCCGAGCCGAGGTTCAAGTCCATCATGAAGGTGAAGTCATCCGGGGTGGAATCGACCACTTTCCCGGCGCGGTAGCCGCCGGTCGCGTTCACCACCCATCGCGGAACGCCCACACCGTCGATCCGCTCCCAGAGCTCATCGACCTCGAGCCGCGAGGTCAGGTCCGCCGTATCGCCCGTGACGATGCCCCCACCCTGCCCTCCCGCGGAGGGTGAGGGTGACGTCTGGTAGTTCGATGCCAGCTTTGAAACCTCCGAGCGCGAACGGGCCACGGCGATGACCCGATCGCCACGCTTCGCAAAGGCGTCGACGATGGCGGCCCCCAGCCCGCCCGTCGCGCCCATGATCACGGCAAGATCGGTCACATTGCCCCCACCCTGCCCTCCCCCTCTGGGGGAGGGATACGGAGCTGGTACCGCAGGAACAGATGGGATTCGTGGCGCCGGACGCTGCGCAGCCGGCTTCGCTTCGGCGTCCGACCGAAATCCACACCACGGATCAGCCCAAACGATTGATCGCTCTGCCCCTCGAGCACGGGCGAAACAGTCAGGAACAGTTCGTCGACCCGATCCTTTTTGATTAGCTGCCCAAAGAGCTGGGGGCCACCCTCGGAAAGGATGGTGCGATAGCCTTCGGCGTGCAGCGCCTTGAAGATGTCGTCGACGTCGATCGGATCTACGTCGGAAATGGCTCGCACCTCGCAGGCCTTGGGTAGCACCGCGCGGAGCCGCTGTGCTGCGGGGGTGGTCGTCAGCAGCAGTGCCCCGGTCTCGAGGGCGCGCTGTGACGGATCTAAGTCTCTAATCCCGGCGACGATCACCAGCCGTGGCGTTTTCTCTCGCCGCAGCGCCTGACGCAGACCGGCGAAAGCCTCTGCTGCCGCCGGAAAGATGTAGTCAGGAGTCCACAGCGCCTTTCCGCCTTCGGCGCGAACCGTGCCGGCGCCAACCAGCACAGCGTCGGCGAAAGCTCGCAGCAGCCCCATCACGAAGCGATCCGCCTCGTTGCGCCCGCTGATGATCCCTCCAGAAGGCGCGGCACCGCCCTCGAGCGCCACGATCCCGTCGATCGAGCTGACGAAGTTGGCGTACACGCTACCTTCCGCGATCGCCAGTCCGCCGTCATACAGCTCGGCCAGTTGGGGCGGAAGTGCGCCGGCGGGAAGATCGGGCGCCTCGAACAGCCGCTTGAGCGGCTTCAGGAAAGGTGCCCATTGGCGTGCGACCGGGCGATGTTCAAGAACTCCTCTCGAAGCCCCGGGTTCGACTCGTAGTTCCCACGCCAGAAGGTCGTCCTGGTTGTCGATTCCGACTCGCGGACGCCGCGCATCTGGGTGCACAGGTGGATCGCCTCGAGGTAGACGGCGACGCCGTGGGCTTGGAGGATGCGGGAGAGGGCCTCGGTAATCTCGCGCCCCATGCGCTCCTGGACGGTGAACCGTCGCGCGAAGAGGCGCACCAGCCGGGTGAGCTTGGAGATACCGATGATGTGCTCATGGGCAACGTAGCCCAGGTAGGCGTGGCCGAAGAAGGGAAAAGCGTGATGCTCGCACAGCGCGTAAAACGGAATCGGTCCTTCGATCACCTGGCTGAGGTCGCAGTCGGGACCCCCGTCGCATTCCGTCGGGAAGGCGGTGACCAGCTTGGCATCGCCCTCGTAACCCTCGGTCGAATCGAACATCGCGTGCAGGTAGCGCATTGGCGTTTTTATCGTGCCCGGAGTATTGAGCGGCATGCCGAACGCCTGAAGGATCTCGCTGATGTATCCCTCGAAGCGTTTCCAGTCGGCGTCGCTGATACGTCGGGGTTGGACCCGCTCCCAGTCGCGACCCTCGAGGTCATCGTCACGCAGGCCACCGACCATCGGGCCTGGCTCTTTCTCTGCCATCAGTTCGGTTGCAAGGTATCTTCCGACCGACGGACCTCGATCTGCCCATTTTGTATTCGCGTCTCGTAGCGAACCTGGCTGATGGTGGCGGGCCCACCTTTGACCTGGCCGGTACAGACATCGAACCGGGACGCGTGCCAGGGACACTGGACCAGGTTGCCGTCCAGCTCGCCCTCCGACAGTGGGCCGCCGGCGTGCGAGCAGGTCTCGCTGATCGCGCAGACGGTGTCGCCCTTCTTGTAGAGAAGGATGGGAGTATCGCCGGCCATGGCCTTGACCAGCATGTTCTCCGTGAGCCGGCCCTCGAGCAGCACCTTGGTGAACTTCGTCGGCACCTCCTGCCAGGCGTGGTGGTTGACGCCCGTGCCAATGGAGAAGACCAACTCGCCGCCGAGGAAGGCCGCGGTGAGGACCAGAGCGTAACCAATGAGGCCGAGTACGATCGCCAGGCCGCGACTGCCGCCGGTCACGCGGATGATCAGCGAGACCAGGTAGATCACGATGACTATCGTGTTGAGCAGACCGTGCGCGATCCCGACCCGACGCTCGCGGTCGACAGTCTCGTTCCAATCGGTGTAGCCGGTCACCGCCGCGCCCAGGGCGGCCAAAAGGCCGACGAAGATCGTGACGTCGGCCGCGGAGACCCAGCCGTGCGTCCCCCTGACGAGATAGATGATGTCGAAGAGAACGGCGAGCGTCCAGGCGCCAAGTGGGATGTCGGTGATGACGGGGTGGAGGGGATGGCCCAGCCAGGTGCCGTGGACGAACGTCTTAAGCGCGTGCCCCGGCTCGCCGAGCGCTTTGTAGGTGCCGCCGACAATCTTTTGGAGAACGTCGGCCACTGGTTCAAGCCAGCGCTGTCGGTCGATAAAGCGGTTGACGACGTGATTGAGCATCGACGTCTCCTTTCCCCAGGTCAGGCCAGCCAAAATAGTATGGGCTACTCACCCAATAGCGTCGCGACGTACTCAGACGCCTGTCCGCTGTCCACCCCTTGCGCGCGAAATCAACTTCGAGCCGAACGCATCACCTTGATGGATAGCTTCGTGAGCCGGACGCAAGATTGAGGGACATCAGGCAACCTACAACACCGAGAGAATTTCGGGACGGTTTGGCTAGCGTGTCAGCGAAGGAACAAGGGTTGTCCACGTTCGACCACCGTCGGTCGACCTGACGAGTTGACCCAACCTTAGCGCCCATCCTGTCGAAGAGTTGACAAACTGCAGGCTGCCGCCCCGAAAAGGGCCGCTGATGGGGAGGACCGCCCATGTGACTCCGCCGTCACGGGTGACGAAGAACCGATCGAAGTTTATGCCGCCTCTGGTAGTCGGTGGGTAGGTGGAGCCGGCGAAAAAACCGTTGCGGGCGTCGATAAACGAGATGTCCCCTCCGGTAGACAGGGCCGGCAGCTCGCGCCCCGCCCAGGTTGATCCGCCATCGTGCGTCGCGTAAAGAAACGACCCGACCGCCTTGTTCTCACTCTGGCATTCAAATCCAGGCGTGGGCTGCGGCTGGCAGATTGTCACGATCTGCTGTAGGCCGACCACAAAGGTCCCGTCCCGTCGCGACGTGAAGACGGGGAGTGTGGCGTAAGTGACGCAAGGACATACGGTAGTCGTCGGCACGGCTGGCAAGTTGACCTCGTGCCAGGAGTCTCCCCCGTCCGTTGTCACCCGTAGATACAGTCGTGGCGGCCCGCCGTCGCACCGGCCGGCGCTCCAACCGGTCGCCGGGTCGACGAACGAGAATGCGGCAAACGCAAAGGGCTCGCACGAGATGTGCTGCATGTCGGGCCCGTAGGGCGAGAGGTTCGGACCTCCGATTACCGCAGGTTCGGGCAGCGACGTGGGCTGCCAGTCCCGGCCACCATCCATCGTGCGATAGGCGGCAGAACCCCCCGTACCGTCTGGGTTTCGAACTTGCATTACCAACCAACCGTGCTCGGCGTCGACAAAAACCAATTGGGCTGGGCTGCCGCTGGACACCTGAAATGTCGACCGTCGCCAGGACCGGCCTCGATCGGACGTCCGAAAGACAGTCATGCTCACGGGACCACCTAGCGAGCGCGACAACGGCGGGGAAACCGCTACCCACGCATGGTTGATATCAAGGAAGTACTCAGAACGGTCGGCATCCAGCGGGTAGTCGGGCGGAGTCACGTTGGTCCACCGGGCGCCTCCATCGTCAGTCAGTAGTACCGCGTCATGGATGACACCTCGGCCCTTGCCCGGCGGGCCGACCGCCCACCCTTGCGATGGCGTGAACATCCGCAGGACCACGTCGTTGGAACTGGAGCCGATGTTGATCGGGCCGGGCGAAAGCTGAACGGACGGTGTATAGGAGAAACCCTTCGCGCTGATGGGCGATGGTCGCTGTCCCATCCAGAACAGCAGTACTCCTACGGTGAGCGAAGCTGTGACGAGGAGTGTAGCGAAGATGTGCTGTGGTGGGCGCCGAGATGAGCCAGGCAACTAAGCGAGTCCCCTTGCGTTCATCCATCGTCGTACAGCGTGCCCATGCATTCGGGTATCTTGGAACATGGGCTTATCTCATGATCGTGGCCGCCTCCGGGAATCTCCCGCTTCTAGTCTTCCTCCTCTTCGCCTTTTACTGGTCGCTTCTGGCGGCCGGTGCCGGCGGCTTGCTGTACTGGGGTTGGTATGAGATATCACATTCTGGCTGCTTGTAGCCGGGTTATCGAGGTCAATTGTGGGGGGCTAATTGAGGAGGTGGGTCGCGTGGAACATCGCTTGGGGTCACGCACGGTCGTGAGGCTTGGTGGATGGATATTCGTCGTTTCTGGCGAGTTTCGGGGTGGTCGCAGCTTTAGTGCTTGCGGTGTTGGCTCTGACTTTCCGAACTGCAGCTCGGACGTCCCAAGATCACTTGAGACCGGTGGGGCAGTCTCTTCCTCCAGCGGATCTGGGCAGGCGTTCGGCCCAATGGCGGCTCCTCATGCGACGTCTACGCTGGTTGTTGCTTCTGTCGGGTTTCCTCTTGGCGATTGCCTTGGGACAGCTCGCGGTTCGTGGATACGTATCGGCCTACGCCCTACTTCTGCTTGCACTTCCCATCAGCTTGCTAGCACTGACCTGGGCCTGGAAGGATCCCCCGAATGGATGGCGCGGATTGGGCTGATGCTCCTCCCGGAGGCGCTCATTCCATGATTACGCATCTGATAATCGGCTGAGCGGTCTTGATTATCCCTCGCCAGCCTCTATCCGGTGGTCACAGGCCGCCGGTACGCCGTCGCATCAATATGGTCGCGGCTACTTCTGGCTCGATGCGCTCTCTTGCTAGAGCTCGGCTTAACGCTGCTTCTCGCCATGGGATAGCCCTCGCTCCAATCGTCACAATACTCCAACTCGGCCGACTGGCCTTACCATAAGGTCACCTACCAGCGGTGTTTGGGGACAAGCTGGCCGATCGGTCGGTCACTCAGAATCTCACAGACCGGCTGAGTCTCCAGGTCGACCTATCGAGTGGCGAGCCAGCCGGTTACCCGTTTCCAGGCGCGGGCCGCCTCATCCGCGTCGACGACACGGAAGTGGACCGTGTCGCCCGGGCGAGCCTGCGCCAGCAAGGGGAGATGGGCGCTGATCACGGTCGCGATCACAGGGTAGCCGCCGGTCGTCTGGTGATCGACGTGCAGGACGATCAAGCCGCCTGACGGGGTGACCTGGATGCCGCCCGCGGTCATCGGCACAGTCAGGATCTCCTGGGGCCGCAGGCGCAGTCCGGATGTTTCCAGCCGTAAGCCCATGCGGTCGATCTCGGGCATGACGCGACACGCTGTCGCGCTCAGCCGCTGGAGCGCGTCCTCAGCAAACGCATCTTGCTGCGGGCCGGCGATGATGCGCACCTCCCATGGGCCGCGAAGCGGGAGGCGATGTGATTCCGGCCACGGCGAAGCCATCGGTTCGACCTCGGCCATCCGTCCGATACCAATTTCATCGCCTTTCGCGAGCGGCCGCCCGTAGCCTCCGCCGAATGTCCCGCGCTGGCAGAAGGACCGGCTGCCGAGCACCAACGGAACGTCAATCCCACCCCGAACCGCGACGTAGGTTCGTAGCCCAGGGGCAATCGTTCCAACGGCGAGGGTCGAGCCGCGGGCGAGCCGGACCAGTTGCCAATCTGGGGCCCCGGCGGTGTGACCGCCCGTAACCGCGACGACGGCGTCGGTATGGAATCGGAGCGTGGGACCAGCGGCCGTGCATTCCAGCAACGCGGCGTCCGGGTGATTGCCAACGATTTGATTCGCGACGGCGGCCTCGAACCAGTCGGCGGCCCCGCCCGATGGAATCCCGAAGCGCTCCAGCCCTGGCCGTCCCCGATCCTGGATGGTGCTCCAGCGGCCGGCCTCGACGATTTCGATCACGACGTCGGTATGAAGCGCAGCCGGTCGCCTGGCTTGAAGCGCGTCGGCGGATCGGCTGTCGGATCGAACAGCCGCAGAGCGGTTCGGCCGATGAGATTCCATCCACCCGGGCTCTCGACCGCATAGATCCCCGTTTGCCGGCCGGCGACCCCGATCGACCCGGCTGGCACTCGAAGCCTGGGCGACGCCAACCTGGGCACGGCGAGCTGATCGGGTAGCGCACCGCAGTAGGTGAAACCGGGGGCGAAGCCGACGCAGTAGACGAGGTACTCCCGGCCGGCGTGCGCCTCGACCACGCCCGCCGGCGTCAGGTTCGTCTTGAGCGCGACATCTGCCAGGTCCGGTCCGTCGTATCGGGTGGGGACGTCGACGACAGGACCGAATGGAACCGATGCCTCGACCTGCCCCTCGAGCTGGAGGATGCCGGCCTCCAGGCGAGCCGCGTCCGTCACGTCCGGGTCGTAGTGGCAAAGCAGCGACGCGTAGGCGGGCACGGTGCTGACCAGCCCGCTGGGCCGGCGGTCCGCAAGAGCCTGGTCGAGCGCCAGCACGTGGCCCAGCAGCCCGGGATCGATGGTGCGCCCAAGCGTGACCAGCAGCGCCCGGTCGCCGGCCGGCGCGATGTCCCACATGCTGAGGACTCTACTGCCGGCGGGACAACGCGGCTACAGAAGTTCGGATCGGATATGAGTTACGTCGTCAAAACTACCTTCCATCGTGGCCTGCGCACGACTCCAGATCCGGTCGAGATCGGCTGGCCTCCAGCGCACGAGGTGAAGCGACAGGACGCAACGCCCATCGCGGTTGAAGACCAACATGGCCGGCGTGCCACTCCGGAGCCCGTCGGCTCGAACCTCGCACCGCACGACTCGAGCCACCTCGCTTAGTGGCACTTCGACGGGCGCGTGCATCCAGTGACGGTAGACGATCCGGTCGCTCAGCAAGGTGATCGAGCGCCCTCGCGCCATACCAACAGCAGGCTGATCCGCGTCTTAAGCACACCGGTGAACGAAACCTGGCGGGGCGGATCAGGCTGGGCTTCGCCGCCGGAGTCGAATGGCCAGGGCAGCCGTAAGGACCGAGAGTGCTGCGCCCATGGCCACACCCTCCCAAAGCCGTGTTCTCCCGGCGCTGGCCGGCATCTCATACTCGGTCAGCAGCGTGCCCACGCTGGCCATGATTGGAATCGTCGCTCCGACAATTCGGCGCCAGGCCAGCGGACTGGGTTGTCCGAGCCACCACACGGCCCCGAACACGTAGGCGTCGAGAAAATAGTATGGCCAGACGCTCTTCGCCAATAGCGGAAGAGTAAGGGCCGTCAACGCCAGGAGTCCATAGATATCCCGCGATGAGGGCTCCAGGTCTTTGCGGGCGACGATCACGATCATACTCAGCAGCACGGCCAGCCCGAGCACGAACAGGACGTCGGCGCGCTGAGGCAGCCACTGGTACGGCGTCCCGACGGCGAGTTGCCAGAGAGATCCGCCACCTACCGGGAGGCTGGCGCGATGCGTGAGGAGGGAGTAGATCGTGTCCTGTGGATCGGCGACCACGAACGGCAACAGTCCCAGCGCGACGACGAGGGTAGCGCTCCCAGCCAACCAGGCCAGCGCCCTCCATCGGCCCCTGGCCAGCAGCAACAGCCCCAATGAAATCAGAGGGAGCGCGGCGAGGCTCCTGGTCAGGATGGCCAGCCCGAAGCCGATACCCGCCGACGACGAGCGCCTCCGCCGCATGCTCATCCTGGCCGCGTTTTCGATCTTTAGCCTGTTGATGCCGTATGCCAGGAGCCGCGACAGTCCGTCGAGACAGTCTCCTCGCAATCGATCGATGGCGGCAACCGCCTCGCGCGCCAGCAACAGGCTAAAGATCGAAAACGCGGCCAGGATGAGCATGCGGCGGAGGCGCTCGTCGTCGAGCCAGCCAAGCCCGGACACAACCGCGGCCACGGGCATGAGGGGAACTAACCCAAGCGGTCCATTGTCATTCGCAATGATCTCGTTTAACCGCACCGTGTAGACCTGGAATGGGTGACCACTCAGCGCGATCCGCGCCGCCGGCACAAAGAAGTAGTCGAGGTCATTGCGCGGACCCGTCCATAGCCAGCCGGCAATCCCCCAGGCCGCGGCGTACGCGAAGCCGACTGCCCACGTCGCGGCCCGCGTCACTGTCTGATTCACTGCTGGCGCTTCCCGGGCGAGATTACCTTGAAGCTGGTCCAAGTTGGCTGGGGTTGTTCGCCTACGCTGCGCATGCATTGTGCATGCTAGAGTTGGCGGTGTGGCGACACCTCTACAGATAAGGAACATGCCTGATGACGCCCTCGAGGCTCTTCGACAGCGTGCCGCACAGCGTCATCTGTCCCTGGCGGCCTACGCACGGGAAGTGTTGGTGCGCGAGGCCGCCCGAGCCACGATGGAAGAGACGCTGGCTGGTCCGCGCGTGATCGCCGGTCGCCGTCTGACGGCTCGGGAGCTCAGTAAGCTGATCCGAACCGGTCGGGCATAGGTGCTCGTCACCGATGCGGGGGCCTGGGTCCGCGCTCTTCTCGACGAGAATCCGGATGGCTCAGTTCGAGGCCGCTTGCGGCGTGAGGCGTATGTCGATGCGCCCGCGCTGATCGATCTGGAGTTCCTCAGCGCCGTCCGAGGGTTGCTAAGCAGAAAACTCGTTTCGCGCGTAGCGGCGGAGGAGTCGATTGAGAGGTTCCTCAATGCACCTATCGATCGTCACGCGCACGGCCCGCTTGCCTGGCGGGCTTGGGAGCTTCGGGCGAACCTCACTCCGTATGACGGCTCGTACATTGCCCTGGCT